>OGPF01000165.1_pt1 | contig 44747 bp, 33 predicted proteins | sample 1552871 | NCBI WGS metagenome assembly OGPF01 (sample SAMEA2580276, study PRJEB22360) | human gut metagenome | biome: human gut; feature: human-associated habitat; material: faeces | place: Denmark | collected 2008/2010
CTTTTTCAGTAGCAAGTCCGCGCCCACCGTGACGATAACCAATAGCGGCAAGGGAAAGTGGGACAGCGACGACCAAGAGGTGAAAGGTGCGGCCTGCATGTCGAGCGACGCCAACGTGACCATCGCGGCTGGACAGATCAGCCTGACAGCCACAGGCAGCGGCGGCAAGGGACTGAAGTGCGACTCGACGCTGACCATCACGGGCGGCGACCTCAGCGTGACCACGACGGGAACAACCTATGTCAACATCGGAGGCAACCAGGAGTATGACGGCAACTACCGCGGACAACTCGACCGCCTCGACGACGCCTACACCACATCGCCCAAGGGCATCAAGGTAGGCATCAAAGCGACGGAGAGCAGCACGGGGCTGCCTGTGGGCGACATACAGATCAGCGGTGGCAACATCCATGTGACGTGCTCGGGCCAGCAGGACGGCAGCGAGGGCATAGAGAGCAAGGGCACGCTGACCATCAGCGGCGGCACCATCGACTGCAACACATACGACGACGCCATCAACTCCAGCAGCCACATGTACATCAAGGGTGGAACGATCACGGTGTATAGCAGCGGCAACGACGGCCTTGACTCCAACGGCAACCTGTACTTCTCGGGGGGGAACGACGGTCGCCTACGGCACACGTTCTCCCGAATGTGGCATCGACGCCAATGAAGAAGAGGGATACACGGTGTTCTTCACGGGTGGCAATGTTTTGAGAATCGGTGGTGGCAACAACTCCCATCCCACTACGCAGGAGTCAACCCAATGCTACGTCACCTATTCGGGCAACGTCACGGCGGGCTGCACACTCACCGTCAGCAAGGACGGTACCGTACTTGCCACCTTCACCCTGCCCTACGACTATAGTCGCGGCAACGTCATCCTCACCGCCGAGGGCATGACAGCAGGCGAGCAATACACCGTCAGCGACGGTACTTCCACGCAGACGCTCTCTGCCGTGCAGTATGGCAACGGAGGGCCTGGTGGCGGCGGTGGACCCGGTGGCGGAGGCGGTCCTGGTGGTGGAGGCCACGGCGGCTGGTAAACCACAGGGACCATATTGCCCACAGAAACGGTAATCCACGGGAATCACAGTCCACAACCGTTTACAACCCACAATCGACAAAACGGCCTTTCCGCAATGATTTGCTGCGGAAAGGCCGTTTTACTTTTATCTACTGATGATCAAAAAGGAGGCTTATGCCAATCCCTCGATCTCACCATTGACGATGTCGATGACCTCACTCTGAGGACGCTTAGGCAGACCCGGCATACGCATGATGTCGCCCGCAATGGCCACAATCATTCCTGATCCCGTGTTGATGACAAAGTCGCGCACGGTGAAGGTATAGCCCTCCGGCACGTTGAGCTTCTTCGCATCGTCGCTGAAGGAATACTGTGTTTTGGCGACACAGACGGGAAGTCCCTCCAAGTTCCACTCGCTGATGCGCTTGAGGGCCTTCTTGGCAGCGGCGGTATATTCCACACGTCCGGCACGGTAGATCTTCTTGGCCAAAGCCTCTACCTTGGTGGTGATGCTGTCCTCGAGCTCGTACGGATACTGGATCTCCTTCGACGGGCACTCGGCAATCTCCTTGACGCAGACGCGGGCCAACTCCTCGCAACCCTCTCCGCCGCGGACGAAGCACTCGTTGGGCGCATAGCCCACCTTCACCTCGGCACAACGGTCGGCGACGATTTTCAGTTCCTCGTCCGTATCGGTAGCATAGCGGTTGAGCGTCACGACGACGGTCTGGCCCATATTCTGGAGGTTCTCGATATGACGCTCCATGTTGGCAAGACCATTGCGCAAGGCCTCCAGCTGCTCTGCGGGCGCTGCGTCGTCGGCCATACCACCCTGCAACTTCAAGCCGCGAACCGTCACGACCAGTACGCAGAGTTTCGGACGAATACCACCCATGCGGCACTTGATGTCGAGGAATTTCTCGGCACCCAGGTCGGCGGCGAAGCCAGCCTCCGTCACGGTATAGTCGCTGTGGCTCATGGCCATCTTCGTAGCAATCAAACTATTGCAGCCGTGGGCGATGTTGGCGAACGGACCACCATGGATGAAGGCGGGCGTGTTCTCGGTCGTCTGGACGAGGTTGGGCTGCAGCGCATCCTTCAGGATGACAAGGATAGATCCCACGCTGCCCAGGTCGCGGAGGTAGAACGGCTTGCCCTCGCAGGTGATACCCAGGAGGATGTTCTCCAAACGACGGCGCAAGTCCTCCAGATCCTTTGCCAGGCAGAGGATAGCCATGATCTCCGAGGCCACAGAGATGTCGAATCCGCTCTCGCGCACCACGCCATTGCCAGCACCCAAGCCAATCACAATTTTGCGGAGCGCACGGTCATTGACATCCAGGACGCGGCCCCAATAGACCGTCTTCAGCTCGCACGGCTCTCCCTGATGACGGAAGATATAGTTGTCGAGCAGTGCGGCGATGAGGTTGTGGGCCGCCGTGATAGCATGAAAGTCACCCGTGAAGTGGAGGTTGATCTTGTCCATCGGCAGCACCTGGGAATAGCCACCACCAGCAGCACCGCCCTTCATACCGAAGCACGGACCCATGGAAGGCTCGCGAAGTGCAAGGCCGCACTTATAGCCCAAACGATTCAAGGCCATGGAGAGGCCTACGCTCACCGTGGTCTTGCCGATGCCAGCCTTCGTAGGCGACATGGCTGTCATCAGTATCATATTGCAGCGATCCACCTTGCTTTCGTCAATACACTCCAATGGTACTTTGGCAATGTACTTTCCGTAATGCTCCAACTTGTCGGCGGCGATACCTACCGTGTTAGCAACCTCCGTAATCGGCTTCAGCACGGTCTCGCGTGCAATCTCAATGTCACTTTTCATTCTTAATGTGTTTTGGTTATTCGGTAAACCCAAAGGTATTATTTTGTCTTTGCGACGGCAAAAATACCAAAAATCCACGACCCTTGCAAATAATACGGCCAAAAAAGCGACTTTTTGGCTCAATTCTCGCCAAGTGTGCAAACAAAATGGTCAGCCCACTACAACTTCAGCTACTTTTGTGCTGGTCTTTTATACAGTTCACGCCCTGCCGAGCGGTCACCAGTTTGACCGCTTGACAGGGCGTGGCTTTCTGCCATCAAGGCGCGAGGGCGACTACAGCGTCTTGAGATAGTTCGTACAATCCTCGAAGGTCTCGAAGGTGTTCTCCTGCGGGATGAGCATCGGGATGATGCGATGATTCTCCAGCATATAGCGGGGCTGGGGCTGGATGATGGTCATGAGCACCTTCACGCCTTGTGCCTGGAGATCCTTGATGGCTGTCTCCATGGCATAGACACCACTCTGATCCATAAACGGGACACGGCGCATACGGATGATGACAATCTTTGCATCCTTGGGGATGTCGTGCATCACGCGCTGGAATCCCGTGATACTTCCGAAGAAGATCGGACCGTCGAGGCGCTCTATATAAATATGGTGGTGGATGTCCTTCGGCATATCCTTCTCGTCCTCCCAGGGCGACTCCTTGTCAAAGGTGCTCAACTCCTTGGAACTGTAGCCATCCTCCACGAGGTCGCCGGCACGCTTCATGAAAAGCACGCAGGCGATGACCATACCAATACCTACTGCCGTGAGGAGGTCCACAAAGACCGTCATGAGGAAGACCACGATCATCACGAAGGCGTCAGACTTCGGTATGCGCCTCAGGTCCTTGAATCCGCGGAAGTCGATGATACCCCAACCGACCGTAATCAAAATACCGGCAAGCACCGAAAGGGGTACGTATTTCACGAGCGAGCCCAGTCCGAGGAGAATGGCAAGGAGCAAGGCGGCGTGGATCATACCGCTGAGCTGCGTGCGGCCACCCGACTTCACGTTGACCACCGTACGCATCGTAGCACCTGCGCCAGCAAGACCACAGAACAGACCCGCCACGGCATTGCCGATACCCTGGCCTATCAACTCCTGGTTAGAGTTGTGCTTGGTCTTGGTGATATTGTCGGCCACAACCGACGTCAGTAGCGTATCGATACTGCCCAGGCCAGCCAGTGTGAGACCCGGGACAAGGGAAGCCTTGATGACGACCATCCAATCGATACCGTCCAGTTGCACCTTCGTGAAGAAAGGCATGGGAAGTCCGGCCGGGATGTTGCCGATGGTAAGTGCCGAGTCGAGGCCCGTGAAGAGCGAAACCACCGTGACGACCACCAGGGCCACAAGCGTGGCGGGCACCTTCTTGGTCACTTTCGGCACAAGGATGATGAGCGCAATACAGGCCAGACCCAGCAGCAGCGCAGGCACGCTAATACCTTCAGCGAAGGCAGCGGGGAAGTTGAGAATCATGTCCAGCGTGCTGGCGGGCGACTTCTTGCCAATAATCGGATAGAACTGCTGCAGGATGATGATCACTCCGATACCGCTCATGAAGCCCGAGAGTACGGGATAGGGAATGTAGCGGACATACTTGCCAATGCGGATGAGTCCGAAGAGCACCTGAAACAGGCCACAGAAAATGCCGGCAAGCGACATGGAAAGAAGGACGGCGGAGATGTTACCCTGCGAGCTAGCCCATGCTCCACTCACAATGGAGGCCGTAATGACGGTCATCGGTCCCGTAGGGCCAGAGATCTGGGAGTGGGTGCCACCGAAGAGGGCTGCGAAGAAACCGAGCAGGGTGGCACCGACGAGTCCGGCCAAGGCTCCCATGCTGGAAGCCTCAGGACTGTCAACACCGCCAAATGCTTGAATACCGAATGCCAGTGCGAGCGGAAGTGCCACGATACCGGCTGTGATGCCACCGAAGACATCACCTTTGATGTTGTTTGTCTCGATAAAAGCCATGATAGGGCTAGTAATCCAAATGTAATTAAAAAATGCTAATAAGTACTCTACTATATTACGGAGTGCAAAGGTACGACTTTTTTTTGACATAGGGGAAAGATTGGCAAGGAATCCCCCTTTACCGTAATATGGGTAGGTTTTTCCGTAATTTATGCTTTGCCTGATTGGCACGATTTTTGTACTTTTGCAACCGATAAGGCCCTGGCTGCGCCTTTCCACGAGATGGAAGGTCTGCGGCAGGAGTTTTCCCCCAACCAAAACAAGAAAAAGAGAAAACAACAAAAGACCTATGGAAACGATAAAGAACCAGAAGTTTGGCGGCGAGCGTCCGCTCTTCGGTGTCCACGACGTGCGCCTGGAGGACATAGAGATAGTCGATGGCGAGTCAGGCATCAAGTGTTGCAAGCAGGTGGAGTGCCACAACTCCAAGTTCTACGGCAAGTATCCGTGGTGGCATGTGGATGGAAGCCTCATCACGAATTGCTATTTTGCCCCTGGATCACGATCAGCCATCTGGTATAGCGACGACATGGTGATGAGAGACTGTGTCATCGACGGCCCGAAGTTTTTCCGCGAGATGAAGAACGTGACGCTGGAGAATGTCAAGATAACCGATGCCGACGAGACATTTTGGCGCATCGACGGCCTGAAGATCAAGAATTTGGAACTGCACCAAGGTACCTACCCGTTCATGTTCTCAAAGAACATCTATGTGGATGGACTGGTAAGCGACGCGAAATATGTGTTCCAATACTGTCAGAACGTGGAGATTCACCATGCGAAGATCACTACGAAGGACAGTTTTTGGGAGTGCGACAACGTCGTCATCTACGACTCCGAGCTCCATGGCGAGTATCTCGCCTGGCACAGCAAGAACATCCGACTCGTGCGCTGCCATATCAGCGGCGAGCAACCTCTGTGCTATAGCGATGGCATCGTACTGGAAGACTGCACCTTCGACGCAGCCTGCGACCGCGCTTTCGAAGACTGCACGAATGTGGAGGCACGCATCAAGGGAACGATCACGGAGGTGAAGAATCCTATCAGCGGCAGAATCCAGGCCGACAACATTGGTCGCTTGACGATGGATCAGTTTGCCAAAGGACACGTCGCCAGCACTTCGGACGACGGCAACTCATTAACTTTCGAATCCAACCGATGATAGAGCACTCCTTCTTCGACCAACCCGTGAAACGGCGCGGCACAGGCTGCGTCAAATGGGACGCAATGCCTGCGGACGACGTGATACCGATGTGGGTGGCAGACATGGACTTTGCCGTCGCTCCTGCCATCCAAAAGGCCATCAAGGATCGGGCCGCACACCCTGTCTTCGGTTATACGCTCGTACCAGACAGCTACTACGAGTCGGTCATCCAGTGGTTCAAACGTCGCCACGGATGGACGATCGAGCGCGACTGGATCCTTTACACGACGGGCGTGGTGCCTGCCGCATCGGCCACCATCAAGGCTTTGACACTTCCTGGCGAGAATGTGCTCGTCCAGACTCCGGCCTACAACTGCTTCTTCTCCAGCATACGCAATCAGGGATGCGAGATCCTGGAAACCCGCCTTCTGCGCGAGGGCGACCGTTTCAAGATGGACTTCGACGACTTCGAGCGCAAGTGTGCCGACGAAAAGACCACTGTCTTCCTGCTCTGCAACCCACAGAATCCGACGGGCAGGGTGTGGACACGCGAGGAACTGGAGCGGATGAACGAGATCTGCCTACGCCACCACGTCGTGGTAGTGAGTGACGAAATACACAACGAGCTGGTCATGCCCGGCTACTCCTACACGCCGTTTGCCAGCGTGAGCGAAGCATGTCTCGACAACAGCATCACCCTGACCTCGCCGTCGAAGAGCTTCAACATCGCAGGACTGCAAATGGCCAATATAGTTACAAAGAATGCGGAGTGGCGGAGACGGATCGAACGAGTCGTCAATATCTTCGAGATTTGCGACGTCAATTCCTTTGCACCTGTTGCCATTCAGGCCGCCTACAACGAAAGCGAAGACTGGATCGACGCATTGAACCTCTACATCCACGACAACTTCGAAGTGCTGCGGTCGTTCTGCCGTGAGCACTTGCCAAAATGGCAGGTGATGCACAACGAGGGCACCTATCTCGCATGGGTGGACATCAGCCAAACGGGATTGAGCGCAGACTCCCTGGCACAGAAGATCATGGAGCGGGCGCACGTCAAGGTCAATAGTGGCACGCTCTATGGCAGCATTTCGGGCGAGGGCTACCTTCGCATCAACCTTGCCTGCCCCCGACCTCTCCTCGAAGAGGCGCTGCGCAGAATCGGCGAGCATTTCTGACAAGACCATCCCTACAACATACGCTTCCCCCAGAAAGGAAGAGACATTAACTAAAGCAAGGCGTTGCCCGCGCTTCCTATTCAATATATAAGGAACGCGCGAGCAACGCCTTGTAGTTGATATCGGTGTACGCTATACTATTTCTGAGCGAAGCGATCGGCCTGCTCCTGAATGAGCGCGGCATCATCAAAATAGTTGATGCGCATGGCCTCGCGCACCTCATCCATCGTCTTGGCAGCCACCTCGCGGGCAGCATCAGATCCCTTGCGAAGGATGTTATAGATCTCCGGGATATCCTGCTCAAACTCATGACGGCGCTTGCGAATCGGCTCCAGCATGCGCTCCAACACCTTGTTGAGCATCTTCTTACACTTCATGTCGCCAATGCCACCTGCCGTATAGGCTGCCTTCAACTCGTCGAGGCAGCTGAACTCGGGCCAGAATTCCGCGAAGTCATCGTCAGTGGAGAAAGCATCGAGATAGGTAAAGACGGCATTTCCCTCCACATGGCCTGGATCGCTGACATTCAGGTGGGTCGGGTCGGTGTACATGGTCTTCACCTTCTTCCACACCGTATCCTTGTCGTCGGAGAGATAGATGCAGTTGCCAAGGCTCTTGCTCATCTTCTCCTTGCCATCCGTGCCAGGCAGACGGCGTGCAGTCTGGTTCTCGGGCAACATGATCTCTGGCTCGGGAAAGACGGGAGCATAGATCTGGTTGAAGCGACGGACCAACTCGCGTGTCACCTCAAGCATCGGCTCCTGGTCCTCGCCGGCAGGCACGACAGTGGTCTTGAAAGCCATGATATCGGCAGCTTGCGACACGGGGTAGCAGAAGAAGCCAAGGGGAATATTGGCCTCGAAATTGCGCATCTTGATCTCAGTCTTCACCGTCGGGTTGCGCTGCACGCGCGAGACGCTGATAAGATTCATCAGATAGGTAGTCAGCTCCGCCAGTTCGGGGATGCAGCTCTGGATATAGAGCGTACACTTCTCCGGATCGAGACCAGCAGAGAGGTAGTCCAGTGCGACCTCGATGATGTTCTGACGAATCTTCTCTGGGTTGTCGGCATTGTCTGTCAAAGCCTGCACGTCGGCCATGAAGACGAACATACGGTCATAATCGCCCGCATTCTGAAGTTCCACGCGACGACGCAAACTACCGACATAGTGTCCCAAATGGAGCTTGCCAGTGGGGCGGTCGCCCGTCAAAATAATCTTTCCCATTCTATCTTTGTTTTGTTTGAATTCGAAGTTTTGGCAGCGGTCATCCGCTTTGAGGATGCAAAAATACGACTTTTATTTGGAGAAAGGGCGAAATCGCCGTACTTTTGCACGAAAAACAATACAAAGACATGGAGAGAAAATTATTTCGGTTTGAGGTTTGCGCCAATGGCGTAGAGAGTTGCCTGGCTGCCCAGGCTGGAGGCGCGGACCGTGTGGAACTGTGCGCGGGAATACCCGAAGGTGGCACAACGCCGTCGTATGGCGAGATCATGGTGGCACGTCGGGTGCTGACGACGACACGCCTGCACGTCATCATCCGTCCGCGCGGTGGCGACTTCCTCTACACACCATTGGAACTGGAGCGCATGGAGGCCGACATAGAGGTGGCGCGCCAACTGGGGGCCGACGGCGTAGTGATCGGATGCTTGCACGAAGACGGGACTATCGACATGGAGGCCAACCGCCGTCTGGTCGAGAAAGCACAGGGGATGTCCCTGACCTTCCATCGGGCCTTCGACCGCTGCCGTGATCCCTTCGAGGCTTTGGAGCAACTGATCGACTTAGGCTTCGACCGCATCCTCACCTCTGGCCAGCAACCAAAGGCCATCGAAGGCGCTCCCCTACTGCAAAAGCTCCACCAGCAAGCCGCTGGGCGCATCATCCTCTTGGCGGGTTGTGGCGTGAACGAGCAGAACATACGCAGCCTCTACGAACAGACGGACATCAAGGAATATCACTTCTCTGCCCGCGAGCCGATGAAAAGCAAAATGGAATACAGCAATCCCGAGGTCTTCATGGGAGACCCCAACGCCGACGAAGACACCTTGCTTTACACGACGGAGGAGCGGGTACGCGCCACTATCGCCCAACTAACAGGAGAGAAATAGCCAGACGAGACGCCTAACCGTCTCATTTTGAATCAACAACAGTTTCTCGTTGAAACTCAAAAAGGGTGTCAACTCCCCCGACAACACGAGGCTTGACACCCTCTTTTGGCCCTAAAAGCGTATTTTATTAGAAAATTTATTTGCTTTTCATTTGTAGTTTGCCCAAAATACACTACCTTTGCAATCGCTTTTGGCACATAATAAAGCAAAATCCATAACTAAACCAATATAAATGAAAAGTAACAAAACTCTCACATTTCACCTGCTGGCACTCTTCGTGGTAGCGATTTGGGGAGGTACTCTCGTCAATACAAAGGTGCTTTTCCACGCCGGCATGTCGGCTTTGGAGATTTTTTACGCTCGCTACATCCTCGCTTATCTAGCCATGCTGCTGATAGCCCACAAGCGCATCAAGGCCGACACATGGCGCGACGAGCTGATGATGGTGGTGCTGGGTATCACAGGTGCCTCGCTCTATTTCGTCAGCGAGAATGTGGCCATCTCCATGACCAACGTCAACAACGTCAGCTTCATCGTGAGCGCATCGCCCATCTTCACGATGCTCTTCAGCATCCTCTTCATAAAAGGCACGCGGATGACCTCCAACTTTGCCATAGGCACACTCACGGCAGTTGCCGGTGTAGCCATTGTCATATTCAATGGTCAGGGCGAGTTGCACTTCAATCCTGCGGGAGACCTCATAGCGGTGCTTTCATCCGCCTCTTTCGGTCTCTATTCCTTCCTCTTGAAGCCCCTTTCTGCGAAATACGACGCAGCCACTATCACGCGCAAGGTCTTCGGCTACGGTCTCTTGACCGCATTCCCCTTGTTCTATTTCTGGCCTTGGAAATTCCCTTTGGGCAACCTGCTACACATAGAGGTACTGGGCAACTTGCTCTTCCTCGGCCTCATCGCGTCGTGCTGCTGCTTCTTCCTCTACAGCGTCATCGTTGACAGGCTCGGTGCCATCACTGCCTCCAACTACAACTACCTCAGCCCGCTCTTCACGGTGGTCATCGCAGCGATGTTCCTGAGCGAGCCCATGACGGTAATGGCATACGTCGGCTGCGCCTTGATTCTCTTGGGCGTCTATGTCGCCAACACCACAGGATTCCTGCCCAAACGAAAGAAGTAGATCGAATTACCACCGCAAGGGGAGAGTTTAAACAAGACTTTTCAGTTAATATTGTATAGCTTTACCGTGCCGCCAGATCCCAATTAGGATTCTGGCGGCACATTTATTATACGCCTAAAACACGAAAAAAGAGATTTCTACCCTTTTTTGTTGCTTATCTGTATTTTTTTGACTACATTTGCAAAACATGAACGGCAACGAAGCAAAAATCACCAATAACTAATCAATAAAATAGCTATGATGAAAAAATTTGGAAAGACAAACGTTATCGCCTTCTTGGCAGTAATGTCCTTTGGTTTGCTGGCCTCTTGCAGCCAGGGCAACGACAACAACCCCGACAAATGGGCCCAAGATGCTATCGCTATGGCTGAGGACAGCGTGGAGAAAGTGGACAACGAGATGGTTGGCAAGTTGCTCTACATCGACAATTGCAGGCAGTTTGCCAGGAAAGCCATCGACGACAAGATCTCCGACACTTACAAAGAGATGGAAGAAAAAGTGAAGGACAAGAGCGACGAGGAGAAGTGGGAGCTTTTCAAGGGCTTCCGAGCTGACATCGACTCCGCCTTCTCCAAGATGGACCAACACTACGATCAGGTCTCTCAAGAAGAGGAAAAGAAGCTCATCGGCAAGTCGCTGAAAGTGGCTTCTGACACCCAATCATTTGACAACACCAAGACGAAGGCCGAAATTGTAGATTTTAGCCATCGTTCAAAGGTAAAAATCAAGGTGACATTGACCCCCACGAAGCCTCTGGGCAACAGTTTCAGAATGATCTTGGTCGATAAGGACCAAAAGCCCATCGCACCTTTCGCACTGATGACCATGCCCAAGAAGGCCGGCGAAACCTTAACGGTAGAAACCAACGTGCCGATAGCCTTGCTCGCCCAAACCAGTATGCTGCTCTTCGACGCACGCTAACCTCCCCTCACGGCTAAAAGATCAGGCGATTTCCAACTACAATGCCCCGGCTCATGGAGTCGGGGCACTGCTTTGGATTCCCTAGCTAACTCTCTGTTCTTCCCACATTTAGCTTCGGTATATGAGCACGACATCTTCTTAAAGAGTGTTGAAAAGCATGGTGTTTCAAAAGAAAGTATGTACATTTGCACCATGAAACAGAATCACAAGGGCAAAGTGCTTTTTATCATCATAACATCCATCCTACTGACATTGTGCACACAAAACATCTTTGCGCAAAAAATAAAAGACGGAAAGGCTACATACTACAGTGGCAAACTGTACGGAAGACGAATGAGCAACGGCGAGTATTACCATCCCGATAGCATGACCTGCGCACACCGCACACTCCCGTTTGGCACACGAATCCTCGTGACCAATCCGAGAAACGGCAACCAGGTCGTCGTCCGCGTGACCGACCGTGGTCCCTATGTACGGGGCAGGGTGATCGACCTCTCCTATGCCGCAGCACGAGAACTGGGCTTTCTGTCTGCCGGAGTGGCCTATATGAAACTGGAAGTGGTGGATGAGGATCTTCCCCTTCCCTATTATAATAAGGAGAAAGAAGAAACCCTGAAGCTACAACCGATAGAGTATGGCATGGTGGGCGTGGGGTATGAGTTCATCCCCCAATGGCGGAAAGCGGACGACCAGCCACGGCAGGTACAAAGGAAAGTAAAGCCCTCCATCACTCCTCAGAAGGCAAAGAAAGCAGCCAATGGGGCAAAACCCACTCCCTCCCAACCCGCTACGCGCAAAGCAAAAACCAAGGGCACAGAGGAAAACCACTGGGTCAAGTTTTTCCGCGGATTGTTTGGAGGAAACACCGGCGGATAACTCATTCTTTGACAAGCCGTATCGCCAAGACACCTTGGCAATACGATTCCTCACGAACAAAAAGGGAATATTTTCCTCAACCAGACCTTTATACAAGGATTTTTTTGTACCTTTGCACTCCTTTTCGCACAAAAACAAAAACGGCTAATCAGTTTTCCAAACATGATTGAACAGGACAACAACGGTATGAAAACACCATGGACAGAGCTGGAGTTGGGCAACTCCTGCTACTCTTCCTATATCGTAGAACCCATCTTCGTACCCAAGGAGACGGCCTTTTGGCTTTGCCGTCCCGACGGCACACGAGAGGCTTCACGCCTCACCTTCGCCGTCTTCTCACAACGTGGCACAGACGAGTGGGAGGACGACCCGATGCTGGGCCCCATTGACGTGACCCTGCTGGACGACGACAACATCCGTCCCTTTCCCACCCTCTACCTTGGCGTAGCCCCCGAAGACTTCATCCACCTAGAAGAGGAGGACGAGGAGAGCGTGACGTTCAGTTTCCACTGGATCGAAGGCGACATCACGTCGGCACAAGGAGAAGAAACGGGGGGTGGTTTGCGCTTCCGCAAGAGCTTGTTTGAGGGTGGCAAGACGGTCTCCCTGAAATTGACGCCCTACGACGGCACGCCCTTTGTACTCCACCTTCGCATTCCCGTCAAGGGTTTCCAGCTGCTCGATGCCGAGGATCGTCCTCAACAGGGCGAACTGGTCGTCGATCCCGCCACGGCGAAAGAGTATCAGTATCAGTTTGTCGGCACCCCCAACGACGACCGCTTCACCATTGCCATCAACGGTGGCCTGCACATCCTGCTCTGCATCTGGCAGGAGGACGACACGCTGACACTGCGCGATCACAAGAACGGACTGGCCGTCGTGGGCACAATACCCGCCAAGGGATCACTCACGGAACTGATGATGCAAGGCGACGAAGCCCTCGTGAAGTACAAGGAGCACCGATGGCACATCGCTGTCAAGAGTCAGTTGACTGCGGAGGAAGACCTGCCCGAATGCACTCCCTCTGCCCTCGTAGCCCATGCTTTCCACGCCTATCGACAAACGGAGGACAACGGGCGCGAAAGATTGGAGCACGAATTGCTCGGCATGGAGGAGCGTCTCTGCTTCCAATGGTTCTGGATGGATGAGAAAGAATGGGACTTCGACCACATCGGCCCACTACTGGAGGTTGACAAGGTGGCTGGCGACCCACAGGAGATGATGCGGCTGGCATTGGTATATGACAATTTCTGCGCATTCATGCGCCGGCTCTCCACGCTTTCTTATAAGAACGGAGGACGAATCGAGGTCGATCAGCTTCAGGCACGCAACAACAAGCGGAAGATAGCGCGCTGCGTACGCCATATTGCCAAGCACCGCTCTGGCGAGATCAACATTTGGGAACTGGAAGAGTCCGCTCGCGAAGAGATCGTGAAACTCTTCCGCATCTTCCGAAACGAGTTTGTCAAAGAGCTTGAAGCAGAGGGATAGCGACAGAAGGACGCCACTCCCAAAAGGCCCTAACATATCGGCTGATAGCCATGCTGGTCAAAGCATGGCTATCAACTTTTCTACCAACCGCGGCAACGCATACTGATCCAAATCGGCCTCATCCACCCAGCGATAGCCTTCGGGAAGCACTGGAGGAACGGCGGGGTGATAGAAATAGAGGTCAGCATAGAGCACACGATGGGTGAGAACATGCTTCACGCGCTGCGCCCGAAGTTCATAGACGGGTCGCACCTGCGAAGCATCCAGGAGCACTGGCTCCCACAGACCCTGCCAGATGTCACCAGCCCCTCGCTGATGGATAGCCGTCCGTCCGTCGCAACGAAGATACAGATAGATCAGCTTGCGCTCTTTGACGCTCACGGTCTTTCGTTTGACGGGCAATTCCCCCACACGCCCTGTTCGCAACGCTTCACAGGTTTCAGCCATCGGGCACACCTCGCAACAAGGCGACTGCGGCACACACTGCGTAGCGCCAAAGTCCATCATCGCCTGGTTGAAGTCCGCAGCCCGGCCTTTGGGAAGCAGCGACTGCGCCAGTTCGGCAAAAGTCCGCTTGCCTTTGGCGTCATTGATAGGGGTGTCGATGCCAAAGAAACGACTCATCACACGGTAAGCGTTACCATCGACGGCAGCGTAAGGAAGGCCAAAGGCAAAGGAGGCGATAGCGGCAGCAGTGTAGTCGCCAACCCCTTTCAGACCACGGATGGCCTCATAGGTGTCTGGAAAATGTCCCAAGGCGGCTATCTGCCGTGCAGCGGCATGGAGATTGCGTGCCCTCGAATAGTAGCCGAGTCCCTGCCACATCCGCAGCACCTCGTCCTCGGAGGCAGCAGCAAGCAGATCTACCGTGGGCCATTTCTCCAAAAAGCGGCGCCAGTAGGCTTCTCCCTGCACCACCCGCGTCTGCTGCAAGATGATCTCGCTGAGCCAGACGGCATAGGGCGCTCCCGCCTCGCGCCAGGGCAAGGAGCGACCATGGGAAGCATACCATGTGAGCAGTGTGTTAGTAAAGTTCATATTGCAAAGGTACGGCTTTAGTTCCCGCTACCGTTGACGAAAGGCAATAAAATGGCTTCGTTTTAATATTTTTAGGACTCACCGTCCCTGTAGTTGCCGAAGATTTTGTAAATTTGCACACTTATTATTATAAAAAGCAAGACAAATGGCAGGCACAAAGCAAATCAAGACTGCGCTGATCTCGGTCTTCCACAAAGATGGCCTTGAGGATCTCCTGAAGAAACTGAACGAAAATGGTGTGAAATTCCTTAGCACTGGCGGTACCCAGAAGTTCATTGAGTCGCTGGGCTACGAGTGTCAGAAGGTGGAGGACGTGACCTCCTATCCTTCCATCCTTGGCGGACGAGTCAAGACTTTGCACCCGAAGGTGTTCGGAGGCATTCTCGCACGCCGCGACAACGAGGGGGACCGCGAGCAGATGAAGCAGTATGACATCGTGCCCATCGACTTGGTGATCGTCGATCTCTATCCGTTTGAGCAGACCGTGGCAAGTGGGGCAAGCGCAGAGGAGATCATTGAGAAGATCGACATCGGCGGCATCTCGCTCATCCGCGCCGGAGCCAAGAACTTCAAGGACGTTGTCATCGTGCCGAGCAAGGGCGAATACGCCATGCTGGGCGACATTCTGGCAGCCAAGGGTGCACAGACAGAGCTGGAAGAGCGCAAGAAGTTTGCCGAAAGAGCATTTGCCGTGAGCAGCCATTACGACACGGCCATCCACGAGTGGTTTGCCAAATAATGCTTTTTGCCGGGCACATTACACAATAACAACAAAAAGTCAAGAAGAAAGAAGGAATGAAACTCTTTTCATTTATCCAAGAGATAGCAATGGACCTGGGAACGGCCAACACCATCATTATCAGCGATGACAAGATCGTGGTGGACGAGCCTTCCGTTGTGGCCCTGGACCGACGGAGCGGCAAGATGATTGCCGTCGGTGGCGAGGCGAAGATGATGTACGAGAAGGAGCATGCCAACATCCGCACGATCCGCCCGCTCCGCGATGGCGTGATCGCCGACTTCACGGCTTGCGAGCAGATGATCCGTGGCCTTATCAAGATGGTTCACACGGGCAGCCGTATCTTCTCGCCGTCGCTGCGCATGGTGATTGGTGTGCCTTCGGGCAGCACCGAGGTGGAGCTCCGCGCGGTTCGCGACTCTGCAGAGCATGCCGACGGACGCGACGTCTATCTGATATTCGAGCCGATGGCTGCCGCACTGGGCATTGGTATTGACGTAGAGGCTCCTGAGGGCAACATGATCGTCGATATTGGTGGCGGAAGCACGGAGATTGCTGTCATCTCGCTGGGTGGCATTGTGAGCAACAACTCCATCCGCGTGGCTGGCGACGACCTCACGGCAGACATCCAGGAGTATATGAGCCGGCAGCATAACGTCAAGGTCAGCGAGCGTATGGCAGAGCGCATCAAAGTGCATGTCGGCTCCGCACTGACAGACCTGGGCGAGGATGCACCTGAGGACTATGTCATCCATGGTCCAAACCGCATCACAGCGTTGCCTATGGAGGTGCCGGTTTGCTATCAGGAGATAGCCCACTGCCTCGACAAGACGGTGGCAAAGATCGAGAATGCCGTGCTCTCTGCCTTGGAGAACACGCCGCCCGAGCTCTATGCAGACATCGTGAAAAACGGCATCTGGCTCACTGGTGGCGGAGCGCTGCTTCGTGGTCTCGACAAGCGACTCACCGACAAGATCAACATTCCCTTCCACATCGCCGAGGATCCGCTCCATAGCGTAGCCACGGGTGCGGGTATCGCTCTGAAGAACGTTGACCGCTTCTCATTCTTGATGAGATAAGAGGCGATTGGATTTATATCACAAAACGAAGAAGTATTGGATGGTCTGACCTCAGACTATTCAATATTTCTCATGTAAAAAGCGCCGATGCACAATCTTACGGAGTTTTTGTCGCGCAATGTCCACTGGTTTCTCTTCATCATCCTGGAGATTATCAGTGGAGTTTTGTTGTTTCGTTTCAACAGCTATCAGGCCAGCGTGTGGTTCACGTCGGCCAACTATGTCGCAGGTATCGTCTATGAGCAGGAGGCCAAGCTCCTGTCGTTCTTCAGCCTACGCGAGAACAACGAGTTGCTGACGAAGCGCAATCTGGAATTGGAGCAGCAATTGAAAGCGCTCTCCAACCAGCTATATGACCAGACCAAAGACTCCACTTACCTGAAGCGTGGGCAGTTCAGACTGCTCAACAAGTACCATTTGATTCAAGCCAAGGTGGTGGCGAACTCGCTGGATCGCCCCGAAAACTTGATGACCATCGACCGGGGAAGTGCTGACGGTGTGAAGAAAGACATGGGTGTGGCTTGTGGCAACGGTGTCGTAGGCATCGTCTATCTGGTCAATACCCACTACTCCGTAGTGATACCTGTGCTCAACAACAAGTCGAATATCAGTTGCTCCATTGATGGTCGCGACTACTTCGGGTATCTCCACTGGTCAGGCGACGCGCCCAACATCGCCTATCTGGACGATGTGCCCCGCCACGCCCGCTTCAAGATTGGCGACCGGGTAGTGACAAGCGGCTATTCGGCCGTGTTCCCCGAAGGCTTGTTGGTCGGCAAGGTGAAGAAGGTGTTCAACTCTGAGGACGGACTTTCCTACCGCGTCCAGGTCGTATTGTCCACCGACTTTGCCAATCTACGAGACGTCTGCGTCATCGACGCTCCACAACTCGCCGAGCGGAAACAGATCATGGAGGCTGCCAAAGACTCTATCAAGTCGCCATCGGAGAACTAAACGTACGGCATACTATCTTTTGCCGAGAACATCTACCGGCGTTTCAGCAGACTTGGCCGGTTCTGCAATCAAGGCTGCAAACGTGTTTCCATGCTTTAGGGCAATAATATATAATAAGGAGAAAGAAGAAAAGATGAATGTTGACTTGCTTCGAAGAGGCGCGCTCTTCGTCATCCTGTGCCTCGCACAAGTGCTGGTGCTCAACCATATCCACCTCTTCAGTTGTGCCACACCGCTACTCTATGTCTATTTCATCATCAGCATCCGTCGCCACTATCCACGCTGGGGACTGTTGTTGTGGGGATTCTGCATGGGATTGCTGCTCGACACGTTTTCCAATACGCCGGGCGTCACGGCCGCCTCGCTCACCCTGCTCTCCTTCGTGCAGCCCTATCTGCTGGCCTCGTTCATTCCCCGCGAAGCGGCCGAAGACCTGAAGCCATCCATTGCCACTTTGGGCGTGAGCAAATACACATGGTATAGCTTCTTCAGCATCCTGCTTTTCTGCGTCGTCTTTTTCTCGTTGGAGCAGTTTAGCTTCTTCGATCCCATCCAGTGGTTACTGAATGTGGGTGGAAGCACGCTGCTGACATTCCTCCTTGTTTTTGTCATTGATAACGTGAGGGGCCGCTAATGAAGAATTTTGACTTGGAGAAGAGGCGCTATGTGCTTAGCGCCATCGCCTCGCTCATCATTGTAGTCTATATTATCCGGTTGTTCTCGCTGCAGATAGCCAGCGACGACTACCGCAAGAGCGCCGACTCCAACGCGTTTCTGAAGAAGATAGAGTTTCCCTCGCGCGGCACCATCACCGACCGAAACGGCAAACTACTGGTCTACAACCAACCGGCCTACGACATTATGGTGGTCATGAATGAGGAGGCAGGCCGACTGGACACCATGGACTTCTGCAATGCCCTGGGCATCACAAAGGAGTTTTTCAAGAAACGTATGGCAGAAATCAAGGATCGGTCGAAAAACCCTGGCTACTCACGATTCACCCAACAGTTGTTCATGGGTCAATTGCCAGACAAGGAGTTCAGCGCATTCCAAGAGAAGATCTTCCGCTTCCCTGGCTTTTACATCCAGCGTCGCAGCATCCGGCAATATAAAGAGCCGCTGGCAGCCCATCTGCTGGGCGATGTGGCAGAGGTCTCACAGGGCGACATTGAGGAGGACGACTACTATCAGCCGGGTGACTACATCGGCAAGCAAGGCATAGAGCGGCAATATGAGAAGGATCTGCGCGGTCGTAAGGGCGTGCAAATCCTACTCCGCGATGCCCGTGGGCGTATCAAAGGACGCTACAAGAACGGACAATTTGACCAAAAGCCACTGCCTGGCAAGGACATCCAACTCGGACTGGACGCGGAACTGCAGAAGCTTGGAGAACGTCTGATGGAGGGAAAACTCGGTGCCATCGTAGCGATAGAGCCCAAGACGGGGCAGATACTGGCGATGGTGTCATCGCCGACTTTCGATCCCAGGACCATGATCGGCAAACTGCGTGGAAAGAATCAGGCACAACTGACGCTCGACCCTGCCAAACCGCTCATCAACAGAGCCATCGGCGGACAATATCCACCGGGAAGTACATTCAAGACGACACAGGCCGTGACCTTCTATACAGAGGGTATCGTCAGCGACTCCACTCGCTATCCCTGCGCCCACGGATTCTCCTTCAAGGGACTCCACGTCGGCTGCCACTCCCACGCGGCCCCTATCTCGCTCATCCCGGCCATCAGCACGTCGTGCAATAGCTACTTCTGCTGGGGATTGTACTATATGTTGTCCAACAGGAAAAAGTATCCGACTCTCGACGACGCGATGAACGAGTGGCGCGACTACATGGTCTCACAGGGCTTCGGCTACAAACTGGGCATCGATCTGCCTGGCGAGCGCCGCGGAATGATTCCCAACGCACAGTTTTATGACAACGCCTTTGGCCGTTGGAATCCACTCTCGGTCATCTCCATCTCTATCGGACAAGGAGAGGTCAATGCCACACCACTGCAAATTGCCAACCTGGGTGCGACGATAGCCAACCGCGGCTACTATATCACGCCACATGTGGTACGCCATATCAAGGGAGGACGCATCGACCCCAAATACCTTGAACGCCACCAAACAAAGGGCAGCCATCAAGCCTACGAGGAGGTGGTCAAGGGCATGGTCTCTTCTGGTATTCGTGGTACGTGTGCCCATGCTGTGCATCCCGGTTATACGATAGCAGGAAAAACGGGTACGGCCCAGAACCGCGGAAAGGACCACTCCGTGTTTATGGGCTTCGCACCGGTCGATACGCCGAAGATCGCCATTGCCGTCTATGTGGAAAACGGTGGCTGGGGTGCCGTCTATGGTGTGCCCATCGGATCGCTGATGATGGAACAGTATATCAACGGCAAACTGACGGAGGCGGACGCGAAGAAGGCTGCCGTGATACAAAGCCGCCACATTTCCTACCCCTTCAAATCACCTATGAGCCGTGCCGACTCACTGCGTCTCGACTCGCTGAAGCGTATCAACGCCATCAAAGACTCGCTGAAGGTCGAACGCGACAAGCAGAGAAAGAAGCTGGAGGAAGACAAGGAGAGAAAGCAACAAGACAGCAAAAAGGAACAACCGCAAAACGACCCCGCCATCAGGGTGGAGAACGAGATAAAGCCACAGAGCGAGGAACGACGGCGCGACGATGACAAAGACCATAAGCCGTCGCGCAAGGAAAACGACAAGGAAAGCAAGAAGGAATAGATAGATTATCATGGGAATGGAAAAGTCGGACAATCAGAAAGGTATTCTCCAGTCGCTCGACTGGTGGACGATAGGCATATACCTTGCGCTGCTCGCCTTCGGATGGGTAAGCGTCTGTGGTGCGAGCTATACTTACGGCGACACCGAAATCTTCTCGCTCTCCACGCGCTCGGGCATGCAGATCGTTTGGATAGGCACGAGTATCTGTTTGGGATTTGTCATACTGATGCTTGACGACCGCTACTTCGATACGTTTGCCTATGTCATCTTCGGACTACTTGTCCTCTTGCTTTTTGCGACGATATTCAATCCACACGAGATCAAAGGCTCCCGATCGTGGCTCGTTCTGGGAAGCCTACGATTGCAGCCTGCCGAGTTTGCCAAGTTTGCCACTGCGCTCGCCATATCCAAACTCATGAGCACCTATGGATTTGACATCCACAACCTCAAGCATTTTGCTGCGGCCTGCGGCATCATCCTCGTACCCATGATTTGCATCGTAGGACAACGGGAGACGGGTTCGGCGCTCGTCTATCTGTCCTTCTTCCTGATGCTCTACCGCGAAGGAATGCCCGGCGGCTTCCTCTTTACGGGCGTGGCAATGATCATCTACTTCGTCATTGGCATCAAATTTGAGCAGTCTATGCTTTTCGACACGCCCACCTCGGTGGGTAAGTTTTCCGTGCTCCTGCTCGTCCAACTGTTCTCCTCCGGAATGGTCTATGCGTACAATGGCGACCGTCCCCACGCACTGCGTCTGCTGGGATTGTGTCTTGGCGTGACGGTATTGGCTTTTCTCTTCTCAGAGTTTGTCATCCCCTTCGACATCGTTTGGGTACAACTCATCCTCTCCGCACTGCTCATCGGCTACTTGATTTACAACGCCCTGCGCACCCGGTTCATCACCTACCTCTACGCTGCGTTGTTTGCCTTGGGATCCATCGCCTTCTTCTACTCCGCCGACTACGTGCTCAACGACGTGATGCAACCCCACCAGCGCGTGCGCATCAACGTACTGCTCGGACTGGATGACGACCTGGCGGGAGCGGGCTACAACGTTCATCAGAGCGAGATAGCCATCGGATCGGGCGGATTGCAAGGCAAAGGTTTCCTCAACGGTACGCAGACGAAGCTGAAATTTGTTCCCGAGCAGGACACCGACTTCATCTTCTGTACGGTCGGCGAAGAGGAGGGATTCCTCGGTTCGGCTGCCGTCCTTCTGCTTTTCCTCGCCCTCATCACCCGTCTAATGAAGATTGCGGAACGACAACCATTCAAATTCGGACGTGTCTATGGCTATTGCGTGGCCAGTGTCTTCCTCTTCCACGTATTCATCAACGTCGGCATGGTGCTCGGACTGACCCCTGTCATCGGCATCCCCCTACCCTTCTTCAGCTACGGAGGTTCCTCGCTTTGGGGATTCACCATCCTCCTTTTCATCTTTCTGCGCATTGATGCAGGCAGAAATCTCATCCGAAGTTGAGGCACCGCCAGAAAGAACAGACACCTCCGACTTAACGAAAATAGAGGTATTAATGAAACATCAGGTTATACATCAATACCTCTATTGCTATCTTATAGGGTGTTCAGTTAGATGTTCCGAAAAACAGATGCAGAAATCACCCATTAAGTTATTAACACAACGCTCTCGAATATTTCAAGTAACAAAACAGTTCTTTGAACACATGTATAACTCGTTGATTTTTAACAACTTTGTGTACATCCTCAAAATACAAAAATCAATAAGAAATAGGCATCTCTCGATTTGCAAGCACCACCCCTTTTATCCTATTTGTTGCGGATTTGAGAATTATATGTATCATCATCCATCTGACTTATAAGTTTTTTACTTTGATATATCAGAAATGCGCGATTGCCATCTTCTATTTTATAACCTATACCTAAAACTACAATGCCATCATCAAAATAACATAGTTTATAGTTTTGATTATCTCTTATCATTTTCCCTTCAATTTTGCCACACTTTGTTTTAACATTTTCAATATTTTGATTGTATACATCAATAACATCTTCTTTGTCAGACTGAAAACCAAAGCCAACACAACACAATGTATCTTTGTAGAATTCAAATTGACAAGATTTCCACTGTTTCCCTTCAAATGTTACATTTTCAATGTAATAACAGTCAATTTCCTTATCATTCAGACATTTATATCCTAACCGTCTAAGATTATTCAATAACTGCTTCTTGGTAGTCACTCCAAGCTTGCATCCATAGAACGAATCTCGAATTTGTGCATTAGCGCACAAAAACAAAGAGAAAGCAATTAACAACAATACTAATCGTTTCATTATTTTTCACCCTTTATTCGTGTCGGGCACAACTTCTATCATTATCAATACGATGCTTCGCTGAGCTGTCGCTCAAGTTCTGCAATCCTCTGTTTTTGTTCAATTATCATACGGTCATACTGAGGACGGAGAGTCACGCTGGTACACATATCTCTGTCATATTCCATACCCTCCAAAGTCTCATAAGCCTTCTTTAGCTCATATTGAAGATCTGAGACACTCTTTCCTCCGCCAGCTCCGTAAGATGACCCTCTGCCACCCATCATAGCGTCAACCTGTCTCTTTGCTTCAATTATCTGTTGGGCGGTTTCTGCTGTAACTATTCCATTTCCACCACATCCTGTACAAGTTTGTTTTGGAGCCATGACATCACCTGGCATAAGCTCAAACACACCAGTTCCTCCACACATCGGGCACTGCACCTGCTGTGAGTTCTCAGAGTCGTCTGCATAATCCGCAGATTCCTCGGTATAGCCCTGACTTGGCATGTAACGACGACTTTGTGAAGAATCATTACAGGACACACAACCAATAATTCCCAACAATACTATAACATACTTCTTCATTGTCTCGTACGCTATGCGTGTCGAGTATCTATCAAAAGTTTTTATCATTAATGTGAAGAACGGTGTAAAAGTAACCCGTTGAAATTAGTCAAACAACCACAACTGCCAGTATGTTTAAGAAAGACTGTTGCGCATTTACATTAAATCCAGTCTAGCAAAGCACTGATAATTATCAATACGCCTATAACTTTAAGTATCGTAGCAACAATACCACGAATATTCAACCATGCTGGTACTTTCTCTATTAGCAGCCATCCTATAAGGATGCGAACTGCAGTATGAATTAATGCGTTAATCATCTTTGTTTATTTTATATCGTTATTATTGCTAGAAAAGCCCTTTATAATCTCAACGCCTATGTGCTGGCGGAATTGTGGATATAGCTTGAATATGTTTCGTCCTTTACTATCCTCATCATGCTTATCATCATCGGTAAGTTGTCTGTGAATATAATCAACGAACTCATCAGAAAACCCACCAATACAACGGGAATAGTTGTAAATAAAAGCTTGAAAATAAGGGGAGCGTTCATTTAAATCCAAAATATGGTCTTGGCGTAGATAATATCTGTTGTTTATACATATATCATATTCATTATGTGGGATTGTTGCAAATCCAGTGAGCGGCGAGGAAAATGCTATCAGTTCTTTATTTTTTGCAGAGGATACCATATACATAATTCTGTCTTCGAATAATCTTTTTCCAGTTTGAGTATTTTTAATTGCCAACATATTATAATCCTCCGAAGATAAAACACATTCACTGATATTTAACACATCACATACTTTTGTTTTCTGGACTTCAAAGAATAATTCCCAAAGGTCTAAACAATATGAGCGTAGCATCTTTGCTTCTTTCATTTCCTCTGCTTTATAGCAAAAGGACAGATTAGTTTGTTCCCACCAAAATGAGGGAGAAGGTATTTCTGACAGTGAATTATCAAAAATATGCGGAGAAATAGATTGTGAACGGTTGTATTTTTTTTGTAGGGCCTTGCAAAATGAGTTTTCCTTGTCGACACCTTTTATCGCCTCAACAACCTCATTCAGCAATAGCTTGCGTTTCTCTTCAACTGTAAGACCATTTATTTGTACTGAAGAGGTGTTGATATTCTTAATGAAATTGTCTAAATATGGATTTGTATGACTAATGCGGAAATGGTCAATTGGTATAGAGTCTATAGTTGACTTATACATATATACTATAGCATTAATATCTTTGCCAAGAACATCATCAATCGAGTTGCACGTTATGTCGTTATTTCTAATCCATTTTTTTATATCATTATTTTGTTCTTTGACCATTTTGCTAAGTTGTAACAATAAGTCCATTTTATACAAACTATTAGTTACTGAAGGAGAATTTAAATCTAAAGGTGTATAATATAAGATACTCTTATTATTGTTGCTTTCTGGTATGCAGCCTTTGTTTACCGATTTTTGATCAAGTATGGAAACTGCCGTTTGCATTAATGTCATACCAGATTTGTATTGGTCTGTACGGTCACCAACAACAATACTGTCTGAAACATCAACAAAATAATCTATTAAAGTTTTGTTTAGCTCACGTTTTTCTTTATCTATTGAATATTCATATTCACAGATATGACGAAAGGATATATTACCTTCTGATGGAATTAAAGCCTTTACATAAGAGAGCATAGCCAATGTTGAAGGAATTTCCGTTGATGAAACTATTGTTACAATGTCACCACTTCTTAGCATATCGAAATCGAATTTGCTAATCTGTGAATATAGTTTCCAAACATGCTGAGCAGAATGAATATTCGCACCAAATAACAACTTGTTAGTTTCTTCTTTATCTTCTTTTACATCTAAAACTATTGGTGTCATTATCTCAATTCTAAATAAATCGCAGTCAAATGAAGAAAGCTTTTTACGAGAATTATTATAATGCCCTATATAATTATTGATTTCTGAAGATATTTCACCCAACATAACAAAACAAACTCTCTTATATTCTTCAATAAATCCACCTGCAAGTACACCTATAATATTCCGTACTAACAAATCTGAATGATTAGAAGGTTTTAAGAAAATATAATTGACTGAAGTTTTTGCCATTTATGTCAAAAAATTAGAGAACCAACAAGCAAAATTAATAAAAGAACAACACATACAATAAGTATCTTACATCGTTTTTCTGTCTTTGCCAATGTTTTTTTTAATCTCTCGTTATATTCAATTGTCTGTTTATTCTTATATTGCAGTTCCTTATATTTCTGACTAATATCGTCGTATGATGTGTGCAACGCTTCTGCCGGATTTACAAAAGCCTCTTCTTCAACAACATCAGAATGTACTTCTCTTTTGGCATAGAAGTTCAATAGTTCTTCTAATGTCATAGAAGAGATGCCCTTCTCACGAAATAGTTTAAGGAATTTTTCTACTTCTATCTGTGAAATACTACTTTTTTTACCAATTGTCTTTTTAATCTCATTAATTATCTGTTCCATCATTATCAACATTTTATTTTAGACAAAAGCTTTAATTCCATAGTCTCATTGTCCATACGTAGAGAGCCTGGAACAGATGTTTTTACATGTTTTGTTTTTGCTACACTTTCGCTCACATCACAAAAATACCGTATTCTATCAATTACAGAATATTGTGTTTCAAGATTTGTTTCGAATTTACAATTGACACCTTCGTCAATAAAGTCTGCATAGAAATCCATCTTTGTAGAGTACTCATGAAGCAAGAGCCCCATTGAAGGACGTGTAAATGATAAATGCAACTTGCCCACCGTAGATTTGTTTGCAACATACTCCTCGTAAGTAAAATCATTTCGTGCATCAATTACTTCATGTACAATAGATGGTGTTTCCAATGATATATGACGCAATGGATAGGTAAGATAAAGAAGATCCTTGCCATGAGGTATACGTTCTCCATTTCTATAGACACGAAAAACAGCGCTATGATCGACACTCCATATATTACTGCCATATGGTTCAAGCATATCTTCTGGATGAAGAGCTGTGCGATTACTTGAAATGACAAAGAATTGCTCTATTCCTACATCATTCTTACCCATATACAGCAAACGCAAATGCGATTCTCCTTGGCGGTCATCATATTCATAAAGTGAAATGATATTACCCTCTGCAATGTTTTCAAGCATAAGCGACGGATAAGCAGTCTTACGCGTCTTATTACACAACCCAACAGAAAAACGCACATCATCAATAAATTTGTCTATATTGTTTTCCGTCATATTTTGCCAACTTTCGTACTTTCGAATCTCTTCACGAAACAAGATACGATCAGCGGTGCGCATTTGGCGTAACAACAACTGGAAAGATCGGGTTTCCTGTGAATATCCAATCTTTCCAACTATGTGCTTAATGATATATTTTCTTAATCGGTCGTTAATATTCTCTTCCATATGGAACAACTATTTTCCACCATAAGTCTTAACATCTTTAAGTTGATCAAGAGCATTACGCACTATCATGATGTCTGTACCAAAATTCAAATTTCCAGTAGCATTTGAACCATCTGAATTACCTGCAACACTTTGGGCTATTCCTACAACTTCACCATTAAAATTGCAGATAGGACCACCACTGTTACCTTGAGTCATAGATGCATCTATCTGAATTATACCAGCCTCTTCATGAATATTTGTCACCTGTCCGGTTGTATATGTTGCCAATAAACCTCTTGGATTACCTACAACTCCAACATCAACACCTCTCTCAGGACGCTGGCGAGCCAACTTCAAGTAATGGCTCTTCTCGCCAGGGTCAAGCGAAACAACGAAGATGCACCAATCGTATTTACTACTGTACTGTACCACACGCAAAATGTTACGGTCGCGGTCGGCTGTGATGTTTCCTTTTTCATCACAAAGGAACACCCTGCCCGTTGAAGCACCAGCTAACACATGAAAATTGGTCAAAGCAAGACCATTTTCATTGATAAAGAATCCGGTTCCGATTGATGTCCCCTGCTCACTCTCTGTCTGTATTAGGAATGTAGCCGGAGCCATATACTTGAACAGTGTCTGCTTCGTAAAAGGTCCGTCAGAAACTGTGGAGTCAGTTTTTACTACTGTCGTGTCCTTAAAATTCACATAACTTCTGTATGCAGCAATACTGTCCTGACAATATCCATCATTAAGTATTGCGAGTTGTTTACGCAACAGATATCCATTAAGCTTTTTATACTCCACGTTTTCTGTCACTGTGACATAAGTACGCACAAGATCTGTGCTTGCATTCGTGAAGTAAGGCTTCGTATCGTGACTGTCGGCTATAAGATGTACGTTTTTGCCTATCACATTAGCATTAAGGAACTCGATAGTTTTGTTGTTAGCTGTAATGCCAAGCAACTGTACTTTCAAGCCATTCTTTAGAATGAGTGTTCCGTCCTGGTCAACACTCTGCACCACCCCGTCGTAAGGCAGGTGGTGCTGGCTGGGGAACATTGTCTTGTAAGAATACCATGCAATTCCCGCAAGTATCACGACAATGGCGGCAATGACAAGCGGTTTCTTGTTGCCGCTGTCTCTTCTTCTTCTGCCTGAAGCAGAAGGAGTATTACTTCTTCTTGCCATAAAATCTATGTTTTAATGTATTTTTATTTGAATCTTTTGTCTTAATATCCAGTAAATCCCCGACAATTCTAATTCACCTTCATGTACCGTTACTATTTTTTGAGGAATTCCCTCAGGACGAGCCAATACGTCCACGCAATCTGCTTGATAATAAAGCGATGAAATGAATCCCTTTATAGCCTCTATGTCAGGATTAAGTTGCAGTACTGCCTTAGTCGCGCTCTTCACCAAAAGGCAGTAGAAGTTGCCCTGTGATTGCTCGGAAAGATCGTCCAAGGCGAAGCGTATGGGCTCCACTCCCGAAGGTGACGACACATAAAGCCTCTTGCCAGGCTGCAACAACTGGGCACGCTGTTTTTGCCGCTCGTCCACGACCGTGTTCTTATGCACGGCATTGGCAGTCCGCGTGGCCCGTTCCGTGCTGGAGGACGTGTTGGGCGTACCTTTCTCCATTGCCAAAGCAGACTGGCGCGCCATCTCACTCTTCATCGTGCGAATCCTTTTTTCTTGTTCACCGACAGTCCGCGCAAGTGTCTCAACATAGGATGCGAGTCTGCGGTTGGCCTCTTCTAGCTTTTCGACACGCTTTGAGAGAGCCGTCACATCGGCGTAAGTAGTCGGAGGCTGGCGTCGTGATGTTTCGCGCCGCTGCCTGACACGCTGGTCGGTCAACTTGTCAATTGTCTTGCGCAGATCATCAAGCAACTTATATAGTTTTCCATTAGCGGCAAGCACTACGCAAACCACGACCAAGACAACCAACAGTAAAAATAAAAAGGTCATATATCCTATATCCTACTTTTGATTTTTTCTTTGCTACCTCAGTTCAACCACGGCTTTCTTCACAATGGTCCAGCCACTACCAGTCTTGCTCACCCGTCCCGGCTCCACTGTGACTATCGCTTTGACGTTCGTCGACTTCGACTTCACATCCACTGCGCTTGCTACAGAATAGGCAAAGTTGGATATGAGATAGACCTGCGCGTCTTGCGCGTCGTTCACCTTGAAAGTACCTTCGTTGCCCGACACTGTGAGCACAAACACCGTGTACTCATCGCATGACTGCTGCATGTTGTCAGTCGGGAACACCATTCCGTTGAGGATATTGGCATAGAGCACGTCTTTCTTTGGCTTGAACGCACGCACGTTGTTGTTCTGTGTCTGTATGGCGGATGTATTTGCCACAGGCTTCGGACGCAGCGCATTCACTTCATTACGCAAGCTTTCGTTCTGCTGTCTCAGGACGTTTAGGTTGTCTATAAGACTCATTACATCATTGCGCAAAGCCTCAATAAGCTTCATTTCCGCGCTTGGCTCTTCCTTATAGGCTTCCTTCTCGCGTCCCTTGCCAACCGGCGTCTTGCGTGTAAAGAAGTAAGCCACGACAATGACGACTACCGCCAAGAGCATCCATTTTAGGTTGCCGCTCCATATAGAGTTGTCCTTGTCGGCATTGTTGTCGGCTGACAAGTTGTCACCAGCACCGTAATACTCCTCTGCGCTACTTGTTGTATCGCTTTGCGTCTGTGATGGCTCCATATTCTGCTGCCCCTGCTGCGAATGGTCGGTTCTGCCACCACTCAGGTATGTCCGACTGTCAGCGTTACCCTCTGGAGTCATCAGCTGTGCGTCGTTCATGCCACCTTGTGCGCTAACGTTCCGCTTATTTGCCTCTTCAGCAGCCTTGTGCTTTACCTCATCAGTCCTCTTGTTATCCACTTTATTGGTATTCCCATCTTGACCATTCTGTTTCATTTGTACTTTCTGGGTTCCTGTCTGAGCCTGACCGATTGCGTCGCCGCCATTAAAGGCAGCAACGTAATTGGTGGAAAGCAATAAAGCTACAGCTATTGTTGAAAATCTATGTTTCATCATTTTTCTTTATTTTTTGACGCTTTATACAGACCATTCTTCAACGGCCAAAAGAACATTGTCTCGTTGACGATATCAGTTTTATTATTGTCAGACATCAAGTTAAAGCTTTGGACAGCCTCATTTCTTAGAGTTCCAATAAGATCTTCATTAAATTCTATTTCAAACTCTTCCTTAAAGAAACTAACTATGTCGTCATTATACAAGAAGTCTTTTATGAATTTCTCAAAATTCTTTATCACATTATCCCTGTATCCAACAACCTTTTCATAGGTCAATTTAGGAACGTCCTCTCCAACTCCGTATATACAAAGTGGTGTTTCTGTGTAATTACTTATATCTTCAAGCGATTCATGCTTTACAAGCATTGCTCCTTGAGCTGTGACCTCTTTGGCGTTTTCTTGGAATATGACAGTGAAATTGTTCGGCATTTTACATTTTCCGTCCTTTGACATAGAAGTCATGAACGAAGACAACAGCAACTTCACGATGTCTTGTATGTCCTCATCTTCAATGCTTATTATATGTATGTATTTTGCACCCATTCCAGAGAACGTGATAGTCGACGGTATTGTTATATTCTTTTCCGTCAACACCTGTGCTACATGATACAACAGAGCACCTAAGTGAACACATAGAATTGGTACGAATTTTGTTTTACTTAAACGTATGAAATCAGTATACCTATATTTATCCTCATAGCGGAAGATGTAACTCATCAAGTCTGCAGAATTACCTACAAGGGCTTTGTATTGTAAATAAGCATCCTTCGGGTTGTCTTCTCCTTCAGTTGAAACGATAATTGCATTGCTTTTCAGTTTTTCTTCAAAATCCTTGACGAAACCATTATCCTTCACATTTTCGACCTCAACTTTCTGCTTTCCATCACCCCAAATATCGTTACCAGCAAATTTTGATGAAGTGTAATAGAACACGTTATTCTCAACATCTGCAAATAACATATCGGTAGTGCCTCCACCGATATCTATATTAAGAGCATTGTCAGTAAAATTACCACCCTTTGAAACCATGCTATAGTATGGTGCTATTGACTCTGTCACTCTATTTATTGAAACATTGCCAATTCCCATTACTACATCAAAGGCATTCTGCCAATATTTAACAATATCATTACGCACCGGACGCTTCATTGTATAAGGGAATGTTAGGAATACCATAAATTTAGTACAAGGATCATGGAGCAGCATAAGTTTATTCTTAATCATCCAAGCCGTCTGCATACAATATGCTCTAACTCTGTTTATACGTACCTGCACTTCCTTGTCATCGCTTCCTATTTTTCGAGGTTTCTCTATATCCCATTTTATATTAGTATTATATTTCTCATTTTGGAGTTTTACTATTTCCTTTAAGAAATTAAAACCAACATTTATATCAGCGAACAACTGGAAATCAGGTTTTTTCTTAAAGCAGTCACTTCCTTCCTCTGTCTCACACGTAACAGTACGGAATGGGTACGCAACATCGCTTTCACTACCAAGAAGTAATGGAGCAAACTCACGATCAAGAGATTGGATATAAGGTGGCATCATAAGCATAGATTTCTTGTAAGCTTCACCATAGTTACCCTTACTTAAATCTATCTTATTGAGCATCAACACCTGCATATCTTCTTGTGATATTTCAAGACTATGAGGTTCAGCACCATTTTTCGTAGAATAGCAGATGTATGTATTAGTTGTTCCAAAATCCACACCTACAACTACTTTACTACTACCATCAGGAGTAACCTCTTTGAAGTTTGGCAACAAAAGAGCCTTTGCGTCGTCCACTTCTACCTCACAAATATCAAAAGCCTGTCTTATTTCCTCATAACGACTTCCATTCTTCATTCGTTTTTTACTTGATGTCACCTCTACATCGACAACACCGTTATTAAAAGCATAATATTTTGTTGTCACCTTGTTTCTTGCATCAAGTACAAGAACGGAATATAGATTTGGCACTTGGCTATTGCATACTTTATACGATGGGAACACACCAATAGAGAAAATATCAGGATGACTTTTCAGTACCACGATGTCATCCTTTTCATATTTATGTACAAGCTCTACATACGGACGTCCCTTGAATTGCACCGGTATGCGGAGATGTACCTGCACCGTCTCCTTGTCCAATTCCTCAAGCTTGATGGAAAGCCCCTGCACACTGCCGTCTACGAAGTCGGACGGCTTGAAATACTCGAATATTTCCTTTCGCAACGGCAACAGATAATCGCCGTTGCCAGCCGTTTGGATGCCCAAGGGCATGAAATTGTGGGTATCTACCTTATAGCCAACCTTTATTATCTTTTCCTGAAGGAAGTCGGTATCGGTGAGATAAGGATATTTTATGTTCTGTCCGCCGGGGAGTATGCGGCTATCAAGCGGCTCATCTGGGTTGCGCACAATATCTACACCGTTCGGCAAAGGCTTACCAGCGACATAAGTAGCACCGGTTATGCCACCCTCGAAGAGGACAAGAGGACGGCTGACATTTCCGTTGTTCACGGTTGCAGCAATCTTGTAATCGTCAGAAATATTAGTGCCATTTTCAGTGCCACCACCAATGATATTTTCACCTCCATGAGGTTTCCCATTGCTCTTTGTCGCAAGGAACAGCGTTTGTGCACCGCCCATACCTAAGATATCGATCTCGGTCATATCGGCCTTTACACAAGCATAGTCGTTGCGGAACATCGCCACATCATACGGGGCTTCCCCTGTTATGTCTGCAAAGTATCTCCTCATCTCTTGGTCATACATATCCTGGTTGCGATATATATACCAGAAGAACGACGTATCCCTCATACCAGGCACATTGCGGAAAGCCACATAGTATCGTGTAAGCATCGTGCGGAATCCGAGGTCGCGCCTGTGCAGCGGCGTTGCCACAGCATTTGGCTGAGAATAGTCGGGAAACAGTTGGTTGCCTGCAAGTCCGCAAGCATTGGTGATGTTCTTTATACGCTGCCAATTGGGCGAGGTATACACAAGTGTAAACGGCGAGGTTCCACCTACAAGCACACCATTATAATATATAAGGTATATGTCCTTGACACCAAGGTTGAGGGCGAAGTTCTCAAGGCTCTTGCCGAGTATCTTGTGACCCTTGCTTTCACTGCCCTTCAAGGCTGTTATGTTGCCGTTAACATTCCATGTATTCAGCTCTATAGCATCACCATAAAGATAAATGAACTCAAGGAAGTCAAGACATTCTGATACGAGTTTGCCATATGCCGAATTATCGTCAGCCCCTTCGGCCGAGCCGTTCACCATCTCAAAGGCTGTCTTAAAGAGAAAAATACGCGCGAACGGTGTAGGTATAGAAGTGCCCATCTTAGAGAGCGCGATGCCCGACCCTACAGTGTCGGTGATATGTGGCACACGGTTGGTATCGTACGCCATGGTCTTCTCCCAACCGCTCAGATTTAGATTGCTCTCGGCTGGATAAAGAGACTTATTTATATTGTTGAATATCTTAGCCATAATTACTTCTTCTTTTTGATTTCACTAAACAGTTCATACATCTTGCCAGATGCCTCATAGTAGGTATCAAGCAGTATCTGCTCATCGTTATCCCATGTGTTGGATATTTTCTTAAACACCTCATTACAGTAAGCGGAGAAGTCCTTGAAGACGGCACCCTTGCTAAACATACCACCCGTAGGTGCCTCGTAGCCCACAACATACTCATAGAGGTCATCGGCGACAACTGCCTGCGAGTCTTCATTGCGCGGCTTATGAAGGAATGGCTTGAACCCATCCTTCTGGCATGCCATCTCGTCGAGCCAACTATTGAAATCGTCGATGAAATCCTCAAGGTGCTTGTACATTCCGCGTTTCACCTTCGATTTGAGATCGAGGTCCTTGTAGTAGGACACCTTTTCAGGTATGGTATCGTTGGCCACATAGTCCTTGTAATACTTGAACGTAAGCGCCATTGTGAAGAGGAACTGCAGATAGTCCTCGTAGTCGTCAGCGTCAAAATTAGTAAAGTTGAACTTTTCGCCATCATTTATATTTTTAGGAAGACCATACTCGCGATAGTTGGCTGCCGCAAGCGTGGCGTTATCCTTGCATATAAAGTCGAGTACACTCAGTGCAGAAAGGAACTCTACTATATGGGCATCATTCTTCTGCGTGTCCCGACCTTCTGAATAAGGCAGGTTCGTCGTCTCATCGTCGCCGATGAAGTAGGCGGTCGTCAGCTTGTCATAAATGCTCTTGCCGTTCTGGTCTGGCTGTGCGTAGTATGACAATGCTGCCTTCTGCTTCGAGTTGAATATGTTAGAGTTGATAGCACCTCCCTGCGGAGTATTGACCTTGAAGTAGGGCATCACGATGCATCCTCCCACCATCGCATTGTCGAATCCGGCAATGCCCGAATAGTGTATGGCATCGACGATACGCGGGAATCCTGACGAGCCAGTGCCGCCGAATATGGAACTGATGACAAACACACGATCGCGTGTTGCATCGAATGTGTTGCAAAAGCGCTTAAATTCGGCATCCTCCTTAAGGTTTTCAAATACAATGCTACCAATGTTAGGGTTGCCCTTGAAGCCCATGGAAAGCTCAAGGTTAAGCTCCGTGAATGGATGTGAGCCTTCAGGAAAATCCTGCGGTTCGTCATTGTAGAGCGAGGCGAGCAAATCCTTTGTAAGGTATGTGTTGCCCATCATATTGGTGTAGTCGATGTAGTCTGCAAATGTTCCCGCATTTGTCTGGTCGTCGAGACCGAAGGTGAACTCATAGCTCGGCCTAACTCCCACGTTCGCCCTTCCGTCGAGCGTGGCGACATCAGCAAGATGGCGTATTACGGGATGGAAGAAGTTGCGGTCGCCGGCGTTGAGTTCTACTCCCTCATACGCCTTATTACGTATGGTTGTATAGGTGTCAAGAAGATCGATAGTTCGTTTCTTGTCGCCGTTGTCCTTGTCGTAGTCGATGATGAGCGGGATGATGTTGGTTCCATCGGGTATCTTCTCAATGCCCGATGCGAGACAGAACGTGAGACTTCTTAGCACTCTTGCACCAGTTCCGCCTATTGCAAAAATAAATACGTTCATATCGTTATTTTATTGTGTTTATTTAGGTTTTTAGAAAGGAATATGTGTTGCGTGCGTTGTTAATTTCTTAACACATAGTGAGATAATAAAGAAAAGAACAATGGAAACAACGACGTTGCTTATGTTCAAGCCGTATGTAACATCACAGCCGTTAGAAAGAGTGTCTATAATCTGTGTTGTGGTGTTAGACAGATTATCTTGTCCAGTTGTGTCATTTACTGCTATTTGGGTACTGAGTTCGCTTCTATGTGCTTCAATACTTTTAAAAACGCCTGTCATAGCATCGCTATTGCCAATTACCGACATCTGGGTTATTATAAAGGTTAACACGGCATCGGCTAAGAGAGTTGCCAACCAAACGCCAAGATTGGCAAGGCGATTTACTGTCATGCCTATCCAACCATAAAACATTATAGCTGCCACGATTGCAATAGCAAGAGCGATGAGGAAGGCATGAGTAAAACCTCCATCTGAACAGAAATAATGTTCAAGATAACCTTTGGGGTCATTGTTGAGCCATGTCTCACACTGTGAAACTAAAAAATAGATTTGTTTCATTTCGTTTTTATATTAAAGCTGATTTTTATTTACATTTAAGCAATAATTCTCTATCGTAGATATTGAAACCAGACGACGACAGAACTCCGTTCATTATACCATTTATGAAATAATTAAAGAAGAAAGTTGATTCGTCGGCACGCCCCTGTTTAAAACGTAAATCGTTGTCATTACTTACAAAAGGACTTGCCATCCATGCTGGTGTAAAGTAAGGAATAGTGATGTGAACCTTACTACCACCACTTGTGCCATTGAGACGATTTTTATCAACCTTCACTATAATCGCATTTCGCAAACTATCCACTACTGTTACAGCTTTATATGGTGTTCCGTCAATAGTCACCTGTACATTCTTTGCAAGATCTCCTCCTGAGAGTTTATAGTTCTTAAATGCGTCGAAACTAATATGGAAATTTATATCCGTATTACTCTTTATTTTGCTACGGTCGTAAACAACCGTATTGTTCTTATCAATGGAGAGCACAACATTTCCATCCGTTCCTGCATTTATACTAATATATTGATTTATCGGTTTGGACTCTATGAAATGTATTTCGTTTTGGGGACGCAGCTTAAAAATACTTTGCTTCTGCCGCTTGATTAAAGTCTCCTTGAAATCAGATACGACTTCGGGCTTGCCTATAGCTATAATATAGAAAGAGCGCAAAGCATTTATTGGTTTGTGGGAATTATCATAACAATAATATACACCTTTAAAATCGCTTACTAAACGATATACCGAAACACCCAACCCTTTTCCCTTGAAAACATCAGAAATGCTATTTGTAAGATCTTGACGATGATTGATGTTATAATTCGAATCTTTCCTTATCTCTGAATCAGGACCACACATTATGCCATCAGTAACAAAGAAGGCAATCTTTGTCTTCTTCATCTTATACGCTTTTTCAATATCACTGACAATGTACTCCAAATCACTGTTTAAAAGTGATTGCCCCACATAATTAATATCATTATTAGCAAGCTTGCTGATCAAGTCTGAGCCCTTCTTTATTACCATTGCAGAATTGCTCATTAGGCGAGCTTCTGTATTCGGATATATACTCATAAGATCAGCAAGAGCATCAAGATATTGAATGCCTTTCGCATAACCTTGCATACTGGCAGAATTATCAAGATATATTGTTGCAAGTTGTGGTTCGGCACCTTTAGTGAAAAATACTTCTTGGATTGGTGATGGCGGGGGTGTTGGTGATGGAAATATTTTCTCCCATGGTATAATTGCCAAAATACCAACAATTAATACCAGAAATGGAAGGTATTTAACTATCACTTTTTTGTGTGCATCTTTTCTCGAAGAACGACTTCTATTGTTACTACGATTATTTCTCATAAAAGTTTATAGCTTTTTTATTGTTGTACTGTTACTTCTGTCTTCGGATTCTTGGTGCCATAAGCTACACCCATTTTTTTAATTTCGACGATAGTATCCTTGACCATGCCGAGATCTACGAAATCTGTGTTCTCAACATTGTCATACATTCTTATCGACGTGAATGGGCGGGCATACACAAGCTTATAACCGAGCTTAGCAACAAGCTTTTGTAAATGTTCCGACTTGGCGATAAGCTCCTTCTCGATATCCTTATCAATATCCGCCAACATCTTACCCATCATATAGGCATACTCGTCGGCCATAATGACAGCACAACCACTGTACTGTTCGAACACGTCACGGTAAAGTTTAGCCTGAAGTTGTCCAGTCCACATGCTTTCTTTCTTCTGGCTCTTAAGCAGACTGTCAATCCATCCATTCCTCGGGACAAGTCCTGTCGCTGCAAGCATGCGTAGCTCAGCCTCGTATACCTCATGCAGGTTCTTTATCTGTGCCACTGACGAGAGGAACTTGCGGTTGACGCGTGTCATATAATAGCAGAACGTGTCGCGGTCTCTGCCGTTCTTCACATACGCATTGTACAACCTTGAGGCAAGCAACTCCACTGCGTTCACCGTGTCAAACATTTCCACGGCAAGGGCTGCATACTCGCTGCACGAGCGGTAGAACACCAGTCGCGTGTTGTATTCCTTCGACTCCTTATCCTTGCGCTCTATAGTGGCGTTGAGAACGCTTATCGTTTCATGAGCTTTCTCTTTTTCCTTCTTCTCGCGCTCGTAGTTACCTTTCAGTTCTTTGGCTCTCGCCACAGCCTCTTCGTGCTGCTGCCTCAGCTTCTTTGTATCTTCTCTCCACTTCTTGTCATTTTCGTCAACAGACGCCTGAACATTCTTGGCATGCGATTCATTAAGTTGTTTAATCTCATTTTTATAGCGGTTTTCCAACTCCGACATCTGTTGATTGGCGGCATTGTTAGCATCATCTTTTTTTGCCAACACGTCATTAACAGTTGTAATAAGTGCCTTGAGTGACTCATACACACCATAGAGCATGCTCACGTTTACTTCCATTTTTTCTGGCAAAACCTCAACGCCCTCACCATCCTGCTGTTGCGGCGGCAAGAGAGCGGACAGACATACAACAAGATCATTCGCATCGTTTAATGCATTTTCGCTCTGCTGCGAGGTTGTCTCTGACACTATCTGTAAATCAGGCTCAACAAAAGGAGCAATGAACTTAACCCAATAAACACGTCTGCCAGGTTTTACTTTTTTCCACGCATCACGATTACTTCTTGGTTCTTCCGTAGAAAACGTCACTGGCAAATCCAATGACAACTGCACATCCGCATTAGGGTTCAAGTTATCATTGATGTATTTTCTTATGCTTTTTTTCCCACCATAGTACCTTACTATTTCGTCTATATAATTATCCCAAAAAGCCTTATTTATCGGAAATCTGACAGTCTGCATAAGACAAATAATCTGCTTCTGCTTACCAATTCTTTGCTCATAGCCCTTAAACAGACTGGGGGGATTCTCATTGACACTAAGCTTAAAGTCATCAGCGCCAACAACTGCTGCTTCCTTTTTATTACTCTTATCTGCGGATTTCTTTTTAAATCGAATAATACCAATAGTCACACCAACTCCAATCAGCAATGCAAAAACAGCTGCTACAACAACCCACCAGACTGGCACACCGCCATCTGTAACCTCTTCAAACTTTACGGTGACAACCGTCGGCAGCATTTTCGCACAAGCCACAACAACATTGACACTGTCAGCATTAGTCGGTTTACTTACAAGCATGCATCCACCCTTGCCAAGAGTCTGGCTGAACGAGTCATTCATATACACGTCTATATCAGCTGACACGTTGTTGAGCAACAGATTCTTGCCGTCGGCTAAAGACACAACAGCAACAAGCGTGTTCTTTTTAGGATTCTCCTTCTTAAATTTTTCTAGCTCCTTCATGCTCCCGAAAGATCTGATGGCGAGTTTGCCTACATTAGACATTTTCTTGAAGAACTGCGACATCTTCTCCTTTGACTTCAACGCAGGCTTGAAATCGAACCACTGACCGTTGCATATGCTAAGCTTGACGGTCTTCATGGTGTCGTCCACACATCCGTCTACATAAACCACCCTATTCTTGCGGAGCTGTATCTTATGCATCGTTGCAGAATCGATAATCTCAGTGTCAGCACCCTGATAAAGGTACTTGTCAGGATTATTGTTTCCGGCCTTGATCATACAGGCTACGGAAACGAATAGAAGAAACAATAACTTTCTCATACAATATGTCTTTTATATATATTTTTTACAGTTAGAACCTGCGCTTGTTGCTCTTGCCAAGGTTGTCATACCATTGCCCCGTCTGTTGCGGAGCTTTACGATCTGCGGCTTGCTTTCTTTCCCTCTGCTGATTTGAACGCGATATGTGTGTCACATTTGCTGACTGGCGAACCGATTCCTCGTCGGTAGTGGCGAACACATACGCCCAGTCGTTCTCTTCCGTGATGTCACGCGTCTGTATGTCGAGATCAGAGCGACGTTCGGTCATACCCGTGTCAAATGTTACACTGCATGTGGCAAAATTATTTCTGCCCACGTCAACGCCGATGCTCTGTGTAAGCTGCGTAACGGGAATGCCCGTTAGGTAGTTAACCTTGTAACGGTTCTTCTCCGACAGCAAGTCGTCACCTGTTCCGCTTCCCATAATCTGGTAGAACGACACAGTCTGTCCGTCTCCATCAAAGAGACTCTCAATGTCGATGCTTCCATGCACCATATTGTCATGTCCAAAAACACTGTTCTGGTTGAGCAGCACCTTGAGGATAGAGTCGGTGCCGGTGGTCTGCTTGAAACCATAAGCACTTGTTAGACGGGAATTATCAAGCGTGACAAGACCGTTGTATATACCATACCAACAAGCACCATAAGCCACAGAGGTCTTTATCTCCTCGTCATTAAAAATATTAGGTATTTTCACACGGTGCGAATGACTCTGTACAACCGTCTCTACTATTGAGCGTATTCCTGGAAACATTGTGCTTCGCCCTGCAAACAATAGTTTATCTATCGTTATGGACTTTACTTCAGGATACTTGAGAATTTCTACAACAGCGTCCTTAACACGGCTGTACACAAAATTGAGCAGTTCTTCCGAATCGAGCAGTTTCTGCAATGTATTCTTCGTGAAGTCCACATCCTCCATTGCAGAATCGTCTATACTTCCAAACGAGTCAAGTAAGCGGTTCGTAAAATTGCAGAATCCTTCCTTGTCAAGCAAAGCGCCGATCAATCCTGGGTCTTTGTACTCGCGGTCAGCATTGATGATGTTCTTCTTCAAATCGAGAATGGCCTCAAGAATCTCCGTCTTGTGCTTCTTCTCATAGTCGTGGCGTTTGTTCTCGTTGTCAGATGCCATAGCGAAGATATACTCCATGAGAGCCACATCGATGTTATCGCCACCGACGGCGTAGCCGATACGCCCGAGAGTGGATATATTATAATAGGTAGATCCGTTTTTGCTGGTGTAGGTGATGCGGAACACTGTGAGATTAATTGTCGCTCCACCCATATCGTACACCATAACGTTTTCCATGCCCAAGCGCTTTTGACCGAACGTCTTGCGCAAATAGTTGAATAGTACGCCCTCTGCCTCGTATATGAAGCGAATCTCCTTAAACTTACCAAGACGCTCCACGCTTGCTATCATATCCTCAATCTTCGGCAAGGTGTAGTTGTTTGGTATGGCTACGACGGCGCGCTGCGGACACGACCCATTGTCTGTAACACGTTGGCGATCGATGCCCGACATGCTGTTAAGATACTCCGTAAGTTCTCGATCGAGTCCGCGCATGAGCATATGGGCAAGATCAACGCCGGAGAACTTCAGCGTCGTGCCGCCTACCGTCACCCCAATTTTGTCCTCCTCAGCCTTCTTGTAACCAAGCAGCTTCTTAATGCTCTGGAATCGCGGCATATTGCGCGATGCTCTCCAGTTACGGTCGGCTGCAATGCCATACTCATAGTCGATGCCCGGCAGGAGCATATCGATGGACTTGCCGGCAAACGACTTATTGAAGATGATGCGCGACGGTATGATTTTTTTCATTGTCTCGCCTTGCCTCACCTCCACAAGCGATATGCTGGGATCGTTAAGCGCACCGCTCGGATTGCCCACAGCTACACATGAGCCCGACGTTCCAGGGTCGAACCCCACCCATGCGCGTCCGAGATCCTCAATAAAGTAGAAGTCGTACACTTCTGGCGAAATACCCGCGTCAATGTGCTTGAACAATCCTCCGACGGATGTTTCCACCTTGAAGTCTATCATCACGCTACATGTGTGCAGCTGCCGCACATCTACGGTGTCAGGGTTGATATTGATATCAAGTTCGAAGCTGAATTTCTTGCCTTTAAGTGGTATATGAAGAAAATCGTTACACTTTTTCCCATCAACATAATAGCTAAATCCGTCGGGGTTGGTTTCTTGCAGTCTAACATATAGTTTTGTCATACCACCAATCGTCATCTTTCGACAACAATCCACACTTCCGCTAACCTTAATTCTATTTAGGTTATTGCCTTTTACGTAAAACCAGCACGGCAGTTCTACCGCACCTCTGTCCTTTGTTACGTTGACATACTTTTGGGCAAAGCGAGAAATATTAACCACAACTTTCTTCTTTCTTCCCATCCAATACATTATTGCAATAATAATGATGACAGATAGACTGATTAGTACAATAGTCATTGTTCTTCTGAATTCTTGATCTATATATGTTATGTTTTCTTTAGCTATGATTTGTTGTGAAGTTAACGATACGGGTAAAACCGAATTTCCTTCACTGTCATGCGACATCGTGAAAAAAATATACTTAACCGTAATGTCTCCTAAAGAAGACTGTCCCAAATCAATCGATGTTTGAGCAGGAATTTCATATTCTCGTTTTTCTGTAAGTAATTTAGCAATTTCGTCATCTCCACGAACTATAGTACGATATGAAAGTATTTTTCCCCCTTCCATTATCATAATACCAATACTGTCTATTGTTGTTGCCTTATCTTTATCAAATGAAATATTAGCATCGCTAAGATTAAATTGGTTTCCTCTCTTTTGGCTTAATTCAAGACTGCTATTTAGGTAAAGTTGAGACTTCATTACTATATCTTTATGAATAAGCCTGACACCTCTTGCACCTAAATCGCCAGCTTGAAAATGTAAATATTCGGCCTGAACAAACGGCGCACGCATTGACTTGATTTGGCGCTCAAAATATGCCATTATATGCGATTTGCCAGAAATCAAACTATATAGCGTATTCTTGTCGTCTTGATCATTGTTACTGTATTGACCAGATTTAAAATCACTGACAAGAATTAAATAATATTCATTTGCCGTTTCTTTTTTAGAGATAAAGTTCATAATTAGCGGATATACAAAATGGGACATTGTAATACCACTATTATTACTAATCATAATATGAAGCGGATCTTGGCTATTAAACAAAGGACGTAGGCAATCTTTAAGAAAAGTCGGAAGCGACATTTTGTTTTGCTGGCCATCGTACGCTGTCACACGTTCACCATTAAGATATCTTTCTCTTTTATGAATTAAAGATTTTGTCACATCCTTAAAAACGTATTGCTCAGACTTACTTCCATTCCAACATTCTGAATGGATTCTTCCATATTCGCTATTCATTTTATGACCATCACCCAACATACCGAATGCAAAGAGAGAGATTGCATCATTTTGTTGATCAAAATTAAGAGATGATGGCACAACAGAGGCATTACGTTCAATGTATTGTAATGGGTCTTTTCCTTGCAACCAACAACTAAGTCCTTTATATAAAGCACTTAAATTATTATTAGAACTACTAATCGTTTGGTCAACAACAATTATAAAATGTCTATTAATAGGAAGTCTTTCCGTATTGGCCTTTATGTATAACGGAAAAGCAATAAACAATAAAAGAAATTTTAGAACTCGTATCATTAAATTTTATATTTTCTCTAAAAATGCACTCGGTATATACGCGGTAACTACAGTAACCAATTCATCCACGACCACGCCAACCCGCTGTTGCCCTTGCCATCGTGCAACTCTTCCTATCACCCCTTTGAATACACCATCAATAACCTTTACCAACTGTCCTTTCTCGAACTTAGGCACTTCGCCTAATGATACGATGGTATTGTCCTCATCGGCTGCACAGATGATTTTGAGACTTTCCATCTGATAGTCGGGAACTATCAATGGAATTTTCTCTATTCTGCGCCCAACGTGGACGTGGCGATAATAAAAGCGGAGAAATGGGAGGTTTACGTTGTCGTAAACAAAAGATTTGAGTTGTTCTTCGGTGCCGTAGGCGAAGAAGAGGTTTGGTAAACGAGACTCGGTAACAACTTTGCGCTTACCTTTTATAAGTTTTACTACATTTATAGTAGGATAAAAAGCCGTGATGCCTTTGGCAGTCATGTAATCGTATGCCTTTTTCTCTCTACCGTATGTGGTGCGTAAGGCATACCAATGAGGAAAACCTTCCTCTTTTTGTGCTTTAGACTTACTTGCTATATGGGCATTTCTGGTGGACACCCCTGTTTGTGAACTCTCTGCGGAAACTGTGCTTTGAGCTTCGGGGAGGGCGTTGGAGGTAAGTCCAGCGCAAGGAGGGAATTCACCACCTCCTGAGGTGTGTACATCTTCTGATGTCCATTCATCGACTTTCATATCGGTGCTAACTTTTTTCTAGACAGAAATCCGTTAAATTGCGACAAAAAAAGAGCGTGGAATCGTCCTGTTGTCCATTCCACACACTGAGGCTCTTCCAACTGCCTATCAAAGTCGAACAGACAACGTCAGAGCCCACGCCGATATGAAAATCGCTACCGCAAAGAGACCTATATAAAACATTTCACTGCACCCAAAAGGATGCAATTCACGCTTACAAGGTCTCCACGGGATTGATATAATCACACCCGGGACATCTACCGTTGACCATATTCGAGACTTTGATACTGATAGTTTTGGAAGATTTCAGTGTGTCTCAAACACAGCGTCGATAAACGCCTTCCATTATGTCTGGATTGTCTTCCCACCCAACGCCCGCTTTCGTATAGATATGTCATGGTTGACTTCACTACACTCAGCACGGCGTAGGCTGCCGACTCGGTTGTCATGAAAGAGTTCGTCTTACAGCGACAACTGCAGTCTGGCTATACAATCCGTCTGCAAAGATAGAGAAAACAATTGAGATTTCAGCAAGAATGACCAGAAATATCAACACCTACGCATAAAATTAAGATCATTTAAGCCAAAAAACTTCTATAAGTCAAGTGTTTTGTATAAACAAGAGCCATTTTTGATGCCGTTTGATACAAAAAACGTGAATAAAAAATATGTTACGCCTAGAAATTATACAATATCAAGGAAAATCGGATAGGAGGTAAATGCTAATCATAGAAAGACATTTGCCTTCTAATTTCACATTTACCGATCTCCCATACCACCGTACGTGCGGTTCCTCACACGGCGGTTTCGTGCTTTCTCATCTCACGATGTGTGGCAAGTTGCTTTCAACTATCCCTTTGAATACCTCTATCGTTATCTTACCACTTTCTTGCCCGATTCGACCCATCCATTGTACCCCTGGTCGAGTTCTATGACTTTGTAGCCACTCTTGACAAGGATGTGAGCGGCTTTCTTACTTCGTCGCCCGCTACGGCAATAGACCGCCAACACCTTGCCCACCGGAAGTATGGAGAGGGCATTCGCCTCGAAGTCATCTTTGAGTACGTCGATGTTGATCGCGTTTTCGATATGGCCCGCCTCAAACTCCTCTGCCGTACGAACATCCAAGCGCACTACGGAGGTATCAGCTATCAGTTTCTCGAAAGCATCCGATGAGACGCTCTCAAACCCACGGTCCTGTGCATGGCAGGAGAAAAAAGCGCAAAGCAAGGACAACAGGCTTACTATTCTTATTATCTTCATGTTACAATTTTAATTATAGCTTAATGTTTCACCAACTGCAAACCGACATCCGAGACACCCGTCAGTTGGTCGCGTCGCATATTGTGGTGGACGGTGACGTAGAGAGAGTCACCATCACGCAAATTCAGTTCCTTGACTTTAGCAGAAATAGAAGCCGATGTGATACCCATCCTG
>OGPF01000170.1_pt1 | contig 43747 bp, 54 predicted proteins | sample 1552871 | NCBI WGS metagenome assembly OGPF01 (sample SAMEA2580276, study PRJEB22360) | human gut metagenome | biome: human gut; feature: human-associated habitat; material: faeces | place: Denmark | collected 2008/2010
CATCTTAGTGAAAATGATTGCGGGGCGGGGCCCGGCCGCCCCCGCCGCTGCGGCTGGTTCGACGGTGCTGCTCTTCGCCGCGCTGTTGAATGGAACGGCTTAAGCGGTCTGGCTGTGATGAAGCTCGACGTTTTGGATGGCTTTGAAACCGTTCGTTTGGGCGTCGGCTACGAATACAAGGGCGAAAGGATCGACATCATGCCTGTCGGCGCTGAAGAAGTTGCTCAGTGCAAAGTCATTTACGAAGACTTCCCCGGCTGGAAAGAACCGACTTTTGGTATTACAAAGTGGGAAGATTTGCCCGTTAACGCTCAGAAGTATTTAACTCGTCTGTCCGAAGTTGCCGGCTGCCCGATCGCAGTTGTTTCTACCGGCCCGGATCGTGCTCAGACAATTTTGCTTCATAACCCGTTTGAATAATTAGGAATAGGAATGAAAGATCTTCACGTTTCTTGGGAAGAATATCGCCGCCTTATTGAGACTCTGGCTTTTAATGTCTATGACAGCGGCTGGAAGTTTGATTCTTTGCTTTGCTTAGCTCGAGGCGGCCTTCGCCCCGGAGACATCCTCTCTAGAATTTTCGATATGCCGCTGAACATTTTGTCGACCAGCTCCTATAGAGAAGCTGCCGGCACGATTCAGGGAAGTTTGGACATCGGTAAGTACATTGCTTCCAGCCGTCCTGACTCTCTCAAAGGAAGAGTGCTATTGGTCGACGACTTGGTCGATTCCGGACTGACTTTGAAGAAGGTTGTTGAGCACCTTCAGAACAACTATCCGGGCGTGACCGAAGTTCGCACTGCTGTTTTGTGGTGGAAAGGCTGCTCTCAGGTTGAACCTGACTACTATGTCGAATATCTCGGAGATAATCCTTGGATTCACCAGCCGTTCGAAGAGTACGACACAATGCGCCTCGGACAGCTGGTAGCCAAAGTAGAGGGAAAAAGAAAACCCGAATAATGATGGTGTGACAGGGCCTTGAAAACCGTTTGCCTTGAGGATAAATAATTTTGCGGCTTACTGTGCCCGGGTGGCGAAATTGGTAGACGCACTCTTCGCGGGCGTGCTGGTTCGAATCCATTCCCGGGCACCAGACCTACTTGTCATATCTCGTTAAGCCTCGGTTTAACGGGATTTTTTGTTGTCCGTTTTGGCATATCTCGTTATATTCAGGTTTAGATAACGGAAATTTAACGGAAACGCTAACGGAAATTCTCGAGGCGGATATGGCAGGAATCAGAAAAACTCTCTGCGGTACGTATGAAGTTTATGGCTACAGACTTCAGGCAGACGGAACCAAACAGCGATTCTCCAAGACATTTAAAACACGTTCTGAGGCGAGACGATTCAGCGCTGAGTTAGAAATTAGCGCAGAAGAACGCTCTTCATCAATTACTCTGGCCGCGCTGATTGATGAATACATTAACGAGGTTACAGCTAAGAAACGCTCCAGACGCACCGAAGAAATCCGACTGAGACGCCTCCAGAGAGACAAGCTGGCGGCTAAAACTCTATCAACTTTCACAAAACGGACGATAGAGAACTATATTGAACGCCGCCTCAATGAGCGGGCATTACACCGAGACACCAATATTTTGCCGTCAACGGTTAATAGAGAGCTGACAATTCTCTCCGACGTTTTTCAATACGCCATTAAAAACGAACTCACGGACGTGAATCCATGCAGAGGTGTAGAAAAACCTCGGGAGCCTGAGCACCGTGAGCGGGTTGCTTCAGACGAGGATATACAGAAACTCCTCCAAGCTAGCGGCTGGGACGGCCACACCGTGCCTAAAAATAAAATGCAGTTGGCCGTGGCTGCTTTCCTTTTCAGTTGTCAAACGGGAATGCGCGCCGGGGAACTTTTAAAGATTGAATATTCTTGGATTGATGACAATGTGCTTCATGTACCGGCAGAGGCTACAAAAACATTGTCAAGAAGAGACGTGGCGTTATCTGAACGAGCTCGGGAGATTCTTAACTTAGTTATGGATCTCGAGTATGAACCACGTATTTTTGGCGGACTTAACGATCACAACAGAGACACGTTATTCCGAAAGGTGAGGGATAGGGCCGGTCTTGGTCCTGAGTACGATTCACAAAACCGACTAATCAAAGAAGGGCTGAATTTTCATGACGGCCGCGCAACTTTTGCGACTTGGGCCGCCAGCCCTGATCCAGAAACAGGGGCGCCCCGCTTAGATGTCCTGGCGCTTGCAAGACAAACGGGGCACAAAGATTTAAAGATGCTCCAGAGATACTACAGAGCGAGCGCAGAAGAGATAGCTAAGCGGCTGAAATAGCAAGCTTGGCTCGGGCGTGTCTTTTGTTTTCCATATAGTCGTCAATGTCTTTTGTGTACCAACGATCGCGCCCGTTCTCGGAGAATGCGTCCGGCTTGGGAAATTTGGGATCTTTCATTACCTCACGAGCGGCAGACGATCCAGGAGCAAAGCCAATTCGGATTTCTACTTCTGGACGGGAGAGAGTGAGCTTTGTTGTTTTCTGAATCAGCTTTTCAGCGATCTGGCTGGAGACTTTATCTGCCACCATGCTGGACAATTTGTCATAGTCAATGTCTGTCATTTTGTACCTCCTGCTTCAATCCGTCCGACCTCTCGATGCAGTTTGTCCATACAAATCTTGTCGAACTCAGCTTTATCCTCAGGAGTGATCAACATCTGGAACTGCTCGAGCATGATGTGGACATCGGCGGCTTCCTCAATGACATGGTGCCAATGCTCCGGGGACGGTTTATCAAAGTAAGCGTCAAACGCTTCCTGCAATTCATCGACTTCTTCCGGCAATTTTTCGTACACCTGATGGTCATAGCCGTAGTGGTCCATGATCATGAGCAGGCACGAGTAAAACTCAACCGCATTATTCAGTGTCATTCTCAGCTCCCTCGGTATCCAGCTTCATGAATTGATTAAAGATGTTTTGTTTGAGCGCTTTTGCTGGGACAACGTCTGTGTTGTTACGCACGTTCAGCGCTTGGGCTTTGCTCAAAAATAAATTAAGGAGGCGCATAACAAGCATGGCCTCCTCACGTGTGAGTTCGATTTTGTCCATCATTCATCCTTAAAGAAAACTAAAAAGAAACGGTTTGTTCCGGCTTTATTTGCAGCAGGCTTCTTGTCGCCAAAGACTGGCTGCCGTTCGAGTACATAAAGCAGTTCGGCTAGGCTTACATCTTTATCAGCCCACTTAAAAATTAGGGTGCCGTGAGGTCGGAGAACGCGCCACGCCTCGTTGAAAATCCGTTTCATATCCTCGTGCCAGGCCTTTTCTAAATAGCCATAACTTTTGGCCATGTCCGACGTTTTGCCACGGTTGATCAGGTGAGGAGGGTCGAGAATCACGAGATAGAACGAGTTATCGGGAAACTCGAGGTCCCTGGCGTCCATGATCTGATCCGGGTGAATCTCCAACTTTTTGTATTGCCGTGTCCAGTGTGTTTCATCCCGAATGTCTCCGAAAAGAACGCTTTTATTGTTCTTGTCGAAATAGAACATTCTTGAGCCGCACATCGGATCGAGTATCGGTTTCATAATGACTTCTCCATAAAAACAAAAACGCACTGATTTCTCAATGCGCTTTTGTTTGGCACCCTCGATTGAGAGTGCCGTATGGATTAAAAGGCTTATTTATTAACAGCCGGAATAGATGGGCAGTTCTCCGGACAAAAGTTCTTCCAACTTCTGGACGTGAGCTTCCATCGCCTTGGCAAACACTCGTTGCAGTTGCTGTAGTTCATACCACAGCTTCAGCTCTCCGTTGCTTCGGTCAATCCTGTAACGGAGCTTGGCTCGAATGGTGTAGGCAGGGCCGTCTTCAAATACCGGAATGCCGATCAAGAACTCAGCGGGGACGCTGACATGTCCTTCAGAAACAGCTCCGGAAGGAGTTTTTTCGGTATAGACGAAGGAGGCCATTCCGTTTGCTAAAGAGACCTTAGAGCCGAACGTTACGTTGCGGACATCGTTCAGGTTTGTGACTGCCTCCAATACTTCTGCAGCACTGGGTGCTCGCTTTCCATCTCCCACAATGTCCGCGATGTGTTCATCCAAGAACTCAGCAAATCCGATCTGCGACATCCGCTCTTTGTTATTGGATTTCCAGTCATCCCATTCGGCGCTTGTGATAGGAGCATATCGGGCGATCTGATCTCTCCAGTTTGGCTGATTTCGCTTGATGTCATTGAAAACAGCTTTGGCGCCGAAGGTCAGGTTCTTGATGGCCGTCGTCACATAAAGAGTTGAGGATTCTGTCTTGTAGTCTTTGACGTATCTGCAGAATGACTCAAGGTCGTGGAAGAGGAGGTCGCTTTTGATCCTGGTCGGAGTCTTCAAAAGGTCCGATCTGTCAGTGACTTCCCAGGAGTGCTTTCCTACGGGTCGCGCAACAATGGGCACGCCTTCAACGTCAAAAACGAACGGTGCCTTTAAATCTTCAGGCAACTGAATGTCCGGGTAAAACTCTCTGAGGTCTTCTTCCGTGAGTGTCTTTAGTTCTTGCTTTTCATCCATAAGTTCCTCCATTAGTTAGTTGGATGATGAATTACGCCGTCGTCATCAATGTCAATCGGCGCTCTATCTACCTTTCCAATCTCAGGGAATAAATCTCCCTGGCGTTCGAGGTTGGAAACAAGTTCCATTTTTGAATTAACAAACAGGACAGACTGGCCAGCCTCTTGTGGGATCCGGGTTGTGATTTTGTCGGTAACAATCACAGCTTCAACCATTCCGCCGTTTTTTGTGTTTGGTTTGACGGTCAGCTCGATAACGAGTTTTGCAGGCTTTCCTGTTTCGTAGACGGATTTGACGACCTGCTGCATGGCCTCAGTTGCTTCCATTGAGGCCGCGCCTCTGCGCAGTGTTGCAAAGGTAGTTTCAAAGGGTTTGCTCATTTATTTGCTCCATTAAAAAAGCCCTCCGAAGAGGGCATAAATAAACAACTCGATCATTCTTTCTCCTCCGCAAAGCCTAACGTCTCTCGAAGTCTCTTCCATTCGCTTTCAGGGAAGTCTTTGAACTCCTTGTACTTACCGGAATTCAATGAAACTATTAAGACGTTTTCGTCGCGGTCCCAAAAGATGCACGCTATCTGATCTGTGTTGAAAATGCAGTCTCGGATTAGGAGTCGGTTCATTTGTCTTCATCCTTTGACTTTTGAATTAAGTAGGCCAAGCGATCAATCATCGGAGTTGGGTCGATCAGTTTTACCTGGGATAATTTCTCTGCGGTATCTGGCCTGACACTCCACAGCATTTGAATTAGTAGTATTAGTTTGTTGAGGCGCCTCATTGCATCCAAGAGCAATTCGGTTTCTTCGAAAAAGAAGCCCCGCTTTCACCGGGATCCTGGTTATTTGTTAGTTGACACTATTCTTTATCCCAATCGCTAAGAGCTTCAGCTAGGGATCTTATGAGTTTTAAAGCCTGCTCTTTCGACAAGATGATGTTATGTGCTAATGCACAAGAATCAGCTCCACGCATTAGCAAATATTTTGGTTTTCCAGGAATAAAACTTAAAGATGTAATCACGACCGGATCAAGCGTTTTTAACCTTTCATCTTCTTGTTTTAGAGCAAGCGCGGTGACAGCTGGGTTTAAAAGTTCTGGGCTTGTTTTTCCCATTTTTTATTACTCCCGCTTGTAGGCACTAAACTTCAAAATATCGTCATCAGGCGGTTCAATTTCAAGTTCTCTGAAAGCCAATACAGCAGCGCCACTATATTGATCCCAACTTCTGAAATCGGTATTGAAGTAAGAAACACGAATCTGGTGCTCAAATCTTCCGTTTAAGTAAACTAAATAGTTACCTGGGCGAGGAGGCCTTAAAGCTGGAAACGGATTCCATCCATCTGGGTTGTACTCATGAACCTCTTCAAAATAGTCCTTGTCAACTCTCATAGAAAGTTTGAAAACTTCAGATTCCAGCAAAATGTAATCGGTTGGATCTTTCATTTGTTCTCTGCAACACGTTGCAATTCTGTCATCAGATACCACCAACTGGTTCACCTTGAGCTTTAATTCCGGATCTTTAATCTTCCACATCTTTATCTCCAAAAGAAAAGCCCCGCACTGCAGGGCTTATGGTTACTTATTTATTGTCTCCGCCGGAGCGTCCTGAGATGTTCCAACGACCTCGCCATCTTCGATGTCCTTGAAGTCATCGACGGTGACGGCATTTATGTCGATTACGTCGTTCGGGTCGATCTTTTCCCCGGCTTCCCGCTTAGCATCGACATTTGCAACTTGGAGGGCCTCGATGGAAACTGGGAGGTATTTGAAGAGACGGCGAATCACAGTTTTGAGGGCCATCTGTTCAAAATACGAGTTCCAGATATTCTTTGACTTGGCCTTTGCCTTAACCGCTTCAACCTCAGCGCGAGACATCACTTCGAATTGGTATCCGCCGCCTTTCAAGTTGGCCACGGCATAGACAAACGTAATCGGTTTTTTAACTCGATCGGCTTCACAACTCGGCACGTGATGAATGTCCAGACGTAACCCAAGCTGATAGCTGAACTCGTCACCTTCGTGGACTGCAAACGCGGATAAAGACAAAACTTGTCCGGAGCGACGGGCCAAATCAATCATGCCGCGGTAACCAAGAATTAACTGGCACTGGTTTCCATATGGAACAAGGTAAGCTTGACCGAGTGCGGAACCGGGCTCAAGGCCGAGCTGAGCAGACTGCATGACGGCTCCCAGGAAAGATGCCGGAGTTGTGTTGAGAAGCGCTGGAGTCTTTCGTAATTCGGTCGCGGCAATTCTTGCCATGCGGTCTGGACTTAAATGCTTTGGCACAGCGAGAGCCAGTTGTTTTTTGAACTGGTCAGAAAGAACCTGTTGAACGATCGCCGGAGCTTTCGTTTTGGGTTTTGCGACTGGAGCAGAGGGTGCGCCGACAGCGGCGGCGAGTTGGTCAGATGTAGACATACTATTTGGCCTATAAAAAAGCCCCTCGAATTGAGGGGCGGTGTTTATGAATATAAAAATAAAGCCCTCCGTGGAGGGCGAGAAATTAGTGGATTTGCTTAATAGGGTCGTTTTCCCATCTATCTGCTAGATGTTCTAAGTCTTGATATAACGTTTTTATCTGGGTCTGTTTTCTTAACTCGTAGACGAAGCCGGAAGCTGCCTCCCATGTTTTTAAAACAGAATGACAGCAAAGTTGCTTGTAGAGTTCTTCATCAAAAACTCCGATTCGGATTCCGACCGCAATAAACTCTAATTGGTTAAGAACGGATAGAATGGCGTCCTTTTTCGCACTATCTGGAGAATTTATTTCGTTGGCGAGGCAAGAAGAGTTGTCGCTTTTCAACGCTCTGACTATTTTCGAATCTTTTATGTAATTTGGATCGCTCTTTTGGGCTATTAAGAGATCAATAATCGCTCTTTTTCTGGCTTGTTCCTCTGCTTTTTCGATTGCTTTAACTGAGGATTCTTTGTCGGTTTTCTGTTTGCTGACTGCGACAATTACGGTAATAGCCGAACAAACCACAGTAAGAAACATAAAAACGGATTGAATAACTGGTATCCAATCCGTCCATCTGAGTAATTCAGGATCAGGGTTCATTAACCGTCCCAACCTTCTCTATATTTCATAGTTAGCTCCTTGATAAAGACATTCTATTGCACAGAATCGACTTTAAGAATAAGTGCAAATACTGTTTTCGTTGTGTAAGTGACCTCAAAGTGGTACCTAGTAGTATCAATCTTATTGAAAGATGCTTAAGGTTCCTTTAAGAGATCATTTATTTACAAACAAAAGCAAAAGAATGCAACATCAAGCGCAGACGCGCATTACACGAGTTGAGGATTCCTTGAGGTAGTCGTAGTAGTCATCCAAATGGTCCTCACGGAAGGAATCTGAATCGAAACGTTTGGATGTCTGAGTCTTGTACGTCAAAACCTTCTTGCCATCTAATGTCAGAATTTCGTTGTCTTTCATGCCGATGGCGATCCTTGCCTTAACCGCGTCCTGCTGCCTCTTGAGTTCTTTAATTTCACCATTAAGACGTGCATACTCACCATAATCAATAGCAAGCTCACCCTGAGCTTCCACAGCTTTTCCATTACTTTTGCCATAGAGTTTTAAAACATCCTCAATATTGATCGGTTCCGGAGGCGTTCTCGTCAGAACATTGTTATTCCAAAACGCCGCGCACTTTTCTTTGATAACCTGAAACACATCGGGCCGAGCGTCGATCCAGTACATCCTGAAATCGGAACCACCGATCAGCACCGCGAGATACATTCCCCTGAGTTTCAGAATCCCGCAGTACCACTGGATTTGAGTTTCGTAGTAGAGCGGGATCACATGCTCGGTTTTGATGTTGTTCTGTTTGATCTCAAGCTCTTGAGAAGGGCCCCATAAATCAGCGGTGAAGGCGTGGGATGTTTTGGCCTCAAACGCCACATCGGTATTGATCGGTCGCTCAACGCCCGTGATATTTGCGTAGCGCTCAATTTCCTCAACGTTCAGAAGAGGTCTGATTTTTTTGGCGATCTCCCGATTGATAATCGCTCGGTCAATGTTTGCGATCATCCAAGAGTTTTCCGGATCAGCGAACTGGTGACTGACTTTCTGCACTTTCTTCCCGGTACGCAACTGAAATTCTTTGGCCACTGTATCCTCGAGAACTGTTCCCCAGTAAGCAGGCTCGGACATTCCCTTGTCCTCAGAGAGACCGAGTTTGTCGTTCCAAACATCCAACGGTGTTTTCCAAGGATTGAGACTCAGGACTGCGGCCACGTCGGAACCGCCTATGCCGCGGCGTCGTCCTTCAAGCCACGCGGCACGTTGTTCGTTAGTCATTTTCTACTCCAATAAATAAGGCAGAGAAGGGACCCTGTTGTGGAGGCAACTTTCTCTGCCTTTTAGGTTTTACTTTTTTCGCGTAGTAATACTCTTTGCACTTCTTTTTAATTTCTTGTTGATGCTCGAGGTAGTAGAGGCGCCTTCTCTCTCTCTTAGTGAGTTTTAATGCCATTCGTTTTCCTCCAGATATTCGTCGAATATCGGTTCAATCTCTGGATGTCGTTCATCCTCGCCGTTCTCGACTAGTTCGATAATTCGCTCATCGCAGTAACGCGGTATGTACTCCTCAAAAAATCTTTCAAGGAGCCTCTCATATTCGGCTTGCCGTTTTTCTTCCTGCCAACTTAGTTGCCAAAGGTCTCCAGGCCCTGGACATGTGCGAGGCGTTACATACATAGCAGCCACCTTTGAAATGCAGTAGCGCTAAAAATGAAATCCAGGATCAAGAAACCCAGTGAAAAACCAACCACAGCGCATAGAAAGCATGTAAAGGTGTTTTTAAGCAAGGCATCAAATTTTTTATTCATGACAACCTCCAAAAGAAAATCCCGCCAGCTCAAGGAGAAAACTGGCGGGGCAGAGGAGAGAAAAGGCTTAAATCTCGAATTCCGGAAGTTTTTTGATATCCGGATACATTTGCTCGTCAATTGCCTTAAGCCCGAGCTCTGTAATGAAATCCTGAGAGAACTCTTTGAACAATGCCTTGACCTCTTTCTGCGCCTCAGCAGTTTGCACAACGCAGCTAAGATCAAGGGTCACATTCGACTTGCCAGCGAGCATAGCTGCTACAACCGCTTTTTCTGCGTAAGCAAGCGCATCAGTGAGACAGATTGCAGAGCCGCGCTCCTTCAAAATGTCGTCGATAACATTTGTAAAAAGTTGATTTTTTTCATTCACGGATAAAATCATTTTCTCTCCCTTAAAACTATGTAAAAAAGACCACATTCAAAAGCTCCCCTAAGCGCTGAACTGGAACTAACAGTTATTGGTAAAAGCCTGGGGAGCTTATGAAGATGGTCTGAACTTGTACGTTTTTTGAACAAGTTGGGATTTAAAGGCAACAAAAAAAGCCCGCCGAAGCGGGCTATCGAAGTATTAGAAATTTTCTAATCGTTCGAAGGTTGATTAAGCTGAATGTTCGCCAGCCCCATAAGCGGTGAGAACGTTTTCTAAATACTGGATAGCTTCTTCTTTTTTCTTAAAGGTTTCCCAACTAGTCTTGTTATAAAGAAACATTTGGAGACCTTTGAGTTTGTCGCAACTCTGAAATGCCGAAAACGCCCATTCGTGACACCCTATTTTTAATAGATCACAAACGTATTCCCCTTTGTAAAACACTCTAAATTCATTTTTAAAAGACGTGTACTCCGTAACTTTTTTACGTTCATAGGTGGCTAACATGTTTTCTCCTAATAATTCGAATTTCGGGTTAGGCCTGTAAGGCTTCAAATCTTGCAAAAATGACCTCTAGCTCGATGAGCGCTCGTCTTTTTGTTCGGAAACTCAGACCGAAAACGTTTGCCAATAACAAATCGTTTACCTTGTCTTGTTCTTTCATGAAGAATCCGGAAAAACGCCAGTCATTAGGCTTCGGCCTAATTAGGCTGATGATGTTTTGACCCTTGTAATAAATCTCATAAGCTCGAGGGACAACGCGCTTAACTTTTAAAAGCATTTTTTTCTCTCCTGTAAGAAACAGAAGCGCCCTCCAAGTTAAAGATCGTTCGTCTTTTGGTGAGTGACAAAGAAGGCGCTTTTGTTTATGAACTGTCTTTGCTTGAACGGCTTTACTAATGAATGACCGCGCTTACTTTGTCGAATACTCTCTAATTGTTCTTATCTCAGTATTTGTACAGGGAGCTGGTTGGATCACTGCTTTCGCACCACACACGCACTTGGAATTTCTCTAGCCACGTGGCCTATTACGGCGGACTTTAACCTGTGTCACTTTCACATTCTCACTTACCGCATCCTTCTTTTCAGTCGGATTGCTTAGGCGCAATTCACTTGCCGCCTGGTTGCTCCCTGGCTTTTCGGTTTACTCAGCTTTAGGAGCTGTTCCTTCCTGACAATCTTCAGAAGGACTGTTAAAGAACGATTGATTGATGTAAATAATGATAGTGAAACACTATCGTAATGTCAATAGTGAATCGCAATATATTTTTTAGTATTTCACTACGGAAGACGATAGTGTGTTATTTAGGCAACAAAAAAGCCGCCCGAAGGCGGCTGCTTAATTCTGTTTTGGTTTATTTGAGATTTTCCAGAGGCGGGTTAAATCTAAACCACATATCTAAAGGTTTAAATTCTCCAGCCTCAATCTTTTGAACGTACTCTTGATAATAAGCATCCAGACGGCTTTCTGGTGCAGTAAAAATCTCAGTTAGCCATTCGTTTGCATAATCTTTAATAGCGGCATAGGAAAATAACGCACGCCGATATTGTTCAGAAGGATCCTCTGGCTTTCCATTGCAGGTAAGAACTATTATTTTTTCCAGGTACGAATCCACATATCCCGCTGGAGGAAGTTGTGACAGCACAGAAAAGAGTGTGAGGATAAACCTGTCTGTAACCTTTTCTCCAAACTTAAGATTGTTCAGTAGTTCAAAACGCAAACAGATATTGAAAATGTTCCAATACGGCTTGAGCTGTTCTTTATTTCCATTGCTGTAGAAAAGGCCCAGGAGTTCTACAAGTTCTTTTTTGGCTTTTATCTCACAGTTGACAACGGCTTGAGAGGCTATTTCCCCTATTACGAAGGCATAAATATACGAAAGGTACAGTTCGCTTTGTTTCTTTGAAAAATAGCTGAAAAACCCTCGATTTCTCTGGATCCAGGCGTAAAGAGTTTTATTCCTTTCCTGCTTAGGATCACAACAGGCGAGTGTTGCACGTGCTGCGACTGTGCCTCCATAAGCGAAGAGCGATTGTATTCTCTTATGTAATCGTGCCGTTTCGTAATATTCTTTATCGCTGTAATAAGTCTCAGTCATAGCTGATCCTTTAGTCATATCTTTTCAGATTCAATGAATTGACCATACGGCCAAATACAATCACTCGGCTTTCGACCTCAGCAAGCCGAATTTCAAACGGGTCATACAGGCGATTGTCGGAAATAAAACGGAGACTTCCTGGCACGCGCTGTACACGTTTTAAATAAAGATCATTATCAATCAGCACGCAGAAAACGCCGTCTCGCTTAGTGATCTCAGTGTCAAACCTATCAATCACAACTAGGTCCCCATTCTTCAGAGTGGGCTCCATGGAATCTCCGGCTGCAGTGATGATTTCATATCCATTCTCACGGATCTGATTGATGTTTTCTTTGAACCAAACACGTGAGACGCCCATGAGGTCTACATAGGCCTCATCCTCATAATTTTGTATTCCCGCTGCACCGCAGCAGGCAGAAACATTCAGGCGCCGCAGATAGATCAAATCATCGTCCTCAGGAAACGCCTCATTACCGTGGTCAGCATCCATCCAACCGTAACCAAGAGATAATTTGGTTTCCATCTCTCGAGCCAACCGATCGCCAAGATTTTTAACGTTTCCGCTTCTTGTGTCTTTTGCGCCGTTGATTATCTGACTAAGCGTTGAGTCAGTTTTCTTTTTGCCAATAGCTAGATTCAAATTCGCCAAAGTTTTAAAGCGTTCTCGCAGGACGATCAAATTCTCTTTTCTAACGTCATTAACACTTCTCATAACGAAATCTCCGTATTAGTGAAATATTAAATTGCTAATCTGAATCTATAAGTGTTACACTTATTTCAAAATATAAGTGAAACACAAATATGAAACTTAAGGATTTTTTGAATAAAGAAGGAAGAGGCTCAAGCGCCGCTCTTGCTCGGAAGATCAATGTTCCTCCTGTCCTCATCACACAGTGGAAAAAAGGTATTCAGCGTGTTCCTGCTGACAAATGCCTTTTGATTGAGTGCGCCACTAATCGTCAGGTTAGGTGTGAGGACTTAAGGCCAGACATTTCATGGTTTGTAATCAGGGACTCTAAGCAATGAGCTATCAAGACGCTGACAAGGTAAGACGTTTGGTTGTCGGTAATGCGGCTGCCAAATCTGTCTTACGTTGTCTCGCAGATTGCTGTAATTCTGAGACTGGACAATGCAATCCTAGTATTGACACCATTTCCAGAGAGACAGAGTTAAACAGAAAAACTGTTTACAAGGCCATTGCTTACCTTGAAGAAAAAGGGTTCGTCAGAAGAGAACGAATTGTTCTCAATTCTTCTAACAATTACGTCCTAAATATTGATTCTGATTCTCGTGATACCAAAAACGGCACATGTCCCAAAAACAGTAGTACCAAAATTGGTAGTACCAAAAACGGGACTAGTCCCAAAAACGGACTTTCCGTAGGCCCAAATATGGGACACGAATCAGTAAATGAATCAGTAAATAACTCTATAGGGAGCGCACCAAACTTTTCTTTAACGTCTCCAGAGAAGACAACTATTTCCAAAAAGGAAACAGTTGAGAAAAAAGCAAAGCGCCAGAAAAAGGAAAAGTTGCCATGTCCTTATAACGAGGATGACCAAATTCCGGAAGAGTTTGTAAAGGTCGCTCAGAAGCACAACATTCAAGACCCACAGCAGTTGTTTTCAAAGATGGTCGCCTACTGCAAGGCCAACGGCAAACAGTACGCAGATTACAAAGCCGCATTCACAACGTGGTGTCTCAACGAATCCAAGTGGCAGCAGCAGAAGCCGCCCAATCAAACCTCCAAACCCTTCGCCTACGAACCGCCTGGCGGATTCACGGATGAGTTCTACATGAAGGGATGCAAATTTGATAAAGACGGGAATTTAATACTATGAACAATACGAAAGAACCTAAAACCCAAGGCGTCATCAATTCAATCTTAGGCGTGATGACCAAGCGGCAGCGAATCGTTAAATGTCCGGAACACGGTTATTACTTGGCTGATGAAATTTGGGTAGGAGAAGAAATCAAATCTCAGAGCACCTGCCCTCAGTGCATAGAAGAACACCGTGAGGAATGGAAGGCCAAAGAAGAAGCATTCCGTAAGCAGCAGGAAGAAGACGAGATTAAACGCCGTATCGAAGGCGCCAGAATCCCGTACGACTACCGGAGCAAGGACTTCTCCACTTTCAAGCCTGTAAACGAAACTCAGCAAAAGGCGCTTGCACTTGCTAAACGTTTCGTGAAAGGTTTTGAAAAGGCGTGGCAGGGCGGGTATGGCCTAATTTTTCTGGGCGCGTGCGGGACAGGAAAAACGCATCTTGCCTGCTCAATCATGATTGAGCTGATCCGCAAGCACAAAGGATTTTTTCCGAAGTACTACCGAGCGGCAGAGATTTTCTCAGGCGTAAGGGATACGTACCGCAACGGCTCAAGCTCGTCTGAAGAAGAAGCGATTAATTTCTTCTCATACATTCCGCTCCTAGTGATTGATGAAATCGGTGTTCAAAAAGGCTCGGACGCTGAACGCAGGATTTTGTTCTCAATTCTTGAGAACCGAATGACTGACAAATATCCCACGATCCTAATCAGCAACTTAAACGCAGAAACCCTATCTGATCTCATTGGGGAGCGCCTGTACGACCGAATCAAAGCAAAGTGTGTGCCGGCTCTTTTCATGGGCGAATCAATGCGTAAACAGGCTACTGCTGATCTTTTCGATTGAGGTGCGTCATGTCTGATTCAGCCTGGATACTCTTAATGATCTTGCTGGCGCCGGTCGTGTTTATCAACCTGGTTCTCTTCGGATTACTCGTGAGAGCTGCTTTCCAGTTCAGCCAGGAGAAGAAAAATGAATAACGGGTTTCTTTGTGTTTTTTTGTACTTAATCGGCGGTTCCTTTGTTGGTGCTTTTTTGACAGGTAATGGCATGCGTTTTGATGGTCTCAGATTTTTCACTCTCCTAGGTTTTTCGGGAGGCGTTCTCAGTCTTCTTGACTTTGCCTGGTTTGCTCACTCGGGATCGAATCTCGATTACAGCCTGACATTACTGGCAATAGTTGTTGCTCTGGATTTTATTTTCGCTTTCGGGAGGAAGTCTGAATGAGCGGGTGCTGCCTGTACTGCAAGTTCGCCGAGAGCTACTGGATCGATCCAGCAGGAAACATTCGGCGCCCGCCTAAGTCTTCTTTCGGAGACATGAACATCTTCTGCCACCAACCCGAGAAGGGGGCGGGCATCGAATGCTACCCAATCTCATTCACAAGGTGTTCCGTTTTTGAACGTGACACAGACGAGCGTATTGAACGCAGGAGAGCATTTTTCTCGCAATTTGATAGATACCGCGTCCACGCTGAGTTAATCGCTCAGAGACGCTAGACGGATGTTTAAACAATATTCAACCAATGGAGAAAAGAATGGGAAAAGCACAGAGAACTAAAGGTGCTGCAGGGGAGCGCGAAATCTGCGAACTCATATTCCAAAACCTGGGCATACAGGTGCACCGCAATCTCTCCCAGACGAGGGACGGAGGAGCAGACATCAAGCTCAATCCCTACTCGATTGAAGTCAAAAGGCGGGCCGCAATCGGAAACATCTATGAATGGATGGATCAGGCCAGCAACGGATGTGATCCGGGAGAACGCCCCATTGTTGTTTGCCGAGCAGACCGTAAAGAATGGCTGGCCATTTTACCCATAGAGGAATTATTCAGGCTGATCCGTGAGGAAGTAGCCGCTACCGGAGGGAAATGATGAATGACACAACTCAAAAACCAAGGGGACTTGTTCGGGCATATCGATACCACTCTCTGCTCCCAATCGAAGCCCAAAACCGACTTATCGAATCTGTCGGACTTAGAGAAGGAGAAACAGCGGTACAACGAAATCTGCGCATATCGAGAACGATTGATCGAGTTAAGAGCCAATATCCAGAGTTTTTCCGAGCTCGGTCTTGACCCGTCCACCGTTCTTTTATCCGATGCATCAGTACGTGTCGGAGTGTCCAGCCCAAAGGCGAAGTACAGCGATCAGGATTTAATCCACTGCTTTGATCTTCGCCTTGCAGGGCTTTCTTTGCGTGAAATAAGCCAAAAGATGGACATTTCAATACGCACTCTCAGGGACATTTTCTCAGGCAAAAGGCGTGCAGTTATTCCAACGAAATTCAAATGAAGCAGTGCGCACCCAGGGCCAGGACGGATCAATACTGTAGAAAATCGGGGGATTGTATGACTAAGAATAAGCCATTGACCGATAAGCAGAAGCGTTTTATTGATGAATACATGGTGGACAGTAACGCCACTCAAGCCGCAATTAGAGCGGGTTACAGCCCTAAAGCGGCCAGAGTTCAGGGTCAAGAGAACCTGTCAAAACCTGCCATCCAAATTGAAATTGCTAAACGCCAGGACGCATTGAAAGAGAAGCTGGAATACACGGCTGAAGATTGGACACGTGATGTCCTGGAGCTTAAAAACCGCTCCATGGAGGAGATCGAGCTTAAAGACGAGGACGGCAATGTAGTACATACGGAGACGAAAGATCCGCAGACCGCTCATAAATGCCTGGACATGCTCGGCAAACGATTAGGCCTATTCGTTGAGAAGAAACAGGTGGAGGTCAATATTTCTGACCGCTCCTCCTGGCTGAATGAAGTTTTGAAGGATGTGAAAGATGAATAAAGAGGCCGCAGAATTTGAGATGGGCCTAAGGCGCCTGGCTATCGCTTGCACGAATGATCCGCTTTTATTCGTGCAGAAGTGTTTCCGCTGGGGACATGGTGAGCTGGCTAATTACGAAGGGCCAGACGTGTGGCAGCAGAAGATCCTTTGTGACATCAGGGACCGCTTGAAGAACGGGGAAACGAGACACAAGGCGATTCAAATTGCCGTGGCATCAGGACACGGTATCGGCAAAACGGCTTTTGTGGCCTGGATTATGTTGTGGTCAATCTGCACATATCCGGACATGAAAGGAGTTGTCACGGCTGAAACAAAGAACCAGCTCATAACCAAAACATGGTCGGAGTTGCACAAGTGGCACCACCTTTGCCTTTTCCGTGATTGGTTCGAGGTGGCCGCTGAATCCATTTTTTCAACTCAGCCAGGGCACAAATACACCTGGAGAATCGACGCTATCCCGTGGAACGAGAACAACACCGACGCATTCCAAGGCCTCCATAATCAGGGCAAGCGGATCCTTGTTTTATTCGATGAAGCATCAGTTATTGCTCAAAAGATTTACGAGGTGACCAAGGGCGCATTAACCGACAAGGACACGCAGATTATCTGGTGCATTTTCGGAAACCCCACGCGCCCAGATGGCCCATTCTTCGATGCATTCCACAAGAGCCGCCACCGTTGGATTACGTACAACATTGACAGCCGCACAGTGAAAATCACGAACAAGGAGCAGCTCCAGGAATATGTGGACGACTATGGGGAAGACAGTGACTTCGTGAAGGTGCGTGTTAGAGGTGTATTCCCCAGCGCATCAGCCAAGCAATTCATTAACCGTGAGGACGTGGACGCGGCTATGAACCGCGATGTGGGACAGGTCAACTACTCCAGAACCGTTGCAATCCTCGGCGTGGACGTGGCACGAGAAGGCGATGACCGCTCGGCAATCGCTACGAAGATAGGCCGTGACTGCACTATGCCGCTTAAAGTCTTTCGCGGCCTGGACGGCCCTCAGCTCGGTATGCAGGTGCTCATGTATGCAAACGAATTGAAGCAGAAGGGCATTCCTCGTGTGTATATCAATCTGGACTATACAGGTGTGGGAGCGAGCCCGTATGACTGGCTGAAAGACAAGGTGCAACACCTCAACAAGGTCATCAGTGCGAGCCAGAGCACTAATCCCCAGCGCTGGGCAAACAAAAGAGCCGAGATGTGGGACAAGATGAGGGATTTCATTCGCGATGACGGAGTGATCCCTAAGTCGGAGGAGCTGGCCGAGGACCTTTGCATACCCGAGAAGCTCATTGACCAGAAAGGACGGCTACTTCTGGAGAGCAAGGACAGCATGAAGCGGCGAGGCATGAACTCTCCAGACACCGCGGACGCCTTAGCACTTTGTTTCGCTATTCCCATCCAAGAGTACATAGAGGACGACAACTGGCGACATCAGCGGATCAACCGCCATAAAGGAATCCGCGATCCATACGCATAGAGGGTGTGCGCATCAGTCTCGTGACAGGCTCGACAATCGGGACATGATGAAGATCGAAACCTGTACGCTCAGTGACCTATTCAATGACCCTCGGTATGAGGATGTGTGCCTGCACTACAGACAAGAGGCCGGACACATCAACCTCAAGGGCATTGTGGACAAGGACAAATATTCTTTTCTGGCTAGTAATGGCCTTCTGCTTTGCGCCCGCGCAGTGAGCGAGGGTCAGCTAGTAGGGATCATGGCTTTAGTCATGTGTCCTTCTCTCCACAACTCTAAAGATGTCGCGAACGTTGACACGCTTTACTTAGAGCCTGCGCACCGAGGCCACGGCCTGCAATTCTTACGCCACGCAATAAAAATGGCGCGGGAGTTTGGCGCATCAGGTATTCGATTTTCTGCACCCGCTGGATCCAGAACGGAGCAACTCTTTGACAGATTATTCCAGCGCTCGGATGTCACCTATTACAAATCACTGGAGGATTAATCATGGGTATGGAAATGCTGGGCTATGGCCTTCTCATGGCTGGGTCTGCTGCACTCACTTCTCACTCACAGAGCCGAGCCGCTAAACGAACGGCATCAGCTCAGAAGGACGCCACAGAGGAAGCCAAACGCAACGCTGAGAAGCAAGCCGAGCAACAGCGTGAGCAAATGCGTATGCAGAACCAAAAGACCGCAGATCTTAGCAAGATCCTCGGCGACAACACCAACGACCTGTTATCAGGCGGTCAAACAATGCTGACAGGCGCCGGCGGTGTGGACCAGAACGACATGACGCTGGGCAAGAAGTCCGCTTTAGGGTGATGACATGAAAGAAGTTCGGCAGGAAGTTTTGAACCGATGGAGAAGCCTTGTCAAAGAGCGCGATCCTTATCTCCACCAATGGATAGAAATCTCTAAATTCCTGCGGCCTGCTAACGGTAAGTTCCTCAATCCGACAACGCAGAATGAAGCAAAGACCCGCTGGAATAACATCTATGACAACACCGCGCTCAGGGCCTCGGATATTTTGGCCAAGGGCTTAATGAGCGGCATGACCGATCCTTCTCAGCAGTGGTTTTTCCTCACGACTGGAAGCCCTGACTTAGACGAATCCGTTCAGGTTAGGCGCTGGCTCTCGGATGTCTCGCAGATCCTCTACATGACATACGCCAAGACCAATCTCTATCAGGCCCTGCATCATGCGTGGCTTGAGGCTGGTTTATTTGGCATTCTGGCCATCATCATTGAAGAGGACGAGGAGAAAGGGTTTAACTGTATTCCGCTGACCGCTGGCGAATACTGCATATCGTGCGACAGCAAAGGAACTCCGGATACTATTTACCGCGAGTTTTCGTTATCGCTGAGGCAGATCGTTCAGAAGTTTGGTGAAGACGCGTTGCCATATTCTCTCTACCAAACCTATCAAGGCGGCCAGGAGGACAAGCTCTATACGATCATTCACGCTATCGAGCCGAGAGAAAAACGCGATACGCGCTCAAAGTCCAATAAGGATATGCCGTGGCGATCCGTCTATCTGCTGAAGGATGCAGGAGACGATCAGAAGCCCATCCTCCGAGAATCCGGATACCGAATGTTTCCTGCCGTGGTCGGACGCTGGGGAGCGATCAGCACGGAAACCTACAGTTGTGAATCTCCTGGCATGGTCGTTCTGGGGGATGTGAAACAGCTCCAGCACGAGCAGAAACAAAAAGGGAATGCCATTGATTACATGGTGAATCCGCCTATTGGGCTACCGTCCGAAGCCAAGGATTCAGACATAGACATGGATCCGGGCGGCCAATCCTTCATTAACGGAGCCACTGGTAGGAAACCTGCAGAGCAGTTGTGGAATGTAGCCATCAACCTCAATGACCTGAGGCAGGACACTCTGGAGGTACAAAACAGAATCCGAGCCGGATTCAATGTGGACATGTTCCTCATGCTCAGTAACCAGTCTGCCCTCAATCAGATGACGGCCACAGCGGTTGCAGAACTGCATGAAGAGAAACTGCTGATGCTCGGGCCCGTTCTCTCAAGATTCAATAACGAGGTTTTGCGCCCGCTCATTGATCGTACTTTCGACATCCTGAATGAAGAAGGATTGATCCCGCCTGCTCCCGAAGAGATTCAGGGCACGGATTTAAATGTCGAGTACACATCAATCCTGAGCCGTAGCCAGAAAGAGGTGCAATCCCGTACTGACCAACAGGCCATTCAGGAGGCGCTCCAAATTGCTCAGTATCAGCCCGACTTCCTCGACAACTTCGATCTGGACAAGTACGCCCAGATTGTTTCCGACAAGCGCGGTGTTTCTCCTGAAATTCTTCGTTCTTCGGACGAGGTGGCAGCTATCAGACAGCAGAGAGCACAGCAGCAACAGCAAGCTCAGCAGCAACAGCAGATGGCCCAGAGCGCTGACATGCTATCCAAGCTCGGGAAAGTACCAGCGGGCCCGGAAACACTGGCTGGCCAAGCTGTCCAAGGTATGCAAGACATAGCGGTCGAGGGAATGCAATAGGGTGTGCGCATCAAAAAATCACGAGGATTGACAATGAGCAAAGTTACAAGAGACCCGTTTGATAACTCCCAGCGAGAAAAGGACGAAGAAAAGAATCTTGAGGCATTCCGAAAGGAGGCTGACTTCCAAGAGGCTCTGATCAATGTCCTGAACACAAGAGACGGAATGACAGTGCTGAAACGAATTTTTGATGACAGCGGTTTCTTCTCCTCGGCATTCGATACGAATGCTTTGAACATGGCTCGAAAGGAAGGAAAACGGGAATTTGCACAACAGGTTTTTAACAACGTTCTCAAGTACGCCCCTGAAAAGATCGGCGAATTGAGACCTAAGGAAACGAAATGAGCGAAGGTACAGCAGCCGAAAATCAGACAAGCGAGGCTACAACCAACGGCACGCCTAATCCTGATTCTCAGGGTCAGCAGGGAGAATCCACGCTGATTGATGAAATCTCCAAGGCAACTCCTCCTCAAGAGGGACAGCAGTCTCAGGAGGAAGGAAAGACCGAAGAGAACAAAGAAGAGAAAAAGGAAGACAAGGCGCAAGAGACCGGCGGAGCTCCGGAGAAGTATGAAGATTTCAAGGCGCCGGAAGGCACAACCTTAGACGCAGAAGTCGTCAAAACTTTTTCAGAAGTCGCTAAATCTCTGAATCTGCCTCAAGCCAAGGCCCAGGAAGTCATTGACAAGCTGGCGCCGAAGTTGGCAGAGCGACAGATTGAAGTGCTGAAACAGACCAATGCGACATGGAAAGATAAATCGCTCCATGACGCAGTGATCGGCGGCGACAACTGGAAGAACACAATCTTTTCAGCTCAACGAGCCCTGAGAGAGTTTCAGACACCCGAAGGAGAGTTTACTGATCCGGATGTTTACGAACTGGCGACCTTTGCCGGTAATCATCCGGGCCTGATCAAAATCCTCAAACATTTTGGCGACAGCATGCGAGAGGACAAGACAGTTAGAGGCACTTCTAACAGAACTCTCACTCCAGACGATATTTACGGTAAATAAAGGAGTTAAAAATGGCAGACGCATTCACTGGAATGACCCCTGTTACGCTTGCTGAATGGCAGGCTCTCGTACCCGAAGGCAACACTCAGATCAACATGATGATTCAGACCATTCGGGATTATCAGCCGTTCTTCGATCGTGCCACTATGGTGCGTGGTAATGATGGCCAGGGCAAGAAAGGCCTTATCGGAGAAAAGTATCCTGAAGGTCAGCTTGTCGGAATCAACGAAGGCTGGAGCGCCTCTAATGCCGCAGGCCGTGCAGTTCGTTATCCGTCCTGTGTGGCTCGTGACCGCTCGGTTATCGCCAAGCTCATGCTTGAAAAAATGCCGGATAAAGAACGCAACGCATACCGCATGCGAACCGATCAGATGTTCATCCGCGGCTTAACCCGAGGCATGGTTAAACGAGTATTCCAGGGCGACCCTGCAACAGACCCGCGTGATTGCATGGGTTTGGCAAATATCGTTCTTCCTGATCGTGATAATGGTGTTTGGAAGGATTCCATCATTGACGGTGGCGGCACTGGTTCAAATCTGACATCCATTTATTTCGTCAATTGGGATCCGGAGGAGATGACGTGTTTCTTCCCGCAGTATGGCGGAGCCGCTGGCGTATCCATGGAAGCGATCAAAGAGCCCGTCTATGTTCCTGACGCGAAAGGCAAAATGTATCCCGCATATGTCACTGAATTCGGATATGACCTGGGCGTTTTCGCTGGCAATCCTGAAAAGATTGTGCGTATTGCTAACGTTGATCCGACCAAATTCACGACTGACAAGGGCGCAACAGACCTGCTCAAGAAGTTTATTGAGGCACGTCACCGCTTGAAGACCTCCGACTTCTCCAATGTCGGTATTTACTGTACTGATCAGGTGGGCTTAATCTATGACCTCCAGTTACTTGAAAAGACCAAGTACACACTTGAGTACAAGACTTTTGGTCAGCGTGAATCAATGCTCTCCTTTGGCGGCATCCCGATCTATCAGTACGGCACCGACGTTTTGCCGTCCACTGAATCCAAGATCACTATTTCTTAATCAAGGGGATAAAAATGATCATTGACCAAAAGATGATGTTTTGTGAAAAGGCAGAGGCCAAAACCGCGATCACGTCTAATGTGCTCGATTTTGTTTCAGATCAGACCTCTCCTTACTTGAATGCTCATGGAATGGTGCTCTGCATTTTGACACCGACAGCGATTGCCGGAACTTCCATCACATTCAAGCTTCAGGAATCCGCGGACAAATCCACGTACACGGATGTCATGACCACAAAGGCGCTCACGGCCACAGACCTGAAACAGCCCTTGCTTATTGCTCTGCCGCCGATTCATAAGCGTTACCTGAAGTTGGTTTCCACGCCGACTTCAGTTACCGCCGGAACTATCACCGCCTTTATTGGCAATGACGTTCAGCTGGGTTCCCCGCTCCGCACGCAGGGAGTTGAATTCCCCGCCGAAACAGCGGCAAGTTCTAGTTAGTTAATTCTCTAGTTGCAGGTTTCAGTAGTTGTTAAAAGAGAGGAGGGAGGCTTAAAAACCTCCCTTTTTTAATATGAATGAAGTGTCAATTTGCAATGCCGCTCTCTCGTATCTCGGCGAGAAGGGCACGATCACGAGGATCAAACCACCTGAAGGAAATCCGAACGCTGAGGCTTGTGCTGAATACTATCCGCAAGCTCTGAGATATTTACTGGAAGCGCATAATTGGGCTTTTGCGATCAGGCGCGTGAGACTGCCTGAATACAAAAAATATGATGCCGACTTGTATCAGTGGGCGCACGGCTACCAAGTTCCCTCAGATTATTTGCGCACAGTTAAGGTCTATGAGAAAAGCTCACAGGTGGACGAGGCCGGAATTGATTTTGAAATCGAAACGCTCTCGGAAACAGGCTCATTTATTCTCCTAACCGATTCTCCCGCTCCCATGCTTCGATACGTGGCCAGCGTCCAGAACGTGTCAATCATGCCGCAATACTTTGTCCAGGCCCTTGTCCTCCAGTTGGCAAGCTATCTCACAGGTCCGTTAATGAAAACAAGCCTGGCGCAGCAGATGATCCAAATGGCCGCTCAAGCCTTAGAGAACGCAAAGTATCAGGATTCTCGAAACTCTATCAGGGTCAAGCACGAATATTTAGCGCCCCACCTGGCCGCACGGAGTATTTAAATGTCACTGAAAATCTACAAGCAATCAATCGGAGGAGGTGAGATTTCTCCTTCGATGTACTCTAGGATCACGGATCCGTCCTACTCGGCAGGCTTGGCCAAGTGTCGCAATATGATTGTTGAGCCACAAGGCCCTGTAGTCCGCCGCCCTGGTTTCTCAATGGTGCGAGAGACCAAATATCCGGACAGAAAATGCCGCCTGATCCCGTTCACGTTCTCGGCCACACAAACCATGATTTTAGAGTTTGGTCATCATTACGTGAGATTTCACACGAACGGCTCAACGCTGATGAACGGCAATGTCCCGTATGAAGTGACCACGGACTATGACGAATCCGAACTCTTTGATATTGACTATGCTCAGAGCGTTGACATCATCACGCTGGTGCACTGCTCCCATCCTCCGAGAGAGTTGAGGCGTTATGGCGCGCTGGACTGGCGACTTGTGGACATCACTTTCAACACTTCACTTACTCCGCCTACAGGTGTGACGGCCACACAGCACATCTTGCAGTCTGCGACATACAAAGACGGATATGTCCGCAAATATGTAGTGACCTCTTGCAACTTGGACAACTCAGAGGAATCGAAAGCGAGCCAGGCCGCCTCAGTTGTGTGCAACCCTTACGGGGATGGTGCGTACAACACGATCACCTGGAACACTGTAGCGGGGGCCGACCATTACCGTGTTTACAGGGATAAAGGAGGCATATATGGGTACATAGGCGAGACCCGCACAAACAGCATTGATGATGACAATATCGCGCCTGACAGCTCAATTACGCCGCCAATCTATGATGATGTATTCCTCACAAGCGGCGGCATTACGGGGGCAACCGTAACCGCTCAAGGTTCTGGATATGTCGGTCCGAACGGAGAAATTACGGGGATCGACCTGCTAGAGACACAGACATGGGGAGTCGAGGGGTCGGGCAGAAACTTCTATGGACCTGTAGCACCTGGAAACTGTTCTGCGTGGCAAAGTGATGACGGCTGGGCATTGAACTTCTATGGCGATGGTGTAGGCCTTGTCCCTAATGACGAGATGATTTCTCTCTTCTCGGCCAGCGTGGAGATTTATGACGCCGAAGGATCAGGTGTCGGAGCGACTGCCAAGGCCATATTCTCTTCTGCCTCAGAATGGATCAAGCTCACCAAGCCGACAGGGAATCTTAATTTCTGTTTATATGGTTTCCGCCCAATTAAAGGGATCCAGGTCACGAGCGCAGGGTCCGGTTATAAGCGGCCGCTTTGCAGAGTGACTATCACCACCTGGCCGACATGGACATGGAGCCGAAAAGCGCTGAACTATAAGTTTGAATTTAAGCGCTACACGGGCGAATTTGTTACTTCTGCAAAGAGCGCTGGGTTCCTAGAGACTTCAATCCGAGTGAACGACACAACGGGAAACGGGGCCGTGTTGGAGCCCGTAATTTCAGGCGGCAAACTTACTAACGTCCTAATCAAGAACGCTGGAGCGGGCTATTCCAACCCGACCGCGACACTTATTTCAAACTATGGCTCAGGCGCTCAAATCTCTCTGACTGTTGCGAATGCTGGCGACTATCCAGGATGTGTTTCTTACTTCGAGCAGAGAAGGTGGTTTGCCGGCAGTCGCATGAGACCGCAATATATTTGGGCAACGAAGACGGGCACTGAAACAGATATGGGCTATTCCCTCCCGTCCCAATCCACCGACCGCATCAAGGTTAGGGTAGCGAGCCAGGATTCAAACCGAATCCGCCATATCGTCCCCTTGTCTCAGCTCCTTATGCTGACCGCAAGCGGGGAATGGAGAGTGAGCCCAGTGAACTCAGACGCGATCACGCCTGAATCTATGAGTGTGCGGCCTCAGTCTTATGTCGGCTCCAGCCAGACAAAACCGGTCCTTATTAACAACACGATGATCTTTGCCTCGGCTCGAGGCGGACACCTGAGAGAACTCGGCTACAGCTATCAGGCGGGCGGCTATATTACCTCCGATGTGTGTTTGAGAGCGGCCCACCTCTTCGATCATCACGAAGTTGTCGATATTGCATACGCCAAGGCTCCCTACAGCATATTCTGGTGCGTGAACGACATAGGCAAACTAATCTCCTTCACATACGTGCCAGAACAACAAGTCGGAGCTTTTGCACAGCACGAGACCCAGGGCGATTTTGAATCGTGTGCAGTGGTGCCAGAGAGCAATGAGGACATTCTTTATGTCGTGACCAAGCGCAAGATCGGAGACAACACCGTAAGGTTTGTTGAGCGCATGAACGAGTACATCATTGACAAAGATGAAGATTATCTCTTCATGGATTGTGCGGGCACCTACTCAGGCCCAGCCAAGACCGAAATATCTGGCATTAGCTGGCTGAATGGGATGAAGGTTTCCATCCTAGCCGACGGCTATTGTGTGCCGGATCAAGTAGTGCAGAACGGCAAGATCACGCTAAGAAGAGCGGCCTCTAAGGTGCATGTTGGTTTGCCGTACAACTCTGACATTCAGACCTTACCTCTTGCCTTACAGCTTCAGGATCTTTCTTTTGGTAGCAATCACCGCAAAAACATCAGTGGTGTAGCAGTGAGAATGATTGATTCAGCGAGCATCTTGGCTGGCTCAAGTTTCGACGACCTCTATCAGCAGCCGACACGCGGACGGGAAACACCCGGTACCCCGCCGAAGAAGAGGAACGGAGAGTTTGAAGTAGATATCGCCGCTTCATGGACGGATGACGGTCAAGTGTGTATTCGTCAGAGCGCCCCGCTCCCGCTGAAAATCTCCAGTATTACCGTGACCTGCGACGTGGTGTAGTGCGCATCACGCTCTAGGAATCCTCCAATATCTATGCTGAGTTGGAGGATTTTTTATGGCCGGATCTAGTTTCTCTTTTGGCACCTTGGGCCTTATTTCTACAGGTGTTTCTACACTCTTTAATGCCTTCGGCGCGAAGAGTGTCACGAAGTACAACAACGCTATTGCTCAAGCACAGGCAGACATAGCGAAGATCAACGCGGACACCATGAACTTACACTATCAGCAGAGACTTTTCGCGGCTGAGGGTGAGTATCAGCGAGAGACAATGAAGGCGGCTCAGATGAAGGCGCGGCAGAAAGTCTCATTAGCCGCTAATGGCGTGGCAATCGGGGTCGGATCAGCTGCGGAACAATTGGCCAGCACGGACATTGTGAAAAAAATCAACCTCAACAGGCTTGAATCTAACGCTAAATCCGAGGCATGGGGCTACCGAGCAAAAGAGACAGACTTTAGAAACCAGGCCTTAATGAGCCTGGCTAAGAAGCAGAGCGCAAGCCGAGCATTCACGGATTCTCTTTTAATCGGTGCTGGGAACATGGGCATGGCTTTTGCCTATGGAAAATTGATGGATATGGCCAAAGCCTCAGAATCCGCCGAAAAGCCTAAGGCCGAGGAGCCGATTCACATTGATGCAATCTCTGGGGCCGACCCTGGAATCAAAGTTGACGCCATATCAGGTGCCCAGCCAGGCGTAACGAGGATTGATGCTATTTCAGGTGCACAACCGAACCTGCTGCTAGGCCAGACAGTCAAAACCACACAGCTCTATCCGACAACTAAAAACATCTTCTCTCTGAACTACAGAGGATAAAAAAATGCCAATCGTCCCTAAGTATGAAAACAACGTCCCAGGTGTTGTAGAGAGCGGCCGAGGTTTCGGCGCTCCCGTTGATAACGTCCGCCCGAGTTTCGACTATGAAAGCGTCATGAACCGAGCGCTCCAGCCCTGGAGCCAGCTTGCAGACAGCACTATCAAGATTGAGGCCTATCACCATGACACTGTTGTGAAAGCCCAGGCCGATGAACAGCTTGACGCCTACAACAAAGAGGTGCAAACAACGATGTACGACCCTGAGAAAGGATACTTTGCACAGCGCGGCAAGAATGCCGTGACAGGCTGGGATCAGGCGCAGTCCGACCTTCAGTCTATTTATGACAAGCATTTAGGACAGATTGACGATCCGGATGTGAGAGAGGCTTTTAAGTCGAATGCTCTTCAGCGCCTCAATTCCGTCCGACAGAAGACAGTCGTCTATCGCAATGAACAGAATATTAGGTGGCGCGCTCAGACATCTAAGGATCACGCTGACAATCTGGTAGAAGAGTTTGCCTTAGGCGGATTCTCTCCCGACGGTCAACGCACAATGGCCAGCCTGATGAATGAGATCGACTATCAAGGCAGGATGGAAGGCTGGGATGATGAAACATTGAAGCGCCAGAAGAACGCCTACAAGTCATTGGCCTATGCCTCAGCTTATTCAAACATGGCCTTGAGCGATCCTATCGGCGCCCTGAGACATTTTCAGACGGACGGCTCAAAGGAAATGAGCACGGACGTAGGCCGCCGTACTTACCAAATGTTATTCCACAGAGCCGCTCCGCAGTTGGTTGAACTCTCTCAACGTTATGGAGGAGCAACGGCCCTGGCATTGACACCTGGAGCAGTTGCCAGAACCACGGGCGACAACACAAACGAGAATATCCTGAGACAATCCAGAGCGCAGGCAGGATTAGGCCAGGCTCCGAAAGTCGCAGACAAGGTGCTCAATACTTCTGGATACAAAGGGTGCAACCCGCTCAACGTCCGAGCCTCCAGCGACAAATGGCGCGGATCAATCGGCCAGAGTGACAACGGATATGTGATCTTTTCAACTCCGATGGACGGAATCAGGGCCGCTGCTACCGTCATTAAAAACTATGGCACGAAGTACGGGATCAACACGGTTAGAGACATTGTGAGCAGATACGCTCCAGCCTCAGAGAATCCGACAGATGACTATATCGCGAATGTCTGTAAGGGCACTGGCTACCAGCCTGATGAAAAGCTTGACACAAAAAATCCTGAGGTGCTGAAGAAGTTGGTCACTGCGATGATGAAGCAGGAAATCGGCGATGTCCCGTACTCCGAGCGCACGATTATTGCAGGTGTCCTGGGCGCGCTCGGCAAAGAGGACATCAATGATTATTCCGACCTGTACAACACTCAGTTATCGGACGAAGAAGAACAGCAGTACCAGGCATGGGCCAAACAGATCGGCCATGAGCGTGATGTTTACGACTATGACCTTAGAGGCGCCTGGAAATCAGGAGCGGCTCAAGCCGAGAACGGTCACTTTCCAGACACGTTCAAGAAGCCGAACCACCACACATTCTCCGAGGAAAGCCAGTATGCAGACGGGAAGCGAAATGTGGGCGGCCGCTGGACAGTTGAGAACGGTCAGAATATTTTTATCGGCCCTAACGGAGAGCGCCGCGACGATAACGGCAAACTCTTGAGCGAAGAGACAACTCAGGCGCCGAAACTCACAGCCGCGGACCTCGTTTTCAATCCGAACGTGAAGACGGGGATTGAGGTCATTGATTCTCTGAATGAGCCTGAGAAGTTGTGGATCATGCAACACACGAAGGCCGAGACTTCCCAGAGCACGGCTAACCAGCGCTCCCAATTCAAAACGACCTTGAACAATGCGCTGGCTGTAGCCAGGAGCACAGGCGACATGAGCCAGCTCCCCGATGTTGGAGCTTTTATTCAGACTTACGGCCAGGAAGAAGGCCTCAGGCAATTCCAGAACGCACAGCAGGAAGCCAAGCTGAATGCGAACCTGTATCTAATGCCGACACTCAGCAACGCAGAGATTGAGGCCACAGCTCGGCAGATGACGCCGAGCAAGGACGATCCTAATTACGCCGCCAGGATGAAGGACTTAGAAACCTGGAATAAGGCCTACACGCAGATCCGCAAGGAGCGTGCAGAGGATCCCGTGCAGTTTGCTTTTAGCGGAATGCCTGACCTCGGCCTTCAGCCGATCACCGACTGGACGAATCAGGACGGAGCGCTGCTACAGATTCAAAAACGAATCGACAGCATGGATCAGGTGGCCGAGCGTTTTGGCACGCCCAGGACGCTATTCAGTAAGGCTGAGATTTCAGGTTTCCTCAATTTCATGCAGGGCATGGACGCCGTTCACCAGGCTGACTTCCTGAACAGAATGGCCGACCGCATGACCGATCCGACCGCAACAACTTCGGAGCCGCTCCGAATTTTCTCTGAGCAAATCGGCAACAAGAACCAAACGCTTGCAATCGCTTTAGGCGTGGCCTCGACACCTAACGGTAAGGAGATGAATGGAGCGCTCCGACAGATCAACGGTGACTACATTAAGAAGAGCAAGATCGGCGAGGCCTGGAAAGACGAGAAGGACATGAGGACATTGTTAAGCGGTGTCCTGGCAGTCTCAGACGGTAGTCCAGCCTATGAGGCCATGTTGTCTGCTGCTATGAATGAGCACTGTTACGCGAATCAATCCTCTTCTCAAGATGTCGGGAAGTCTGCTGAGAATGTCTTTGGCAAAGTTTACGAGCACAACGGTAAGAAGATTTTCCTCCCTACTCAGCTCGATAAGGCGCAGAAGAACACATTCACTTTTAGACAAGTCGGAAGTTTTGAAGACTTGCTGAGTGACGCAGGCAAAGACCTGGCTAAGAGCAAGAAGTCATATTTTTATGGCGGCCAGAACCTCACCTCCAGCCAATTAGAGAACCTAGTTTCAGCAGGCCAGCTCCAGTCGATTGATGACGGTGTGTATCAGGTAGTCAACGGCCTCAATTATGTGAGAGATGAAAAAGGCCAGCCGCTCGTTATCGACCTCAACACCTATATTTCTCGGAGAACAAAAAGATGAATTGGTTAAACGCTTTTGGTGAAACAGTTCAAACTCAGCCCGAGGCCCTGAGAGGTTTTGGTGTTGCAAAAGATATGGAGCCCACCAAGCCATCAGCTTTTCAAGGCACAGGAGACGCGTTAGAAAAGGCGCTCCCGTTCTCGTTCTATCAATCACTTTCAGGCGTTAATGAGTTAATGGCGGACCGTGTGGAGGTGAATTATGGCCTCGACAATAACGAGGACGCATTCTCAGACTTCAAGCCGACCCAGGAGCAGAAGGAGCAGGTAGCCGACCGACTGAGGCAGGATGCAAAGTTTGCACGCCTCAAAGCCCAAAACGATTACACGCCTAACCCTGAGACTACAGGCCAAGCCGCTATGATGATTCATGGTTTAACGGGATCCCTGGCTAAAGCTATCGGTTACACGGTGGCCACGGGCGGAAGCGGAATTTTGGCCGCTCCATTATTTGGTGCTGACCTCGGTCTTTACGAAGCTGGAAAACTTCGAGATAAGGGTGTGGACGCCTCGACAGCCAGAACCGCAGGTGCGATCACAGGTACAGTCAACGCGGTAGGAATGGCACTGCCTGGAGCGGTTGGGACAAGCTATGTGAAGTCAATGCTATTCGGTGGCGCGGTCAACCCGCTGACCGACATCAGCGAACAGGCATCCATTAAATTTGTTCTGGATAACGCCAACTATTCAAAACAAGCTCAGGAGTATGACCCGTTTGATCCCGTGAATCTCGGAGTATCGGCGGGCATGGGTATTGCTTTTGGTGCATTGGGCGCACGTGCGAATCGTGCTCAGGCCCGTTATGAAGCAGCCGAAGCCGCCGCTCAACCGAGCGCACCTCAGACACCTGAAGGCCAAACAGCTCCCGCCGCGAATATGAACAAGAGCGTGCTTGATTCTATTCAGAACCGTGACCGCTCCTCTAAAGAATCTCGGCTCCAGATGGAGAAAATCGCGGCCGCTCCGAACTTCAATCTTCTGCGAGAGAGCCGCTCCCTGGATCAGGGCGCTCCGATTATTGCCTATGTGCCAGAGGACATGAATATTCTCTGGGGCAAACGTGTTGATGTGTCTGCTGACCCGAGCAGTGAGCCGATGACAATGCGATATGCAGTTGTTGACGCGGACGATGTGCTCACTTCTAATGCCGTGGACGGCTCCAGCAATCCAGGGTTTACAGATCCGACCGTATCAGGAGCACGCGCAATCGCAGGTAATGGCCGTATCGCTGGACTGCAAGGAGCTTACAGACAAGTCAAGGCGACCAAGTACAGAGCCGACCTTACTCAAGATTCAAAAGAATTCGGAATCTCCAAGCGCCAGATCAAGAAAATGAAGAACCCGATCCTGGTGCGCGTCATGGATGACGCTGACGTAGTGGAGGGAATCGGAGAAGCCTCAAATAGAACGGGCACGCTCAAACTAAATCCGGCCGAACAAGCCGCGCAGGACGCTCGAAACGTCCGATTAGAAGAAGTTGAGCTCACCAAAGACGGTGAGATTACTCAAAAATCAATGGACGAGTTTGTAAAGCGTACTCCCGATAAAGAAGGGCTAATTGATTCAAGCGGCAATGCTCTTTATGACAATATTGCACGCAGAATGAGACCCGCTATTTTTGCGGCCGCCTTCTCTGACACTCGGATCATTAACCGCTTTATTGCCAACAGCCCTGAAGACCAAAAGATTATGAATGTCCTTCAAAGCGTGGCAACCGAGGTAGTGCGACTGAAGAAGATCAAGGGGGAGTTGGACTTTTCACCAGACCCTCTGGAGGCCGTGGCGGACGTTTTCGAGACACGAAAAGAAGCCAAGAAGATCAATGGCAAAGGGCATGAAAAAGAGCTAACTGGCTCTCTCATGGAGGAATCTGCAACTCCCGCACAGCGCTACTTTAGAGACATTCTCCTATCGGCTAATCCCGAAAGACTTCAGGAGATTCTGGCCAGATTCAGAGAAGTTGCCGAGCAAGAAAGCGGGGGCGCAGGTTTCTTTGAAGCGGTCACAAAAGACCAAGTATTTGAGACGGTCAAATCTGAGTTTGACCAGAGGGACGCCGCTATCAACTCGATTAAGCCAAGCGATGTGGACGCCGCAATGGAGCTCCAGTCTGCAAACGTCATTCAGAACGATCAGCCCACTGGCACCCGAGGCGATGTGAACAAGTCTCTTGCCGATGAAAGGAGAGCGGCAGAACAGCTCGACAACGGAGAGAAGGTTGAAGTCTCTGGAGAAGGTGTTGATCTTGAGGTCATGGACAAGGAGGTCAGCGACTTCATAACCCGCTTTGTGAAAGAGCTTGTGGGCGCTGGAGCTGAAAAGAAAGTAGCCGAGTTGGGCGCAAAGGTACTCGACGCCTTCTATGAAACATTAGGAATCCGCCTGGGTAAGAGCAGGAAGGAGCTTGAGCAAGAGTATTCCTTACGAGTACAGAGAGGCGAAGACCAAGCCAACACCGAGGGAGCTTTATTGCAGTCTCAGATCGTTGACCCGCTTATCACCGTTCACAACATCAGCGAAGCAAACCTTAACAAGTCTTTAGACCTAGGCGGCTTTGCTGTACCCTCCTTAGGCATTACCAAACAAAGAACGCCATATGCAGACTTTGGCGAAATCTCTCTTATTGGTACTCGAGACATGGTTGACCCAAGCAGAGGGACACCCGTCTTCTCTCAGGACGCCTACACGGCTAGATTTCCTCAGCCTGATTGGTCTAAAAGCCTCAACACTGAAAAGGCAAAACCCCTAGTTAAGGAAATCATGGAGGCTAAAAAAGAGGTCAACGAGAACGGCCCAAGCGGTTATTACTACCTTCAATATGAGGGAGACAGGGATAAAGCTATCAAGGACCTTTTGACCCATGCTTCAGGTATGTACCTTTTCATAAAGCATAAAGGTATTCCGTTCACGCCTATCAAACAACAGGCTAAAAAGCCTAGTTTTGCCGCGGGCATTGTCTCCGACTTTGTTGATAACAACGGATTAGATGTGAGCACCGTTGAAGAAGGCAGTGCGGCTCATAAGAAGATTTCTGATGGAGTTGTTGAGGCCCTTCGAGAAAAGCTCAATGAACCGACAGGATTAAAAGGCCTGAGAATGCGTGCATACGGAGACAACATTGACGCATACGAGAAAACAGGCTTTATCCCCTTCAAACTCATTGAAGAAGTCAAGAAGTACGAAGTAGAACGGAAAAAAGCCGAGGGAGGGGATGCCCCAGTTTCCAGCGGCGCAACTCAGTTAGAGCTTGAAAAACTTATAGCTCCGATGAGGGACGAATTTGAAAAATTTATCTCTGATAAAGTCAATTCCGTTTATAGCGCACCTCTTATCAAGGTTGGGAACTCATACAGGCCGATTACGCTACAAAATGTGGTTGAGGCTATGAAATCCTCCGCCGTCTCCAACAAAGAATCAACTCTTTTCTTTGGACCTGGAAAGGTTCGGGCGGCCGCTGCTCGGCGGTTTGATTCTATAGAGGACATTCAAGGAAACCGAGACCTCATTGCTGATTCTCAGACAGTAAACGGCATTAATGCCGCAGCAAATGACAAGATGTCAGATTTCAGAGATCTTGCGGCTAGAGAAAATCGAGGTGATGAGTTTTCAACCCCTGATAGAGCAATGGAGGCACTGGCTAAAGTTGCAGGTCAAAAGAGCAAACCTACTCCTGCCAGAATGAAATCCGCATTGAAGAAGTACGGCTTTGAACCGAGTGATGAAACGGTCAAATTAGGTGTGGAGATTCTCAATGATATTAAGAAGGCAATGACTGATTACTTCGAGGCGAAACCGCAGAGAGCAGTCGGAGCCGACGAGTTTAGAGGCGCAGTTGTCCCAGAAGGCACGAGCGAAGCAACAATCAGACGCCTGGAGCGAGCGGGCATAACAGTTGCCAAATATGATGCTGAGGTGGAGGGAGCCAGGGCAAAGGTTATCCAAGAACTCACCAACCGACTGAATGAGAAATCTGGAGACATACTCTTCCAGAACGAAAACGCACCGCGAGGAATTTACACGCCTGGAGAGCGCGTGATTACGCTCATGCAGTCTGCAAATGAGAGCACATTCATTCACGAGAGCGGGCATTATTTCCTTGACGTGCTCACAGATGTGGCAATGAAGGATGATGCACCCGCTCAGGTCAAAGCGGACGTCCAAACTCTTATGGACTGGTTTGGCGTAAAGGACTTGGACGAATGGAGAAACCTATCCATTGACGAACAGAGAGCGGCTCATGAACAGTTTGCCAGAGGTTTTGAGCAATACCTGAGAGAAGGTGAAGCTCCGAGCACGGCCCTTGAAAAGGTTTTCAAAGCATTCAAAGACTGGCTGACAAAGATCTACAAATCCTCGGAAGAACTTCAGGTTGAAATCTCTCCTGAGGTGCGCGCCGTCTATGATCGACTGCTAGCAACAGACGAACAGATCAGGGCCAGGAAGGGGATTGAAACGCCTTCTCTCTTCGGTGGCATGGAGTCAGAAGAGACGCCTGCAAACCCGGTTGTGAAGGCCGTGCAGCAGACAGCAGAACAGGTGATTGACCAAGCTCCAATTTCCGAAGATAGCAAAGCTCGGATTAGAGAAACTCTAGGAATCAACCAGCCAGAACAACAGACTGGTGAAAATCATCCGCACTATGGAATCCCGAACGAAGAGCAATTCATGAACCAAAACCTTGAGACCTCCGCAATAGACGATCCCAACGCATTCATAGTCTTAGACGATGGACGCGAGGTGAGCATGGGTGAATACATGAGAGAGGTTGAGGCCGAGCAAAAGCAAGAACTCGACAAATCAAACAGTATTTCCGAAGCGGCTCAGTGCATGTACAGAAACGGAGCTTTTGACGATGTTTTTTAAGGATTGAAGGAAATGGTCAACAAATTAAAACCCGAATGTGAACAGAAAGTTTCGGCGGTACTTGGTCGTCCGCTTACCTATACAGAAAGTCAAGAGCTTGTGGCCAGCGTTAAAAGCTATTACCTCCGAAATAGAGAGAGCCATCCAGGGATGTCAAGGCAGCAGGTTGTGAGCGAGGCTGCTAAACAGTATGCACAACGTATCCAGGAAGATGCAAAGCGAAAGGCGCTCAACGCTAAACGCCAGGCTTTTGCCATCTACCAAAACCGATTGACTTACAAATCTATGAGGACAAATGGGGACAGCGCAAACCAGGCGGCCCGAGGTATTCTCAATCGCGTGGACAAATATAAGGTGGGCGTGGAGCAAGAGGCTAAATCCCGCCTTGTCGATTTCCTAGAGAAGACTTCCCCAAAGTTCTTAGGCTTATGCGAGAACAAAAAACTCATAAGCGACCTCGTGAAAGAGATTGCAGGAACCGATACCAAAAACCCTGTTGCGAAGTCTGCTGCCAAAGCCTGGATTGATACCGTGGAATCACTCCGCCAGAGATTTAATGCCGCTGGAGGCGATATTGGCAAATTGGAAGATTGGATATTCCCGCAAACTCATGACCGCTACAAGCTCGTGAACGCGGCTAGGAGACTTGCAGGAGGTCAATTCAAACAAGCGGGCCTGGCAGTCAAAGACACCGTAACCTTGAAAAAATACAATTCCAAACAGAATAGAGATGCTTGGATTGATTTTGTTTGGGACAAGATCGATCGTTCTAAATATCTGGACGACAATTTAAAACCAATACCCGATGACAAAATGCGCTATCTGCTTGCAGAAATTTACAGCACGATTACAACAAACGGAGCAAGCAAAGAAAACCTCAACAAGGTTAAGGCGAAGCGGGGAACGAGCAGGGCAGATACTCGGCAAGCACACAGAACTTTGATGTTCAAAGATGCTCAGGCCCGCTTAGATTACAACGAGGTCTTTGGATCGAATCCAAGTGTGTTGGGCACCATGATGGAACACATAGGCGGAATGGCAAGAGACATAGCCTTAATGGAAATGATGGGACCGAATCCTACCAGGACCTTTAATACAGTAAAGAGAATGGCTCAGATCGACACCGATCAGCAAACCTCTTCAACGGGCAAGATCAAGTCAGCAGACAACTCTCTTTTAGACGCAATGTGGGCAAATCTTACTGGGACTGCCAATGTCGTAGAAAGCGGTTTCATTGCCTCGATCGGTCAAGGCGCTCGAAATCTTCAGGTTGCTGGAAAACTCGGCTCCGCTTTTATTTCCTCGTTCACGGACGTGGCAACCTATTTCCACACGGCCAGAGTGAACAGAATGCCTTTTGCTCGGAGCGCAATGCTCCTGGTGAAGTCTCTCAACCCTGCTGACAAATCTGATAAACGGTTTGCCGCCAGGGCGGGCATTATCGGAGATGAACTCAATTCCGCCGCCTCTCGCTTTGTAGAGGGAAATATCGGCAACGGAATCACGGGCAAACTTGCCGACCTCACTATGAGATTGTCTTTGTTCTCTCAGTGGACGGACGCAGTGAGAAGAGCGCAGTCTTTAAACACTATGGCAACTTTTGCTGAGGCCACAAAACACAACTGGAATGACATTGACGGCTGGCTTAGATATCGCCTGGAGGAATTCGGAGTTTCTGAGGACGTGTGGAAAGCGCTCCAGAAGTGTAAGCCCGAAGAACTCAACGGCTCGGAGTTTTTAACGATCAATTCAATTAAGAACGCCGCCAGCAAGAATGGCGACATTGACGGCCTTAACGTGGACAAACTCGTATCCACTTATCTGAGCTTTGTGATGGATGATTCATTTATGGCATCCCTCCAGCCTGACCTAATGACGCGCTCGATTACGAACTGGGGCAAATCCCGCGGCACCGTAGCAGGTGAATTTATCCGCAGTATCTTCCTTTTCAAGTCTTTCCCTATCGCAATGTTTACGCGGCACCTCCAGAGATCTAAAGACCTGTATCGCTATAAACTGCAAACTGATGGACAAGGCGCCGCAATTTGGAGCCGAGTTGGATACATGAGCTCACTTGTAGTTTCAACCACACTGGTGGCTTACGTGGCCAATATGTTTAAGGACTTAATCAACGGAAGCGACGTTAAAGACCCGACAACTTTAGACGCTTTCAAGCGTGCATTCACTGCTGGTGGCGGGATGGGCTTTATCGGCGATATCCTCGTGTCCGGAATGGACGATTACAAATACGGACACCCCGCACTCATGAATATGGCTGGCCCTGTTCTCTCTACCGCGATGGACGCCTACACGATTTTTGATAAGTTCAAGGACAACAAAGATATTGGTGCTAACACAATCAGAATTATCAAGGGAAACCTGCCTGTAGTGAATCTCTGGTACACGAAACAGCTCTTGAATCATGCCGTGTTCAATCAGATTCAAGAGATGATGAACCCTGGGTACCATCGCAGAATCGAGCAGAAGATTCGCAAAAATCAAGGTGTGGGTTATTGGTGGAAACCTACTGAAATGCTTCCGTACAGAATGCCAGAGTTCGGTACAGATCCCAGCCGCTAGAGGTGTGCGCATCAACAATCTGGCTGACATGAGAATGTCTCTAAACAATGAGGTGTTTTCATGCTGCCAGATGTTCCGAGACGGGTGGGCCCTGTAACAGGCTTGGGTATCTCCCGAGTTGATTTTGACTTCAAGATTTTTGCGTCCTCCAATGTGCTCGTAATCCGCACGAGTAAGGCGGACGTGGACAAAACGCTGAAAGAGGGTGAAGACTACACTGTAACCTGGGACGAAGACCAAACCGCCAATATCGGCGGCTACATCACTCTTGACGAGTTCCTCACTGACGGGGAATCGGTCACGATTCTCTCTAATGTCGCATACACCCAGGAGCTTGATTTACACGCGGAAGGCGATTTCAACCCGAATGACATCAATGTCAACTTTGACCGCACCGAAGCGCAGATTCAGCAGTTAAAAGAGAAGCTCTCCCGCGCCGCAGTTGCTCCGGCATCCTCAGGCATGGAAGGTGAAGAGTACGGTGAAATCCTCTTAAAGAACTCTACCAAGTCTGGAGAGTACGCCAATGAAGCAAAGGCCGCTTTAGAAGAAGCAAAGCAGCAGGTTGCAGACGTTAACGAAACAGCCGATGAAGTAAGTGCTGTATTTGAAGCGGTCAAAGGCGTAAAACAAGAAACCATCACGGACATCCAAGAATTTGTTTCCGAGGCCGCATTTTCCTTTAGATACTCTGAAAATGCCACAGCATCAAGTACTCTAGCAAGCACGAGCATCACGCCAAGCACAAATGTAAAGGCTGGTGACTTGATAATGAATAAATCTGGTGATGTATTCCGAATTGACAGCATAGCTACAGACGGGACGTGCACACTATCAGAAAAACTGACGTCACTGAAAGGAGCCGCAGGCGACTTAACAAATCTCCCACAGTCTGATACTACCTTGACGACCGAAGGCGGTTATGCAGACGCAAAAACCACGGGAGAAAAACTTGCAGGCAAACTAGATTTTAAGTCTGCGCAGGCCCTTGAGCCTACTGAAAAAGAGACCGCTGCAACGAACATGGGATTTTGGGCAACGGCTATTTCTACTGTTTTTGCCACGTACGATTTATTCAAAGCCAAGATTATTGAAATAGTAGACGCGTATCTATCTGGAATCCTCAAAGAGTTGTGTTTGGAAAACGGCGCCACTCAAGCCGAAATCGACGCCCTCGAAAACGAATCTGATTCATAAGGAGCAGTATGACTACATTATCTGAAATCAAGGCCGATTACCTATCCAAGGCGCTATCTAAGCCAGTGGCGAAGTACGGCGTGAAGATGGGCAACGGTAGGATCACGAGCCTATCGGATGCCCAAGGCTTTTGGGTCGAGCCTTGCTCAATCGAGCTTATCGCACTGGTTGATAAGAAGTACCTGAAAGGCGACAAGGTTCAAGAGGAAGTCCCGATTGAGCCGTTAAACAGACCCGAAGGTTTCCAATATGGATATGACCTCTACACCTTCACAACGCCTGGCCTTAAACAGGACAACCTCAAGGTCGAAGTTTTAGAACGTCCGCTTATCGGTAAGGCTAAGGTCAAGTTCAAATCCGGTCAGCAGTTCGCAGTCAAATCTCAATTGATCACTGACGAGCTGTATCAAAGCTCAGACGGCAAATATTACACACAGGCTGAATTGCCTGAGAACTCCGATGACTTTTGCAAAGAGCGCTACAGCAACGAGATCAAATCGGAGCGTAACGCAAGAATCTCGGACACAGACGATTACGTGAAACTGCCTGATATTACGGTTGCTCGGAGCGCAGGAGCAAAGAGATCAGCGCTGGAAGACGCAGACAGAACGGCCCTTGAGACCTACAGACAGGCGCTCCGAAACTTGCCCGAGGCGCAGGGTTTCCCGTTCGTGCCGTGGCCTGAGTTCCCGACCGCTTTGGCTTATGAGCTACAGCAGAAAGTTGACGCAAGATCACAAATGAGAGGAGGTTTCTAAATGAGCCTTATTAAAAAACTTATTCAGCGGCTACTCGATAGCCGAACGACACCGAGTGAGGCCAGTCACTCAAGCTACCCTGATGACGGAACTGTCATTCAGTTTTCTCCCTCGGCAACTTCAGTGTCAAGCTGGACGAAGGTGGTTGACTCCACCATTGTTCCAAGCGATGGCTATGTGATTGTTCGAGGAAAGGCGACAGGAGAATCCTATGTACAAATAACCGCTGGGGATAATCCTCCACATATGGAGAGAAGCACTTTTGCTAAAGCAACTTTGAATCAATACCCGATTCTCAATCTGCCAATCGCAAAAGGAAAAACATTTAAAGTGTTTGCTGAAAATACAGCTGAAATAACTGTTGGCCTGATAAAGTCAATCGGGGGGGGGTATAATCACCTTGTTCGGAGGGCTCTGTCATGCTTAAGGCCCTCATTCAATTGTTTGCCGAGAAGTTTCTGCAAAGCAAAAAGTCTTGGGTTGCAGAACAATCAGCTCCTATTATCCATCAGGGCATTAATATTCCTTGTTCAAGCACCACTGATTTCTTTACCTACACCGCTCCGTGCAACGGCTGGGCGACTTCTCGGTGCAATTCAACTACAGTCTCAGCTCTTGAAATCAAAGTCGAGTACGGGCAGATGGCACTTGTTTCCGTACTTAACGGAAACACTGCGGGAGCTGGAATCTGTTGTTACGTTAAAAAAGGGACACAGATTAATTTCTTGTGCCGTGGGGGAAGTACAACCGATTATTCTCTTTGGTTCTACAAAGCAAGTTCAGACTTTTAATCCTTTGAAAGGAGGCGCATTATGCTGAAAAACATTCTGAGCCTCCTGCTGTCGAAGTTCTACAGCAAGGAAGAATCCGAGCTTGTAGGACATCAGGCTATGCCGTCAACCCAAAATGTGGCACTAACCCCGACAACTACTTCTATCGACGACTGGGGTACCGTTTACAACGGAGTTGCTCCAACTGATGGCTTTGCTTGTATAAGATTTACTGCGGATACAGCCACTTGTATTGCCTCGGCTCAAACACAGAACGTAAGCGTCTTTACTACTCCACAAGCCGTGGGTGACATTCTTTTGTGTGCTTGTCCGATAGCAAAAGGGCAAGTCTTTACGTTATGTGCTAGACAGGCTAAAAACATCGAATGCTGGTTTACAAAAACCATCGGGGGGGGGTACAATCTCTTAAGAACGATCTTCTGCAAGGAGGTGCAATATGCTTAAAGCACTTGTACAGCTCTTTGCGGAGAAGTTCTTGCAGAGTAAGAGAGCGTGGATTCAACATGCAGTCAGTCCATCATTTGAGGCGATCCACTTCTCTATCACTAAAGACAATGCGTGGCACACTCTTACGTCCAGTGCGGACGGTTACGTTACGTTCTCAGGAAACGCCTCGGGTGTCATTTTGGAAGTTTCCTCAGGCGGCTCGGGGTTTATTGATAGCCGAGCACTTGCGAGGAGACACATCATTCCTGTCTCAAAAGGTCAGCCATTCTCATACTTGGTGTCACCTGATTCAATTATTGACACGCTTCAGCTTATCCCAATGCAGACTGAAGACTAACTCTGCTGTAGGAGGTGCGTCATGCTGAAGTCGCTCCTCCAGCTTTTGTTGAGCAAATTTATCAATGTTAGCGAGAAGCCGAGAATCGGGACGTTAGATCTATCTCGAATGACAATACAAACCTGCAACTTCGGTAATGTTGGGTACTACAACAACATATCCTTAACAGCTCCCTTCTCAGGGTTTGTGATTTTCTCGATGCCTTTAAATGTTAGTGATTGTGCGATCCGCAAACTCGAGTGGGGAGATTATGCGAGAACTGGGATCAATGGGGATACAGGTCGATGGCAAACTTTGAATGCGCAGGTTGAAAAAGGAGAGACTCTCTTATTTGAAGGATTTGTAAAAGTAGCTGGAACAGTCAGCATTAAATTTATTCCCTACAAAAACACTTAACCACTCCGCCCCTCAATCCGAGGGGCTTTTTGCTAGGTGTGCGCATTGAAAGAAAAAGCGCTCCTATCCTGAGACTGTTGCATTGAGGCGCTTCGTCTAACTGATACTTGAGACGCATTGGGTCAGCCACAATGCCAAACACAACCAAGGAGCGCGCACATTGCCATGCTTAAACATACTGAATTGATAAACACCTTAATCGGCTGCGTGGGTGGCCTGGGTCTCATTGCCGGACTGCTCCGATACGTCGACGACTGGAGGGAAAAGCGCAAAGAGAAGTCCATTGAGTTTTCGGCATTCGAGGCAATCTGGGAGGCACTATCCGGAGGCGTCACGGCCATAGGTGTTTTCTGGATCCTAGAAGGTTACGGCGTCAACGAACTCGCAGCCGTGGGCTTGTCCTTCATGGCGGCCTATCTCGGCGTCAGGATCATTGCCTATTACATCAAGAAGTTTCTCGACACACGCCTGGGAGCTAAACCATGACAGTCTTATTAAATGAATGGGCGATACGCCTATGCAGATCAGTTGCTATTGCCATCGCTATTTGTTTTGGATTCTTGCTCGGCTATTACTACTGCGAGCGATCGGTCATTTTTGACGAACTCAAGCACGGCATCTGGGCGAACGAGAAAGCCATTCAGAACAATACCGAGATGATCCAGGAACTCTACAAACGTTACCGGGAGGAGCATAAATGAGAAAACAAAATTTAATGCTGTTCCCACCTGAGATCGCCGCGCAGTTTGTAGCTGAACAAGAAGGCTTTGAAGCTGAGGCCTACAAGTGTCCAACCGGGCACTGGACGATCGGATTCGGCCATGCTCGGAATGTTCACGAGGGCGACATCGTTACTCGGAGAGAAGCCTATGAACTTTTAGACCGTGACCTCCAACGCACCCGGGAGGAGCTTGCAACGCTGATCCATATCGACATCAACGAGAATCAGTTCATTGCTTTGATGTCGTTCGTCTACAACTTCGGGCTGACCAAGTGCAGAACCTACAGACTATTCGGAATGATTAACCGCGGCGAGTGGGAGAACGTGCGGACGTGGTGGCCGAAGTATTGCAATCCTGGGACGGCCTATGAAAAAGGCTTACGCCGCAGACGTTATGCAGAACTAGAACTCTTTTTCAGAAAATGATCCGAGTAATTTTGATTATTGCCGCCGTCATGTTTTCGAGTCTCCTGGGTTATCACTTCGGACAACAGGAAACCGAGTTGCGCTGGACGCAGGAAAGGGAGCGGCTACTTGCTCACCAGATTGAAACGCTACACAGAAAGGATAAAGAAATTGCTCAATTGGAAAAATCTATCGGTGTGCTTAACGATTCTGCTTTGCGGGTGCGCGAGCGAGACGCCGCGATACAGCGAAAGTTACAGAGGGAGCTTGGAGAGTGTGGTCGATTTAGACGCGCACTTGAGCTCTCTTCAAAAACTCTTGCAGAATGTGCAGAACGCGCAGTCAGCGATAGAAGAATCATTGAGAGATGTGCAATCCAACTCAGATAAGTCAGGAGGCAAAAAATGACTGAATTAGAAAAACTCGGCATCCCGAACAGTGAAAGGACTAAATGTGAAGTCTGGACAAGAGTGATGGGTTACCACCGCCCAGTCGATTCATTTAATATCGGCAAGCAAGGCGAGGTGGCAGAGCGGAAATATTTTGACGAGAAGAAGTGTTGTTGTCGCAGATAAATTTGATCTTTCGGCTTTTACGCAACAACCGAAAATTTCCGTTAAAACCCTCAAAAATTTCCGTTTTACATCCATATAACGGAAATTAAACGGAACCGTTAAAGCTATCTAATTGAATAGTACTGAAAATGTGGTGCCATTCCCGGGCACCAGATTTATTCCTGAGACCTCGCAGATTCGCGAGGTTTTCTTTTTGCCCTTCGCATTCTCCGGGACCGATAAATTGAAATCGAAGCTCATTTGAAATAATTTATTACAAATAGAGTCTATATAGGTGTTTGCAAAAATCGAATCTTATAGGTAAAATTTCATTTCTCTGTTGCCCGGGTGGCGAAATTGGTAGACGCACTAGC
>OGPF01000172.1_pt1 | contig 42999 bp, 34 predicted proteins | sample 1552871 | NCBI WGS metagenome assembly OGPF01 (sample SAMEA2580276, study PRJEB22360) | human gut metagenome | biome: human gut; feature: human-associated habitat; material: faeces | place: Denmark | collected 2008/2010
GAAGTTGAATGCCGGAATAGCATATCCACCTTTGATAGCCTTAGCAAACATCTCTCTTGTGTTTACCAGTCCTAAATCTTTGTAATTAACCATTTTGTTTAAATTTTATTGTTAGTGAATTAAAATTCTACGCAAAAGTAATCATTATCCTTTAAAGTAAAGAACTTGAGAGGAATAAAATATCCGGCTCATCCTACCAAATCCATTCTATTTTAAAGCTATTGGCTTCATTTAACAGATTATTGTAATCTCTATATTACAAACTCTTTGCATTTATCTCTGCCAGTCATACTTTTGCCATCTATACTTCTATCAACAAAAAAGCCGGAGAACATGTTTGCTCTCCGGCATCTGTTTACACATTATTATGTAATACTAATTTTTCAGATAGATGATGGTCGGCAAATGGTCACTGTAACCGTTCAGCCAAGTCCTGCCCCCATGCGTACGCAAGGGGGAACCTTTGTATTTGCCATCCTGCTGAATCAGATAATCGCGGATGAAAACTTCATTGTGATCATAGCGCAACCCTTTCTTAGCCTTCAGCAACGGTTTCGAAATGACAATCTGGTCAAACAAGTTCCACTTGCCCCGATAGAGCAATGTCCCCACTCCCTTGTCTTCCAGTGTCTCCCACCAGGGATTGTAGAATTCGCCTTTCTTCACCTGCTTCGGATATTTGCGTGCACCCAGCACCTCCATGCTTTCATCCATCGGGTCGTCATTCATATCCCCCATCACGATGAGTTTCAGCTTCTTGTCGCTACGCATCAGAGAGTCCTTCAAGGCCTTTACCTGCCTGGCTGCATGCACACGCACCGGCGACTTTGCCCCACGGGAGGGCCAGTGGTTCACTATCACGCAGACACGCTCTCCCGCCAGTTGTCCGTCCACAATCAGGAAGCCGCGCGTCAAGTGCACCGTATCCCCCTCAAAAGGAGTAGAAAGCACCAACTTTGAGTGGGTAACGCTGAACTGCTTCGGGTCGTACAGCAAGGCACAGTCGATGCCCCGTCTGTCCGGTCCTTCATAATGCACGAACTCATAATTGGAAATGGCCGACTGCTTCACGAGGTCTTCCAGCCCCCGGCTGTTCTCTGCCTCTGCCACACCGATGAATGCCGGACCTTCCGGCACTAAATCACGCGAAAGGGACCCCAACACTTTGGAAAGGTTCTGCAGCTTGGACTCATACTTCTTTGCCGTCCATTGGTAACTGCCGTCGGGCAGGAACTCATAGTCATTCTTACCTGCATCATGAATCGTATCAAACAAGTTCTCAAGATTGTAGAACGCAACACTATACAGTTTCCGTTCCGCATTTTGTGCCCCCAGCGTTGCCACGCACAGCCAGAAAGAGCATAAGACAAGTAGTTTCCTCATAAATTCACAAGATTAAGTCCTGCAAAAATCAGAAATAAAATGCGATAAACCTACTAAATAAAAATAAATCTGAATTTATTTTGTAGAGTCTCCAACTTGCACTATCTTTGCGCTCTGAAAAGAAGACCATTACACTATTTATTACCAAAATAGTAACAGAATATAAATTTTTAAAAGAAAATATCAAAATGAAAAAAGGTATTCATCCTGAAAATTACCGTCCGGTAGTATTTAAAGATATGTCAAATGGTGATGTATTCTTGTCTCGTTCCACTTGCAACACGAAAGAGACTATCGAATTCGAAGGTGAATCCGCTGGTAAAGCTGGAAATCTCCAGCACTTCTCACCCGTTCTACACTGGTAAGTCCAAGCTGGTTGACACCGCCGGTCGTGTTGATAAGTTCATGAGCCGTTACGGTAACCGTAAGAAATAATCAGTTTTCAAGCAAACTGAAAAAAGGGAGTCTTTCACTGAAAGGTTCCCTTTTTTGTTTCCGCCTCCCGCTGAGCGATAAATAGGGAATCTCCTATCACAGAATAGGGAAAAAAACGAGAAAGGGAAAAAACACTTCCCTATTTTTGTATCATCAAAACCGAAAACATATACTAATCATGAAACGACTTGCCACCCTATTCATCCTGACAATCCTTGTCGCAACGGCAGGATTTGCCAAGCCCCAAAAGTACAAAGATTTAAGCGGGAACATCGCTGTCAAAGGAGAATTGACAAAAGAGTACCGGCAATCTCCCGCCGGTACACCGGTCATTATCCGCCGGGTTGTCAAAATGAAGAATCCCGGTGAAAGCAGCAACAACATTTGCTATGCTGTCGAAATGAACGGCATACAAGAGACCATTCCTTTGAATGAGATGGGGCACATTGCCATATCCGCTCCGCAAACCGACCGGGAATTCTGGCAGCAGATATACTTGAAAAACCATCTTTACGAATATTTCAGCGACCGCGGCTACAAGCACAAACTGCGCCAGGAAATCGACGAAGAGTGCCTGGAGTATCTCGACAAACTGAATGAGATAGCCTATCAGGAAGATTACATCGTTTCGTACGTGCAGGGAGTGTTCTCCAAGTTGAACGCCACCACCATTGACAGCAATCGCGGGGAGAGTCTGAACATACGTATCATCCAGTCGCCCGAACCAGATGCCTTCATGCTTCCCAACGGCTCCATGGTTATCAGTACGGGCCTCCTCTGCACTCTTGATTCCGAAGACGAACTGGCCGCCGTCATCGCATGTGAGCTGGGACATTTCGTCCTCGACCATCAGGTAAACAACATTTACCGTGCCGAGCGGCGTGCCAAGCGTGCAGCTTTTTGGGCAGATGTCTTTGCCACTACCGCCAGTGCAGCCCTCGATGTGGCCTACTGGGACGATAATGAAGATGCTTATGCCGTCAGTCTGGTGGCAGATATCGGAGCCATCGCTTCCCTTTTGAGCATTCCGGCAACGGACCGGTTGGGGATGAAATACAAAACTTCCCAGGAAATCTCTTCAGACCGCCTTGCGCGCCAACTTCTGGCATTCAAGGGATATAATCCCGACGGAATCGCATCGGCCCTCGGTAAAATTATAGGGTATTACAACCTGCACCAACGCAACAAGGACATTCCTCGCTACGGCAGCATCGGCAACCTGCAAAAGCGTATAGAAAAGGCCGGTGAATCCCATAGCCTGAGTGCCCGCCCCTACCTACGGACCACCAGCGATGTCGTTTCTTTCAACGCAAGTATGAACTACGCCAACAAGCGCTATAAGGAAACTGCCCGGCTGATACGCAAGAACATTGACAACAGACTAGCCACAGACAATGACTACATCATCCTGGTAAAAGCGGAAATGGCACTGTCTAATACGGAAGAAGTGAACAACCGCTGCCTCGCCATGCTTGATAAAGCCCAGGAGATGGCAGGAACAAGCCCCAATCTGGACATATATAAACAAAAAATACTATTATTGATGCGCATGAACAAACAAGCCCAAGCCGCCGATATACTGAAAGAATATATCACCTTGCTTTCGGCCTACGAAGGCCAGGGCATAGAAGGAACCGAAAAGGAATGGACCAATAAAGAGATAGGTTGGGCAAACCAAATGCTGGACAGGATAAGCAGAATATAGAGAAAGGAATAACTAAGAATGAAGAATTTGACTGCGCGATGATGCCGCATGACAAATTCTTCATTCTTCTTATTTTAGTTATTCATTCAAATTACTGTTTGCGGAACGGCGGCTTCACAACCACAGCTTTCAGCTTACGTCCCCGCATGTCAATGCAGATTTCCGTACCGACTTTGCTGTACTCGGGTCTGATATACCCCATTCCGATACCAATCTTGCGGGTAGGCGACATAGTTCCGGAGGTAACCACACCGATGGCAGTACCGTCTGTACTATACAGCTCGTAACCATGACGGGGGATACCGCGGTCTATCATCTCAAATCCCACCAACTTACGGGTAGTGCCTTCCGCTTTCTGTTTTTCCAGCATCGGGCGATTGGTGAAGTTCTTTCCCTCCACAAACTTGGTAATCCATCCTAAACCCGCTTCAATGGGCGAAGTGGTGTCATCCAAATCATTGCCATACAAACAGAAGCCCATTTCCAGACGAAGCGTATCGCGCGCACCCAGACCAACTGGCTTAATGCCGAACTCCGCGCCTGCCTCGAACACGGCATCCCAAATCTTCATGGCAGCCTCCGGATAGAAGTAAAGCTCAAAACCACCCGCACCGGTATATCCGGTATTGGAGATAATGACATCCTTTTCTCCGGCAAACTCACCGTGGGTAAAAGTATAGTAAGGAAGGTCGGAAAGATTAATGGAAGTCAGCTTCTGCAAAGCCTGAATAGCCTTCGGTCCTTGCACAGCAAGCTGTGCCATGTGGTCGGAAGCATTTTCCAATTCAGCGCCTTCCGTGTTATGAGACACACACCAGTTCCAGTCTTTCTCAATGTTCGACGCATTCACGACAAGCAGGTATTTCTCCGGCTCATAATGATAGACCAGAAGGTCGTCTACAATGCCTCCGTTGTCATTGGGGAAGCAGGTATACTGTACTTTCCCAGGTGTGAGGGCAGCTACGTTATTGGAAGTCACTTTCTGCAGAAAGTCCAAAGCATGGGGACCTTTCACCCAGAATTCTCCCATGTGTGAGACGTCGAATACACCGACACCCTGACATACTGTAAGATGTTCGTCAATGATGCCGGAATACTCGATAGGCATATTATATCCCGCAAACTCGTGCATCTTGGCACCCAGCGAGATGTGTTTTTCGGTAAACGGAGTGGTTTTCATGGAACTATTAGAGTTATGAGTTATGAATTATCTATTTGCTTGCTACGAGCTCGGCAATCTTGACGATGACGTTCATGGCTTTCTCCATGTTCTGGATAGGCACGAACTCATAGCGGCCGTGGAAGTTCAAGCCACCGGCAAAGATATTGGGACAAGGCAGGCCCTTGAAAGAGAGCTGGGCACCGTCCGTACCTCCGCGAATGGCTTTTACACGAGGCTCTACACCTACCGCCTTCATGGCGGCAAAAGCGGTGTCGATGATATGCATCACCGGTTCAATCTGCTCGCGCATATTATAGTATTGGTCGCGAAGTTCCAGAGTAGCGGTACCCGGACCGTATTCTTCATTGATTTTTGCCACAAGACGTTCCATCTCCTTCTTGCGCTCTTCAAAGCGGGTGCGGTCGTGGTCACGGATAATGTAAGAGACTGTTGTCTGCTCCACCTCGCCGGTAATACCTATCAGATGATAGAAACCTTCGTAACCTTCGGTATGCTCCGGAGCCTCGTCAGCCGGAAGCATGGACATGAAACGGTTGGCAACGCGGATAGAGTTAATCATCTTATTCTTGGCATAGCCCGGATGCACATTCCGTCCCTTGAAGCTTATCTTGGCAAAAGCTGCATTGAAGTTCTCGAATTCAAGCTCACCCACTTCTCCGCCGTCCATGGTGTAAGCCCATTCGCAACCGAACTGTTCTACATTGAACTTATGGGCGCCCAAACCGATTTCCTCATCCGGATTGAAGCCGATACGTATTTTACCGTGCTTGATTTCGGGATGTTCCTTCAGATATACCACTGCCGATACAATTTCGGCAATACCGGCTTTATCGTCGGCACCAAGCAAGGTCTTGCCGTCGGTCACAATCAAATCTTCCCCTTGATGGTCGAGCAGTTCGGGGAACTGGGCAGGAGAAAGAACCACATTCTCTTCGGCGCAAAGAACAATGTCCTTACCGTCATAATTCTGCACAATATGCGGAGAAACATTCTTGCCACTCATATCGGGGCTTGTATCCATGTGGGCAATAAAGCCGATGACGGGCAACGGCTTGTCTGTATTGGCAGGAAGAGTGGCGAACAGATAACCATTTTCGTCCAACGTGATTTCTTCCAGACCCAAAGTTTCCAATTCTTCTTTCAGATACCGGGCAAACACCATTTGCCCCGGAGTACTCGGAGTAATCTCAGTCTCTTCACTGGACTGAGTATCGAAGCTTACGTACTTTAAAAAACGTTCTACTAAAGTCATGATGAATAATGATTAGTGATTAATGATTAGTGATTAATGGTCAGTGATTAGTAATTGGCGAAAAGCATTATCCGAATGGCATTAATCATTAATCACTAATCATTAACCACTATTTTGTGCTGTAAAGATAAAAAAAGGGGCGTGAACTGCCAAGCAATTCACGCCTCTTTTTTATTTCTTAAGGACAAAATGTCAATCAAAAATGGCTGCTACCATCAAAACAATGCGTACATATCTTACACTTAGGCAATCCGATAGCCTCAACCAGAGTTTCCAACGTATTGAACTTCAAGGATGAAAGTCCGAAACGCTCGCGGATAACGTCCACCATCTTTTCGTATTCGGGTGAGCCGGTAGTGGCATACTTATCGAGATTCTTATTCTCGTCACCCTCCAGTTCCTTGATGACACGACGGGTAATCAGTTCCATGTCGCTTTTGGAAGCCGTGAATCCTACAAACGGGCAGCTATATATCAATGGAGGACAAGCAATCCGGATATGCACCTCCTTGGCACCATACTCATACAGCACCTTCACATTGTCGTGCAACTGGGTCCCCCGGACAATAGAGTCATCACAGAACAGCAGACGCTTACCCTCGAGCATGGCACGATTGGGAATCAGCTTCATCTTTGCCACCAGCGAACGCAATTCCTGCTTGCTGGGAGTAAAACTACGAGGCCAAGTCGGAGTATATTTGGAAATGGCACGATGATAAGGAACTCCTTTACCTTCGGCATACCCAAGCGCCATACCTACACCCGAATCAGGAATACCGCAGGCACAATCCACCTCTGATTTATCTGTCTGTGCCATCTTGAAACCGGAGGCAAAACGCACTTCCTCCACATTCTTACCTTCGTAGCAGGAAGTGGGGAAACCGTAATATACCCATAGGAAGGAACAAATCTGCATTCCCTCATCAGGCTTGCGCATCTGTTCCACACCATCGGCACGCAGGCGAACAATCTCTCCGGGTCCCAAATAACGGTCTATCTCATAACCAAGATTCGGAAAGCTGCTCGACTCACTTGTGGCGGCATACGCTCCGTCTTTCTTGCCAATCACAATCGGAGTACGTCCCCAGCGGTCGCGAGCGGCAATGATGCCGTCTTCCGTCAATAACAGCATGGAGCAGGAACCTTTGATATGCTTATACACATTTTCAATTCCTTCGACAAATGTCTTTCCTTGTATAATAAGGAGGGCGATAAGTTCCGTCTGATTGGTTTTGCCCGAACTGAGTTCGGCGAAATGCATGTTTTGGGCCAACAGTTTTGTTTCCAGTTCTTGCAGATTTACTATTTTGGCTACCGTTACAATGGCAAAGCGACCGAGGTGGGAGTTAAGGATAAGGGGTTGAGGGTCTGTGTCACTGATGATTCCTATTCCGGAATTTCCTTTGAACTTATCCAGTTCATCCTCAAACTTCGTGCGGAAATAAGTGCTTTCCAGATTGTGAATGGAACGGGTAAACTGCTCCGTTTCTGCATCGTATGTAGCCAACCCACCACGTTTTGTCCCTAAATGTGAATTATAATCTGTGCCGTAAAACAAATCCGCCACACAGCTTGTTGCCTTGGCGACTGTTCCGAAAAAACCTCCCATAAGTTCTGTTTTGTTATTGGTTTCTAAAATTAACGGATGCAAAGGTATGAAGAATTTGCGAAATTCGGGCAGATTTGAAATGAATAAAAAAGGCAATATATTTCTTGCCCACAATAGAAGTTATATTATTGGAAACATATACTTTTGTGATCGAAACCAAACAACTGTATAATGGGAGAAACCGCAAATATTATAATAGCCGATACTCTTCAAGGTCTGGGGACGGACGCATACAGTGGCTATCTTGCACACGCCCTCTGTCTGTCAGGAATCTGCCGATTGAAGTACAATGGAGAGGAGCGCGAGCTACGTGCCGGCGACCTGATGATTGTCCGCAAAGGAAAACTGGTAGAGAAAATTCAACCTTCAGAAGATTTTCGCGTAAAGGTCATCTATATCGCATCGGGCTTTGTGGTGCTGAGTACACCACAGAACAACTACGGCATGAAAGGGCAACTTTCCCTATTTCTCAATCCTATCATGTCCCTGACTACCGAACAGCAAGAGCTATGTCTCCGGGATTTTGAACAAGTGGAATACAGACTCCGGAATACAGACCATCATTTCCATCGCGATATGCTTATCGCCTCCACACAGATGTTGATACTCGACTTCTTCGATTTCCACTCCCATCTATATGGCGAGGACAATATCTCTGTACAAAATGCTTCCATCATGAGCCGTTTCCTCAACATGCTGGAGAACGGAACTTTCCGCGAGCATCGTGAAGTGACCTATTATGCCGACTGCCTATGTGTCACCTCCAAATATCTTTCGGAAGTTTCCAAGAAAGTAAGCGGTTATACAGCAAACTACTGGATAAACCGTTATACCACACTCGACATCTCGCGTTTGCTGCGCGACAAATCACTAACGTTCGTCCGTATTTCCGATATGTTCGGTTTTTCCTCTCCTGCTTATTTTAGCCGTTACGTACAACAACATCTGGGTGTAAATCCGACAAAATACAGAGGTTAATGATTATAGTTTTTGATTGTTTGCCCGTTTCAGATCTATTAGCGAAATATGCTCATTACGATAGCGGGCATTGGGGTTCTTCTCCGTTCCGTCAGGAAAAGAGCCATCTTCCTGCTTTATGAACTGAATAGCCTTCTGCGGACAATTCTGTATGCAGGCAAAACAGAACTCGCAGTCACCGGACGTCTTCACTCCTCTCGACGTCAGCTCATAGTTGCCGCGCGGACAAACGTAGGTACAAATGCCACAGTCAATACAAACATCGGTCACGGTAAAGAACTTCTCGCTTTTCATCAGGAAGCCCACCTCGGGGTCGAGTCCACTCCGCTGCATAAAACCTTGGTGCTGTTGCCGTTCCTCCTCCGTCACCGGTTCGTGCCAATGCTGCCGACTGTTGATATCTGCCGTTATCTTCTGCAAGTTCTCGGGGATGTGCTTGTCTATCTTGAGTTGCTCGTTCATGTCGAAGTTGGGTAGCCAGTTATCCACCATGATGATAGTGTTGATATAGTCAAACGCATTGTCGGCTTTACGGGATATACGGTCCCAAATCTCTACCGCATCGCACTTCCTTGCACCATAGGTGAGGACAGCAAACTTGTATTCTGCCTTCAGTTTTGCTTTCTGAATGAACTGCCGTACCATATAGGGAGGCATATGACCGTAGATGGGATAAACGATGCCGATTTCATCTGCCTCAAATTCATACTTCCCCCGTTTCACCATCTGAGGGATACTCAACAATTCTGCGTTCTCTCCAGCCAACTGACGGGCGATGTAAAGACTGTTACCCGTTCCGGTAAAATAAAAGATGATACGCTTACTCCTTTTTGTTTCGCAGGATGCCAACGAGAGTAGGCCGGAAGATGCGATAGCACCGCTCATCACGGCAAATCCCATACGCTTTAAAGCCTCCCGACGACTGATTTTCTTATCCGTATTCATATCTCTGATTTTTAATGATTATGCAATCTGTTATCTGAGTGCAAAAATAAAGGTTTCCCCAAAGAACGGACTTACCAAAAACTCGGGTCTTGATGCTATTTTTACGGTATAAGAATGAGCTTACCCTAACACAAAAAAAAGCCCCGCAAAGATTGGACTTCTGCGGGGCCTCACTAATGCCTAATAAAAACTCTTTCTACCCTAAATTATCTCCACTTCTTCACAGCTTTCTTGTCAGCCGGAGTTGCTTCAATCAAGCTCAATGCAAAACCACCGCTACGCGCTTCCTTCACGGACATTTTGGTCTTGCTGGTTACGATACCCTTCTTTATCTGATAAGAAGTAGGATTCTCCTTGTAATCAGCATCTTTACCGTCGGCATAGAGAGTGGCTACGTATTGCTTGCCCGGTTCAAGGAAGTCGAGCGTAAAGTTGGCTGTACGTGCATTCTCGTCTGTAATACCTCCAACAAACCAGTTGCCGGTTCCTTTTGCCTTACGGGCCACGGTAATGTAATCACCCGGTTCTGCTTCAATGTACTTGCTGTCGTCCCAGTCTACTGCCACATCCTTGATGAATTGGAAAGCATCCATGTGCTTTTCGTAGTTCTCAACCAAGTCGGCAGCCATCTGCAACGGGCTGTATAAAGTTACATACAGAGCGAGTTGCTTAGCAAGTGTAGTCTGCACTTGTCCGTGGGGCAAATCGCCCATAAAGTCAAGTTTGGTATCGAAGATACCCGGTGTATAATCCATCGGACCGCCAATCAAGCGGTTGAATGGAAGCAATGTGGTATGGAACGGTTTGCTACCGCCGAATGCCTCATATTCAGTTCCTCGTGCAGATTCGTTGCCAATCAAGTTAGGATAAGTACGGCACAAACCGGTAGGGCGTACAGCTTCGTGCGCATTTACACAAATTTTGTAGTCGGCTGCCTTCTTCACGGCATAGAGGTAGTGGTTGTTCAGCCATTGCCCATAATGATGTTCACCACGGGGAATCATATTACCTACATATCCGCTCTTCACGGCATTGTAGCCATTATCCACCATAAACTGATAGGCCTTGTCCATGTGACGTTCGTAGTTGCGCACCGAACCGGATGTCTCATGATGCATCATCAGCTTCACGCCTTTGCTCTTGGCATATTCATTCAGCATCTTCACGTCGAAATCGGGATAAGGGGTCACAAAATCGAATACATAATCCTTGGATTTGCCAAACCAGTCTTCCCAGCCTTCATTCCAGCCTTCTACCAATACTTGGTCCAGACCGTGCTCAGCTGCGAAGTCGATGTACTTTTTTACATTTTCGTTAGTGGCACCGTGACGGCCGTTGGGCTTCATTTTGGAGTAGTCCACTTCACCCAGTTTGATGGAGGGAAGGTCGTCTGTATATGCCCAGGTGCTCTTACCTGCAATCATTTCCCACCATACACCTACGTATTTCACGGGCTTAATCCAGGAAACGTCCTCGTAAGCACAAGGTTCGTTCAAGTTCAGCGTGATTTTAGAGGCAAGGATGTCACGAGCATCGTCGCTTACGATAACCGTACGCCACGGTGACGTGCAGGGAGCTTGCAGATAACCTTTATCGCCTACTGCATCGGGAGTAAGCCAAGATTCAAAAACAAAATTCTTATCATCCAGATTCAAGTGCATGCAAGAGTAATCCACTAAAGCAGCTTCGTGCAAGTTGATGTACAAACCATCAGCAGTCTTCATCTGCAAAGAAGTCTGAACACCGGTGGGCGAAAACGGGGTTTGCGAAGAGTTAGGCGTAATGGCCCCTTTCATCAGCCCGCGAATTTCAGAAAGTTTGGATTCTGTGTAATCATATTCCTGCGTATCGTAGTCGCCCGGAATCCAGAAGGCTGTATGGTCGCCAGTCATGGCAAACTGAGTACGCTCCTCCTTAATCACGAAATAGTTCAAGTTCTTCTGCAAAGGGAACTCATAACGGAAGCCCATACCATCGTCGAACAAACGGAAGCGGATAATGATGTTCCTATCCTGCGCTTTTTGGTTGAGCGTCACAGCCAGCTCATTATAGTGGTTACGGATTTGCTTTACTTCACCCCATACCGGTTCCCAAGTCTCGTCGAAAGTGGAAGTCTTTGCATCCTCCATCGTGAAGCCATTCATCAGACCGGGGTCGTTCTTCAGTTCGAGTCCTAATTTGGAAGGGTTAATCACCGGCTTTCCTTTGTAAGAAAGTTCGTAAACGGGTTCGCCTTGCGCATTTACCGAAAAATTCAATTGAAGTTGTCCGTTGGGAGAGGTAATACTCTCTGCCATTGCTACGCCGCTCACCAACAAAACGAGCAGGAAGCAGGCTAATTTTGTACAGATTGCTTTCATGTTTCTCATGCTATATTTATAAAATTATGTTCCAGATGCAAATATAGGCAGGAAAGAAATACACTCTGACGCAATTAAACTAAAATGATAGATGATTTGTCGGCAAACGTTTGCATGAAAACCAACTTCCCTTGAACAATATCCTGCCTACAAACAAAATAGAAGGAGAAGTATCGCTACGAAAACTTCGCCCTCCATATTTTTACAACTTTAATCGTGCACTGGAATTATCCCAAAGGATTTTCACCTTGGTCCCCGTCATTGCCTCCCGAAGGATTGGAGTTATCCCCTCCACCATTGCTACTTCCATCCGTATAGTCCGTATCGGGAACCACCATCTTGGTGACGCTCATATTGCCCAACATTTGACTAAAAGCTTTCCCCGGAAAAAACAGAATACGTTTACGGACAATGTTACTGGCCGAAACGCCAGCCTCCGTATCAGCACTCTTCCCTACAAAAGAAGGGCGGAACAATCCGAAATCACCTAAACGAACAGTCTTTCCATCGTCTATTTCTTCCGACATGATGTCCACCAGTCCTGCAGCCACTAAGTCCACCGTCTTTCTGTGAATACCAAGAATACGGCTCACTTTGGCACACAACTTATCAAAATCCAATTCACCCGCTCCTACGGATTTAGCTACATACTTTACATTTTTGTCCTTGTCAAAACCAAAGATTCTCTTTGCCACTACATACTGAAGTCCCATAATTTTTAATGTTTTAGAAAGTTAATATAATAATGTAATAAATAGGCCGAAGCCTTTTCCTCTCTTTCAAGAAGTGGAGATCCATCGTGAGGCCTCAACGATAAACTTTCATTCTCTTGAATTCGATGTTGCAAAGTTAGGGTGTGAATGACGGGAATACAAGGAAATGACATCTACAACCAATTTCGTTAAAACTCTAAAAAACAACAAATTAAGAACAACCCTTCTCTACAAGTGAAGAAAGAAAGGCAGGAAGAGAATGAGAAGGAATGGATACAATCTCTACAGCCAATGAAAATAAATCGCTGATTATCAAGACAAGGTTCTAGAGAGGTCTCTACAATATGGCATTTGAACGGTTAAGACCTCAATTTCAAGAGTGGCTCAAGTTTCACAAGTTATTACCGTATCCAAAAATACAGACAAACCAGTCATCCTTCCAAAGCCCCTTCTACTCGTTTACTAAAATCTCCCGGACATTTTACTAAATCTCCGGCAACGATTTACTAAATCTTGGAGGAAGATTTAGTAAATCGCTTCTGCCCCATCACGAACTATCCGGAACCAAGATTGGCAATCACTCATATCAAATATCAAAATTATATACATCCCACCAATAACTACTTCCCCCAGTACAGAATCGCTTTATGAAATTTCGGGCTATGATTTACTGAAATTCCTTTGTCTTCACTACCTTTGCAGCCAAAACCAACCCCAGAAAACCTATGACTAGATTACTGATAGCTATATTCCTTGGCGGCGGTACCGGCAGCGTACTGCGCTACTGCGTGCAGATGATGCTCCACGAGCGCATAGTCCCCTACTCTTTCCCATGGGCTACATTCACAGTCAATATCCTCGGAAGTTTCCTCATCGGGCTATTCTATACCTTATCCGCCCGTTTCAACCTTTCTACTGAGGTACGGCTGTTGCTGACTACCGGTCTGTGCGGAGGATTCACCACCTTCTCCACTTTCAGCAATGACGGACTGATTCTGATAAAGCAAGAATTCTACGGAATGTTTGCCTTATATACCTTATTAAGTATCACATTAGGAGTCCTGGCAGCCTTCGCCGGCGGCGCCTTCGGACGCTGTATATAACCCAAACACCCCTATGAAACCCAGCAAGCCTTTTGTCATGCCTCCCGTACGCATCATCCCTCCTACCTTAGAGGGACAAAGTGAAAGTTCCAAATCATTGGAAGAATGGCTGAATACGGAAGAAACTGTCAGAGACCTTCACTTCGGTAAACGGACAGAGGAACACATGGAGTATTCCTACAAAAGCATCACCAACTGTACTTTCAGTCATATCCAATTCAGCACCTGCAAACTGAAATCCTGCCATTTCACTGATGTACGTTTTGAACATTGCGACCTTTCCAACATCTCATTTGCCGAAAGTTCTCTGTTCAGAGTGGAATTCATATCCTGCAAACTGGTGGGAACCAATCTGCCGGAAACAATATTGAACCATCTGACAATGAAGGACTGCAATGCCAGATACCTCAATCTTTCCATGAGTAAAATCAATCAAGCCCGCTTCACCTCTTGTGACTTGCGCAACAGCGACGTCAACGACTGCAAACTTGCCTCCATCGCCTTTGAAAACTGTGAGCTGGTAGAATCCGAGTTTTCACACACCCCTCTAAGAGGAATCGACTTGAGCGACTCGCACATAGGAGGTATACGCCTCAACCTGCCCGACATACGGGGAGCCATCGTCAATACTTCCCAAGCCATGGAGTTGACTGCTCTTTTAGGCATTACAATAAAGGATTAAAAACGAAAAACAATTCCTTGTTTTCATTTGTTAGTAAGATAGTTTATAATTAAAATTGACTGAATATGAAAATAGAGAAGATTATCGGACGTGAAATCCTCGATTCAAGAGGTAACCCAACTGTAGAAGTAGACGTAACCTTGGAATCCGGCTTCATAGGCCGTGCATCTGTCCCGTCAGGAGCATCCACGGGAGAACACGAAGCATTGGAACTGCGTGACGGTGACAAAAAACGTTACGGAGGCAAAGGTGTCCTGAAAGCCGTGGACAATATCAATAATATCATTGCTCCCAAGCTCATCGGTATGTCCGCCCTCGACCAGATGGGTATCGACCATGCCATGCTTGCACTGGACGGAACCAAAACGAAAGCCAATCTGGGTGCCAATGCCATCCTCGGCGTATCTCTTGCTGTAGCCAAGGCTGCCGCCGCTTACCTTGACATCCCACTCTACCGATATATCGGTGGTACAAATACCTATGTGATGCCTGTACCGATGATGAATATCTTAAATGGGGGTGCTTGTGTTATTATAATGACACAAGGCAGAACCCCTTATAATACAAGGGCTCTAGCGATTTAGTCCTAAATAAATTTCGTAACCAATCAACGAATTTATGAAGGAAAGGCCTCTCTTTTATAAATAACACAGTACAGAAGTAATAGAATTTCAGAACTCTGCTGAGATGTATTTACTATACCACGAAAGCGGTGATAATTGAATAAAAATATGTTTTGGACTGAATTAGCTCGCATGAGATTTATATCTCAGCTGTCTGATTCAGTCTTTTTATTTGACAAGAAAGAAGGGAAAGATTATGGCAAAAGTAATTTCTATTGTAAACCAAAAAGGGGGAACGGGAAAATCAGCATGTACAGCTAATTTAGCAGTAGGATTAGCACAAAAGAATATGAAAGTGTTAATCGTTGATGCCGATCCACAGTCTGATGTATCCGCAGGATTTGGATATCGTGATTGTGATGACAGTAATGAAACACTTACAGCTCTTATGGATGCAGTAATGAAAGATGAAGATATTCCTTCAGACTGTTATATCAGGCATCAGGCAGAAGGAATAGACATTATCTGTTCTAACATTGGACTGGCAGGTACGGAAGTACAGTTGGTAAATGCAATGAGCAGGGAATATGTATTGAAACAGATTTTATATGGTATCAAGGATCAATATGATGCAGTCATCATAGATTGTATGCCATCATTGGGAATGATTACGATCAATGCGCTGGCTGCATCGGATGAAGTTCTCATTCCGGTTGAAGCGTCCTACCTGCCAATAAAAGGATTGCAGCAGTTATTAAAAACAATTGGTAAGGTCCGCAAGCAGATCAATCCGAAGCTGCAAGTCGGTGGAATTCTGTTTACGATGGTCGATGCTCATACGAATGATGCCAGAAATAATATGGAGCTTCTCAGAAATGCATATGGAAGTCAAATCCATATCTTTGATAATTATATTCCATTTTCTGTAAGAATGAAGGAAGCAGTCAGAGAAGGACAGAGTATTTTCTCTTATGATCCGAAAGGCAAAGCTACAGAAGCTTATCGGAGAGTGACGGAGGAGGTGCTGAAAGATGCCATCTAAAAAAAGAGCAACTCCCGTTTCCTTACAGCCGCTTGATGCATTGTTTGGAACAAACGAAGAGTCAATCAATGGAATTAGTGAGATAGCAATCGGAAGTCTTCATCCATTTCCGAATCATCCATTTCAAGTAAGAGATGATAAGAAAATGGAAGAATTATCAGAAAGTATTATACAATACGGCGTATTGGTTCCTGGCATTGTGCGGTTGAGAGAGTCTGGGGGTTATGAGTTGGTAGCAGGTCATCGGCGAAAACGAGCATGTGAACTTGCAGGATTAGAGAAAATGCCGGTTATCATCAAAGATCTTACGGATGATGAATCAACGGTGATTATGGTAGATTCCAATATTCAAAGAGAAGAACTCTTAATCAGTGAAAAAGCTTTTGCTTATAAAATGAAATATGAGGCATTGAAACGACAGGGTAAGAGATCCGATTTAACTTCTTGCCAAGTTGGCAAGAAGTTGGCGGCGGAAGAAGTCAGTCAGAATACAGGAGATAGTTCCAGACAGATTCTTCGATATATTCATCTGACAGAGTTAATCACAGAGCTTTTAGAACTGGCAGACGAGAAGAAGCTTCCCTTTAATACAGCTGTTGAAGTTTCATATTTGAGAAGTGAAGAACAACAGATATTGCTTCAGTATATGAGTAATCACAATATGGTACCGTCCATGAAGCAGGCAAAGGAATTGAAACAGATTTCAAAAGAGCGGATGTTGACGTATTCAGAGATTGATCAGATTTGCATGAATGAAAGTACTGAAAAAGTTCAGGTGCAGATTCCGGCGAAGAAATTGAAACAATATTTTCCAGAGACATATACAAAGACTCAGATGGAAGAAATTATATTTATGCTTCTGGCATCGTGGGCAGAAAGAGAGGGTGAAGAATGAGCAATGAAGATATGGCAAGTAGAATACAAGTCTATAGGAAAAAGATAGAAAAGATACGTGTTAAACAGATGAAAAGAGAGAAGTTTAAACATTTGTTGAAAACATTAGGATTATCAGCAGGAAGAAAGTGAAAGTATGGCTTTAAAAATTGTACGAAGATATGATGCGAACGGAAGGGAGCTTACGGAGAAAGATCTGGAAACCTTTCGATTGGATTCTCCTGTGGTTAGAGAAATATTGGCAAACCTCAATCGGGAGGTGACGGAAGGAATCAGACAGAAGGAGAAAAAAGGTGACGATTGAAGATGTAATTAAAAAATCAATTCTGCCGCTGGCATTTATGGTATTCTGGTTTTGGATGACAAAAACAATTATGAAAGTCAGTGGTCAGACGGATTGGTTCTGGTGGATATTTATTGCCGGATTACCATTTGGAATACATAAAATGCGGCTGATTCTAATCCCAAGAGGAATGGATACCACAGCAACACTTGGTATGGCTGCATTAAGTGTCATCATTGGAGCATTGATCGGAAGTATCATGATTCCAGTGTATGTGATCAGAGCGATATACGTTTTTATACGGTATATCATTGAAAGATAGAAAATTAGTTTGATAAGAGGCAGGCTTGCGAAAACAAAAATCGCAAGTCTGCCTCTTTTTTTGTGCCTAAAAACAGGCAATTCAGGGTAAATCCCTTTTGAAAATATAAATTTTGGAGGATTTCATTATGAGAGAGCGAATTGAAAGCAAGCATGTAACAAAAGAAATCAAAAGTCAGATGCCAGTGATTCCGGTTGAGATTATCAAAGAAAGAGGCTGTACGTTCTGCCCATATTATCTGGGAAGCTATGAGAAACAACCACGATGCATGATGAAAAATTGTGCCTGGGATGATGAAAAAGAGCGTTTCCATCCAGTTCTTCGTGAACTGATTCCGTTTTACAAAGAGAAAATGGAAAAAGCAGAAGAAAAGTTCCTGGCAATGAAAAAGATTTATACAACCCTGCTAGGAATGTTTGCCGATGAAATGAGGCAGGAAGAGTTGGAAAAAGATGAATGTTACGGATGTGCCTATGGAAAATGTGGACCATGTATCGGTATCTGTTACAAATCAATGAAAGCATAGGAGGGGTAAGCCAATGAATACAACAATTATTTCCGGGCGATTGGTAAGAAATCCCGGATACAATGAAGTGGAGAATGAAAAAGGACTTCATAAGATTGCCAAGTTTGTTCTGGCAGTCAGAAGAAATTATTCTGATGAAGTCAGTTTCATTCCGGTAAAGGCTTTTGCAAAGAAAGCAGAATTTGCCAGAGATTATCTGATGCAGGGAACGAAGGTCATGGTGGAAGGCGAGATTGTCACAGGTAATTATGAAGATAAGGATACCGGGAAAAAGATCTATACCACCGAAGTGTATGCTAACCGGATTGAATTCGCAGGTGCAAAAATGGTTGACAGACCACCATTTCCAGAAGATGCGGAAGGGTTCTTAGAGATTCCAGAGGGCATGGAAGAGGAAATGCCGTTTAGATAGAGGAGGATAAAAGATGGTTTCAGTAGATCAGGCGTATATGGTAGGGCATATGAAAAATGCCGATGGAAGTATCAATAACAAAAATGTAGTGCTGTCAGCAGCATGTGAAGCAGCGGAATTGTTCCAGTGCATGATGTCAGTAAATCAGAAACTGGAGGACTGGCAGAGATTTAACCACACTTTGGAGATGCATCTGAGAAGTGTGGAGTGTGAGAAAATCCATGATATCTGTCAGGCAGTATATGGAATGAAACATCCGTCCAATGAACTGGAAGGATTGTATCTGGCAAGAGAGGATGAACAGATATGCCTGCTGTACTATCAGGTATTTGTGGGTATGCTGGAAATCAATATTACTTCAGCCGAAGTGCTGTACAAACAGAAGGAGGAAACAATCAATGAGTAAGATTGAGTATATGCCGGTAGATTGTTTACAGGTGCCAAAGATGCTGTTCCAGATGGATAAATTCAAGAATCTGTCAAATACAGCAAAGATTTTATACAGCTTATTTCTGGATCGTTTAAAATTTGCGGTGCAGAATGGCTGGGTAGATGGTGAAGGGGATTTGTTTGTAATCTATCCGAAAAGTGAAATGAAAAAAGACTTGAATACGACTCGATATGGCGTAGATCAGGCAGTACAGGAACTGGTTCAGATTGGTAATCTGGTGCGTATCATTCCAAACAATGGAAAGGCGAACCACTTTTATATCAATGATATTTATGAAAATGAGATGGAGGAAGAATCAATGATGACATTAGACAGAATTATGGCAAATATGCCGATGGAAGAAAGAGAAATTATTATGGACAAGATGGTGAAAGCATCCAGAGATATTCTGGGAACAATTGCAGATATGGGATATCTGGATGAATATGAGACACCACTGACTCCTATGGAAGAGCGTGGCTATTACGATGAAGAAGGTAATCTTGATATTGATGCCGTAGAAGCCGATGGCTATGAGTTTGGCATGGATCTGGCATTTGGCGTGTTATCTGTTTATGAAGGAAAGCCTGAACGTGTGCTGGAAATTCAGAAATATGTAAATGAGCAGTATGAGTGCTGCTCTAATAAGAAGTTTATGAAAGTTCTGGAAACAATCGCACGAATGAATGGAAACGAGGAGGTTTATATCGAGGATATGTATGCCTGCAATAAAGAAGCAAGGAATTATTATCTGAGTGAGTTAATGATGTGTTTCAACTTTGTGTTTAATGAGATGTGTCATGGTACAGGCAGTGCGGCAAATTGTGATTTCGATGTAGAAGAGTAGGAAAATATTATGGCAGATTTTGAATATTTCAGAGCAGAAGAATCTGACCAGTTTTCTTTTTTTCGGATACCAAAAGCTCTGTTCACAGAAAAAGAGTTTGCAAGCCTGTCCACAGACGCAAAACTCCTTTACGGAATTCTGCTTGATCGAATCAGCCTATCCAAGAAAAATGGCTGGATTGACGGTGATGGTTATGTCTATATCATTTACACGATTGCAGAATTGCAGGAGCTGTTGCGAATGTCGCATACAACAGTAACAAAGCTTCTTTATGAGCTTGACAGTGTGCATGGGATTGGATTGATTGAACGGTATCGGCAGGGGAATAATCGTCCCTCTGTCATATACGTGAAAAATTTTGTGAAACGGATTAGAGGAAAGCCCGTAAGATACTTTGCTTCTGGAACGCCAGAAACTGGAAATCCGGACTGCAAGGAATTGGAAATCCGGATTGCAAGAAACTGGAAGTCCGGAACGCAAAAAAATAGAAGTCCGGACTGCAAGAATCTGGATGGAAGTAATACTAAGATAAATAAGACTGAAAAGAATCATACTGATAAGAGTAAGGGCAATACTCCCGCTTTGGAAGAAAAATTCAGTCAGTATGGTAGATTTAAAAATGTTGTTCTGTCGGAAGCTGAACTGCAGGAGTTGATGACGCTATTTCCATGGGATTACCAGAAACGGATAGATCATCTTTCTGTTTATATGAAATCCAGTGGAAAAGAGTATCAGAATCATTTTGCAACAATCTGTCTTTGGTCAGAACGAGATGGAGCCAGGGCAGGAATGGATAAATATGAATTTCAGGAAGGAGAAAGCCTGTGATGGAAAATAAAGTAACAGCAGATTATCTGGATGAAGAGGGATGTCTTCATTGTGGTATCTGTGGAAAAAGAAAACAGATGAAAGTTAGTCTGATGGGATTTGAGCATGTAGTGTCCTGTTTGTGTGAATGCGAGGTAAAAGCCAGACAGGAACTTGATGAGAAGATGCAGCGGGAAGAAGCACAGCGGCAGCTTTATCAGAGAAAATCCGTCGGACTTCGGGAAAGAAGATTCTGGGAATGGAAATTTGAAAATGACAATGGAAGCAATCAGAAGATACTAATTGCCAGGCAGTATGTAGAAAACTGGACAGATATGAAGAGACAAAATGTAGGATTGCTTTTGATGGGACCAGTTGGAACTGGGAAAAGTTTCTTTGCAGGCTGTATTGCAAATGCACTTTTGGAACAGGGAGAACGTGTCATGATGACAAATTTTTCCAGGATCTTAAATGAAATGACCAGCTATCAGGCAGATAAGAACCAGATCATACAAAATCTTGTGGATTATCCGCTGCTGATTATTGATGATTTAGGAATAGAACGAAATTCCGAGTTTGCTTTGGAGCAGGTCTATAATGTGATAGATAGCCGTTATTGTAAAATGCTTCCGCTGATCGTAACAACGAATCTGGGACTGAATGAAATGAAATCCACAGATTTGGATACTGCCCATCAGCGTATTTACAGTAGAATACTTGAAATGTGTGTTCCCATCTATTGTGGTGGAGAAGATAAGAGAAAAGAAGAAGGGACAGAAAAACTCGTACAGGTGCAGAACCTGATTACCGGTTAATCTGTCTTTTTTCATTAAAGGGGGTGATTGCCATGATTATTGATCTGGACAGCAGTTGAATCGCTGAAAGGAGGGAAAAGTCATGCAGGAAGAGGTAACTCAGAAAACGGTCACGTTCTGTATTCGGGCTACTAAGATTACAGCAGACCTGTTGAAAAAGGTTCTTGTTGCGTATCTGCGTCATCAGAAGCAGAAATCAGTAGAGAAGAAAGCACAGAAAAATCAGCCGAAACAGGGAAAGGTCACGGTAAAAGAGCTGGCAAAACAGAATGCCGGGATGGTCAATATCGAGATCACGGACAAAAATATCAAGTCCTTTGAACGGTATGCCAGAAAATACGGGATCAATTATGCTCTGAAAAAAGACAAGAGCAAAGAGCCTCCGGTTTATCTGGTATTCTTCAAGGGACGTGATCAGGATGCACTCAATGCTGCTTTCCGTGAGTTTTCCCAGAAACAGATTCAAAAAGCGAATAAGCCTTCCATTCATAAGCGTCTTGCAGCTTACCGGGCAATGATGCCAAAGAAATCGAAGGACAAAGTAAAGAACCGGCATCAGGAGCAGAGTCGATGAAAAAGAAAAGCGGCAAAACTCTGATGCAGAAGTGGAAGAATAAAATCGGGGGTAAGCTGTCCGCCCTGGATAAAAAGAAACTGGTTCTTACAAATATCCCTTATGCTCTGGCTGCTTTCTATGCAGACCGGGGATTTTTTCTTTACAGGAACAGTCCGGGAGAAGATATGGGGAACAAACTTTTATATGCAATGGAACACGCAGACCGGATTTTTGCTGGTTTTGTGTTAAGCAATAATTGGAAAGATCTGCTAGCAGGTATTGTTGTTGCAGTCGTTCTGAAAGTGTTGGTCTGGCAGAAACAGGCAGACGCAAAGAAATTACGGAAAGGCATCGAGTATGGTTCAGCCAGATGGGGAACCGCAGAGGATATCAAGCCTTATATGTCGGAAGATCCATGGATGAACATTCCATTGACAGCAACAGAAGCACTGACCATGGAGAGCAGACCGAAGCAGCCAAAGTATGCAAGAAATAAAAATATAGTGGTCATCGGCGGCAGTGGTTCCGGTAAGACACGTTTTTTCGTAAAACCATCGGTTATGCAGATGAACTGTTCCATGGTCATTACAGATCCGAAAGGCACTTTGATTGAAGAGTGCGGGAAGATGTTAGCAAAGGGACCACCTAAGAAAGATAAGAATGGAAATATTATGAAAGATAAATCTGGAAAAGTGGTACATGAGCCATATGTGATTAAGGTTCTGAATACCATCAATTTTTCCAAGTCCCTTCATTACAATCCATTTGCTTATATACGGTCTGAAAAAGATATCCTGAAGCTGGTGACAACAATCATTGTAAATACCAAAGGCGAAGGGGAAAAAGCTTCCGAAGATTTTTGGGTGAAAGCAGAGAAGCTGTTGTACACAGCATTGATTGCTTTTATCTGGTATGAAGGGGATGAAGAGGAAAAGAATCTGAATACCCTTCTGGATCTTTTGAATGAAAGCGAAACCCGTGAAGAGGATGAAACTTACCAGAATCCAGTGGATATGATGTTCCAGGAACTGGAAGAAAGAGATCCGCAGCACTTTGCGGTCAGACAGTATAAAAAATACAAAATGGCCGCCGGCAAAACTGCAAAATCGATTTTGATTTCCTGTGGAGCCAGACTTGCCCCATTTGACATCGCAGAGCTTCGTGAGATCATGTCTTATGATGAAATGGAACTGGATAAGATCGGTGACAGGAAAACAGCCTTGTTTCTGATTATGTCCGATACAGATACAACCTTTAACTTTGTGATTGCCATGTTACAGTCACAGCTTTTCAATCTGCTTTGCGACAAGGCAGATGATGAATATGGTGGAAGACTTCCGGTGCATGTGCGTGTCATCGCTGATGAGTTTGCCAACATCGGGCAAATTCCTCAGTTTGACAAGCTGATTGCAACTATCCGAAGCAGGGAAATCTCTGCTTCTATTATTTTGCAGTCACAGAGTCAGCTAAAGGCAATGTACAAGGATAGTGCAGATACCATTCTGGGTAACTGTGATACTACACTATTTCTTGGTGGAAAAGAGAAAACTACCTTAAAGGAAATGAGTGAACTTCTGGGTAAGGAAACCATTGATCTGTATAATACTTCGGAAACGAGGAGCAATCAGAAGTCCTTTGGATTGAATTACCAGAAAACAGGTAAACAGCTGATGACAGAAGATGAGATTGCAGTCATGGATGGAGGAAAATGTATCCTGCAGATTCGTGGTGCCAGACCATTTTTCTCAGACAAATATGATATCACGAAACACAAAAATTATCGGTTTCTTGCAGATGAAAATGAGAAAAACCGATACAAAGTAGAAAAAGAGTTAAATCCGCAGTACACACCGAAACCCGAAGAAGAGGTGGAGGTAATTCAGGTGGAGCTGTCGGAGTAACCATGGGAATGAACGAAAAATAATGAGGAAAGGAATAACTGACATTAGGTGCGCCGGCTTTTTAGTCGGTGTTTTTTCATTCCCGTAAACACCTGAAAGAAGTCAGTTTTGGTGAATGTATATGGCATTTTTTAGCAGTGCAATTACAACTTTAAAAACTCTTGTAGTCGCAATCGGCGCAGGTCTTGGCGTGTGGGGTGTCGTAAACCTTCTGGAAGGATATGGAAATGACAATCCCGGTGCTAAGAGCCAGGGCATCAAACAGCTGATGGCTGGTGCCGGAATCATGCTGCTGGGAACTACCCTGATTCCACAGCTGGCAACATTGTTCTCTTAAGAGGAGTGGTAGATGAACACCATCATTGAGAGAATTACGGAAGCGATAAAGGATATCCTGATCGGGCTTATCAAGTCAAGTTTGGATAACATGTTCACGTCTGTCAATGAGCAGGTGGGAACCATAGCCGGGCAGGTGGGACAGACACCGCAGGGATGGAATGCAGGGATTTTTAATCTGATTCAGAATATATCCCAAACGGTGATTGTCCCCATTGCGGGACTGATCATCACCTTTGTCCTGTGCTATGAATTGATCACGATGGTAACACAGAAAAACAATTTCCATGAATTTGAGACTTATAACATTTTCCTCTGGATCTTCAAAGCGTATGTAGCCATTTATCTGGTGACAAATACGTTCAATATCACGATGGCGGTCTTTGATGTTGGCCAGCATGTGGTCAACAATGCCGCCGGGGTGATATCAGGAAACACTGCGGTGGATGCAACAGAAGCAATTTCACGGATTGTGGATGCCCTGGAGGATATGGAGTTAGGGGATTTGTTCCTGCTATCCATGGAAACGATGTTAATCAGTGTTACCATGCACATTCTGTCAATTATCATTACGGTAATCTTGTACGGAAGAATGATAGAAATTTACCTTTATACTTCCATAGCACCAATTCCGTTTGCCACCATGACCAATAAGGAATGGGGCAATATCGGAAACAACTATTTAAAAGGCTTGTTCGCACTGGCATTTCAGGGATTCTTCATGATGGTCTGTGTGGGAATTTATGCAGTTTTAGTAAATGCAATGACCATATCCAGTGACCTTCATGCAGCAATGTTTTCAGTAGCGGCTTATACCGTGATTCTTGCATTTTCATTATTCAAGACCGGAAGCCTTAGCAAATCGATATTTAATGCCCACTAACGGGCAGGAAAGGAGCGCATACCATGGCGTATGTACCAGTACCAAAAGACCTTACCAAGGTCAAAACAAAAGTAGCGTTAAATCTGACAAAACGGCAGTTGATTTTCTTTTCACTTGCCGCAGTAGTGGGAATTCCGTTTTATCTGTTCATGAGAAAACCAATCGGTTCCAGTATCGCAGCCATCCTGATGGTAACGATCATGCTTCCATTTTTCTTCATGGCAATGTATGAAAAAGACGGGCTTCCATTTGAAAAAGTGGTGGCAAATATCATTCGACAGAAGTTTATCTGTCCGGCGGTAAGACCATATAAGACAGAAAATTTTTATCAGGAGATTTCCACCCTTGTAAAAAAGGAGGGTGTGCCGGATGGCAAAAAAGACAAAGCAGGAGGCTCAGCAGGAGCGTCTGTCCCTGGCGGAAAAAAGAAACCGTCAGGAAAGAAGAAACAAAAAAAGCAGAAAAGAAAGAGAACAGGAAAAGCGTAGAAAGAAGCAGGAACGGGATCGTAGGAAACAGAAAAACATTCCTACAACTGCACAGCAGAGTATTCCGTATATTCGGATGCTGAAGGATGGTATTTGCCAGGTGACAAAGACCTTTTTCTCTAAGACGATTCAGTTTTATGACATCAACTATCAGCTTGCTTTAAATGAGGATAAGACCACGATATTTGAAAATTACTGTGATTTCTTAAATTACTTTGATTCTTCCATCAGTGTGCAGCTGTCCTTTATCAATCAGCAGGTGGATGTGGCAGAATTTGAAAAAAGTATTGATATTCCGGATCAGAACGATGACTTCAATGCCATTCGTGAAGAGTACCGTACTATGCTGAAAAATCAGCTTTCCAAAGGAAATAATGGTCTGGTAAAGACAAAGTATATCACCTTTGGAATCGAAGCAGAAAGCCTGAAGGTGGCAAGACCAAGGCTTGAAAGAATCGAAACAGATATCTTAAATAACTTTAAGGTTTTGGGAGCACAAGCGCATTCCCTGAATGGTCTGGAAAGGCTGGAGATTATGTATCATGTGTTCAACCAGGATCGGATTGAACCGTTTAAGTTCCAGTATAAGATGCTGCCGGAAACAGGATTAAAGACCAAAGATTTTATTGCACCGACTTCCTTTAACTTTTCCAAGAATCAGACATTTTTGATGGGAAGAACGATGGGGAGTGTGAGTTACCTGCAGATTCTTGCACCGGAGCTTACAGACCGGATGCTTGCAGATTTCCTGGATGTGGATGACAGCATCAATGTCAACATTCATATCCAGTCCATTGACCAGAGTGCTGCGATCAAGATGATCAAGAGTAAGATTTCAGATCTGGATAAGATGAAGATTGAAGAGCAGAAGCGGGCAGTACGTTCCGGTTATGATATGGACGTGCTTCCATCGGACCTTGTGACTTATGGAGAAGAGGCGAAGAACCTGTTGGAAGATCTGCAGTCCAGAAATGAACGAATGTTTCTTGTAACTGTTCTGGTGATGAATACCGCAAAGAAGCGTCAGAAACTGGATAACAATATTTTCCAGGTGCAGGGAATTGCACAGAAATATAACTGTTCCTTAAAACAGCTGGATTATCAGCAGGAAGCAGCACTGATGTCCTGTATTCCACTGGGAGTCAATCGGATTGAAATTCAGAGAGGGCTTACCACATCTTCAACAGCGATCTTCGTGCCATTTACGACACAGGAACTGTTTCAGGAAGGGGAGGCTCTTTATTATGGACTGAATGCATTATCCAACAACATGATCATGGTTGATCGGAAACGTTTGAAGAACCCGAATGGACTGATTCTTGGTACACCAGGTTCCGGTAAGTCCTTCTCAGCAAAGAGAGAGATTACGAACTGTTTCCTAATTACGGAAGACGATATCATCATCTGCGATCCAGAAGCCGAGTATTCTCCATTGGTACAGGCACTACATGGGCAGGTGGTGAATGTTTCACCGGTATCTGACCAGTATATCAATCCAATGGATCTGAACCTGAATTATTCCGAGGAAGATAATCCACTATCACTGAAAGCAGATTTTATTCTGTCTTTGTGTGAGTTGATTGTTGGAGGAAAGAATGGACTGGAGCCGGTAGAAAAGACCATCATTGACCGTTGTGTGCGGTTAGTATATCAGGAATATCTTGCCGATCCAATACCGGAGAAGATGCCAATACTGGAGGATTTATATAATCTGTTGCGGAAACAGGAAGAGCCGGAAGCACAGCGTCTTGCAACTTCATTGGAGATTTATGTTACAGGCTCCCTGAATGTATTTAATCATCGCACAAATGTAGATATTAACAATCGTATTGTTTGTTTTGATATCAAAGAGCTTGGAAAACAGCTGAAAAAGATCGGGATGTTGATTGTGCAGGACCAGGTATGGAACCGAGTGACTATCAATCGTTCCGCTCATAAATCTACCCGTTACTATGTGGATGAATTCCATCTACTATTAAAAGAAGAGCAGACAGCAGCTTACAGTGTGGAAATTTGGAAGAGGTTCCGTAAATGGGGAGGTATTCCAACTGGTGAACTGGTTTGTTACTTGTTAGTCGCTTAAAGTGCAAACTATCGCCGTTCTGACTGAAACCGGCAAGTAAGTCAGAAGTATCAATGCGGAAAAAAACGGGAAAGGGGTAGCGACCTAATCCGAGTGGAAGGCTATTCATAATAGAATAGCCACACGCAACGCATAGAGCTTGAACCTGCATAAGCAGAATATAACAGCTCCAAGAGGCCGCATTGCCAGCCGGTACGATATAATCGTGGTAAAAAGATATGCTATGCTGAGCGTGAAATGACACGCTGATGAAAATGGGCGAAAGCCCCAGAGAGGTGGATAAAAAGCCGCCTGATAATAACAATCAGATAACACAGAATATCAAAGATTTATTGGCTTCCAGGGAAATCGAGAATATTTTTGAAAACTCTGATTTCATTTATATGCTGAACCAGGCTTCCGGAGACAGGCAGATTCTGGCAAAACAGCTGAATATCTCACCAACCCAGCTGTCCTATGTAACCAACAGTAATGAGGGGGAAGGACTCCTGTTCTATGGAAATGTCATTATCCCATTCGTAGACAGATTCCCGAAGAATTCCCTCTATAAAATCATGACAACCCGCTTGGAGGAAACTTCTGAAGCAGGGTAAATCAAAGGAGAAAACAATGTTACGAGCAATTTCATATGTATTAACTTTTAGTGGCGGTGCTGTTTTTGGCATCGCTTTTCTCTGCTTATTACAGGCAGGGAAAGGGTATCCGAAGAAGGAGGAGTAAGTAGTGGCAGAACAGAGAATGAAAGTCAGGGACAAGAAAGTCCAAAAGATGACCAAGGATGGTCTGGTGGAAGAAAACCTGACGGATAAATCTTCTGTACGTGTCAGTAACCGTGCCAGTGATGTGCAGATGGGAGGAAAACAGGGGGAAAAAGAATTAAGCCTTGTGGATAAGTCTTCTCGCCAGTCTGAATGGAGTGGGAAAAATATTCGTCCCTCTGTGCAAAAATCCAGAGATGCACCGGAACTGATACGGACAGAGAAGCAAAGTGAGGATTTTGGAGAAAATAGAAAGCAGCAAAACCGGAAAAGGATTCGTGCTGAAGTCGGAAAAGAATCTAGACTTGCAGAAAAATATGAATCCGGACAGTTAGGGAGACTGAAAGAAAAACGTGCTGATCTATCAGAAAACAGAGGAGACAGCCGGAGAAATCAGACCGGCGGCAGCAAAAAGCCAAAACAAAAACAACGTTTGAAATTTGCTTATGAGGAAACTGGTGCTTCTGTGAAAAATGACAAAGATATGGAGAAATTGAACCAGATGGATACGGATGGAGTCAATTTCCGCCATCAGAAACAGAAAGAAAAAGCCAAAAAGTTTTCTTATGAAGAAGCAAGAAAGAAAAAGGAAGCAAAGCAGCATTCCAAGAAAGCACAGGTCTATCAGGCAAATGAAGGAGAAACTCCTGGAAAGAAAAAATCCCGTTTGAAGTTTGGTGAAGGGGAATCTGTGAAAACAGAAAAAACTTCTGTTGTCAAGAAAGCAGGAAGTGCAACTTCCGTAGCATTGCACCGTGAGATCAGCAAAAATGAAGACGATAATGCGGCGGTAGAAGGTGCCCATAAGTTAGAAGAAAGCGGCGAAGGTGTTTACCGGCTGGAACAGAGAAGTGCCAGACGCAGGAAACAGAGGGCATCCAGAAAAAGAAGCAGACTTGAAAGACAGGAAGAGAAACAGACACAGGCGGCAACCCGTCAGGAGCAGAAGAAACTGAAAAAACAGATTCAGAAGCAACAGATCAAACGGGATTATGCCAAAGCGAAGCGAAGTGAACAGACAGTAGGAACAGCTACAAAAGGTACGATTGATTATATCAAGAAGATTGGCGGCAAAGTCACCAACTTCTTTAAAGAAAACCGGAAGGTGTATATCAGTGTAGCAGTTCTGATCGGATTGATGTTTCTGATCATAACGAATGTCACGTCATGCTCTGCAGTGTTCTTACAAAATGTGATCACTTACACAGGAACCAGTTATCTGTCATCGGATCAGGCAATCCGGGAAGCGGAACTGTATTACACACAGCTGGAAGCTAATCTGCAGGAGCGGATCAACAACATGGAATCTGAAGAACCGGGACATGAGGAATACCGATATGATATCGGACCTATTGAGCATGATCCGTTTATTCTGATCAGTTATCTGTCTGCAAAGTATGAAGAATTTACTTTTGAACAGGTAAAGCCAGAACTGGATGCTCTTTTTGCATTGCAGTATCGGTTAGAAACAGAAGCAGTCAATGAGACTGTGACAGAGACAGCAACTGTAAGAGTTGGAGAATCTTTGGGACAGGTTGTGACCAGTGGGTATTGTAACTGCCCAATTTGTTGTGGTATTTGGAGCGGAGGACCGACTGCCAGTGGAGCATATCCAACTGCCAATCATACCTTAGCGGTAGATGCTTCCAATCCGTTTGTACCAATGGGAACAAAGGTAGTTATGAATGGTGTCGAATATACTGTAGAAGATACCGGAGCTTTCGCAAGATACGGTGTACAGTTTGATGTCTATTATGACAGTCATGCGGCAGCATCTGCACATGGACATCAAACATGGGAATGTTATCTGGCAGATGATAATGGAAGCAATGAAGTGGAAGTGACCAGGACAAGAGATGTAGATGTGCTGAATGTCACCTTAAATAGTGGAAACCTGATGTCAATCTGTCAGGACAGGCTGGGATTTTTCCAGAAAGAACTGTTCAGTGCCTACAACGATACAAAAGGCAACTTGCAGATGTTTGCAACACCGGTTGATTTTAACTGGTATTCCAGTGTGACCAGCTATTATGGATACAGGATTCATCCAATATCAGGAGCAAATCAGCTTCATAATGGTATGGATATCGGAGCACCGGAAGGAACAAAAGTAATGGCAGGGCTGACCGGAACGGTTACAACTTCTGCTTATAACGACAGCTATGGCAATTATGTTGTAATCAAGGACAGTAAAGGTTATGAACTGCGGTATGCACATTTAAGCAGCCGGAGTGTATCTGCAGGAGCATCCGTCACGAAAGGTGATGAGATAGGTCTTATAGGAAATACTGGAAATTCTACAGGGAGCCATCTTCATATTGAACTTTTGAAAAATGGAGAGCGGTTAAACCCGATCTTTTATCTGGAAACAGGAGAAGGGGCAGGCTTTGGCGGTAATGAATATACCAGTGAAGCAGCACAGCGTTTGTTAAATGAAGCAGCGAGATATCTTGGAACACCATATGTGTGGGGTGGATATTCGCCAAGTGGATTTGACTGTTCTGGATTTGTAAGTTACTGCCTAGTTCATTCTGGGGTTAGAAACACTGGAAGGTTGACAGCACAGGGATTGTACAACATTTGTACACCTGTATCACAGTCAGATGCACAGCCGGGAGATCTGATCTTCTTTACAGGAACCTACGATGCAGGAGAACCAGTAACGCATATCGGAATCTATGTGGGCAATGGTCAGATGATCCATTGTGGGCATCCGGTTCAGTATACGTCCATCAACTCTCCATACTGGCAGAGCCATTTTTATGGATTCGGACGATGGTAAGGAAAAGGGCGGTGTAACAGCCGTCCGGAAAGGAGAAGCGATGAAAAGTCTTGAAAAAGCAACGGCAGATTATGAGAAAGCCAAGGAAAAAATGGAAGCATCCAAAGCCAGATATGAAGCAGATTTAAAGCGGTTCAAGGCTGCGGAGATTGCAAAAACAGAAGCGGAAAATCTGGAAATTGTAAAAATTATCCGTGCGATGGATATGAGCATTCCAGAGCTGGAAGCTTTCAAAAAGAGAATGAAAAATGAACTGCCCGGCAGGGTAGAAATACAGAAGGAGGAAACAAAAGCCGATGATGAATCTGGAAAAAATGAAACAGAAGAAGAGAACAATTACTAAAAGCAGGGTAAAAAAGAGCTTGCTTGCAGCAACGACATTTCTTTGCCTGACAACACCTTTGCTCCAGACACAGACTGCTTATGCAGCTGAGAATATCACACCTGCAATCACGATTGAGAAACCGGATGGCTGGAAACAGGGAGAAACAACTATTACTGTTACGGTAGATGCCAGTCATATGCCGGAAGGTTTCTCGATAGCAAAGATTGAAGCAAAAGCTGGAAAAGATGGAAGCTGGCAGGATGTAACCGGAAGTGGAAGTATCACGATCACTGGAAATCAGACAGTGTATGTGCGTGTGACAGATGGTGAGGGGAAGGTCTATGAGCAGAATCGCTCTATTAAGTGTTATGACACGGAAAAGCCTACACTCTCTGCTTCCCTGACAGATGGTGTGCTGACGATTCAGGGGAATGATACAGTATCAGGGATTACTGCAGTAACAGTCAATGGCACCACTTATACAGACTTGAAGGATGGAATGCTGAGAGTGCAATTGACACAGAAAGATTTTACTACAAAACAGATTGAGATTACGGTAACAGACGGTGCCGGAAATACGTCTGAAAAGTATGTGTTACAGAATCCTTATTATGAATGGGCAAAGAAGCAGGCAGAGAAACAGAAAACCTCCAGTGACAGTAATGTCGCAATGGCAACTACGACTAGTGCAGATGCAACTGCTACTGAGAAAACAACTACTTCACCACTTCCGCAGGATGCACAGGCTTCTGAGCCGACAGATGCAAAAGGAACTGTGGATGATCGGACAGTGACAGGTATTGAGGAACAGCTTAATAAAGAAGGCGAGACAGCAGATTCTGTTACTAAAACAGCTACGGAAGGCACAAAAGAGTTTTATACCATTTCAACTAAGAGTGGTAAGATTTTCTATCTGATTATTGACAATTCAAAATCTCAGGATAATGTGTATTTTCTTACAGAAGTCAGTGAAAAAGATCTGATGAACTTCACACTTTCTGATTCGGTGACACTTCCGGAAGTAGATACGGTTTATGCAGAACCAGAGAAAAAAGCAGAGGAAGAAAAATCGGAAACGACAGAGTCAGCCGAGAAAGATAAGGTAGAGGATGATATTCAGATGCCTGAAGATAAAAGTCCATTTGGAACGTATCTTTTGATTGCACTGGTTGCAGTCGGAGCTGCGGCAGGAGGATATTACTTCAAAGTCTATAAACCAAAACATGAATATGATGACGAGGATGAGATGGAAGAGGATGAAGATGAATCCGAAGATTCAGAGTCAGAAAAACGGGAAGTAGATGATGCAGATGAGCAGGAAGAAAGTACAGAACCGGAAATCCTGAGAGATGAAGATTTTGACGATAATGTGCTGGAAGATGAAGAAGAGGAGGAAGGGCGATGATTGAGTGCGGAATAAGAAATATCAGATTATATACGCTGATCCGCCTTGGCAGTATAACAGGAAGGCGGGGCAGGGAATTGCCGCAGACCATTACCCGACCATGAGTTTGCAGGAAATCTGTGATCTTCCAGTTGGAAAATTAGCGGATAAAGATTGTGTTTTATTTCTCTGGGTCACTTTTCCACAGCTGAGAGAAGGATTAAGTGTGATTCAAGCATGGGGATTTCAATACAAGACAGTAGCGTTCGTGTGGGTAAAGAAGAATAAAAAGGCAGATACTTTGTTTCTTGGTCTGGGACACTGGACAAGGAGCAATGCTGAAATTTGTTTGCTTGCAACGAAAGGGTCTGTTCATAGGAAATCAGCATATGTTCGACAGATTATTTTATCACACATTGAAAGACACAGTAAAAAACCAGATGTGGCAAGAGATAGAATTGTTGAGCTTATTGGTGATGTACCGAGAATAGAATTATTTGCACGACAGACAACACCTGGGTGGGATGTCTGGGGAAATGAAATACAGTCAGATATAGAAATGAAAAGTGAGGAAGAAATAGAATGAAAGCATTAGTGATTGCAGAAAAGCCATCGGTTGCGATGGCACTGGCTTCCGTGCTTGGAGCCAGAACAAGAAAAGATGGCTACGTGGAGGGAAACGGTTATATCGTTTCCTGGTGCGTAGGACATCTGGTGGGATTATGCGATGCATCGGAATACGATGAAAAATATAAAAAATGGAGATATGAGGATCTGCCGATTGTGCCGGAATGTTGGAAACACAAGATTTTGGAGGGCACAAAGAAGCAGTTCGGAATCTTAAAGAAACTGATGAGAGATTCAAAAGTAGATGAAGTGATCTGTGCTACTGATGCAGGACGTGAAGGTGAGTTAATCTTTCGTTTGGTGTATGAGCAGGCAGGATGCAAAAAGCCGATGAAGCGGCTCTGGATCTCATCTATGGAAGAACAGGCAATTAAAGATGGATTTGCGTCATTAAAAGACGGTTCGTGTTATGACAGTCTCTACCAGTCAGCACTTTGCAGGGCAAAGGCAGACTGGCTGGTGGGAATCAATGCGAGCCGTCTTTTTTCTGTTCTGTATAACCAGAATCTGAAAGTTGGAAGAGTACAGACACCAACACTTGCCATGATCGTGGATCGAAATCAGAAGATCAAGGAATTTACCAAAGAAAAATATTATATGGCTCATATCAAGTTTGATGATATGGATGCAGTCACGGAGCATTTTCAGAAAAAAGAGGATGCAGATAAAGTGGCTGCGGATTGTGCGGAGCGTATGTGTGAAGTAGAGAAGGACGATGTGAAGGAGAAAACAGTTCGTCCACCGAAGCTCTATGATCTGACAACCTTACAGAGGGAAGCCAATCGAATGTTTGGTTATACCGCACAGCAGACGCTGGATGCCGTGCAGGAGATGTATGAGCAGAAGCTTGTTACTTATCCGAGAACAGACAGCCAGTATCTGACAGATGAGATGGGAGAAAGCACAGAAACTCTGATTCAGATGTTGCTTGGGAAAATGCCCTATGCCGAAGGGCTGGAATATCAGCCGGACGTGAGTAAGGTATTAAATTCAAAGAAAGTATCTGATCACCATGCAATTATCCCGACCATGGAAGTAGCAAAGGCAGATATAGGTAAACTGAAAGAACGAAACTGCAAGATTTTGTATCTGATCAGTGCCAGGGTACTGACAGCAACCGCAGATCCTTATATTTATGAAAGCCATAAATGCCAGATTACCTGTAATTATCATACGTTTTATCTCACGGCAAAGAAAACAAAGCAGGAAGGATTCAAGGCAATCGAAAATAAATTGAAACAGTTCTTTGGCGTAAAGATTGAGAAAGAAGAGCCGGAGCTGGATATCTGGGCTGGCAAGCATTACGGTCCTTGTGATTCTTTTGTATCGGAGCATTTTACACAGCCACCGAAACAGTACACAGAAGATACCCTGCTTTCTGCTATGGAACGTGCAGGAAATGAAGAACTGACCGAAGATACAGAGAAGAAAGGACTTGGTACTCCGGCAACAAGGGCAGCAATCATTGAAAAACTGATTCAGTCTGGCTTTGTGAAAAGAGAAAAGAAAAATCTGGTACCGACAGATGATGGCAATGTACTGATTACGGTTCTGCCGGATGAGATTAAATCTCCGAAGATGACAGCAGAGTGGGAAATGGCATTGAATCACATTGCCCAGAATACAGAGACAGCAGATGAATTCCTAAATGGGATTACAGAGCTGATGCAGGAACTGGTTGCCAGATATCAGGGGATTTCAGAAGAGAAGAAAAATCAGTTTCAGGGAAAAGCAAAAGGAGAAGTCATTGGCAAATGTCCCCGTTGTGGAGCTGATGTCCGGGAAGGAAAAGTAAACTTTTACTGTTCTGACCGGAATTGTGCTTTTACCTTGTGGAAGAATGATAAATTCCTTGCAAGCCAGGGGAAAAAGATGGATAAGACGACAGCAAAGAAGTTCCTGTCTAAAGGAAAAATCCATTATAAGGATCTGGTATCAAGAAAAACAGGGAGACAGTATGAAGCAACTGTGGAAATGGTTGATCCCGGCGAGGGAAATGTGCAGTTCAATCTGAGTTTTCCGCAACGATAAGTAGTGTATTGCAGGCAGTCTAAGGACTGTCTGTTTTAATACAAATATTATGAAAGAGAGGACCTTAGCATGAAGAAAAAAGGTAATTTTAGAAAAGTAGTATCTGGCTTGCTGGCAGGCATGACAATGCTTAGTACAGTGTTATCTCCGATGACTGCATATGCAGCGGAGATCCAGCCAGAGGAAAAACCTCCACTTTATGAGGAAGTGAAAGACCTTCTGGATGAAGATGAGGTGGTGACTGCCAAAGATTATGAAATCGAAACAGGCAGTGTATTTGATGTGAAATCAGACTACACAGGACTGGAAATCAAGGATGATAACAAGGTCAAAGTCACATTTGAGGAAGCAAAGAATGACAAGGATGAGGATTTTACGACAGATCATGCGGACACTTACAAAGCGGTCTATTATGTGGAACCGGTAAATCAGGAGCATCCGAAGTACCAGATCAGCCGAAACCTGATTGTGCGTGAGAAAGAAACAGAAGTACAGACAGAGGCGGCAGGAAGTGAAGCAGTGACTGAATCCGAAACAGCTGGCAGTGAACAGCAGACAGAAGAAGCGGAAGATTCAGAAGCAGAATCGGAGATTACCGATATTGACGCTGATGAATTTGATGATTTGGTAGAGCAGGCACAGAATCAGGATACCTATGATGAAGAATCAGGGTTAGAGCTTCATGATGTTTTGGAACAGGCAGGAGACGAAGGTGTGGATCTTGATGCTATGGAAGAAGGAGAGATTGCAACATTTGAAGCAGTTTCGGCTTATTCAGCAAGAAGTACACAGCAGGTAACAATCGAAAAAGGACCTCTGTATAGATATGCAGATTATAATCTTGGAACCTATCTGACAGAGCCGTACTATATCAGCTACGGAAGCGTCAGAGCAACTGCGTATTGTGTACAGCCAGCAAAACCTGGACCAGGATCTGGAAATTATACAATCACAAAGATTGGGGACAATCAGGCGTTAGCAAAAGTGTGTTATTACGGTACAGATGCAGCAGGGAGCGAAAGCTTTTTTGCGAATAAACACACGGATTTCTCAGAAGGAAAAAGATTCATCATTATTCACATGGCTGCATCATATGCCAACGGAAGTAGTGATGCATTTTACGGAACCAATGCTACAGGAGAGGCTTTGGCAAAAGAACTCTATAATTATTGTGTGAATAAGCCGGAAATACCAGATGTAGCGATGTCATTTTCCAAACCGAATGTAAAAGCTTATGTAGATGGGAATGTTCAGAGAACGGAAAACATCAAGTTCAACGCATCTTCCCAGCAGAAAATTACAATGGACTTACCAAAGGGAGTAAAGCTCCATAATGTATCTACTGGAAATGTAAGTGCGGCAGGTGCAAGCGTAACAATTGGAGGAGGAACCACGTTTTATCTCTCAGCTCCTCTGACACAGACAAAAGATGTAAGTGCTTCTTTTTCTACAAAGATGAAGGGAAGTATTACAAAAGATTATTCAGCATATAAATTGACTACGAATGCAAGTGTTCAGGATCTGGCATTTGTGTTTGGAGAAGGTGTCGCTGATGAAAAATATGTAAGCTTAAAGGTGTCCTGGATTGAACAGGCTACGATCGAAATCGTAAAGAAAGACGATACAGCGGATGTCAATCTTGCAGGTGCAGTATTCGGTGTATACAGCGATGAGGCTTGTACAAAGCTGATCACTCAGATGCCGGCAACAGATAAGAATGGAAAATCTTCTGTTACGATCATCAAGACACAGGATACTGTTTATCTGAAAGAGATCACAGCACCACAGGGATATGTAGTAAATGCAACGGCAACAAATGTAAAACTGGTAGCAAGTAAGACCTCAGCTGTAACCGTGGAAAATAAGGAACAGCTGGCAGAGCTTACCATTTACAAAGAAGGACAGGTTCTGACCGGAGCAGATGTCAGTGAAAATGGAACGGTATTTCAGTATGAAAACCGCAGACAGAAAAATGCAGTGTATAACGTGTATGCCGGGGCAGATATCGTAACAGCTTATGGCACAAAAGTGTACAGCAAAGGTGACCTTGTAAAAGAAAACCTGACAACAGGTGAGAATGGTTCTGTCACACTGAAAAACCTGCATCTTGGAACCTACGTGGTAAAAGAAACAAAAGCACCGGACTCTTTCTATAACGGCAGCGAAGAAAAGTCAGTGACTCTAACTTATGCTGGTCAGAACAAAGAAGTTGTATTTGCAGATGTGACTTTTAACAACGAGAGACAGAAAGCAGATGTTTCCGTAGTAAAACAGGATAAAGACACCAAGAAACCACTGAAAGGCGGTATTTTTGCTCTGTATGCATCCGATGATATCAGAAATGCAGACGGAAGCGTTGTTGTGAAAAAAGGAACGCTGATTGAGAAAGTAACTACTGGCGCAGACGGAACTGCAAAATTCACAGTAGATCTGCCAATCGGATATTCCTATTCTGTAAAAGAAGATCAGGCACCGGAAGGTTATGCAAGAAATACAGAAGATGTGTATACGTTCCAGTTTTCTTACACCAATGATAAAGAAGCAACCGTATCTTTTGCCCATACCTTCAGCAATGACCGTGTGACAGCAAAGATCAATCTTTATAAAGTGGATAAAGAGACAGGAAAAGCAGTACCGCAGGGAGATGCCACACTGAAAGGTGCAGTTTATGGACTGTATGCCCGTGAAGATATCGTGCACCCGGACGGAGCAACGGGAACTATTTATAAAGCAGGAGAGCAGGTAGCTTCTCTTACAACCGATGACAAAGGACAGGCTTCTGTAAATGGCTTATATCTTGGCAAATATTATGTCAAAGAGATTACTCCGCCGACCGGATACCTGGCAGATGCAGAAGAGCATGATCTTACGTGCAGTTATGAAGGAGATATGACAGCAGAAGTAAAAAGAGAGTGCACTTCCAGTGAGCAGGTCATCAAGCAGCCATTCCAGATCATCAAAGCAGCCAACAATGGAAAGACCGATGCAGATCTGTTATCCGGAGCTGGATTTACAGTTTATCTGAAATCTTCCCTTACAAAGAAAGCAGATGGAAGCTATGATTTTGATTCTGCCAAACCAGTAGTGAGTGGAGAAAATGGAGCAACTGAGATTTTCACAGATGAAAAAGGATATGCCTGCAGTATTCCATTACCATTTGGAAGCTATATCGTGCGTGAAACTACAACACCGCACAATTACAAGCCAGTCGATGATTTTGAAGTGAATATCACAGAGCATCATCCAAATGAGCCGCAGATCTGGCGTGTGCTTCTGGATGAAGAGTTTAAGGCAAAACTGAAAATCGTGAAAAAAGACGATGAAACAAAGAAATCCGTCCTGATTGCAGGAACAGAATTTAAAGTGTACGACCTTGACAATAAAAAGTACGTGGAACAGGTAACAACTTACCCAGTGACAAGCACTCACAAGTCCTATTTTACGGACAGCCAGGGATATCTGATCATGCCGAAGAATCTGAAGATCGGACATTACCGGATTGAGGAAGTCAATGCACCGGAAGGGTACACAATCAACAAGAACTATGTAGAGATTGCAGTAGATGCAAACACAGCATACCAGATGGATTCTGAGAGCGGAGATGCCATTATTACGGTAGATTACGAGAACCATCCGGTAAAAGGAAAGCTGACGATTTATAAAAAAGGTGAGATGCTGACCGGATTTAAGAAAGATTTTGTTTATGAAGAAAGATACCTGAAGGGGGCAGCATTTAATGTCTATGCGGCTGAAAATATCTATACACCGGATTACCAGAAAGATGAAAACGGAAACAGACAGCTGATCTATGCAAAAGATGCACTGGTAACAACGGTAACGACTGGGGAAGACGGAAAAGCAGTTGCTGATAACCTGCCGCTTGGTTCTTACTATGTAGTAGAAAAGACTGCACCGGAAGGATTTGTCCTGAACCATGACAGATCAGGTGTCGCATTTGTCTATGCAGATCAGGATACACCTGTGATCGAACAGGAAGTGACTGTTGGTGATGACAGACAGAAAGTTGCAATCCAGGTAGAAAAACAGGATGCAGAAAATGGTGCAACCGTAGCAGGCGCTGTCTTTGGTATCTATAACAAAGAAGATATCAAGGCAGATGGAAAAGTAATCGTGAAAGCAGAGACACTTTTACAGGAAATGACTTCTGATAATGATGGTCTTGCAGTATGTACGCTGGATCTGCCACTTGGACAGTATTATGTGAAAGAGTTAAAAGCACCGGCTGGATTTGTATCCTCTGATGAAGTTCTGAATCTGAATGCTTCTTACCAGGGACAGGATGTGAAGGCAGTAAAACTGAAAACTGTGAAAAAGAACCAGCCAACAACAGTTGAAATCACAAAATCTGATGTAACAACAGGTGTGGAACTGGATGGGGCAAAACTCACCGTTCTTGATAAAGAAGGAAATGTTGTGGATCAGTGGACTTCTGTAAAAGATCAGCCACATGTGATCAAACGACTGACAGTTGGAGAGGAATACACCCTTCGTGAGGAAATGGCACCTTATGGTTATCTGAAAGCAACGGATGTGAAGTTCACGCTGGAAGATACCGCAGAGATTCAGAAAGTAGAGATGAAAGATGAAGTACCGACAGGACTTCTGATCATCAATAAAAATGGAGAGTTTTTGGATAAAGTGACACTTCTGGACAATGTAAAAGGTACTGTGGAGCATCTCTTTGAATATGTAACTGGAAGTCTTACAGATGTAACTTTCGATGTATTTGCTGCGGAAGATATCAAAGCGGCAGATGGTGTCAGTGAAGATTATTTCAAAGCAGATGAAAAAGTAGGAACCATTACTACGGATTCCAATGGTATTGCACAGATGGGAGATCTACCGGCTGGCAAGTACTATGTGAAGGAAGTAAAAACTGCCCATGGTTATGTGCTGGACGGAGAGCCGAGATATGTTGATCTTTCCTACCGTGATCAGGACACACCAGTCATTACTTATGATGAGAAATGGCAGAATGCCCGTCAGAAAGTAAAGGTTACGGTTCTGAAGAAAGAAAAAGATACAGAACGTGTCCTTGCAGGTGGTGTCTTCGGTCTTTATACCAGTGAAGATATCAAAAATGCAAAGGGCGAGGTACTCCTTGAGAAAGACAGTCTGATCGAGCAGCGAGTAACGGATGAAAAAGGACAGATTACTTTCACGGCAGATCTTCCGGTAGATGGAAAATACTATGTGAAAGAAATCTTTGCGCCGGACGGATTTGTTACAACAGAAGAAGTACAGGAATTTACCTTTGAATATGCCGGAGAAGACCAGGCAGAAGTAAGCTACGACTTTACTTTTGAAAATCAGCCAACCACAGTGGAGCTGACCAAAACAGACCTGACAACAGGTAAAGAACTTCCAGGTGCACACCTGAAAGTGACGGATTCAGATGGCAATATAGTAGATGAATGGACTTCTACGGAAGAATCCCATGTGATCAAAGAACTGGTTGTTGGTAAGGAATACACCATGACAGAGACAAAACCGGCAGATGGATATGTCACTGCAGAAAGTATTACCTTTACAGTAGAGAATACAGCAGAGGTTCAGAAGCATGAGATGAAAGATGATGTGACAAAAGTAGAGATCAGTAAGACGGATATCACAGGAGAAACTGAGATTCCGGGTGCGAAACTGACGATTCTCGATAAGGATGATCAGGTAGTAGAGAGCTGGACTTCCACAGAGGAAGCACACTATATCGAAAAACTTCCAATCGGTAAATATACCTTACGTGAAGAGCAGGCACCGAAAGGATATCTTCTGACAGCCGATGTGACGTTTGAGGTGAAAGACACCGGAGAAATCCAGAAAGTGGCTATGAAAGATGATACTGCCAAGGGAAAAGTGATTCTCAATAAGACAGATAAATCGTCAGGAGAACCGCTGAAAGGGGTAGAATTTGAACTCCGTGACAGCAAAGGAAAGGTTCTGGAAACCTTAAAGACAGATGCTGCCGGTCATGCAGAAAGTAAGCTGTATGAGATTGCCACATTTAAGAACGGCAAATATGATACCGCTATCAAGTATTATCTGGTGGAAACAAAGACACTGGACGGATACACACTGGATCAGACCAAGCATGAAGTGACATTTGCTTATGCGAATGACAGTACACCAGTCGTGGAAGTTACTTTCAATCTGACAAATGAGAAACCGGAAGTTCCAGAAACACCGAACACACCGGATACACCACAGTCCCATGAAGAGACAAAGGTATCAAACGCACCGAAAACAGGTGACAGCACGAATATCTGGCTGCCAATCCTGCTTCTTGTAATCTCCGCAGGAGGTATGGCAGGACTTTATATCAGCAGGAAAAGGAAAAGCAAATAAGGAAACTAAAACCAACGGTTATGATTGGGAGCTTCTATGTGAGGCTCCCTTTTTCATACAAAAAATCACAGAAAGGAACAGAAAACTATGATGAAAACAATGGAAAAAAGACAGGAAGCACGAAAAAACCAGGAGAAAACAGTAAAGAGAATGATGGCTTATCAGAAGAAAGCTGAGCAGATGGTCAGCAGAAAAAGAATGAACCATCACATGATCAGAAAGGGGTAAAAGCGTATGATGAACAGAAAAGAATTTTATGAATATGTCAAAGACAATGTAAAGGAGTATCTGCCAGAGTCTTATAAGGACGCAGAAATTAAACTTCTGGAAGTAGAAAAAAACAACGGTTTGAAGCTGACAGGGATTACGATTCCGAATGGAGATCACAGAATCGTACCGACAGTCTATCTGGATTCCCTCTACCAGGAATATATCAATGGAAAAGATGTAAATTCTTGTGTTGGGGATGTAGCTGATATGCGTATTGAGGCACAGGGAAAAGCAGAATTTTTTGATATGGGAGTTCCAGATATTCTGGATTATGAAAAGATGAAAGACAAATTACAGGTGAGAATTTGTGACAAAGAATGGAATACCGATCGTCTGGCAGATAAAGTAGTCACAGAACACGGAGATTTTGCAGCTTATTATGCAGTAAATCTGGAGGAAAGTGGAGAAGGAATCAGCAGTATTCCGGTAACAATCTCTCTGATGAATGAATGGGGAGTATCTGCCGAACAGATTCAGGCAGATGCGATGATGGCAGATAGGAACAGAGGCGTGCAACTGGTGGATATGACGCAGATTATCGAATCCATGATTTTTGGTGAAGAACCAGAAAACCTGCTGAATGAAAAAATGGATATGGAAGCCATGGAAAACCCAATGTTCTGTCTGACAAACAAAGCTAAGATGAATGGAGCTTCCCTGTTACTGCAGGAAGATATTCGTAAACAGATTGGGGAATGCCTGGGAAGTGATTACTTTGTCATCCCATCTTCCATTCATGAAGTGCTGATTCTTCCTGATAACGGCATTTTTCAGGTTCCGGAATTAAATGCGATGGTACAGGAAGTCAATGAGACACAGGTGGAAAGACAGGAACAGCTTTCTGATAAGGTTCAGTTCTGTGATAAAAAGACAGCAGTAATGGAAAATGCTGAGCGTAGGGAAGCTCGTTTGGAGAAAGAAAA
>OGPF01000187.1_pt1 | contig 41270 bp, 30 predicted proteins | sample 1552871 | NCBI WGS metagenome assembly OGPF01 (sample SAMEA2580276, study PRJEB22360) | human gut metagenome | biome: human gut; feature: human-associated habitat; material: faeces | place: Denmark | collected 2008/2010
ATTGTGGAAAGCCGCTACGGCTGGGGCTGGAAAAACTACACAACCGAAGCCAATACCGGAAAAGGATTAAAAATTAAAAACTGGATGCGCGGCTACATTACCTATATTCTGCCGCTGATTGTGCTTTTTATCTTTGGATTTGGCATTTATGATAAATTTTTTACAAACTAAGGAGGATTTCTTATGTATCACGCAAATGAATCACGTTACGAAACCATGAAATACCACCGCTGCGGTGACAGCGGACTGATGCTGCCGGAAGTATCTTTGGGCTTCTGGCACAATTTCGGAGATACCGGTGTGTATGAAAATATGAGACAGATGTGCTTTACGGCATTTGACCACGGGATCACACATTTTGATCTGGCAAACAACTATGGACCGCAGCCGGGCAGTGCGGAGGAAAATCTTGGGAAGATCCTTCGGGAAGAGCTTTCTTCCTACCGCGATGAACTGATCATCAGTTCCAAAGCCGGTTTTGACATGTGGCCGGGACCTTATGGAAACTGGGGCAGCCGCAAGTACCTGATTGCCAGCCTTGACCAGAGCTTAAAACGGCTCGGTCTGGACTATGTGGATATTTTCTATCACCACCGCATGGATCCGGATACGCCGCTGGAAGAAACCATGGGTGCACTCGACCAGATCGTGCGAAGCGGAAAAGCACTGTATGTCGGTCTGTCCAACTACGATGGGGAAACGATGAAACGCGCGGCTGCCATCTTAGAAGATCTGCACTGCCCGTTTATTATCAACCAGAATTCCTACAATATCTTTAACCGTACCATTGAAGAAAACGGTTTAAAACAGGCCGCAGCAGATGGGAAGAAAGGAATTATTTCTTTCAGCCCGCTCGCGCAGGGTATGCTGACCGACCGCTATCTAAACGGTATTCCAAAAGACAGCCGTGTCAACACGGACGGACGTTTCCTGCATGCCGACCAGTTCGATGAAAAGCGGCTGAACAGTATCCGGAGCCTGAATGAGATTGCGGCTGCCCGTGGTGAAAGTCTCGCACAGATGGCGCTCAAATGGGTCATCCGTGACGGTGTGGTCACTTCTGTTCTGATCGGAGCTTCCCGCCCGGCACAGATTCTTGAAAATCTGAAAGTGTTAAACTCTGCTCCGTTTACGGAGGAGGAACTGGAAAAAATTGATCAGTGTGCACTTTCTCTCTAGGTAAAACAAAAACCCCGGATATTTATTTCCGGGGTTTTGTCTTTTCCTGCATCTGCTATTTGACTTTGACTTTTAATTTTAAAACTTTGGTCTTTCCATTGTTTAAGGTTACTGTCACGCGAATGGACGCAGTTCCTTTTTTGTTCGATTTTATGGTACCCTTCTTGTTTACAGATGCAATTTTTTTGTTATTGCTCTGATAAGAAATGCTTTTTACATTGTCCATATTTAAGGTGGCTGCCAGAGAAACCTTCTTTTGTTTTCCCTTCTTCACCTGAACGGTTTTATTCTTCAATGTAACCGTTTTTAATATTTTCGTTGTGACCTGATCCATATCTTTCTGATCCATAAGGACGTAATTCTTATTGGAATCTGCTGAAAAATTCACATTTCCGGCTTTTGTAACCGTATAACTCTTGTCGTTTACAAGGACATAGGCACCTGTCTTTTGATCTTTTGCACACACATACAGCTTATTTCCGGTCTGTATGTCTGCTGTATTTACGGTCAGTGTATAGCTTACGTTGCCAGCCGGATCGGTGACCCGGATCGTCACATCTGTGTGTTTTCCATTGTTTTCTTCCATGGTTTGTTTTATCAGATCAGCGGTCACCGTTGTTTTGATGGCTTTATTTTTCCGGGTTCCGGTAACGGTCACGGTTGGTGTATTTTGTCCGGCCGTGTTTCCATCGGACGGTGTTTCTGTACCGGCTGTATTTCCGTTAGACGGTGTTTCTGCATCGGTTTTGTTTCCGTTGGATGGTGTTCCCCCTCCGGCTGTATCACCACCCGAAGTATTTCCGCCACCTCCTCCGGAAGATGAGCCACCTCCGGTTGCTCCACCGCCTCCGGAAGATGAACCGCCTCCGGTTGTTCCACCGCCTCCGGTGGAACTGTCCTCTTTGATTGTAACGGTCACGGCTTCACTTGTCACCGTTTCGTAATAAGTCTGTCCATCCTTATCATCCGGCTCATATACTGCCTTAAACTGATAAGAACCGCCACGTTTTAAGCCTGATACAACCGTATCGGCTTCCCCATATACGAGTTTTTCCTGTGCCTTTATTATGGTTCCGTCCTGATAAAAAGAAATCGAACCAAGCGGAATCCTGCCATTTCGGACTCCATCTACCTGTGCATACAGATGTACGGAATTACCGTTTTCTGTCTCTGCCGTAAGACGAATCGATGGTTTCGCCGCTGTAATGGTAAAGGTTCCGACTTTTTCCTCTATCACATCGTACTGGTTTCCATCCACTTTAAACCAGACATCATAACTGCCCGGCTGCACCGGAACAACATTTTTCCCATCCTGCCGATAGAAAACTTCAGGCTTTACCTGCGAATCTACCGTCTTTCCGTTGTCCGTTCGGACTACATTTACCGTGGAAACAAAGCAGCTCTGTTTCAGCCCTGTGTATGCAGCTGTCTGCTGGATGGTATCATACTGCATCTTTACGGCAATTGGATTTACCGTCACGGTTTCGTTTGCCTGGGAAGGAAGTGCCCTGTAGTTTCCATCGACTGCTCCTGCATAAGAAACTGTAATTGCATTTTCTCCCATATGAAATCCGTTTGCCTCTGAAACCGGAATCTTTATGGCTGCCTCTCCGTTTTGAAGCGTGTTACCGGATACTTCATAAGGGGTCTGGTTAATGTATACCGAAAAACCAGCAGACGGCACGTTCTGTCCCTGTAAGCCGCTATCTGTATAGACCGTCTTCACGGTAAGATTCAGTTCATCCTGCATGGACACGGCCGTTGATAATCCATTTATCGTAGTGGTTGTTTCCTTTTGGAAAACGGGTGAGCCGGAAGTATCCGGATCATTGTTTACAATCAGAGTTACGTTCTGTTCGATCTGTTCATCCGCTGAAAAAGGACGGATTTTGATATGGTAGGTTCCCGGTTTTACCGTAGAACTATTAGCCGTGCTATAGTACATTGGTGTGATCGCATTACTCTTTCCATCTTTTCCCGTTTCGAACATCAAATTAAAATCCGGAATACAAATAAAACTACCTTCCTCATTCGTAACCGTCTCTGAAGAAAGTGTTTTCCCATTAAATGTCACTTCATATTGTAACGGAACATAGACTAAATCTTTAACTGTCTCATCTGTTTCATCCGGCCAGCTCACGTCTGCCAGATATGACTTTCTACCTCCAGAAATCTCTGAAACCGTTGTAGTAATTACCGGATTTTTTATGGTCATATTTTTTACTGCAACCGGTTCCGGTTCATTCCCTGACAACTCACTGGTTTTCCAGATTTCTCCGTTTCCAGACGATGTCCGTTCCAGTGTCATTCCCGCCTGTCCGTCTGTCGGTGTAAAAGAAACCACCGTATCCGCAGCCCTTCCAAGTTCCAGATAGGTGTGATTATACTCCGCAATTCCGGATTTTCCATTTCTTCCATTTAAGGTTTCAAATGTAAGTGCACCCGTAATGGTATCTGTAACATTCAGCGTCTGTTCTTTTCCTAAGATCAGTCGGTTTCCTGCTGAATCCGCACTCACAATCGAATGTACCTGTGGAGTTTCCATCTGGGAAAGATCAATCGCACTTGCCCCTTCCAGCCTGACCGTACAGCTGTCCAACGCTGCCGGTGCAAATGTTCCACCGCCCTTTACTGTGAGGTTTCCTACTTTGCTTATACCTGGAATTCCGGTATAGGACTGGTCGGTATCTATGGTCAGAAATGTCTTCCCTGCGTGATTTTCAGATACTCCGTACACCTGTTTCGTGTCGGAACCGGTAAGTGAAATTTCCACATCGCCGGAAACCGTATATTGTCCATCCGCTGCCGGTGGATCCGGCTCCTGCGTGGAAAACCAGTCATCCTGATTTACATATGGTTCCCTGGCACCGGATGCATAGATTTCCCCATTTTGCGTACCGGAAACGTGCGCAAGCACGATCTGTGTCTTACCGTCATATGTTCCATTCATGGAACCGGCATAAATATTCCCCAGATTGGTACCACCACCCGTAATCAGAATCTGTGCCTCTGATCCCGGATGATTCCCCATATTCTTTCCATTCTCATAAAGGGATCCGCCAAAGATATCTACATAGCGGAATCCGCTGTCGCACGTAACATTCTCAAGAACAAGTTTATGCCCATTTGCAAAAATTGCATCGTGCAGACGATTGGAAAACCGCAGCGTAATGTTTTTAAATGTCACATCCGTATTCAGGATAAATCCCCCCTTACGGTTGGAAAAAGTATTTCCATTTCCGTTGACGGTCACGCTTTTATCAAAAATAAACGGTTCCGCAGCCTCGGCATTTAAAAAAGCACCACTTCCCAAAATTGAGATTTCATCCCCATTGCCGGCAGCCGCATAGGCATCCTCAAATAAATTGTAGGGATTTCCATAGCTTCCATCTCCGGAATGGGTAGAATTTCCATCTTTAAATTCCGTATAGATCGTTCTTGCCGCTGTCTGCACAGCCTCCTGCGCCTTTACCGGCACGACAGGCTGCACGGTAATACACATGGTGAGCACGATAAAAAATGCCCATAGACGTTTTGCTACATTGTCTGGTTTCATTTGCTTGTTCTTTTTCATCCATTTCTCCTGATAATCAGAACAGGGGGATGAGTCAAAAACTCATTCCCCTGTCACTTCATTGATAGTCTCTGCCATCATCCTAACATGGTTTCCTGTCAGCGTCAACAAATTTATGACCTGTTTTTATACCTATATCATCTGCTGATTTTATATTTTATTATTTCTATCTGTTCTATCTGTGTGATATCAATCTTCTGATTGAAAATATAACGAGCCCCACAATATTTCATTTCACTTGCAGATGCATAGCCATCTCCAAGCTCTTCAAGATCTGTACCATCCATGAAAGGATGTTTCTTTTTTTCAGTTCCTTTTCTGTCATCGGTAAGAGGTAACTCTCCTATGGAATATTGCTTTCCGTCTTTTGTTGTTGCAACTACATGATAAAAACACCCTTTTTCTCTCCAGTCATTGACGGGACAAATACTAACCGTATAAGGTGTAATTTCAACAGGGATTGTTTTTTTTGTTTTCTTAACATCCGCTTTTAACATCTTCTCCTTCATTGGAACAACTTTTCCCTTAACCAAAACATTTTTTAATGGCGTATTTGAATTATCCGGTGATTGAAATCCCTTATATACTTTCGGATTTTTCCACGCAGTATCATCGGAATAAAAGCCGCATACATTGATCTGAATACCATCACCTGTATCTATTACATCCACCTTACTGGTAGTATCTAACCCACCTAACCAATAATTTGTTCCTTCCAAATATTTTACGTTCGGAAGGAACACCTTTGCACGCATAACCTTCGTATTTGAAGCAACCTGAATTGATGATATGATTATCTTTTGTTCTTTTCTGCCATCATCTTCTCTACTGTTTGATTTTGCATCAGAATTTTTTCCACACGCACACAGACAATATAGCATTGTAAAAATTAATAAGTACAGACTGATTTTCTTCATTCATAATCCTCCAATTTCTTTTTCTTTAAAACACTAAGGATTAATATGCTTCCTATCACTATAATTCCAATGCCAGCCACATATTTCATCGAACTTCTGCTCTGTACTCCAGCTCCTGTACTTACCTCAGAATCTTCAATATAAGTATCTGAAATCTCCGCTACAGAATCAAATGAATAGACACCGCTTTCCACATTTTGAGTTTCCGGAATTTTCTCCATAACCGGATACTGATACCCCAACGAAATCCAGATACGTGCTGTTTCATCATCCATCCCAAGTGCAACCGGCTGTCTCATTCCCGGTTGACTTCCCACCAGTACTACTCTCGTACAGTCCGATAATGCCTCTCGTTTTTCCAGAAGTATATCATAGTAAGGTTCCACTGTATGTTCTGCTGTCTCTGTAATCATCCATTTTCCAGCATGATTTTTTACTTCTTCCTGTTCTGCTTTTGTCAATACAGACTTTGCTTCTTCACTCAAAGGAAGTCCTTTGGCTACGGTAAACATTCCATATGTCTTTTCCATTTTAAAAGGAATGACCCATACATAATTTGCACTTTCCAGAGCACTTGTGAGTTTTTTCGTATCTGCCGTCTGCAATTTTATAAGATTACAATCCACATATACTTTTAATGCCTTGTCATAATCGATGGTTGCATCCGGCTCTTCTTTTTTCATTTCATCCTGTAAATTACTGATTTCTGTCCAATCACGGCTCGTTATTAACTGATCCTGATCTGAAACCGGTATTTCCGCGGCATACACAGCAGAACCTGTTATCGTATAAATTGTAATCATCATAAGCATTATTTTTAAAATATTTTTCATGGCTATTTCCCCTCTCTTGTGTATACTATACTTCATTTTTCCCATTATTCTTTCTGCATGTTAAAATTGGTTTGATTTTCGTCAAAATCTGCATTAAAAATCCCATAGCATACACCATGGGATTTTTTCAAAGATATAACACAATCTGAACCTCAAATATATTTTCATCGATATTTATAGATTTCCATCCCCCGTATTTGTCTACAACATCTGAAATATTCTGCATACCGATTCCATGCAATGCCTGTTGTTTCTTCCTTGTCAGTAAACGTTCTCCCTGTTTATTGACTTTTCCATCAAACGTATTTTTCACCTGTATACCCAGAATTCCCCTGTCGTATTGTATCCGAATCTCCAAAAAACGATCTTTTATCTGCTCCATTGCCTCAATTGCATTGTCCAACAGATTTCCAAACAAAACATTCCAGTCATATCCATCCACTGGCAACTGGCACGGAATCACAATCTGCGACTGAATCTGACAGGACATTGCCTCCGCTTTTGCCAGTTTATGATTCAAAATCATATCCAATTCCAGATTCCCCGTATTCACATACTTATGCTCCGTCTGCAAATGCTCACTCATTTTATTTACATATTCCTGTGCCTTATCATACCTTCCTTCATTAAGATATGTCTGCAGAAGATACATATGGTTTTTCATGTCATGCCGCAAAGAATCCAGCTTTTTCTGATTCTGCTGCATGATATGCATCTGCTCCTGATAGGCCATCATATGTTCCTTTAAAAGCCGTTGCTGCATTTTATCCTGATAAGCTTCTCCCAAACGGTCATACAAATAGAACATTCCAAGATCTACAACGATCATAATAGCCAGTGATAATACTGTTTTTGGCGAATTTTCGCCGGATACACTCTCAAGAGCATATATCCAGACAATATTTCCGGCTAATACAAGAATCATAAAGTAATAGTTCTGTGTTTCCATAACCCTTCGCCGACATATCACCTGTCTTATTCCCATTGCTATGAGCAGATTGACCATTGCCCCTGTGATGGTTCCCATTGCCCGCCCTTCGGAAAACAAAGAAAAATCTCCCAGATAATAATACATGATAAATTCTATGGTAAGCCCCAGCAATACTGTAAAACAACCTGCCATTATTTTCTGTAGTATACTTCCTTCATACAATATACCTTCTGCCGCCCAGAGAAGCAATACCATACTCACCGTAGTTCCCATGGCATTTCGAAAACCAAATGCAACAACTGTATTAATAAGCCATACGATCACATAAACAATATTTGCCATCCGTGGCAGTTTTCTTTTCTTTTCCAGAAAAACATCCGTCACTTTAAAACTTACATACACACTTAATATGTTACATACCGCTTCAAATATTCTTTCTATGTTATTCACCCGCCACACCTCATCTTTTCCACAATTGCATGATCAAGGTTATTTTTCATAGACCGACTGACCGGAATGTCATCCCCATTGATCATGTGTACGCTGTCTTTCTGAAAAGATTCTGCATACCGCAGATTAATGACATAAGATTTATGTACCACACAGAATAAATGCGGATTCAACGCAGGAATAACCTCCGAAAGTTTTCCATAAACACATAATGTATCATTTGCTGTTACCACTTGAATTTTTCTGGCAAGGCTCTGCAAATAAAAAACAGAATGTTCTTCTATCCGTATCGAATTTCTTCCTTTCCCAATTTCTATAATATGTGGCTGAAACTGATACAGCCTTTCATATTCATCTAATATATAATCTACTCGTTCCTGTTGTATGGGTTTCACGAGGAAATTCATTGGACGCAGATCAAAAAGCTGCATGGCATACATTTCTTTTGCCGATACAAAAACAATCTGCATGGATTCATATTGGATCTGGGATCGAATCCAGTTTCCAACGATAATCCCCGAGCTGTCCCCTAATTCAATATCCAAAAATAACAAATCATACCTTTCGCTTTGCTGCAGTTTTTGAATAAATTCTGCTCCACTTGTATAACCGTCAACATCCACTTTTATTCTTTTCATTTCTGCAAACCGAAAAATACTTTGTTCCAATTTATAAATAAATTGTATATCATCATCACATATTGCTACTTTTATCATTGTATATCCTGTAATTTATTTTCCTCTCTATTTCAGGATTTCCTGCAGCCGCGCATCTGTATGCAGGAGTTCCTTCGCGCGATCCCTATATTGCTGCTCATGCAGATACGTATAGCGGAACGGTTTGATCGACGGTGCCAGATCAACTGCTTTCTCAAAATCCTCCCGCCGAAGATCCAGTGTTTTTACATAATCCCAGAACCCCGTCTGCATAAAAATTGTGTCTACCCTCCGGTAACGATGATCCTGCACAACACTCATCAGATAGGTTGCAATGCCAACCTGAATACCATGAAGCTGCGGATGCTCAAGCATCTTGTCCAGCGCATGGGAAATCAGATGTTCGCTGCCGCTCGTTGGCGCACTGCTGCCCGCAATCTCATTTGCAATTCCGCTCATTGCAAGAGAATCCAGAAGTTCCTTTAAAAACAGATCATCCTGTATCGAAGTAAACGGTGTGCGCACAAAACTGTTGACTGCTTTCTTTGCAATCATGACAGCAAAATCATTGACTTTTCCGTACCCATGTTCTTCCTCAAAAATCCAGTCATACAGTGCCGTAATTTTTGATACCATATCGCCGATTCCGGAATATAAAAATTTCTCCGGTGCACTGCGGATAATCCTTGTATCCACCACAATCCCATATGCAAGTTTTGCCGGAACGGACTTGCGGCGTCCTTCCACCAGAAGGGAAGCACTGGCACTTGAAAAGCCATCGCTCGATGCCGATGTCGGGATGCTGATAAACGGCAGATTTCGCAGAAATCCACAATATTTCGCACCATCAATCACTTTTCCGCCACCGATGCCGATGACTGCCTGCGTCTTCGCCGGCATGGAAAATGCAAGACTGGTCAGATCTTCCAACCGCACGGTATCAAGTTCCTGATATTCTAAAATATCAATGTCCTCCTGCTGCAATGCTTCCATAACGGTAGAACCAAACATTTCTACAAGACCGTTTCCAAACAATACAACTACTTTCTGTAACTGTAACTCTTTTAAGTAAATCCCCAGATTGTCCAATGCACCCGCACCGATCTTTAAAAGTGCCGGAATGGAAATGTGTTTTCCTGCCATAATAAATGTTCTCCTTCTCATTCTCTTTTCTATTGATTTTAGTATAAACAAAGGTTCCTGAAATTACAATCAATTCCCCCGAAAAAACACACACGCTTCTCTTTACAATTATGGGTAAGAAAAAAGACGATTTCCTGCGAAACCGTCTTTTTCTTATTAAAATTTTGACGAAACTCCTGTAAATTTACTTTGTCACTTTGATCGTCATCTTTACAGTCTTTGTCTTTCCGTTCTTTAAAGTGACTTTTACTTTCACAACTGCTTTGCCAGCTTTCTTTGCGACAATTGTACCATTTTTATTCACGGTTACAACCGACTTTTTGGAAGATGTATAAGTGATCTTCTTTACATTTTCCATGTTCAGGTTCTTATCAAAAGTAACTTTTGCCTTCTTTCCGTTTGCAACCGTTTTCTTGGTATCCTTTAATGCAATACTCTTTAAGATTTTACTGCTCAGGGCTTTTGCATCCTTCTCATTCAGCAGTACATAATCACCGGCATCTTTGGTATCCGCTGTCACAGTTCCGTCTTTGGAAACCTTATAAGTCCTGCTGCTGATCAGGACTTTTTCTCCTGTCTTTTTATCAACTTTTACAAGTGTCAGCTTTTTGCCTGCCTGCAGATCCTTCGCATTGACAGATACGCTGTTCATCACTTTGCCGGAAGCGTTCTTTGTTGTCTGGGTAATCGTGATGTCGCTGGTTCCTGCCTCTTGGACTAATTTTGCAACCACATCTGCTGAAATTGTAGTCTTCTTTGTCTCGGAAGCATTCTTTACTGTTTTGTCCAGCTGTGCCCGGGCATCTGTCACTTCTCCCTTATCGTTCTTTTCAACGGTAAGTGTCGCATTTGTATCTTTTGCAATATTCTCAAATGTTTTGTCCGTTTTCCGGGTTTCCGATGGTTTTGTATCCGGTGTTGTTGTGCTGCCGGAATTTCCACCAGAGGTGCTGCTGCCGGAGGAAGAATTTCCGCCATTATTTCCACTCTGGCTGATCTGTTTTACCGCAATCAGGCCATCGGCATCTGCTTTTGCAGCTTCTGCATCACTGATCGTTGTTCCTTTGAATGCATCAAAGTAAAGTACCGATTCCACATCTACCGCGGAACCTGCCGGGTTGGAATTACACCAGAGTCCGAATGCCTGCACATCTTTTAAAGCATCCCCACTAAGTTTTCCACCCGTCTTCCCTTTAAAAGCTGAGAATGGAACGGTTACTTCATAGGCATCTTCTGTCTTCGCAAGATTGGTCAGATATACTTCATACTCTTCTCCTCCTGCCTTGATCTGTACAACAACCTTCTGACCTTTTCCATCAAGTTTTGTCCAGAATTTCAATGCATTATAGGCTGAAAAATCTGTATTGCCCAGACTTGCATTTACCAGACCCGTCCAGACTTCCGAACCGGTTGTTTTTAATTTGTAACTAAATGCAGCACCATATGTACCGTCTGCCTTATGCTCCTGATCCAGCGTAAAGGACGAACTGCATCCAGCGGCAGAATTTCCACCGTAAGCTGCATCCAGAAGTCCATTACTCCCGACATAGTAGTCAAAATTTTCCAGCACACCTGCCGGAGCTTTGTCCTTTTCTTTTCCGATACTCAGATTTGTGATCGTGGACAGTTCTTTTCCATCTGCAACGAGTGTAATGGATGCAACATCTGTTTCTCCGATCTGATCCATTTCCTTTTGTGTCAGCTGCGCCGTATAGAATCTGTCGGAGCCTTTTGCAGCCGGCAATGTCAACTGTTTGCCCTTTGCCGTATCCTTTACAACAAACGATACTTCACCGGCATTGGAAACACTTGCCTTTAACACAGTTGGCTTTAAAATCGTATCCATATCAAACGGTGCTACCATGTATCCGCTGACATCTTTGTAATTATCCGTCTTTACTCCTGCGTACTTATCGATATTTCCATAGAAATTCGTACCGTTTCCAAATACTGAATCCTCATTGTTGTAGTAAGAAATGAAATCATTGATCATTTCCTGTCCCATGGTATCACTGTATTTATACGGCACATAGAAATTGGTATCGCTGAAATTTGCCCATACCATATAATATGGCATGTCGTTTTCCTTTGCGATATCATTCACTTTCTGATACCAGTTCACACCCGACTTTGCCTCACTGACCGGATTATTTTTTACAAGAAGCCCTTCGTTATCACTTCCATCCTTTTTCATCACACGTACACCGGTCTCCGAAATCGCAGCCAGCTTGTTATGCTGTTTTGCAAGCGATGATACAACCTGACAGGTCTGATCCAGATGATCAAAGAATGAAGTATCACTCTCTGCCGGATAAGTATTAAAATCGTTGTAATAATCAAATGCCAGAATATCTACATAGGCATCTCCCGGATAACGCGACATATACTCCGCCTCGGTCTCCAGCGGTCCGTTTGGCGAATACACATAAAGCATATTGTGCACGCCTTGGGATTCCAGATAATCTCTGGTATATGCATACAGACTCCTGTAACTTTCTGCGGTGTTTGCACTGCCCCACCAGAACCAGCCGCCGGTATCCTCATGGAATGGCCGGAAAATCACCGGGATATTCTCTTGTTCCAATGCATTGGCATAGACTGCAATCGTATCAAGATATGCCTTAAATACCTCATTCTTCTCTCCACCAGGCAAAATCTTCTTTAACGAATCACCGGATAAATCTTTTGCTTCATTAAAATCACAGTTATAGAAATCGTAGGTTCCATCTGCATTCTTTTTAATCTTTGCGTTGGTGAAATTCGGCATATGGGTGGATAAGGTAACGATTGCACCGTTTTGGGCCGCCTTTTTGCTGTAGTCAATGGAATTCTGCAGTGCAGATGCCGCATCCGTACCACCAGCCTCGCTTCCAAACAATGCCAGGGAGTCAATGCCGAAAATACCGCTGACGGAACCGGTCACATCTTTTACATCTCCCAGATCGTTGTTTCCTACGGAATGGCTCACATCATTCTGATGTCCAAACAGTACCTGATCACTTTCGGTTAGTCCCTGCAGATATGCATACAATGCCTTTGCGCTATTGCTGGCATCCGGATCTGTCATGGTCAGGGTTTTATCTGTTGCTTCTGGTTTTGCCTGTGTTCCGTCTGTATTCGGTGTTGCGGTAATTGTCACAAAATCACCACTGGCATCCTTCTGGGAAAGTATCAGATTATCCAGATAAACATCCCCTGCAAAGGAACTGTTAGCTCCGATAAGTCCGATTGTCAGATCATCCATTGGTGTGGCAGATGGAGAAAATCCTAAAGTAACTGTAACTTTCTTATATCCGTTTCCTGCATCTGTTGCCTCGGACGAATCTATGCTGGTATCTTTATTGATTCCACTGCCAGAGAAAAATTTTATCTTGGAAATATTACTGCTTTCCGGATAAATCAAATCCACACTCACCTGATTATAATTGCTGATATCAGCCGGTGTCTCCGGTGTGAATTTCACTTTTGCCTCACTCCATGATTCGCCGGAGTTGGCTGTATAATCCAGACTTACTTTTAATCTTCCGTCTCCGCCATTTGCATCATAGGAAAATTCCGGAGCAGCATTTTTTGTTCCACCGTGGAAATACTGATATCCGGTTTCACCTGCCCACAGATTTACCTGGGATTCATCATTTAAATCAGAAAGAACGGTTGGCTCCTGTTTGGTCAGTTCCTGTTTATCTCTTGATAAATTTGTGAGAACTACATTTGAAAATGTCACAGTTCCCTTAAATCCGGTTCCCACAAGAACGAATTCAACATCCATCAATGTATCCGGTGTTATTCCTGAAAACTTTACTTTCAGATCAGCTGAATAATTCTCCCCAACTTTCATAAAAGAATCCTTCTGCAGCCACTGGCAATCCGTACTGTTGTTCCATCCCCATTTTGATCCCAGTTTTGTTACACCCTGGATATTCAGATGCGCTTTATCTGCATCCAGCGACTGATAGGATGTTTCATCCAGTGTTACCTTTGCAGTTAATTCATACTCTTCATTCACATTTCCCGACGAGCCATTGATGGATTCATCATATACAAAAGTAATTTTTCCTTCACCATTCCAGTCATCTTCTTTCAATTCTGAAAAATCAATGGTTTTTGTTGTTTTTGCGCCCTCATTTTTGTACAGTTCTGTACGTGTTACTGTTGGTGCTGACGCTTCATTTGTTTCCGCCGCATACACCACCTCATTTTGTAAAAATGTGCATGCCTCCGGTGTCAGTGACCCCATCATTGCCGCTGCCAGCGTGATGGCAACAATCTGTTTTCCTACCCTTCTCATGTTTTTGCTCTACCTTTCCTTTCTTCTCCATTTCTTGTAAAAACCTTCCAGTGCCCTCCATCTATCCGGTTTCACTTAATAAAAAAGCAATTGCACGCTGCTTCCCATATTTCAGGGAGAGGGTACTGCATACTTGGGGAGTGCAGTAAAAATATGGGAACCAGTGTGCAATTGCTTTATTTATTTGATAAATTCAGTATATCACAAAGTAATTTTAAGTCAATATTTAGTTAATAGAAAATTAAACATTTGTAAAGTATTACTTAATTTAAAGTTTTTTAGTCTTTTTTTAGTCTTTTAATTAGACATTTTCACAAGAGGCGAAAGTACCAGTTCCTTATTAATTGAAAAAAGCACCTGTAAAACAGATTATGTTCTGCTCTACAGGTGCTAATATCGTGCAAGTTCTTTTAAGCTGTCTTCCAAAGAATAACCCCCTCTTTTTGTACATTCTTATAAAATGGAAGCACTTCCCCCCACTTTTTCATATTTTCTTCTTTAATATCAATGATAGAAAAAATCTTATCATAACGTACCATTTTTTCTGCACCTATTCCATATTTTCTTTTTCATAAGATTCCACCAGTCAAAGAACAATTCAAAAATTAAGGGGACGATCAAAACCATCCCCTTAAAAATTTTAAATATAATTAATCAATTTTTCTTAACATTGCCAAGTCAAGGTTACACCAGTCATTTGCTCCTGCTACAGAATAAACCCCGATCTCCAACGTATGATTTGTAACAACAATCTTGTCTATACTAAAAATATTCCAATTAATGTCACTTGTTTCAATCGTGGTATCAAGCTCACTTCCTCCATAATTTTTTGCATAAAGTTGTAAAACATCCTGTTTCCCATTTGTCTTTGCCCAAATTGAGAATTTATATGTTCCATTCGGAATATTTGTATACGTTTTATATACAGAACACGAATACTCTTTATCATCCCAAAATGTTAATTTGTAATCTCCATCATATGCATCACCATATTCTGTTCTTACAGTATTTTCATCTGACGAATCACTTGTCCATACATTCCATCCACTCGGTGAAATAGTTATCCCATTCTGTTCAAAACTGATATTTGTCAATAAATTTTCACACGGTTTATTAAGCACCTTAATAGAATCTAATGCATTTCCCTGAAAATTAAACAACGTCATGTTATCCCATGTATTACTTGGAGTTACGGTATCATTTTTATACGCAACCCCTGCAGATGTAGCATATGTTCCACCTTCTACAGGTATCCATTCTGGTTCCCAATAAAAATATCCAATACCTTTATCATCTGGTACATTTAAAATGATTGATTCCAGATCATTCATAAATTCAAATTGTCCTTCTACTGTTGCAGGATATCCTCCAACTTCTTCATCTCCACTAATGAATACATTTCCTTCACCATCACCATCTTCCGTTGTCCATGCATACGCAGTTTCTACAACACACACTTCTTTATTATAAGTGGTCGCCAAGTAATTCAAATTATACTGAAGCCCCTCCATGGTTCCATGCCACATTGGATAATAAGATAATCCAAATACATCAAAATCCAAGTTTGGTGACTCTTTCAATAATCCACCAAAATACCAGGTATACAACTGATTTTTTCCACCCTGATCCAGATGAAGCATAATTTTGGTACTCGATGCAGCAGAAGCACGTACTCCAGAAATTGCAGATTCTAAAAGACCCGCTAATCCGGAAAAATCCTCATTCGTCCCTATTTTGCCATCTTCATGAAGAATCCCCGATGATATTTCATTTTATCCTTTTACCCCTCCGGCAACCAATCCATTCTGAATAAATCGCTGTAAGCACATAAAGATGATCATGATCGGCAGGGATGAAATCACTGCTGCTGCAGCAAACAAAGTCCAGTGCGCAGCAAACTGATCGCTGATAAAAGACTGCAGTCCAAGTGCAAGCGTCATTTTTCCCGGTGTCTGCAAAAAGATTGAGGTAATCACATATTCACTGTATGTTGCAATAAACGAAAACAGGAAGATCACGGCAAGCTGTGGCATTGCAAGCGGGATGATGATCTTATAAAAAACCTGGAATTCATTTGCTCCATCCACCATTGCAGCTTCATCCAATTCCACCGGAAGTCCATCGATATAAGATTTAAGTAACCAGATATTGTAAGCACTTCCACCTGCAAGCACAAGAATGAGCGCAAAGCTGTTGTCCACCAACCCGAACTTATAAATTAAAATATAGTATCCGGCAACTGCCATGCTGTTTGGAAACACCTGTAATATCAAAAGTGCCATCAGTCCATATTTTCTTCCCACAAACCGCAGTCTTGCAAACGCATACGCTGCAAGTGAAGTAAGCACAAGTTGTATGATTGCTACAATAAAGCAAAACTTTAGGGAATTAAAAACCCAGATTCCAAAATCCGTTTCCCGAAACAGTTCCACATAATGTTCAATACTGAATTTTTCAGGGAACAATGAGGACAGGAAAAAGCTGTCACCCGCGGAAAAAGAGGACATAACAATCCATATGACCGGAAACAGCACCACGATCATTGTGATCCATATGACCACTCTGCTTCCCCACAGTGTCCGTTGTTCTGAGGCGGATATTTTCTTTTTATTTTTCATTTAATCAACCTCCTTAAATGAGCCGGACAGCCGCATATTAATCAGCGTAAATGTTCCGACAATGATAAAGATCAGCACACTGAACGTTGCAGACAGTTCATACCGGTTCGACCATGTGGTCATCTTATAGGTGGTACTGGCAAGGATATCCGTATAACCTGCAAACTGGTTATCCACTCTCGCTGGTCCACCTTGTGTAATCATATATATATTTCCAAAATTGTTAAAATTAGCCGCAAACGAGGAAATTACAAGAGGAATGGAAAGTTTTGTCACCATCGGCAATGTAATGCTCTTAAAGCACTGAAATTTTGATGCCCCATCCATTTTAGCCGCCTCATAGTATTCACCAGAAATCGCCTGTAGTCCACCAAGACAGACATTCATCATATAGGGAAATCCCAGCCACACATTCACGATAATCAGCCCAGCCCTTGCCCAGAATGGATTGGTCAGCCACGGTACATTCCAGGCAATACCGATTGTATGCAGTAAATTATTGATTCCACCATACTGCTCATTTAGCAGTCCCTGCCATGCGAGGATTGCAATCGTAGATGGCAATGCCCACGGAACAATCAGCACTGCACGGTAAATTTTTGATTCTTTCATATGCGGATTGTTTAACAAAATGGCAAGAATCAGTCCCATTACATAGGAACCTGCCGTACTTAACAGCGCAAAACAAATCGTCCACCCAAGTACCGGGAAAAACACATTTTTAATACTTCCGGAAAATACGGTCAGATAATTTTCCAGACCCACAAACGTGTAATCTGTCAGATGATACATGTTGTAATTAGTAAAAGATAAAATCACCGTATAAATAATTGGCAGACATGTCACCAACAGAATCGAGATCAGTGCCGGTGCCAGATAAGTATACCCAAGCGCATTCTTTTTCTTTCTCATGCCATCACTACTTTCCTGAATTCATCAATTCAATCGCTTCTTTCAACTGCGTAACCATATTTTCGGCAGCTTCCTCTGGTGTTTGCTCCCCAGACCACATCGAACGGATATTGTTTGTGTGGATACTCCAGAGCTGTCCCATTTCTGATACGGTCGGCATCGGCTCTCCATCATTGATCTGCTCGACAAATGCCTGTGTGTATGCATTACTCTGGATCTCATCAAGTTCCTGATCTGCCAGTTTTGCCGGTATACGGTCACCCGCCTCATACATGCCAAGTGCACCGTTTTCCATCAGATAGGAAATAAAATCCCATGCTGCATCCTGATTTTTACTGCTGTTGCTCACAAAACTTACCTGTGTACCCACCGGGGTCACAAACGGCTGTCCGTGGAAAGTTGGCATTTTTGCTACAGCAAATTTAGTTCCTGCAGAAGTAAAACCATCAATGTCCCATGGTCCACCAATATAATAAGCACATTTTCCGTTCTGGAAATTACTTCTTGCGATATCGGCTGTCACATCTGCCGTGATCAGTTTATATTTATTGCACAGGTCATTGATAAAGGCATAGGCTTCCACACTGCCTTCATTATCAAGACCGATGTCTGCCGTGTCATATGCCCCATCCTGATATTTAAAAATATAACCTCCGCAGGCTCTCACAAAACCAAGATCGTAGTATATGCTTGTTGCATCAAACTGCACACCTCCGTCTGCGGCTGCCTGATCGACCAGTTCTTCCCATGTTTTTGGAACTTCCGACACAAGATCTGTGTTGTAAAACAGTGCAGTAGTCTCTACGGAAAGTGGTGCTGCATATCGTTTTCCATCTACATAACATGCCTGGATGGCTGCATCGGAAAAATCCTGATCCGCATACAGATCCTGTGGCACTTCTGCAGTAAGATCTGCGTTTACATAATCTGCAAGCTGGTCATTTGGAATACCCACCACAGCATCCGGTCCGGAAGCACTTTTTACTGCCTGTGCAAACTGCTGGACAGATGGAGACTGGTGAATGACTTCTACCTTTCGTCCGTTCTTTTCTCCCCATTCATCTGCATATTTCTGAATGGTATCCACTTCCACGTTCATGTTCGTCCAAATCACGAGTTTTTCCCCGGAAGCTACCTTTTTTCCGGTTCCACTTCCACTTCCACAGCCAGTCAACATTCCCACTGCCATTGTTACAGCCAGCACAGCTGTTATTATTTTTTTCATATGATTGTCCTCCCTTTACATTGTTTTCATGTTTATCAGCGCGCTGTTTGCGTTTCCATTTTCGTCAAACAATGCCATATTTGCCATGGCATTTCCTGCTGTCATCTTGTCTTTCATGTATTTGCTGCCACTCTTACTTGCCCACGTACAGTCCGGTATTGGCAGCCATGCCGGTTCCCAGTAAAACACACCGATGCCTCTTTTATTGTTTACACTTCTTACCGTTGCAAACAAATCCCGCAAGAATGCTTCCTGTCCCTGCTGTGTTGCTGGGTATCCAGTGATTTTTTCATGCTCCTTCGAATAAACGATTCCGTTACAGCCAAATGTTTCCGTAGTATAACCAATTGAAGTCTCTGCAACAAGCACATCTTTGTCATACCGGCTGCTGATATCATTCATATTATCCAGAAGAAGTGAAAGACTTCCGTTCCAGTGCGGATAATACGACATTCCAATAATATCAAAATCCAGCGCATACGATGAAACCTGATCAAACCACTGTCGATACATTTTATTATCCGTTCCGAAATCCAGATGCAATACGATCCTTGCATCCGGACACTCCTCGCGCACCCCCTTAATCCCTGCCTGCAGAAGATGTGCCATATTTTCGGTCTGTTCGATGTAACCATCCGGCCACAACAGCCCTTTTGTAATCTCATTTCCAACCTGCACCATAGTCGGCACAAGCTTGTGGTTTTTCAATGCCTTTAACGTATCTACAGTATGCAGATACACCGCCGTTTCCAGTGCCTCTCCGCTTAATTCTTTCCAGGCTTTCGGTTTTACCTGTTTGGCCGGGTCTGCCCAGAAATCACTATAATGGAAATCAAGCATAAAATCCATACCGCTTTGTACAGTTCTTTCTGCGATCTCAATGGTAGTCTCCAGATCATTTCCACCTCCCCCGTAAGAATTTCCGTTTTCATCGTAGGGATCCGGCCAAATCCGAATCCTTACGTTATTGGTTCCGCATGTCTTTAAAATTGCAAACAGATCTTCTTTTTTCCCGTTCAGCCGATAGGACGCACCATATTGTTCCAGTTCTTTCACCATGGAAATATCCATACCCTTAATAAATTTCATAACTACTCCTTCACAAGTGTAATATCATCAATGGTTCCCCAGCCGCCCGGTGCTGTTGCCACGTGTGCTCCTACTGTGATTGCTCCGTCCGTTGGTGTAATGCCCGGGATTTCTACCGTATACCAGTTAACATACCCCTGCAATTTGCCATCTGCTTTTACCTCTTCGCCATCCACGAGCGCATAAAAATATACGGTCGGATTTTCATCCCCGGCTGCATCACCCTGAATATGAGCGGTTAGTTTGTAGGTGCCATCCTCAAGTCCACTCACTGTCTGTTTCATGGAAAAATCCACCGGATTGTTTCCTGAATAAAAATGCAGTGACTGTGCACCTGCAAAACAGTCTGTCTCACGATCATAAACATCTAACTCCTCTGTAACATCATTGTTGTTTGTCACCGTCCATCCGGAAAAATCTGGTTCTTCAAAACTTCCGTTGATCAGATAATTTCCGTTTTCATCTGGCGTACCTGTTGTATTTTCCTTCTGTTCTGCGGCAGCAACTTCTGTGCCTCTCTCCTCTTCAATGTTCTCTGTTTCTGTAGCTTTTTGTGTTTCCTCCGCATCAGCATTAATACCAGATGTGTTTCCACATCCTGACAATGCTACTGCCATGCTCGCTACAAGGACTGCATGTAATAACTTCCTTTTCATAAATGTTCCCCCTTTTCTAAAATTAAATCTTTACTAATTTTCAAGTAAATTGTTTACTTATTAAGAATGTATCATTTAAGCTTAATAATGTCAATACTCACAAATACACTTTTCACTATATTGCCAATTTTTATTTTTGTATTTTATGCAATATATACAAAAAAGGCACAAAAAAAGATGTCCGCAATCGAACATCTTTTTTTCAACAACTCTTCCGGAAAACTGGAATTCCATTTACAAACACCAGCTTGGTTACGCGTCCGCCATATAGTACCCTGTTTCGCAACAGATCAAGCGCGGTTTCACAGATACATGGAATATCAATATGAATAGTAGTAAGGGGTGGTGATAAATACTTTGCAATATTCACATCATTGATGCTAAAAACCGCCACCTGCTCTGGAATCTGTATATTGCCTTCATTTAAAGCCTGTAGCACACCCACCGCCAGTGTGTCACTTGCCACACAAAGTGCTGTTGGCAGTATCTCTTTTTTAAGCAGTTCTTTTCCCATGCGGTAGCCATCATCCACCGTAAATCTCTCGGAAATGAAAATGTACTCCTCATTGAGACACCCATAGTATGCAGTGCTCTGTCGAAATGACCACTCCCGGATATCCATGGAAGGTTTTCCGGTGTCAATATTTCTATCACTGCCCCCGATAAATCCAATCCGTTTATGTCCTTTTTCCACAAAGTAATCAACCATCTGTGTCACAAACGAATCCATATTGGGCTTCACGGCATCAAAAAGTTTTTCATCCGGGGATGTGCCGATAAACACGCCCCTTTTGCACCGTTTATACAAAGCATTGATTTCTTTTCTGGTGAGCCATCCAATCGCAATAAAGGCACTTAAATCTTTCGGAACATGATCCATGCCGTCTTTTCGGTCATAGATGCTGAGCTGAATATTCATCTTTTTCGCCTGCTTTATTATCTCATCCTTTACCCCATGGTAAAAGACATCTTCAAGTTCATCCTCGTGATCAACAAAATACAGCAATGCCACATTTTCGATCTTGGGATAGATTACTCTCTTTTTATATCCGATTTTCTCTGCTGTGGCAAAGATCGCCTCTCTTGTCTCATCACTAACAGAGATTCCCTCATCATAATTGAGTACCCGTGAAACTGCTGAGCTCGAAACCCCTACCATTTCTGCAATTTCTTTAATTGTTGCCATACAATTCCTCCAATGTTTTCATGGATTTCTTTATTGATAAATTCTGTTATAATTATTTTACATAAATATTTTACTTTGTCAAACAAAGTTTTGCACATAAAAAAGGCATACATTCCTCAAAGGATCATGTATGCCTTTACAAACCGTTACCCAGTCTTATTTCGTAGAAACCGTAGAAGCTACCAGCTCCAGATTTCCTTCTATCTCGACATTACCGTATCCACAAGGAAGAATAAAATGATCTCCCTTCTTGACACTGGTATGATTCAAAAGACCATTGCCCTCGACTACGCTGACGATCAGGAACGGATAAGACTGCTCAAACTCAGCCTTCCCATCCACTTTCATGTGGAATACCTGATAATACTTACACTCAATAAGTTTCTGCAGTTTGTTTGTCTCCGCTGCCCCAGTCTCGATCATGCACTCGGACATCGGTGCTGCCGGAACTTTGATGACATCGAGACTCTGCTGTACATGAAGCTGACGCGGTTTGCCGTTGGAAAGACGGTCATAATCATAGACACGATAGGTAATATCACTGTTCTGCTGTGTCTCAAGAATTGTAATTCCACCCTTGATTGCATGTACCGTTCCCGGATCAATCTGGATGAAATCACCTTTCTTTACCGGAACCTCACGGATCAATTCACTCCAGCGTCCGTTGTGTACCATGTCTTCCAGTTCCTCGTGTGTCTTTGCATTGTGACCGATAACAAGCTTGGAATCCGGCTCACAGTCAAGGATATACCAGCACTCCATCTTGCCAAGAGAACCATTTTCATGCTCTGCGGCATAGGCATCATCCGGATGTACCTGAATACTTAAATCTGCCTTTGCATCAATAATCTTGATCAGCAGTGGGAATACTTTCCCCTGTGTATTTCCAAAGAGTTCTCTGTGTTCCTCCCACAGATCGGATAATTTCTTTCCCTTATACGCACCGTCTGCAATCGTACAGGTGCCGTTTGGATGTGCTGCGATACCCCAGCATTCTCCAATGTCATCGCCCTCGATCGCATAGCCAAACTCCTCACGCAGCTTGGTGCCGCCCCAGATGTTGTGGGTAAATACCGGATTCATAAACAAAATTTCTTTACATGGCTGGTTACAACTTAAATTTTCTCCATTCATTCTCATCACCTCTCTGTACCAGTAGGCAGAATCTTTTGCAATCCTGCGCTGGGTTGTGTAGTCTACATAAACAAGTCCAAAACGCTCTTTGTAACCTTCTGCCCACTCAAAGTTATCCAGAAATGTCCAGAGGAAATATCCGATCACCGGCATTCCCTCATTGACCGCACGCTGCACAGCACCCAGATATGCATCCAAAAATGTGATTCTTTCGCTGTCATGCACCTGTCCGTCCGCGGAAATATTGTCAAGATCGGACATTCCGTTTTCTGTAATATAAAGCGGCAGATGGTAACGCTCCGTCAAGAAACGGATTCCGTAATACAATGCCTCCGGTGTCACTGGCCAGCCTGTGCCTGTCTTAGCTGCCCCAGGGGCGCGGTCTACATATTCTGGTTTCCCATCTTTTCCACAACGGATCATATAACCGTTATATATATTTTGTCCCATAAAATCGAGCGGCTGATGAATGAGTTCCATATCTTCTTTCGTAATCTCCGGAAGATATGGTGCAAATTTCTCAAGTCCTTCTTTCGGGTACTCTCCCAGAAATACCGGATCGGAAAACCATGCCACATTCCAGGTCCAGTTATCCATTGGGTTGTCAAAACCAAAATATACCTTTTTTGCAGCCTCTATATCCTTTGTACCCTCCGATGCCGGATATGCCACACCACAGGTCGGTGCATATCCGACACGTATCTTCTGCTTTGCATATTTACGCAGATTGATCACTGCCTGACCATGTGCTTTCATCAGATTGTGTGCCATCTGAAAGGTCTCTGGAACGGAATACTGCATTCCCGGTGCATGTACCCCGCTTAAGTGTCCCAGTCCAATCGCACACTGCGGCTCATTGATTGTGATAAAATCGGTACACAGATCAGAGAAATTTTCTGCAACGACTTTTGCATATTCTCCAAACCACTCCACCACATCTTCATTGAGCCATCCGCCTTTTTTAAACAGCTCATATGGAAACTCCCAATGAAACATGGTGATAAACGGACGAATTCCGTTTTCTTTCATGCAAAGAATCATATCGCGATACATCTGTACAGCTTTCTCATTCACCTTCCCGGTTCCCGCCGGAAGGATTCTTGACCAGCTGAGTGAAAAACGATAATTTTTGATTCCAAGTAACCGCATCAAAGCAAAATCTTCTTTATAACGGTGCATATGATCGCAGGAAACATCTGCAGTCTGTTGTTCATACACCCTGCCGGAACGCACAAACTCATCCCACACATTCTTTCCACGGCCATCGTCAGGATCGGTTCCTTCCACCTGATAAGCACTGCTTGCCACTCCCCAGACAAAATCTTTTGGAAACATATTTTTCTTCCTCTCTATTTTTCAGAAACAATTACAGAGATCAGTTCAAATGCACTCGGCATGGTAGAATCTCCGGAAATCAGCCGTATTTCCACCGTATGTGCCCCTTCTTTTCCATGCACCAGAACCGGAGTCAGCGTCAGGGAATCCCCCCAATCCTCATCAAAATTTGCATCCAGCGTCACCGCATGTGCTTCATCCCCATCCACAATGGCCAGTGCCACCGGTGCCGGTTTCGTTACACAACGCTTATACTGTGCTGCAATCTCACTTCCATTTACAGCAAACGTTAACGATGCTCCTTTTTCTTTTGCGGACCATCCATTTTTGAAGCAATCTTTGACTTCTTCCTGTACTCTGGTATCTTTGACAAATCCCTGGTTTTCAGGTTCATAATTACGATTATCCAGACGCACTGCTTTTTCATAGCAATTGTCTGTCAGTGGTTCTGGGAATTCTGGTTTTGCATCCTTTGTCTGTGTTATATGGATTTTCTCTAAGGCATAAGTGATCACAGATGCCACCAGTTCATGTCCTTTGTCATTTGGATGCAGATCATCCTCTGTTATCCTGCGGTTTGGAATCCGCCCCGCAACGACTTCCGGATAAATACTGCTCTGCATGCTGACCGCCGGAAGATTGTAGTGTCTGGCTATCTGTGCATGCATAATCTGTGCATTACCACCGTTGTTATAATAGACATTGTGCACCAGCATCACGGCCGGCTCTTTTTTATCCTGCCATACGCGGCGCACCAGTCCCTCATAGGTCTCGCGGAAAAATTCTGTAGAATCATCATTGACAGAAAATTCTATAATGACAAAATCCGGCTCATGCGAAAGCAGATCGGACTCTGCACGGGCGGTTCCAAAATGCGATGTCGTTCCACCGATTCCGGCATTGATATAATGAAACTCTGCCTGCGGAAATGTTTTTTCCCACCACTGAAATACGCGGTAAGCATAACACAGCTCCGGCGTGGACGCAAGACATCCCTGTGTAATTGAGCCACCTAAAAAGCCGATATTTAATGTCTCACCGGCCTCTGCCCTTGCCATCAAATTTTTCATCCGGTACAGATTTCCCGGATTGGAAATACCTCTTTCATATTCGATCTGCATGTTTACTCCTCCCAAATTCCTTCTCCAAGACTTTCGATGTATGCCGTAAGTTCTTTACTCATCTGCTCTGCCTCTGGAATCCGGATATGTCCCGGTGTACCTTTTCCATTTTGTGAATACAGGAAATGGTGTACCCGTGGACTATTTATTGTTTTGCACACTTCCTCAATGGAAATGTCCCAGTTTTCGTTATGTTCCAATATTGTAGTAGTTAATATAAAGGTTGCCTTCGGATATACTTCCATGAGATGCTCTAAAAATCTGCGGTAATGCTGCCGCCAGTTTTCGGAACGTGCACTGTTATAATCTTCTGCCATATAATCATCCGGGTGGTTATCATTCTGCCCGAATGCAAAAATCACAACATCTGGTGTATAACGTGAAAAATCCCATGGTTTTACTTCACTGAGTTCCGGCTGGTATTCTATTTTATCATAACAGGATTCTATTCCCAGATAATCCGGCTCCATAAACCAGCCGGTTTTGTCAAGAAGGGCGATACCACCCTGTGATGTGTCATGCAACTGTGCATGCAGATTCCGCGCGGTCATCCACGCATAAGAATACCAACTGTTTGAATATTCCCCATCGTGTTCCGGGTCCGGTTTTCCTGCATAATCTATGGCCTCAGATACTTCGCCGCAGGAAACACTGTCTCCGAAAACTTCGATTTTACGGGACGGAAGCGGTGCCGGAGTAAGTACCTTAGCATCGCTTCCCAATTCAAATCCCAGTAAAGTGACGATATGGCAGGAGTCCATTCTTTTAAACAAAGTGAGGGTATGCTCTGTATGTTCAAGATCCCTGGCAATCACATACGTTTCTGCCCCCGGATCCGAGGTGAGTAAGAACTGCCCCTGCTTCCCGTCCAATATATATCCCATCCGGCTCGACCAGTATGCACGTTTGTTTTCCAGTGTCACAGAGATCTGCGTCCCGGTAAAACGAATCTGTACAAAACTTGCCGCATAGACAAGCACCGGTGCTTTTGGATTATCAAAATCAATTCTTCCACAATATTGTAATCTCTTGTCGTCCGGTGAAATATGCATAGCTATCTCCTTCCGATTTCTGTATCTGCAGATGTTACAACACTGTTTGTTTTTATATAATCTACAATCTCATCCAGTTTTGTAAATGCCAGGCCAACGTAACTGTCTGCTGCACCATAATAGATCGCGATCTTTCCGGATGCACTGTCGTGAATGGTTGCACATGGGAAGCATACGTTCGGAACGAAACCTCTCTCCTCATACCACTCTTCCGGAGTCAGAAGGAAATTCTCACAGCGATACTTCACGATGGAAGGATTATCAATGTCAAGGATTGCCCCACCGATGGAGTAAACATATCCGTTACATGTACCGGATACCCCATGATAGAATAAGAGCCATCCTTCAGAAGTCTCGATTGGAGCAGCACCACCGCCGATCTTTAAGGACTCCCACCATTCGCTTCCTTTGCCCATGACATGTCTGTGTTTGCCCCAGTATACCAGATCCGGGCTTTCACTTAAGAAAATGTCACCAAACGGTGTATGACCACTGTCTGAAGGACGGGAAAGCATCATGAAGTTTCCATTGATCTTTCTAGGGAACAGCACGGCATTGCGGTTGAATGGGAGGAACGGATTCTCAATCCGTGTAAACGTCTTGAAATCTGTTGTTTTTGCCATGCCGATTGCTGCTCCGTAGAAATCCTGACACCAGATGATATAATAGGTGTCTTCTACTTTTACAAGTCTTGGATCGTATGCATAGATTGGCATAAACGGCTCGCCGTTTTCATCCACAAACGGAATCTTGTTTTCTTCAAAATCCCAGTGGATGGCATCTTTGCTGTGTCCAAGATAAATATATGGAATACCATTGGTCTGCTCTCCACGGAACACACCGATGAAAGCATCACCATATGGCATAACCGCACTGTTAAAAATTCTTGCAACACCCTTTAACGGATTTCTTCCGATAATCGGGTTTTCACTGTATCTCCAGATCGGGGCTCCGTTCTGAGGTCCTTGTGGTCTCTCCTGCCATGGTACATTTGGTACCGGAGCTGTCAGCATCTTTACTTCACTCATAATCAACTCTCCTCTTATTTATGATTTTTTAAATACTCTAAGTTCTTCTTAATCAGGTCGCATCTCTGCTGTACACACAGTACACTTCTTCCCGGATCCTGTGGTGTATTAAATACATAATCAATCAGACGGTCAATCGTTGTAGTCGCCACATGCATTCTTGTATCAGAAGAAGCATAGTAAATAAATACTTCGTTCTTATCGTTTACGATTGCACCGTTGGTAAATACAACATTGGATACATCTCCGACACGCTCCTCACCTCTTGGTCCGATTAACAGTCCGGATGGCTCTGCAATTACCTTAGACGGATCGTTTAAATCCGTGGCAAATGCATAGATCACATAGCGCAGACCTGCTGCAGTATTTCTTACACCGTGTGCAATGTGAATCCAGCCGCGGTCAGTCTTGATCGGAGTAGCACCTGCACCGTTCTTTGCCTCGGTAATGGTATGGTACTTACGGATGCTGGTCATCTTCTCTTCGTCAATGACTGCATGTGTGATGTCCTCGCAAAGACCGAATCCAATACCGCTTCCGCTTCCGGTATCAATGAAGTCATCCATCGGACGGGTATAGAATGCATACTTTCCATCCACAAATTCCGGATGCAGCACGACATTTCTCTGCTGCGGGGAACGAAGGGTCTTTAAGTTTTCCAGACGCTCCCAGTGCTTTAAATCTTTTGTGCGGACAATTCCTGCTGCTGCAACGGCTGCAGACAAATCGTTCACGCTGGTATCTTTGCTCTCAGAACAGAATACTCCGTAAATGTATCCGTCCTCATGCTGTGTCAGTCTCATATCATAGACGTTTGTCTCCTCCGGACATACATCATCCAGAAGGATCGGGTAATCCCAGAAACGGAAATTATCAATTCCGTTATCACTCTCTGCCACGCCGAAGAAGGACTTTCTGTCATTTCCCTCAATACGGGCAACCAGATAATACTTTCCGTTTAAATAAATTGCTCCGGAATTCATGACTGCATTGATTCCGAGACGTTCCATAAAGAATGGATTGGTCTCCTCGTTTAAGTCATATCTCCAGGTGAGCGGAATCATATCTCTTGTAAGAACGGGATTCACATAACGGTCAAATACACCATTATAAAAGTCACTTTTTTCATTTTTACGTGAAAGCAGCTTTTCCTGCTTTGCCAGTTCTACATAATATCTTTCATGCATTGTTTAAAGTCTCCTTATTATTTCCATACACATTCTTCCGTTATGATACGGACATTTCCAAGGTTCTACGATTGGACGGTCCGCAATCGGACTGCCGTCCGGATGTACTTCCCAGAACCACTCGGAACCGGTTCTCTTATCAATGACGTGTTCTTTGATAAATTCCCATTCAGCCTCCGATGCCTCCAGAAACTTCGTTTTCTGCGGATGCTTCTGGTATTCATTCAGGAATCCGATCACAGTCTCTGCCTGTACCCACCAGATCCGGTGGTCATTCACTTCCCCTTTGCAGCATTCATTTGCCAGAGAATGACCGTCAAACGCAACCTCGTAGACATTTTCTGCAAGAGTCTCGGTAATCGGTGACATTTTTTCTTTGTAATGATCATCCCCAAGCACTTCCACACCGCGGTCCATCAGCCATGCTGTCTCAATATCATGACCATAAGAATACAGATCAATGATGGTGTTGTAGTTCTTGTCAAAGAATACTTCCTGTCTCTTAAGTTTCGGATTGTATACCTTATCTGCAAATACATCCATAATCCACTTTAACCGCTCTCCCACCTCTTCATCATGGGAAACCCGGTAAAACTCGGTATAAGCCTCAAACACATGAAGCAGTGTGTTCATGGTTTTTTCGGCAAGCACACCATTTTCCGATAGCTTCTCATTGGATTCCGGCTGGAAGTCTTTGGTAAATGCTTCCAGATATCCAACCTCATCCGTACATTTGCTTTCAATAAGAAGCTGCAGTTCTTTGGCAAGCTTTAATGCTTCTTCATCCCCGGATGCATCGTAATAGGAAGAAAGAGCATAGATGCAGAATGCCTGATTGTAGGTATGCTTTGTTGTGTCAAGTGGCTTTCCGTCATAAGTCATGGACCAGAAGATTCCACCATTTTCTTTGTCGATGCAGTGATCACGCAGGAACTCATAACCGTGTCTTGCCTCGTCCAGCAAGGTTTCATCTTTCAGCAGTATGTAGGCATTCGCAAAAAACCAGGTGATTCTGCTGTTTAAAATACATCCCTTTTCTGCTGTTTTGTCTACGTTTAAATTGTAGTCCATATATCCATAATATCCACCGTAAGTATCGTCCCTTAATGCTTTCCAGAAAGGAATGATATTTTCCGTCAAATGCTTTGTGACTTCTTCTTTCATCATGCTCTTATTCATCCCGATACCTCTTATTTTCCAAAATCATTAACCCTTTACCGCACCTGCTGTAATTCCACTGTAAATCTGTTTCTGGCAGCAGACAAATACGATCAGCGCCGGAAGCAGGGAGATAATAACACCTGCACAGATCAGATTGTACTTGCTTCCCATTGGTCCTACGAATGTGTAGAGGGAAAGTGCCATGGTACGGATCTCTTTTCTCATCAGGTAAAGGTTTGCTGCGTAGTATTCGTTGTACACACCAACACCCTTTAAAATACAGGATGTAACGATTGCCGGTTTTAACAGTGGAAGCATAATCTTCCAGTAAATCTGCCAGTAATTTGCGCCATCGATAATTGCCGACTCATCCAGTGAAAGCGGAATATTTTCCATAAACTGAATGAAAATATACATGGAAATAACATCGGTACCACAGCTCATAATGATGTAACCGCCCAGACTGTTTACAAGATGTAAATCTGACATAATCTGGTATACGGTAACCTGCATTGCTACTGCCGGAAGCAGTGCGGCAATTGTATACAGGTTACGGATAAACCCATTGCCTGGGAACTTGAAACGATTCAATACGTAAGCAAGCTGGGAACCTACAATAACGGATACAGTAAGCACAACCACCATAACTATGACAGAGTTTAAAAATGCGCGTCCCATATTTGCCGTCTTAAATGCATTTACAAAGTTGTCAAAATTCAGCCAGCTTCCCGGAAATGCCATAACATTGGTATTCTGGTACTCGGCATCTGTCTTAAATGCCGTTGTGATACAGGAAACAATCGGAATGATTGCACAGAATCCGAAAAAGATCAGCGATGCATATTCCACAATAATCCAGATAATGCTTCCTACGGAATAATGTTTCATGTTTTTACGTTTTACTGCTGCTGCTGTACTACTCATTATTTCGCCGCTCCTTTCTTCATTTTCTCCTGTTTTTTGATCTGCTTAATCACCTGTTTTTCTGCCTTCAGCCGGGCTTTCTTTGCCTTATAGGATTCATCCTCCGACGCGGCATCCCTGAACACATATTTAAAGAACACATTCTGTAAGATCGTACAGATAAAGATGATCATCAGCAGAACAACAGACATGGCCGATGCCAGACCTACTTTCTGGCTGGTATGTGCGATCTTGTTCATAATTACGAAATACGTTCCTGTTCCGTTTGCACCGGTGGTGATTACGAAAGGCGCCTCAAACGCACTTAAGGAACCGGTGATGGAAAGGATAACATTTAATGTAATAATTGTCTTGATACTCGGGAGAATAATGTGTTTAAACTGCTCCCATTTATTTGCACCATCCAGGGACGCTGCTTCGTAGAGTTCGCTATCCACAGACATCATGGCACCAATAAACAGTACCATATTCTGTCCGGTATACCGCCATACGGAAGTCGCCGTCAGGGACCAGTTGTTTACACTCTGATCCTTTAACCAGTATGGAAGATTTTCTAATTGAAACCCACACCACTGCAGGATTGTATCAAATACGAATCCTCTGGTGAAGAAGAATTTAAAGATAAAACCAATGGCAATACCACTGATGAGGTAAGGGAAAAACATCAGCCCTTTGAAAAGATTTCCACCCTTTACCTTAAAGCTTAAAATTGTTGCAAGATACAGTGCAAGCACAAGCTGGATCAATGCACCGACCATATAGAATAAACTAAGTTTCAACGCCCCGAAACAATCTTTTCTTCTGAATACATCAAGATAGTTGTCCCATCCGACAAATTCGCGCCTGTCTATTGGCGTTGTATATTTCATCTTATAAAAACTAAATTTGATCATTTCCGCAAATGGAAAATAAGTGAATAAAAAGAGTAAGAGCAATGGGATAATCATAAAACCGATACAGATAAATACCTGCTGGCCGGCTCTGCTCTTTGCCCATTTTTTAAAATTAAATGATTTTGATTTCATACTATGTTCCTCCCATATGAAACAGGCAATCATGCCACCGGGCCGAAAACAGTTTTTCGACCCGGCAGCTGGATGATGTACCTTTATGCAGCGTGGAACTACTCTGTAATTTCTACGCCCTCAGATTCCTGAGCATCTGTCCATTTCTGGTTCCACTCGTTCATAATATCATCAAAGCTCTCATCGCCATTTGCTGCATGCTCAATGATTGCCTGAATCTTATCATTACCGCCGTTGTTAATGTTCAGTTCTGAATCAGCATTTAATGCATTTAAAAGATCCTCTTCGCCTTCTACAGCCGGTTCATCCTCAAGGAATGTCACACCAGAGAAATCAAGCTTTGTATCAGAAGATGACTTTGCAACCGGAAGCCCATCCTCGTTGTAAGAAAATCCAGACTTTTCAGTCATCCACTTAACAAAGATTAAAGCTGCCTGCTTCTCATCATCAGAAGCGTTTACGTTGATACCGTAAGAGTAATCTGCTCCGGCTGATGCATACTGCTCACCGTTTACAGAAATCGGGAATGGCATATATCCGATGTCATCTGCGTTCTCACCGGCTGCTTCCATCTGTGGGTAAGCCCATGATCCAAGTACCATACATCCGATCTGTCCGTTGTTTAACATGCTCTTAGAGCCTTCCCAGTCAGTTGTAGAATAGTCATCCTCGGTAAGTCCGCCAGCAACTGCATCGTAAAGGATCTTGTATACTGCATATGGATGTGTGCCATCGCCATAATCCTTGAATGGATCCTTTGTATGAAGGAGTTTCTGGTTGAAATATGTATTGTCACCAGTTGCATTGTTTCCGATATAAGCATCCCATGCACCCATTGTCCAGCCTGCTGCATAGTTTGTGTAAAGCGGAATTGCATCCGTCTTGTCCTTGATCTTCTTTAATGCATCAATGAACTCGTCCGGAGTCTTTGGAACATCGGTCACACCGGCATCCTCAAACACTTTCTTGTTGTAAACGATACCCTGTGTCGTTGCTGTGGAAGGAACACCGTATACATCATTTCCATAGAGCCATGTGTTTGCGTAGTTGATCTGCTGGCTCATCTCATCAAGTGTACCGTATGACATATAATATGTACTGAGGTCTGCCTTATCTACTGCCGGAATCATGGTAATGGTTTCGTACTGTCCGGACTGTAAATGTGTCAGTGCATCATCGGCATAGTTTGTATCTGTAGTGATTTCAACCTTGATATTCGGATACTCTTTGTTGAAGTCTTCCAGATAAGATTTCCAGTTCTTTCCGCCGTAATCATCGGTATCCATATCTGTTCTGTGGTTGAACATTGTAATTGTTGCGCTTAAGTCTTTTCCTGTTTCTCCCAATACAATGTCTGAATAGCTTACAAGACCATCTGCGGAAGCGCTGTCTGATTTCTGTGTGGTATCAGCAGAATCATTTCCCTTAGAACCGCATCCTGCGAATAATGTTGCGGTCATTGCAGCTACAAGACCAAGTGCCATAAACTTTTTAAATTTCATGTTGTTCTCCTCCTTAAACATGTGAATTATTAAGTTAATTTAAGTATACATTTTTTGTTAATTTAATCATCACTCTTTATTGCTTTTAATCATATCATATTGCGTTTTCAAACACATTCCCTATAATGCACAATTTTACATTTACTTTTTTATGCATTATGTCTATATATTTTTGTCCAAAAAGTAATTTTAAGTTATATTTCATTTTAAATTATTGCTTTTTACCTTTCATCCAATTATACTTAATTAAAAACTGGTTATGATTGAAAGAGGATGATTTTATGGAACAATTACAGCATCATGGGATTACAGGAACGGTGCCAAAGCATGTATTATCTGACAACATGAAAAACTTTACGGCTTTTCCGCTGTCCGCACCAGCGGATGACGGCTTTATTCATCTGCTCGGAAAAGGCATCTGTTCCTTTCCGAACAATTGTTCCATGACATTCCGTATCAACGCGCCTTATCATTTTTTCTATGTATATGAAGGCACTCTTTCTGTAACGGATGAACATCATACGTGTCGGCTGGCAGACCGGCACGCAGCGCTTCTTCCGATTTCCGGTCCCCTCACGATCGAAATCTTAAAAGGCCACTGCCACTATTTCCATATGTATATTTCCGGTCTCGCCCTCCTGCAGTTTCACACACTGCTCCCATCACCTCTTGCCTATCCGACAGAGAGTTCTTCTATGTTTACTCTGTTCCATACGATGGAGCATTTACAGAATCTGCAGAAAGACACTTTTAATGATCCTCTGTCCGTCTGCCGGATCTCCATGTGGATCACCAATATTCTTACGGAAATGGCTGTCTATTCCGGCCATCCTGCCACACGCCGGGATACGATCCCGGATTATCTGTGGGAAATTCATCATTTATTTGACACACAATACGGAGAAAATTATTCACTGGACGAACTGGAAAATACGTATTCCGTCAGCAAATACCGGATCTGCCGCGAGTTTTCTAAATACTATGGGGCTTCTCCTGTCCAGTACTTAAACCATAAGCGGATTGAAGAGGCTAAAAAACTGCTTCTGACTACCAACGACACCATACACGAAATCGGAAGCAAGGTAGGAATTCATAATACCAATCATTTTATCAATCTGTTTAAACGGGAAACCGGGGCAACCCCACTTGCATTTAAGCAGGATGCCCCGGTTTCTATATCCGAGCTACACTATCTTTAAATACCACATGTCCATCTACAATGAACACACCGGCTGTATAGTTTTCATTTGCAATTTTGCGGACAATCTTGTGAATGGCTCTGCGTGCCATCTCCGATATATCCACCTCATATGTCGTAATTCCGATATCGCACAGCCCCGGATAAAGAAAATTATCAAATCCCACAACGGAAACATCTTCCGGAACCCGGTAGCCTTCATTTTCAAGTTTCCGGATCAGATACGAAGCTGCAAGATCGCAGTTACAGACAAATGCCGTCGGCATATCTTTCGGAAATTTATAATATTTTTCCAGATCCATCCGCCCGGTTTTGGTATCCCGGTCATCAATCACATAATCTTTTGGCACATCCACTCTGTGTTCCATCATAGACTTGCGGTAACCAAGATATCGGTCTGTAATACTGTTTGTCATGCCAACCGTTCCTACATAGGCAATTTTTGTATGCCCCATGGAAAAAAGATAATTCGTCAGTGCATAGGTGCCGTAAAAACTATTGGAAATAACTGTGTCCAGACCAACGGCATCGTTATAAAAATCCAGACAGACCACCGGCACGCCGCCCTCTTTTTCAATCTTTTCAATGTATGGTTTTGTCATATCGCCAAGAATGATCAGACCATCCACCTTTTTTTCCTGAAGCAGAAGCGGCATCTGGTTTTCCAGCACACTCTCCCTTGAAATACTTTCGAGCAGCGTAAAACACCCACGGGAAACTGCCCTCTTGTTTACTTCCTGATACATTTTCCAGTAAAAGGAAGCGTATTTGTCCAGATATACTTCCTGTATCAGGACTCCGATATTATATTGTTTTTCCGCAGACTGCCGTTTTGTCTCCGAAGGACTGCGGTAACCAAGCTCTTCTGCAAGGTTCTTTATTTTCTCCCGCATCTCTTCACTGACGCCTTTTTGTCCCGACAAGGCTTTGGAAACGGTTACCGTGCTGACACCAACCTGTTCGGCGATATCTGCAAGTTTCACTGCTTTTGCCATAATTCCCTCGATATTTTCATACTAATTTACTTATTTAACTATATAAACTGGATAATTTAAGTTGATTTTACATTCTTTTTCTTCCTCTATCAATTAATCTGCCACAAAATGGTACAGATAACTTCTGTAATCTCCCTGCTCGGAAGGAACCAGCATACCGGCATTCATAAGCAGATCTCCGCCGTATACGCATTCGTTCTCCATCTCACCTTCCAGACGATAATCCAGATTCGGATTCAGTCCCTGCAGGCGTACTTTTAAACTGTGGTAATTCGGGCGTGCGTGTACGGTCACGAAAGTAACCAGTGCCTCTTTTTTATCTTTGGATACTACCATATAACAATCGTAGAAATGATTTTCCCGGTAAGAAGCGATACGGTAATAATCCCCCTCCCTTACCAGATCGTTATACTTGTGATACATAGCTGTCTGCTGTGGAATCTGTTCCTGCTCTTCCTTTGCAATCTTTGTGATATCCAACTCATAACCAAAGGTTCCTGCCAGGGCAACTTCCCCTCTTGTCTTAAACGGGGTATTTCTGCCCACGGTATGGTTCGGGCAATCCGAAACGTGTGCTCCCATTGCAGACAGTGGATAAATCAGTGCCGTACCTTCCTGAATGCCAAGTCTCTCGATTGCATCCGTATCATCCGAGCACCAGATCTGTGGGCTGTAATAAAGCATACCCGGATCAAAACGTGCTCCACCACCGGAACAGTTCTCCAGAAGAAGATCCGGGAAATCACGGGTCAGGCGTTCCTGCATCTCATACACACCAAGCACATAACGGTGGCTTAACTCCCCCTGGCGGTCTGCCGGAAGCGCAAGGCTTCCCAGATCGGTAAGCTGACGGTTCATATCCCACTTCACATATTCGATATTGGCACTGTTTAAAATTGCACGGATCTTTTCATAGATGCAGTCCCTCACATCTTTTCTGCTGAAATCAAGGACATACTGATTTCTCGAAAGCGTTCCGGTGCGTCCTTTCACAGCAATTGCCCAGTCCGGATGCTCTTTGTACAATTCCGAATCCGGGGAAATCATTTCCGGTTCCATCCAGATACCGAATTTCATGCCTAGCTTATTCACTTCATCTACCAGATAGTTCAATCCGCCCGGCAGTTTCTTTTCATTCACAAACCAGTCCCCAAGACTTGTACTGTCATCGTTGCGGTGTCCAAACCAGCCATCATCCATAACCAGCATTTCAATTCCGTACTGAGAGGCAAGTTTTGCAATATCTAAAAGTTTTTCGGTATTGAAATCAAAGTAGGTTGCTTCCCAGTTGTTGATCAGAATCGGGCGTTTCTGATTGCGGTATTTGCTGCGGATTAAATGATTCCGATAGAAGTCGTGGAAATTACGGGTCATTTTTCCAAGTCCCTCTGCGGAAAATGTAAGGACAGCTTCCGGTGTATAAAATGATTCTTCACTTTCCAGTTTCCAGGAAAAATCTGCCGGATGAATTCCCATGACTGCACGGATACTGTCAAACTGGCTTTTTTCCAGCTGTGCGATAAAATTGCCGGAATAAATAAAATGCATGGCATACACTTCGCCGGCTGTCTGTGTCGTGGAAGATTTCATCCATGCCATAAATGGGTGTTCCTGATGGGAGGACTCCCCACGGATACTTCCCACACTGGTCTTTCCATATCCCAGCGGACGGCGGTCCATCTGGCGTTCTCTTGCCCATGAACCGTGAAGTGTCAGCATCTCGTAGGCATCATCATCCATATCCAGGCATGCCGAATATGCTTTTGTGAGGTAAACTGCCTCTTTGCTCTGATTGCTGATGCGCACGCTTCTGGTAATCATATCGTTTTCTTCAAACACGGTATAATACAGATCCACATCCAGCTGCAACACTTCATCCCTGCAGTGAAGAATCAGTGTCTGTGCGGTATGCTCCCTGTCAAATGCGGACGGCAGTCCCGGAAGTTCTGGTTTCTGATCTGTAATTTCATAGGAAACATACGTCGGCATAACCGCATGCTGACCTGCCTGTGTTCGCACAGCAATGCTGCTTTCCCGATAATCTCCCACTCCGTTTCCGGAATACTCCGATGGAAACGTATCATAAAAAGAACAGCGCTCTCTTTCATTCTCCGATGGAACAAACGGTGCCTCTCCGGTACGGAGCAGGTAGCGCAGATCCTGTCCGCGCACACGCTTGCCGTAATATACATGACCTACAAAGGTCCGGTGGTCTGCAAGACCTATGATATAGCTGGTATTCGCTGTCTCCAGACAAAACAGATCCAGATTTTCATCAAATACGATACTCATGTTAATCCTCCAGTATGTTTTCTTCTATAAATTTCACTGCCAGGTCCTTGTTTTTTAAACCTTCTGCCAGACCTACCACACAGGTATCCGGATACCAGCCGGTTTTTTCCACCCACGCATTGCCTTTTAGTTTTATGCCAATCGGATATTTTTTTCCTGTCTCCGTACTTTTCACATACACAATATCGTCTTTGTATTTTTCCAGTACATCTTCTGAAAAACATTCCCGTATATCCGTAAAATAATCGAATTCTCCCAGTGAATAAAAGAAATCATAATCGGAAAAAAACACATCCACGGACTGTGTGATAAAGAGACTCTGAATCATCTGAATGCTCTCTGCGGATGCCCCGTCGTTTTCATTTGCCGAGGCTCCCAGATTACTGCTGACAAGCACTTCGCTTTTATCCGGATCCAGTCCGTTTTCTTTTAGGAAATCATTATAATAACCGGAATCCCCAGCCGGATTGTCCACCGACTGTATGGCATTTACTGCCATAATTTCCAGTGCGGTATCCTTTTGCGTAATATAATGGATGATCAGAAAGCTGATGGTTCCTATAATGGCAAGTGCGACCATGGTCTGCAATCCATAGTAATGAACCAGATACCATATTTTATCTTTTCCATGCAGTTCCTTTAACTTTTCTCTTTCTGTCTTCGGCTCCTCTTTTTTATAGAGGATGCTGTCTTCTCCTGCTTTGGAAAAATCCGGTTTTATATTCTTCTGATCATCCATAAATTTTATTCTCCTGCGTATGTAAGCATTGCGTTGCGCAGCTCATCCAGTTTCTTTTCGGAATCTTTGATGTCCGTTCCTACAACGCCAAAATAGAATTTGATCTTTGGCTCTGTTCCGGATGGACGTACACAGCACCATGCATTGTTGCTCAGTTCATAGTAAAGAACGTTACTTTCCGGAAGTCCGGTTGGTGTAACTTCTCCGCTTGTCATATCTGTTCTTGTATCTTTCTTGTAATCACGAAGTGCTAAAACATCCCATGCACCGATCTTTTTCGGCGGATTGTTCCGCATCTCGTTCATCATGCTCTGAATCTTTTCTGCTCCGTCCATACCCTTTAAGGTCATAGTCTCAAGACCTTCTTTGTAATAACCGTAAGTCTCATACAGGGAAACCATGGCATCCCAGAGGGTGATTCCGTTGGATTTGCACCATGCTGCCACTTCGCAGAGCATCATGACTGCCACACAGGCATCCTTATCTCTTGCATAAGTACCTGCCAGACATCCGTAGCTTTCTTCCAGTCCAAAGACGTACTCATAACTGTTCTGCTGCTCAAAAAATTTGATCTGCTCACCGATATACTTAAATCCGGTCAGTACCTCGATCAGTTTTACTCCGTAAGCTTTTGCGATTGCCTTTGCCATGTCGGTGGTTACGATAGTCTCAACCAGTGCACCGTTTGCCGGGAGTGTTCCGTTTGCTTTTTTCTCACGCAGAATGTACTCTGCAATCAGCATACCGGACATATTTCCAGTGAAACTTACATACTCTCCTGTCTTGGTATCCTTTGCATAAACACCCAGACGATCGGCATCCGGATCGGTTGCCAGAACGATATCCGCATCTACTTCTTTTGCCAGTTTCAATGCAAGCTCAAATGCCTTTGGCGACTCTGGATTCGGATAGGAAACGGTCGGGAAATTTCCATCCGGAAGTTCCTGCTCTTTTACTACATAGACATTTTCAAATCCAAGTTCTTTTAACACACGGCGCACCGGGATATTTCCGGTTCCGTGGAGTGGAGTGTAAACGATCGTGATGTCCTTCTGCATGCGGTTGATCGCTTCCTGATTTACGACCTGGGCTTTTACCTGGGCGATATATTTGTCATCGATCTCTTTTCCGATAACCTGGAATTTTCCACTCTTTAATGCCTCTTCCTCCGTCGTTGTCTTAACGGTAGAAAGATCTTCGATTGCAAGAACTTCGGCTGTCACACCTTTGTCGTGCGGCGGTGTGAACTGTGCGCCGTCCTCCCAGTATACCTTATATCCATTGTATTCCGGCGGATTGTGGCTTGCGGTCACATTGATTCCGGCGATACATCCTAATTTACGCACTGCATAGGAAAGTTCCGGTGTCGGTCTTAAAGATTCAAATACATACGCTTTGATTCCGTTTGCTGCCAGACAGAGTGCCGCTTCATCTGCAAACTCCGGTGACATATGACGGGAATCATAGGCAATGGCAACACCCTTATCCTGGCCGCCCTGTTTGATAATGTAGTTGGCAAGGCCCTGGGTTGCCTGGCGTACGGTGTAGATGTTCATGCGGTTGGTACCCGCTCCGATGACACCGCGGAGTCCGCCGGTACCGAACTCAAGCTGACGGTAGAAACGGTCTTCGATTTCTGCCTCATTTCCTTCGAGTGCTTTCAGCTCTTCTCTGGATGCCTCATCAAAATATGGATCATTGCACCATTTTTCATATACTTCTCTGTAACTCATGTTTGTTATCCTCCCTGTCTGTTTTACTTTATTTAACTTAAGACAGCAGACTTTTTTCTGGATTTAAGCTCGTTTCATCACAGCTTAAAGCTACCATTTATTTAGTCTGCTGTCAACTTAAAAATTAATTTATTTTTTCTAATTCTCTTGGTTCCTGATAAAGCTCTTTTAGATCACTGAGAACCTGTACTTTTCCTTTGCGCTCTGCGGTGCTCCAGGCTTTTCGTCAGTTCCATGACAGCCTTCATATAGCAGGCATGATCCTCTCTTAACCGGCCATACCTTCCGCAGCGTTCCGCGCAGACGGTACATCATATTTTTCAGTGCTCCGTACGGATTTTCACTCTCCTCATCCGTCCAGAGTGCTTCGGTTAACTGTTCCAGTGTTACGATGTGGTTTTTGTTGCAGATCATATAAACCAGCAGCTTTGTGATCATCGGGGAATGAATCGCTTCCTCGTTGAGGCAACGTGTTTCATCGTACATGCTGAATCTTCCAAGCAGCTGTACGCGAATCATAAAACATCGTCTCCTTCTAAGAACTCAAGCTCTTTTTCGGTCTGAATTGCCGGCAGTGCACTGTATTTCAGATTCTTTGCCCAGCCTTTTTTCTCCTCGGAGAAGCGCTCGCTGATTCTCTTGTAGACGAGTTCGCATCCTCTCTGGTTGCCGCCCTGCAGCAGAATCACATACTGGGACGGGCTGTATTTTGCAAAGAAATCGGAATGACGCAGGCTGCGTTTCATTACCTCAAGCAGCTTTTCGGACATACGGTCAAGGCGCGGACCGCCTTTTGCCGGGTAACCTTTTCCGTCTGTAATGGTGCACAGCATCAGCCACGGCATCTGTCCGTTCAGCTCGGACATACGGTAAACAAGTCGGTAGCAGTCACGGAATCCGGCGAGGGAACAGAAGAATGCTCCGTTCTTTTCTCCCGGGCTCTCCTGAAGATCTGCCTGTACCTCTTCGATCACGCGGTGTCTGCTGCCCATGCGGCTTCCCAGATAGCGGTACTGCTCCACCAGCACGGCGCAGTCCTCGTCATCCAGCGCCAAGTTCCCCACGCCGCCGGGGTGGCGTACCACCTCCCGTGTGGAGGTATTGCCATTGGGTAGGGACACGGTATCCACCTGCACGTCGATGATGCGGCCCTGGTAGATCTCCCGGCGGGGGAGGCACCTCCGTTC
>OGPF01000197.1_pt1 | contig 40650 bp, 19 predicted proteins | sample 1552871 | NCBI WGS metagenome assembly OGPF01 (sample SAMEA2580276, study PRJEB22360) | human gut metagenome | biome: human gut; feature: human-associated habitat; material: faeces | place: Denmark | collected 2008/2010
TATGCCGACTGGGAGAGGGGACGCCGTGCCCGCCGGCAGCCATGATGTCGGCACCGGCGCGTGAGCTCTGCAGGAGGAAGGCGTTGCCATAGTCGAAGAAGTACATGCCACGGGCGGTCAGCTTGTTGATGGCAGCCACCTGGCGGCGCAGAGACTCCTCGACACGGGCCTTGAACTCCTTCGGATCCTCGGCCATCATGCGCTTGCTCTCCTCCAGGGTGAGACCCACGGGATAGTAGCCACCGGCCCACGGATTGTGGAGAGAGGTCTGGTCGGAACCGAGATTGACCTCGATATCCTCCTCGGCCAAGCGCTCCCAGAGATCGACGACATTGCCGACGTAGGCCATTGACTTCACCGTCTTGGTGCTCACAGCCTCGCGGATGGCGGGAATCAACTCGTCGAGCGAGGTGTGGAGTTCATCGACCCAACCCTGCTCGTGACGCTTCTCGGCAGCGAGCGGATTGATGTCGGCCACGACGCTGACCACCTTGGCGATGTTGCCAGCCTTGGGCTGAGCACCGCTCATGCCACCGAGGCCAGAGGAGACGAAGAGGGGGATGGGGTTCTTGGCACCACGGGCGGGATCGTGCATCACACGACGGGCGGCATTGAGGACCGTGATCGTCGTGCCGTGGACGATGCCCTGCGGGCCGATATACATATAGGAACCAGCCGTCATCTGTCCGTACTGGCTCACGCCGAGGGCGTTCATGCGCTCCCAGTCGTCGGGCTTAGAGTAGTTGGGGATGACCATACCGTTGGTGACGACCACTCTCGGTGCGCGCTTGTGTGACGGGAAGAGGCCGAAGGGATGGCCAGAGTACATCACGAGGGTCTGCTCGTCGGTCATCTCGGAGAGGTACTTCATCGTCAGACGATACTGTGCCCAGTTCTGGAAGATGGCGCCATTGCCTCCATAGATGATCAACTCGTGCGGGTGCTGTGCCACGCGCGGGTCGAGGTTGTTCTGGATCATCAGCATGATGGCTGCGGCCTGCTCCGAACGATGGGGATAGTCGGAGATGTTGCGGGCCTTCATCTCATAGGTGGGACGGTAGCGGTACATATAGATACGACCGTACTGGCGCAGCTCCTCGGCGAACTCGGGAGCGAGCTGTGCGTGAAGCTCCTTCGGAAAATAGCGGAGCGCGTTGCGCAGAGCGAGCTTCTTCTCCTCCGGGGTGAGGATATCCTTACGCTTGGGCGCATGGTTGATGGTGGTGTCGTAGGGCTGCAATGCCGGCAGCTCAGCGGGAATGCCGGCACGGATGTCGGCCTGAAATTCTGCTAAGGTCATTATTTTGTTACTTTTTGTTCAATGGTGAAAGCCCTTTGGCGTCTTTCGGCCAAAGGGCTTCGGTATGGTGTCTTATCCCTCGATCTTCGTATCGACGATAGCGAGGATCTCCTTCTCCTGCTGCTGTGCGTTCTCGGCCATCTCCTTGGCCTCGGCCAAGATGGCGTCGGCAGTGGCACGGTCCTTGAGAGAAGCAGCGTTGATGCGGACGTTGAGCCATGCGCCGAGCACTGCCGAGCGAGCGGCGAGTGCGCCTACTCCTGCGTCGCTGACAGAGGCGGGGTTGCCCTCCTGTGCCATGGCGCGGCAGATGTCGAAGGCGGCATAGGCGGTCTTCATCGTCTCCAGAGGCACCTTCGTGGCATAGAGCGTGGCGTCCTGGATGGCCTGGCTGCGGGCAGCCTTCTCCTCTTCGGTGCCCTTGGGCAGGCCGAAGGCATCCATGATGCGGTTGAAGGCCTCGGTGTCCTCATCGACGAGGTGCAGGGCGCGGCGGACGATATCCTGACCACGGTCTGCCCACTGAGAGAACTCCTCCCAGCGCTCGTCCCATCCACGCTTGTGGGCGGAGAGGTTGGCCACCATCGTGCCCAGGGCAGCTCCGAGCGCACCCATGTAGGCGGCGATCGTGCCACCACCCGGTGCTGGACTCTCGCGGGAAGTCTCGTTGGCAAACTCGCTCACCGTGAGATCGACGAGCTTCGCCGTTTTGTCCTCATCCTCCAGGAGATACTCGATGACCTTCTCTCTCGGGTTGAAGGGCTTGAGGTCCTCCAGACCCATGGAGTGGATGGCGATCTTGATGATGTCCTCCTCGGGGATGCCAGTGGAACGCTGCTGCTTGTGCAGGAAATACTCACCAGCCTCGATGAGCACGCGCTTCGGGATGAGACCGACAATCTCCGTACCCGTCACGCGGACGCCACGCTCGGCGGCGGCACGGCAGACCTCGTCGAAGGCCTTGTGGAGCGGGGTGACATTGATGTTGGTCATGTTCATCGAGACCTGTGCGATGCCATACTCGTCGATGAACCATCCGATGGCCTTTGTGGCTTTCAGCGTGCCCGGCTGCATGATGGGTGATCCATTCTCGTAGCGGAGGATCTTGCCCGTGAGGCTACCACCCTCGCGCATGGGGCGTCCCTTCTCGCGCACGTCGAACGCGATGGCGTTGGCGCGGCGGGTGGAGGTGGTGTTGAGGTTATAGTTGACGGCAATCAAGAAGTCGCGTGCGCCGACAGCGGTGCAGCCCGTGCGTGCCACCTTCTCGTCAAAGGGACGGTTGCCCAGATCGGGACCATCCTCCGTGCCGAGACGCTCGGCGAGCTTCTCATACTCACCACGGCGGCAGACGGCAAGGTTCTTGCGCTCCTCGGTCTGTGCGGCGGCCTCGTAGAGGTAGCAAGGAATCTCCAACTCGTTGGCGAAACGCTCACCCAACTTGCGGGCCAACTCGGCACACTCCTCCAGCGTGATGCCGGCTACAGGTACGAGCGGGCACACGTCGGTGGCACCGAAGCGGGGGTGTGCGCCATGGTGCTGGCGCATATCGATGAGCTGGCCAGCCTTCTTGACTGCACGGAAAGCAGCCTCACAGACGTCCTCGGGCGAGCCGACAAACGTCACCACGGTGCGGTTGGTGGCCTCACCCGGATCGACATCGAGGAGCTTGACGCCCTTGACAGACTCGACCTCGCGGGTAATCTGGTTAATCACGTCCATGTTGCGGCCCTCGGAAAAGTTGGGGACACACTCTACAATTCTTACATCTTTCATGTTCGTCTTGTTTCAGGAGATTGTTTAAAATATGCGACAAAATTACAGTTTTCTTCCGAAACGACCAAATAAATGAGGGAGAAATGTTGGGGACAAGGCAGCAGGGTGCCGTGACGGGGCGGCAAAGGGACTAAAATGGCGGTGGAAATGATGGAAAACGGGAGGAAGATCGCGACGGAAAAGACGGGACAAAAGGATGCGCCCGCCAACGGCCTGTGGGGCTGATGGCGGGTGCAGCTATGGGGAATCATGCCAGGTCGCCGTCTGGGCGAACCGTAGCTGACTATCAGAAGGTGACGTTCATACCGAGGTTCAGGCTGGCATTGGAACTGAGGGGGATAAACTCCTTGCTCGTCTTGCCGAGGATGTGGTCCATGCCGATGAAGAAGTTGAAGCCCTTCGGATGGGCGTTGATGACCCATCCCATGCTGGCCGTGAAGCTATTGACCGAGAAGCTCATGCCGCCATCGAGCCATGACAGCGGGGCTACGTTGGCACTCAGGCGCGCGTCGGTCCAGCTATACTTGCCATTGATGCGGGTGGAACTGAGGAAGCCGAACTTCAGCTGGCGGTAGGCCGGGAGCGTGTATTCGCATCCGAAATTCATCGTCGCACCGATACCCGTGCTGCGGCTACCCTTGTCGCCATCACTGGAGAGGTTGGCAAAGTCGGCAATCTGGTCGGCATAGCGGTCGCCCTGTGAGTCCAGACTGTTGTCCTTCGGGTTGCCCATGGCGTCCTCTTTCTTGACAGCCACATCGTGGAAGCCGTTGAACTCGAAACTCGTCTGTCGATTGACGGCCTGCATGTTGTTGCTCCATCCGATGAAGCCAAGGTCGAGCAGCGCGGCGCTCACCGTCCAGTCGTCGTCGATCTTGTAGGTAGCACCGAGGTCGAAGGCCATACCAAAGCCACCCAGGCCGGCACCATCGACATCCACGTCGTTCACGCGACGGTAGGTGCCCTGCCCATCGACCTTGTACTCTTTCTGCTCCTCTTTATAAGTAAAGCCCTTCATCGACACATTGGCCATCGCTTGTCCCGTCATGGTCCATTTGTCCGGACCGCTGAGGTCGGCACGCAGGTCTTTGATCTCGGCATCGGCACGGGCCACACCGAAAAGCAACTTCATTTTGGCACCGACACGCAGGCGGTCGTCGATCTGGCGTGAGTGGCCCAAAGCGAGCTGCACAAACGACTGGGCATGGGCGTGGATGTCGCCGATGTCATAGCTTTGGTTGCCCGTGTTCTTGGCAAAAGCAAAGAGCTCGTAGGGCAGCGACAGACCTACGTTGGTGCGGGCATCGAGCGAGATGGTGTTGTAGCCGCCCCAGGCCTTGAAGCCCGCAGAGAGCAGCGTGATATCCACGTCGGCATTGATGCGATTGTTGCCCGAGGCAAAGCCCTTCAGTGCCTCGTCGTCAGCGATATAAGGATTCATGAAGGTGGTCTTCTTCTTGTCGCTGTCGATGCCGTAGCGCGGGTTGTCGAAGAGTACGTCGCCGAGGCCGAAATTGCCCTGCGTGCGCACCTGAATGTTGCCGAGAGCGGGTATCGAGACGTAGTTCTGGTCGTTGCCATACGCCGGGTTGAGGTTGTGGCGGAAGGTATATCCGTCGATGAAGTAGCCCGTGTTGAGTCCCTGGGCCATCGCGCCGCAGGACAGTGTGGCCAGTGCGGCGACCATCATATATTTCTTGCTTCTATTCATGATGTTGTGTTGGGTCTAAAAGTGGTTATCAGTCCTTGTTTACGATGATCTTGCCGACGAGTCGCACCTTGATGTCGCGCGCCTTCAGCGTGTGGTTGTAGGCGTTGATGGTCTGGCCTACGATACTCTTGGCACCCTCCTCGCCCGAGGCTGCCTCGATGCGGAATGTGAGTCCATCAACGAGAGCCACGCTGCCCGGCTCGCCCTCGGTCAGTCGTATCTTGAGCGGTGTGACGACAGGGGTTTTGCCGTCCTCGGAGGCGTTGATGACGTTGGACACCTCTACCTTGATGCGGTTCTCGGGAATCGGCTTGCCCTGGACGTCGATGGCGGTGGCCGATACGGTCAGGTAGGCGGGAATCTTGTTCTCCACGTTGGCCGTCAGTTCGATGGCGCTGCCCGCCATGAGGTCAATGTCCTCCAGGTCGTCAGTCCATCCGTCGATGGTGTCGTTATAGACGATGCGTGCGCCCTCGTCGAAGGCGAGCGGTGCCATGATGGAATAGGCAGGCTGGATGGTGTAGCTCTTGCCAAGCTCCATCGTGCCCTCGCGGGAGGCATCGGCACGGGCCTCGGCGGCAAAGCGTACCGTCTTCGGAATGCGACGCATGATGTCGGAGAGTTGGGGAACGGCCACCACCTGATCGTAGGCGGAGGCATCCACACCCTCAGCATACTTGCAGATGCAGACATGGGTGGAGCCATCCGGACGGATGTAGAACTCGGGGATGCGTACCCTGGCCATTTCCTGGCCGTTTGCATCCTCGGCATAGAGTGTGCCGGAGACAAATCCCGCCACGTCGATGTCGCTTTGGATATTGATGTCGATGAGGGGGTTGTAGAGATTGACCGACACCTCGCCGTCGGTCAGGAAGTCGGGCACGGAGCCGATGGTGGTGCGTCCCAGGTCGCGGAGTGAGATCTCGGGATCAAACTTACCCGTGGCCTCATGCACCGTGATGGAGCCCATCGACATATTGGCTGAGAGGTAGAGGTCGCCACCGCCCTGGGCATAATCGATCTCGTCGAAAGAGATACCCACATTCAGCACGCCATTGAGGTCCACTTGACCATCCTTGCCATTCTGTCCTGGCGTGAAGCGCAGCTTGTTGTCCGTCGTGGCGGGCTTTTGGAAGTCCAAAGTCTTGACCGCGGCACGGAGCTTGATGTTGGCCGTGCTGCTCACGTTGTGAAATGTCACTACACCCGTGGCCGCATCGTAGTCGGGCTGGGAGGGTGAGCACTGGCGCAGGTCGAGGCGCATATAGGAGGGTACGGTGAGCGTGAGGGTCTTGAAGGTCTTCACCGCACGCTTCAAATCGGCACTGACGGCCACGCTGATCTCCACGTCGGACGACACACTGGCCTCTTTTAATTCGCGGATATCGTTAGAGGCGGCACCGGTGTAGTGGAACTCGGCCAGCTTACCCTCTGCCGTGACGGGGTTGCTCAGCTTCGTCCTGCGTGCTCCTGCACTCTGGCTCGGCAGCGTGATGTGCAAGCGGAAGTTGTTGTTGACATTGGCCTTCTCCACCCAGATCTTGTTGATGTAGGGATGGGAGGGCGTGGCCTCGTCGCCGTCTTTGTTGAACATATAGTCGCCATTGGCCGCTATCTTCACAAAGTCGCTGTTGTTTAGTTTCAGCACGTCGTCGAGAATGATGTTCTCCGTGCTGCTCGTTGGCAGCTCCAGGCCCTCGCCGCCCACGCCGATTGTGGAATCGACGCTGGACAAATCGTAGTCGCTGTCGGTACATCCTGTGCCCAACGCCACGATACTGAGGCCCATCAGGCACCCGATCAGTTTTGAGTTGGTGGTGAGTTTCTTCATAAAATTCGTCGTTATTGGTTCTTATTGTTTTAGTATGGTGTTTCGTGGGGAATCAAGAGGTCGAACGTGTCGCCCTTGCCGTTTAGTGGCTTCGAAACTGGCATACAGCTACAAAGTTAAGATTTTTTTGTATAAGGGACAAATTTTTTCAACTCTTTTTGCGTCCCATGCCGAAAGTTTCTTCGCGCGCCCCTATCGGGGTATAGGTATGAAAGGAAGTGCAAGCACCCCCCCCACTCCACCGCTTTCGTTGCGCAATGTTGACTTCGGGGCTACGATCATGCAAAATGCCCTGTCGTGCAGCAAAGGGGGATCCATTGCTGCGCGACAGGGCACGAACTGTAGGAATCTACGGGGTGGCTCGTTTTACTGTAGTAGCTCGTAGCCCTTTTTCGTCCACTTCTTCATGTCGTCGAGATCGAGGTCGTCGCCGCTGAAGTCGTAATCGCTAAATTCAAAAGTTTTGAAGCTCAGAACATGTTCTTTCAATTCTGCATCATAATAACGAAGAGCAAAACTCACATTACCAGGAGGGCTATCCGTGTAGGCGATGACAAAGAGAAGGTTCTTGACATACTCTTTGCCAAACTGTGGTACGTCGAGATAGAATGTCTGGGCTGAGACTTGACGGCCTTGCTGGTCTTTTACGAATGCAATCAATTCCAGTGAGGAGCATTGGTCGATTACCTTTCCCTTGAGATTCAGCTTTACTCCGACGGCCTCCTCTCCCTCAGAGAGCACATTGCCTGTACCCGTGATCTGCACTCGCTCGATGTTTTTGATTTCTAGCGTATTGCCAAAGCGTGTAAACTTCTCGGGGTCATAGAATTTTCCATCAACCACAGGGGTTGCATAGTAAAATTCGTCCCTATACACTTTAGGGAGATAGAACTCATACTCATAAGTTGCCTTTGAGTCGAAATTTTCGTTCTCATGTCCAATACAAGTGACACGCTTCCCATCATCATGATATCTATTATAGATATATAACTCGGGAACCCCGTTAGGCGTATCGAGGAAGGTTACATTTTCAGTTTTTACCGTAGCATAATAGCAGGTAGAGTCGGCATTCGACTTGTCGGGTATGGGGTAGATCTTGTCCACCTTTATTTTAGGATTAGCTCGCCATGATCCATCCCAAAAAGTCCAACGAGGACTTTTCCATTCCAGCAGTGGGATTTCCCATATTTTGGCATCTAATGTGCCTTTGATATCCAAACCGATCGTAGGAGTGACATAGAGTCCTGAATTACCCGCATAACCCAGCTTCTTACCATTAATGTCTTTGGGCGTCCAACCTGCAAAATCAACCACATTTCTAGGTGGGACAAAATCCCATGAATACTCCATAGGGAAACTGATAGAAGGCCCAAGCTCCAATTTTAACAATTCTGCAACTCTAATTAAAACTCCAATATTCATATTGGGTCGTACTCCAATTCCCAACGAACTTATCTCGTTGAAAGGAGTTTCTGTATAGGTCTTAGGACTATTTTCCACGGTTTCTCCTGACTTAGGAAGAAAGTAGGTCTCCTTTGCGTTTTTTACATAACCTATTTTAAAAAGCGTTCCTTTCATGCCTGTCTCCAGCGAAAAAGGCCTGGCCATTTTCAAAAATCCATAGAAGTCTATAGTAAAGGCACCACTCAGACCAACTGAACAAGGCACACCGTACAAAATGAATCTATGCTCTGGGAAGTCAAGAGGTATCCAATAATCCTCGGTGTTGATTCTTGAGATTGGGCGTTGGTACAAATCTTTTACAATGTCCATCCTTTTTAATCTTTGAGAGTTCCACAGTATCGTTTCCCAAGACCTGTTGCCCATAATGGGAAATGTCATACCTGCCGTTGCTTCTTGTCCTCCAAATCCACATTTCAAGTCATATTCAAGAGAAAGCCAGGTCTCCGAATATTGGTCTTCCGTTCTGGTTTCACTGAAGACATGCGCATACAAATTTGCACTAGCATATAAATCAATCTCGCCATCCAAGTAGGGATTGATAAGCTTCTTACCTCCTAATGGGTCATAATCCCATTTCGGATCATGCTTCACATACTTTTTGAACATTCCTTTGTAATTGCCATTTTTCAATCCCAGATATAAAGTAAGAAGTGGAATTTCCCGTTCACTAGACTCGTCCGAGAGGTAAGGACCTGCCTTTGCAAGAGGGTTGAGGTAGGTGCCTCGCAGCTTGTACTCATACTCAGGCTCATCACTTGCCACTTGCCAAAAGCCGTAGGCATTGGATCGATTGACAGGCTCTCTTATTATATCGAAGTCTGTCACAAAATCAAATACCTTATACACGTCCTTATAAGACGCGGGAGACACCTCGACCGTATAGCCGTTGTCGGTAGTGCGGACAAGGTTCACTTGGTGGACCAGTCCGTTGGGAATCGCATCGGCTTGGTCCGTGGCAAGAAACTCTCCACGCTGCGGCAGCAACTCCAGGGGGATCGACTTGTTGAAGTAGATCTCCGTCACCCGATCAAGCGTGTCGGTCTTGTAGGTCAGGAGGTAGGGCAGATAGTCCTTGTCTATCATCCTCGTTTCTGACCCAATTTGGTACCTCACCTCTCCCATATCGCTCACGAGGCGGCGTGGCGAGGTGATGCCGTCGCCGTTCTCGGTCTCCTGAGGAGTGGTGGCGGTCTCCGGCTCGTCTATCATCAGCGTGCATCCCGTAAAGAGCGCGAGAAGCAGCAGGGGCAGCAGGCAGCGTATCTTCTTCATAGTCGTATATTTGTCTAAAAGTTTATATCATAGAGTTTTGACAGCGTTCCGAGGGTCTTACCCGTGTCGAACTCGAAGTCTTGCGGCGCGGAGTAAAGTCGGAAGCGGCGGCGGTCATAGCACCGCAGGAGAATGCGTCCCACATGGGTGTCATGCTTCGCCCAGATGCGGAGCAGCGCATAGTTGATGTCGTGGGCCGTCTTTGGCACGGCCATTCCCACGAGCTGCCCGCCAATGAAGGCACCGACCATCATCGAGTCGGGGTTCCATTCCTCTCCTCTCACGGTGATATGGGCATAGATGACCATGTCGTGGGGATGGAGACGATTGAAGTCGGGCTGCTCCCACCGCCCTATGACCCGCACAGAGCAGGAGGCGGAGGCCATGGCGTTGGAAAGAACGGCCATGACGCGAGCCGTGCCCGGACTGACACATATGAAGCGGTCGCCAAGGACGTAGGCCGGCGGGATGGAGTCGTCGCTGGTCACACTCCAGAAGACAGAGAGGCTGTCGGGACGGGGTGGCGAGAAGTCCACGGAAAGGGTCATCGTGTCACCCACCATGACCACGGAGCTGTCGTTCTGGCAGATTATCTTGCCGTCCCACGTCGCGCGCTCCTCGCCAAACTCGAAGAAGTCGCCGCAGGAAGTGAGCGCAAGGACGGCGAGGGCACAGAGCCACGGCGCGGCGCGGTGCCTCAATAGGGAGGCCGTAAGTCGGCGGATAGGTTTCATGTCCATGATCATTGTTCTGTGGTTGACGGCGGATTGGCCGGAGCGGCCACCGTCACCCGGTTAGACACTTGTCCCTGGCGGCCATCGCGGAAGCGCACCGTCAGGTAGTATTCGGCCCACTCGCCAGGTTGCAGCAGGTCGCCCGTATAAGTATGGACGCCTTGTGGCACGTCGGTGATGAACCGGAACGTCTCCTGCCCCTTGCGGCGGCGATAGACGCAGTAGTAGTATTCCGCTCCCCCCGCGTCCTTGTCGTCCATCTCCCAGGCCAGCTTGACCTCGCCAGAAGGTACGTCATAGTCGGCGAAGAGGGTCGGCGTGAGAGGTAGCACCTTGTCGTAGTTGACACGGCCGGAGAAGGCGGGCGAGAGACCAGAGCTGATATCCCAAAGGCTGATGGTCTCGACAGCATACTCGTAGCGCGCTCCCAGCGGGGCGGGCGGTGCATCGTCGATCTGCAGGGCATAGCCATGGGCACGCACGGAGTCACCGTCGGCCACACGGAGCAGCGTCCATGCTGCGCCGGGGCGGCGACGATAGACGTTGTAGTGAGAGATCATCTCGTCGCTTCCACCGATCCAGCGGGTGTGAATCATGCGGTTGTCAACCCATGCGGAGTCGAGGTGGGGTCGCGAGGGAGGCACCGTACTGGGACGGAGGACGGCGATGGTGTCGGAAGGCGCACCGATATTGGTGGCGTAATCGACCGCACGCACATAGTAGTAGATGTACCGCTGGTTGATGTCCACCGCCACCGTGTCAGTATAGGACCGCGGGATGACATGACGGCGATTGAGGATCGTAAACTCATCGTCGGGGGAGTTGGCCCAGAAAACATCGTAGTGGTGTACGTCGAGCGTGTCACTCATCTCCCAAAGGATGGCGATGGTGCCATCCAGGCTGGGGAGACCCCGCACTTGGGTGGGTGCCTCGGGTGGGCGGGCGTCCCTCACACGCAGGAGCTTCGGATAGGCGTAGCCCATGTTCTCGGCAGTATCGACGGCGGCAATGGTGATCATACCCGTCGAAATGTTGGTCACGTCAATGCGGACCATCGTATCTCCGGGCGCAATATACTGGTTGGTGAGGAGTTTCCACTGCTTCGAGGAGTCGCGCTCATTGAAGTAGAGGGGGACGTAGCGGACGAAGTCGTCCTCCAGGCTATCCTTGTGGAAATAGATGGTGGCATAGACCTCGTCGTAGAGTGTCTTGCCCGGACGGTCGATGACGATGGAGGTGATCTCAGGCCCGAGCGGCGGCATCAGGTCGGGGAAGAACACCTTGTGGGGTGCCGAGAGCGGCGTGAGATCGCCAAAGGCATCGTAGGCACGCACAGCATACTCATAGAGGCCAACCACGCCCGGCGAGTGCTCATAGAAAATAGAAGGGTCGTCCTGACCGAAACGGAACGGCGGTGCATAGGGCAACTCGTTGACTTTGCGCCAATCGGCCTCGCCCACCTTGCGCCAAAACACGTCGAAAGTACCGTTGATCGCATCATTCCAACTCAGACCGACCGATCCATGCTCCAAAATGGTGTCGGTGAGGGCTACGTCGTAGGGAGCGGGGACATACTTCTCATTGCGGAGGTTCTCCACCTGGGCTGGCATGATGAAGAAGCGACCCGTCGTGTCGGGAACAGACGGCATAATAAAATAGGAGTAAGTCTTTCCCTTCTTCGCCGTCTTATCGACAAAGCGCAGCCCCATCGCCTGGGCGAGGTCGGGTCTCCATTCTGCAGCGAGGAAAGCGCCGATGAGTCGCGTCTTCTGGTCTTGCTCCAGCTCGACGAAAGACCCGATACTTCCGGGCTCGTAGTTGGTCATCTCCGGAGTCATATCGCCCTCGCCATAAATTGCTCCCATGGCCATATAGGCCAGCGAATCGATCGTGTCGGGGTAGCAACGACGGAAGTCGGCGAGACTCATTGGGCGGATACCCGTCGCGAGGGTGTCGAGGAGGAACTCGCCCTCTCCCTCGGTGTGGCGCAGCACGTCGTAGCCCGTGCGGTTAAGTCGGTCCCATTCGGGATAGGACTCCACCGCCCAGCGCAGGACAATGCTGTCGCCATAGGTGCGGCCCACGGCTTTGATATAGACGTAGAGATCCTCTATGGAGTCTTCGACGCTGTCCCGGGAGAGAGTGCCCACGGGATAGGTGCCCGGCAGCAGGTCGTCGTCATCGGCTTCCTGCACGATGGTGTCGCCGACAGCCACGCCCAAGGGGGCGCGCCATGGGATAGTCGCTGCCCAAGAGAGCATACACGGCACGCACACGGCGGCAGCCAAAAGCCAAACAAGGGCCTTCATATTATTATATTGCTGTTTCATCATCGCTTTACGTCTATTTAGATATTCTTACTCTTTACCTCCGTTTTCCACCCTTATTCGAACCTTTTCCAACAGTACTACCTCTGCCTGTAACGCCACCCGTTCCTTTGTGAGAATTGGTATTCGAACTCTTGCCACGCAATGGGATATTATATTTCACTACCAGATTCTTGAGGAGGTCATTGTAAGTGGTGGTGAAGCGCTTGTCCGAATACTGTAGCGGGTACACAGTCCACATCTTGTTCTTGTAGTCCCAAGCATTGACACGGTAGCGCTTGAAGTAGAGGCGCATATTATTGTTGCGCAACGCCTTCCACGCATTGAATTGAAGGACTTGAGACTGTGACTTATAGTCATCATCGACATACTTCTTGTGGTCCTTGTCCGCATAGGCGAAGTAGAGCGTCCTTCCAAGGAAGTCTCCCTTATCACCCTTGATACGGACATGGCGATACCTGTTGGCTTCCTTGTCCATCTCAATGGTCTTGCTGATATTCAGGCCACAACGGCTGGCCGCATTCCATACAACACCATATTGATACCTCGGAACAAATGCGTAAACACCCGACTCAGCATCGTCATAGGTTTGCTCTTTCGAACCTGCATAGCTCGCCAGCCAATCTCGCATACTCGATTTGGAGTAATAAATCTGAGAACCAACACGACGGATGATATTGTTGTGCATGTCCTCAGCTATGTTGTACACCTCGGCGAACACCCGTGCGTAGGCTTCCTCCGTCAGCTTGTGGCCATCAAACAGGCTGCTGCTATTGCCCAGCCACTGGGTATAACCAACACTACTATGATCGCTATAAAGCGGATACGAGGTGCCTAACTCGTTTTCGAAACGGTAGGTGCCCATCGTGAGGGCGAACTCGATGCTCTTTTGACCGCCACGAATCTGTCCGATGTGCCTGTTCTGGAGTATTCCGTCTCTCCAGCTGCCATAGGGCGTCTCAAGCCAAAGCGACTGCGTGCTTTGCACCGTCAAGTTGAGGTTATTCTTGGCAGAGACAAACTTATGACCACCGATGAAGAACATCCGACTCATATAGGAGAGATAGATAAATGGGTTCTCCGTGTTATAATACGGCACAAATCCTCCTCTTTGATTAGCACTTGTGATGAGTAGCTGGTCGTCGTTCATTTCTAGGTTCTGACCGTCATAGGTGATCTTGTCGAGACGGGTGGCCATAAACTTACTGCAGTAGTAGAGCGGATCGTTGTACAACGCGTTTCCATTGACACCCTGCTTGGTCACAGTGACCTTAAGGGCCAAGAGGTCCTTGACGAACTCTCTGGTGACCTTACCAGCCTTCCGTTCATAGACGGTGACGATAAACTTGCGTCTTCCAGCTCCCACAGTATCGTTGTCATTGACATTCATTAGGCCTGCCTCAGAGACCTCCACCTTCTTGTTGAGGACCCTACCATAGGCATTGATACCATTGTCCTTCATCGCCTTGGTGCGTACCTGCTTTGCCGAAGTGCCCCATACGTTGTAGGTCCTGGCCACAACCCATGTGGCAGGCGAGGTCTTGGTCTCCGTCCACTCGTAGCGCAGGCGGATGATGTAGTTGGCATTGTTGGTCTCTGGTACGTTGGCGAATCCCGACTGCGGAGTGAGGATGGAGTAGCTGTTGGTTTCTATCCATTGGTTCTCCCGGGTGGAGAGCAGCTTTCCATTGGAGTAGAGATACCACTTCAGTCTGCCTTTCTGGTAGGCTTTGCCCTTCATCGGCCGAGCCAGCGAGATGATCGGCTGCTTCACGTCCTCCCAATATGCGGGAGTACCAGTGTAACTGTAGCTTTTGCCATTGGCAAAATAGTTGAACATCATGTCTTCTCTATTGCCCGGCTTACCCTGGTTGGGATACATCAACTTCACATGCGGATACAGGTCCTCGTCGTCCTTGAAGCTCATCTCCTCATTGTTGGTGGCGAAATAGAACTCCTTGGTCTGTTTCCATGCCTGGGCAACGTACTTGTTCTTGATGGTGTCATACGTCTCTGGATCGCGCCATGAGCCGTTGTAGAACTCCTGTGCGTAGCCAGAAATGGTGACCTTATAGTACTTGTTGCGGTGGAGCTGCTCCACAGAGAGCGTCACCTTCTCCTTATAAATACGGTGCGTCATCTCATACACCACGCCATTGCGATTGGCCTTGGCATCAGAGAGCGAACTATACTCCGTCAGCGTAGGCGGCAAAGAGGCGTCCATCTTGAACCGGAACTGGCGGCTTGCCAGGTCCTTGAGCGTCTCCTCGCTCTTGCCATCGCCACTGGAATGGTTCTGCAAGCGATTCAGCTGTGTGGGATCCACGACGCGGATGGGTACATTCAGGTCGGCCTGCGTCATCACAATGGGATTGCTTTGGATATCCCAACTGATCTTCGCCTTCTCGGCCTCGTCCCAACTCTTCAAGCCGATGTTGCAGCTCTCGAAGAGGACATAGTCGTCGAGGGCGTTGCCGTAGAACATCTCGCACACATCGCCACACTCGAAACTGAACTTCTTGTTGAGTTTCACGAGGCCACCGAGGAGCTCTACCTTCACGCGGGCTTTACCCGTGAAATAGTTCGGATTGGGCATAGCACATTTCAGCACACCGCCAATGCCCGCATTGAAGAGATCCAACTTCTTCTTGAAGAAGCCGAGGTTGATTTTCAGGCCAAACTTGGCATAGAGGTAGGCGTAGAGCTGTCCCTCGCCATACCAACCGTTGATACCCGGAGCCTTGCCAAGGTTCATACACGTATTGTTGCCCTTGAGGTGACGGATAGAGACGTCGAAGCCCGCCGTCGCACCCATGTCGCCATAGAAGAGGCCGAGGTTCACATCTACATAACCCCATACCGAGGCACCGAGCATCACGCCACCACTGGTCTTCGCATTGGCCAGGAAGTCGTTGCGCGCCTTGGCGCGGGCGTCGTTGGCCTCCGAGATGTTGTCGCTCTTCACACCACCCTTCTCTCCACCGTCGAGGAACCTTCTTACCTTTTCGGGTATCGGGGGCAGTTGCCCGTTATTGGGCAGCTCATTGCCCAGACAGAAGTAGGCGTTGGCACCGATGGCCACCGAAACGATTTTCGATTTGAAGTTGACGAGCGTAAACTCACAACGCTTGTCGTGGTCGGGCTCACCAAGGTAGAGGTGCCACTTGGTCGCACCACCTGGCTTCTTGTGGCCGATATAAAGATCAAGACTCACCTTGAGCGAAGGACCGCTAAACGATGTGCCATCGTCGCTCTTGTCCTTGTCTTCGGCCTTCTTTTTCTCATAGGAAGCCATGTCTTTTTCGTAATCCTCATTCTTCTTCTTGCTCTGGTCGCCCATTCCGCTCTTGAAGCTCTCCTCAGCTGTCTCCTTGATTTCTTTGAACTCTCCTGCGACAGCATCCACCTGGCTCTTCACTTCGGAGAGCGCACCATTGAGCTCATTCATAATCTCCTTGAGCTCGCCACCGTCGAAAGCAGCATCCATGGTGAGGTTGAGCTGGAAGTAGCGTTCCTGTTCGTTGTCCTCATAGACGAGCTTGACCTTACTCTTGACGATGCCACCGACCGCCGTCACCGAACCATTGAACAGGAACGTGGTGAGCGTCTTCTTCTTGGTATCGAAGGCAACGGTCAAGTCGAGGCGGCCCTTGATGGCCTCACCATCACTCGTCGTGATGCCCATACCGAAGACAAGACCAATCGCACCCTTGCGAGGACGAGGATTGAGCTTGTCGCTCGTGTTATAGACGCAGTTGATGTAGAGACCTCCACGAATGTTGTTGAGGGCCACTGGCGGCATGGGAATACCCATCTTGCCACCCACCATCACGTCGAAGAAGCCCCAAGAGAAGTTGTTACCCTCCTCCTTGTGGTTGAAGTAACCGCCCTGGACGTCCATCTCGAAGATGCCGCCCTTGACCTTGCAAGACAGTTTGCCCTTGTAGCCCTTGTCCGTTCCACCGATGCCTCCCGCATCGCCATCAACCGCCAGCACACCCTGGAAGGAGAGCACGGCTGTCTCGATGTCGAGTCGGGCCTCGCGGAACTTCAGGTCCTTATACTCTAAGGAGATCTCGCTGGGCTTACTGATATTCTTGACGTAGGACTGGATCTCCAGCGTCGTGCCTGCCGTCACATCCAGATCGTCGCTGAACGTGATATCACCACCAATCTTGATGGCCAGATAGGGTTCACCGTCGGTGACAACATAGTCAAATCCCCAGTCGGTAAGTGCAAAGCGGAACGGTCCTACCTTGCAACTCAACGACTTGTTGGATCCCGCAGCAGCCGGAGCTACCGCCTCATAGGGCACCTCGGCCACACTGGGTCCGTAGCCCGGATTATTATCGTCGTAATCTAGGAACTTCTTTGTCTTTCCGCCACCACTGCCTCCAGTGGCCTTGTCCAATGCCGAGTCTATGGCTTTGCCTGCCGATTCCGCAGCCCTACCAGCTGCATCAACGGCCTTGCCGGCAGCGTCGATAGCATTATCCACAGCCTTGCCTGCTGCATCGACGGCCTTACCTGCTGCGTCAATAGCAGAATCCACGGCCTTGCCCGCAGCATCAATCGCATTATCGACCGCATTCTTTCCCTTTTCGATGGCATCATCGACGGCCTTGTTGACCTCGTCGGGGAGTCCTTCGAACCATTCGCCTGCCGAAGGCTTAGAGGGGTCGGAGTTCATGGCGATGGCACCCCATTGTCCGAAGTTGAGGACCAGTTTACCACCACACAACTCGATATCCTTGGCCTCGTTCCACCAGCCATAGCTACCCTCCGCGACGGCATCGACGATAACCTCAGTAGCCGCCCGGTCGCGCTTCTGCAAACTGTCGGCATAGACCGACTCAAAACGCTTGCCGTTGGCCAGACGCATATTACAGAACTTCAACTGGGGTAGCGAGAGGTCAAACGGGAGCTTCGCGAGCTTCTTGTTGACAGTCTTCGCTCCTGCTACGGTGACACCGCCACCGACACAAAGTTCCACATTGGTCTTCAGCTCACCCGACGCATCGGGCAGTGCCTCGATGAGGAAGTAGGTCAACCTGTGATCGAGTTTCAGCTCACCGAGCATGAAATCGAAGTCGAGGTCCTCGATCTGAGTGGTTTTGAAGACATAGGCATAGCCCTTACCCGTGCCCTTCTGGGTGTAGGACTGGTTATAGATATTACAAGTGTAATAGACCGTTCCCTTGAAGAGCGGTATGTTGAGTTGTCCATCAAAGTAGAACTTGTTGAAGTTGTTCTGGATGATGGAGATATAGAGGTGGTCGAGTGTATATTTGAATCCATCAATCTCACCCTCCTTACCCGTAGAGTAGTCGATGATATTCTTCAGACCCGCGTCGAGCGTGATGCCGGAGCGGTCGATGAACATGTTCTCCATCGTGAAGGACATCGGGTCGTCGCCGTTGCCAATCTTGATGGACTCGGGGAAGCGCATGTTGATCTTCTTGATGAAGAGTCCCTCCCAGAGCTCGTCCTGGCCCGTGGAGATACCAGCCTTGGCACGGTCAAAGTCCTCCTTGGGGAAGACCATGCCGTCGCCATTGCGCGTGGCAGAGAGATCGACGACGACCGTCGAGGCGCCAAAGGTGAAGCCCGGCAGATCGACGTGCTCAAACTCATCGAGGTTGGCCTCGACGAGGAAGTCGTCCCAGCTCGACAGCGTAGTCTTGATATGGAGCATGGGACTCTCCTCCGTCGGTTTACCAGAGGAATCGACCTTCTTGAGATCTTCGGGCATCTTCATATCGACGTCGAGGGTCAGACCGACAAACTTGTTGTCGCTCCAAGCCACGAAGCAACCGTCTGCAGGCTCTATGACATCGGTCGGCGCCTTGAAAGTACACTCAAATCCCGTCTTCTTCTCCTCGATGACAAAGTCCTTGAGCAGGGCCACCATGCCACCCTCGGGGATGAGACTGGACGGACTGATACAGAGGCGCGGCGCACCAAAGACGAGAATCTGCTTCTGCGTGACCTCGCTCTCGGGCACGACACAGGTGCCAAAGATATCCATCGTGGCAAACGTCGGAGCAAACTTCATCTTGTTGATGGTCAGTCCGACGGGCGTCGTATTATACTTTTCGGGGATCTCCAGCGGGAAGGTCACGTCCTCCAGATTGCCCTTCAGAAGGTTGGAGACAAACGCCTTGCCCTTCTGGAAGTCCTGGTAGTACTCTGCGATTTCGGGCAGGTCATCGGCCAGACCACGTATCTTGCCATTGGCCTCCTCCTGCAGACGGTCGGCATAGGGCAGTCCTGTGTCACCGATAAGGTTGTCGATACCCCAGTCGGAGAAGAGTTTGTCAACGACCTCCGAGGAGCGCATCTTCACACCTTCCTTGCCGCCCCATGTCTCGACCACACCCTCATAGACCTGGTCTTCGGTGTTGATGGCTATGTCGGAGAACTCCACGGCAAGCTTCCATGTGAGCAGCAGAGGCGACCACACCACGTGGCCGTTGCCCGAGAAGTGACCGGGCTTACCCTCCACAGCCTTCAGGTCGCCATCGAGGATGAGCTTGTATTCACCTATCATCACCTCGCTGCCACGCAAGTCGTCGGCAGACCGGCCGGTGGGGTTCGTGTTCTCAATGTCTATCTGGTTGCGACACTTGAAGAAGTTGTGGCTGATACGTTCCGCCATGGCCGCGTCGAAGGTGTTGAGCGAGTCGTTGAGGAAGTGGATCGACTCCTCGTTGAGCGACTTCGGAACGACGCGCAGGAAGAGATAGTCGCCCTTGGCAACCTTCTCACCGAGCACCGACCAGCCGATGGAGTCGCTGCGCTGGGTGAGATTCCGGTTGGTGTAGATAGGCTTCTCCTTGAGCATCTCCTCCCGATCCTTGTACTCGCGGGCCGCATAGAGCTCCACGTCGTAGCTGAAGCGGATCGTGTCCTGTCGCACACCGTCACCGGAGTAGTAGCGCGGCCGCTCCCAATTGAGATTGAGGGCGTCGCCCACGAAGAGCTTTCTTGCTCCTCCGTCAGGGGCGAAATAGGGTGACGTGATGCGCGGGTTATTAAAGACGTATAGCGAGTCGGGAGCGTCGCCGTCGGCTCCCAGTCCGACGATGCGGATGCCACCCTTGCCCACGGTGAAGCGCACGGGTGCGGAGCGACCCTCGTCAGTGAATATATACTTACGGTGCGAGCCCGCTATGGTGTCGGGACGTGCCGTGACCTGCACGAGGACATCCATGCTGCCCTTGGCCTTGGCAAAGGTCTCGGCGGGCAGGTCATGGCTGAGCGTCCGTAGGTTCTTGGCCTCGTAGAGGGCTGGCTGGCTCTCCATCAAGCTGCGGCGGGCCGCCTCGCTGGAGAGATCCATATCCTTGACCGCCTCGACGGCTTTCAGTTCATAGGAGAAGGTGACGGGAAGCGTGGACGGATTGTCCGAGACGGGTGCCTTCCAGTCGATAGTGACAGATCGCTGGGCGCTGAGCGTGTCGCCACCCGCTGCCATCATCGGATCGCTGACCACGGGCGGCGCAAAGGTCACACGCCCGTCGGGTGAGCTGGAGGAATAGTCCTTGATGCGGAAGAGGCGCAACTGGCTGCGTCCGTCGTTCTGGATATTGATATAGTCGAGCGCACCGATCTGTGTGGCATTGGATCGTGCCGTGACCTGTGCGACATAGGTTTCAAAGGGAGATAATCCGTTGACAATGCTCGCAGGCAGCATACACTGCGCCACGGTGAGGCCCGTGACCTGATAGACCACGGGGTTGCGCTCGATGGCCTCCAGGGGATCCTGGAGTGGCATCTGCTGTACGATTTTCAGGTCGTAGGTATAGTTGCGCGGCTTCGGATCGCAGTTGACCTGCGGCGCAGTCCATGTGAGGATGGGGGTCTGCTTGACGAGAGTGGCGATGTCGCGGTTCTCAAAGTCGCCCGTGGAGACGGGCATGAGCCACTCGGGAGCTTTTGCCTGGTAGCAGACACGAAACATCGTACGGCTGAGAGCAGGGTTGCTGATCAGTACAGGCGTGGGGGTGTTCGGATTCCACTGATAGGCATTGATGATGATCTCGTAGGTACCCTCAGGCAGGTTGCCGAAGGAACCAGAGGTGACATCGGAGAACAGATTGGACGGCATCGAGACGTCCGAGGATCGGACGTGGTTGAACATCGTCCGCATCTCCGCTGCGGTGAGAACGCGCGTGGCACCCGCACCAACCTCGATAGGCTGGCGCGGCATGGTCTTGGCCGGCACGACGACCTCAAGCCCCGAGGCTGGCGTGACCTGCCGCAGCTCCGCGCCGAAGAAGATCTGCTGGGCCTCGGTGGAGGGATTCTGTACGGTGATGTTGAAGTACTGCCCGGGGTTGGACAGATAGTACATCACTTGCGGCGGCAGCACGTCGCGCAAGGGCATGACATTGACGTTGACGCTTTGGGCCAGCGCGGCGGCGAGGCTCAACAGGGCCAGCATCAGTGTGGCGGTGTATCTTCGCAGTCTCATGTTCTCTATGTATTGGTTTTGTTTCCCCCCGCCTACCACGTCGGGGCGTGATATTTGGAGGATGATGGTCTCTTGGCATTCCTTCCTGCCTTCCCGCCGGAACGGGGTCGGCGGAGAGGGTGGTCTTGGTGACGCCAGCTGCCAACGGAGGTCGGCTTAGGCGTGGGATCACGATCCTGTACGGTATCGTGTGGCGGTCGAGGCATTGGGGCGGGAGATGGGATCACCGGCCCTTACTGCCTTTCTCCTTCTGTTCCTTCTTATCCTTCTTCTTCGCACTCACTTGGAGGAGCGTGAAGGTGTAGAGGTAGTTGAACGTCAGTCTCACGTCGCGGTTGTCGAGCGTGCTCCTCGTCTTCTCCAGATTGACGTCGCCATACTGGCTGAAGGAGGCTCCGAGGCTGAACGAGTGGTATTTCTTGAGAGTGTAGCTCGCCGACAGGTCCACGCCCATGGAGAGGCTCTTGGAGTGGTGGCGCACCTCGTTGTAGTTGAGCGACACCGTGGCCGACGTGCTGAGGTTCTTCTCCTTGAGGAAGGAGCGTCCCGTGGAGATCGAAGCCACGTCGGAGGAGTACTCCGAATTGAAGCCCTTGGTGTTTTGGTGGCTCAGTGAGAAGGTGAAATTGGTCTCCCAAGGCTTCACATTGAGGTTGTAGGACGCACCCAGGGCGAGCGTCTTCACGTCGGTCTGTCCCACGGAAAACTTGTTGAGGTCGCGGTTTTCCGTGTAGTTGGCCGAGAGCGAGATGGTGTGGTCGAACAGTTCGCCGGGCAGATTGTAGGTCGGCACGAGGCTGAAGGAGTGGAGCACACGGTGTATCTCGGTGGTGTCGTTGACCTGTGCCGTACCATCGCCCTGCGACTGCAGGTAGCCATTGTACATCGCCGTGACGTTCATCCGGTCGCTGACGCGGAGCGAAGCCATCGCGTTATAGACATAACCACGGGTGGTATAGAGCTGCTGCTTGGCGAGGTTGTCCTCCTGTCCAGAGAAGGACGCGCTGAGCGTGAGGCGACGGAAGAGGGTCGTCCCGGCACTGAGGCCGAGCGTATGGTAGTTGTTGGATGTGTAGTACGTTCCAAGCGAGACGTAGTCGGGCTGGATGTATTTATAGAAAATGCTCGCGTTGAAACCCTTCAGCGTCAGTCCGAGCGTGGCGTCGCCTGCAAAGCGGAGACGCGAGGTGTAGCGGGTCTCGAAGATCTTGTCAAACCGACGTGCCTCGTCGGTCATGACCTGCTGCGACTCGCGGTCGGCGGTGAAAGCCGACGTGGCCACATTGGCGGCCAGCGAGAGGAAGTTTTTGTAGCTCAACTGTCCTTTCAGTCCGAGGACGAGGTTCTCCTGCGGCCGCACACGGGTACGCCACCGCTCATCGATGGAGCTCTCCGAGTCGTAGGCACGGAGGAAGTAGAGGTCGATACTATTGCCGCCCTTACTGTAGCCTGCCGAGATTCCCCAACCGTAGCGTCGGTACTGTGGAATGCGGGCGGTGGGATCATCGGGGTTGTCATTGACGGCGCGGCGCAACACACCATAGAAGGCGGAGGCACGGAACTGCTTGTCGCGCCACTCCAGTCCCACACCATTGAACGACATGTTGAGCACATACTGGGAGAAGGGCATCGACGACTGGCCGATGTGGGCGGTGAAGTTCTTGTACGACGGACTGAGGTTGAACGAGAACTGGGGATAGCTGAAGTTCAGGTTGTCGTTCGAGAAGTAGATCGAGAACGGCATCGAGAACCCGTAGATGTTGAAGTTGAGATTGGCGAAGAAGCTATTGCTCAGCGGCGACATATATCCCAGCCCGGCAGAGCTGTGGAAGTAGGTATTGTTGGTACCTATGGAGCCGGTGATAATGAGCGGGTCGCTCTTGGCTATCTGCGAAATGTCCTGCGCGCAGACGGGCGCAATGGCCCAAGAGCAGGCCATCAGAATGGCTGCTGAAAGTCTTGCCGCGAGTCGGTGTCTGTGCCCTGGCGTGCTCTGTCTCATTGCGTGGTCGGTTTTTGGTTATTCTTGGGATTCGGTGGTCACATATCTTATAAGGGCCTCCCACCGCGCTTCCGCTCCTTGGCGGTGGCGTGGGAGGAGGCCCATAGAGAGACTAACGTCTGAAGAGGGTGCGGGTGATGGTGCCCGAGGCGGTCTTGACGCGGACGACATAGACGCCCGTGCCCAGGCCCTCGGCAGCGACACGCATACCCGAGGCATTATAGACCTCAACGCTTTCCGCGGCGACACCCGCTACGACCACGCGGCCACCATCGAGATAGACGGCTACGCCCTGGTCGCCCGTGACGCTGTCAATGCCCGTGAGCGTCGGGGTGTTGAGCGTCATCGGACGCTGGTAGGTGCCTACGGTGGAGGCAAAGTCCACAGCGTCGTCGAGGACGAAGTATTCGCCCGTCAATGCGTCATAGAGGCGGAAGCTGACCTTCTCGCCCATCTCGCCATGGACGGTGACGAAGAAGCGGCCATTGATCATCCGGCCTTCTCCGCGACACTCGTCGCCGACAAAGGCACCGATGGTGTAGCGGTCGGCCTCAAGTTCCGTCGTGGGCTGGCAGATGACACTCATGTTGTCGGCAAAGCGACTACCGTCATAGCTCCACACGCTCTGCTCGGCGGCACGGCGGGCGGAAGCCACGCTGCGCGGCTCGGCTTTCGGGATCACTCCCTCGGCGGCAAACGACACAAAGGCATTCTCTGCAGCAGCGTTATAGACCAGGTAGCCCTCGCCTGCGTTGAAGCGCGTGAGCGTTCCTACCCACTGGCCGTCCTGGAAGGTGGCGAAGCCATCATTCTTGGAGACGATGCGCGAATCGTTGGCAAAGGTTGCCTTGCCGAGAGCCACCTGCAAATCGTGGTCGAAGCAGTAGGGATTGCTCACCCACGTCCAGCCAGGCATAAGGTTGATATCACGGCCTGTGTTGTAGTTGTACACACCGCCATCATAGAGGAACATATCGAAGTGAGCACCATCCTTGACGCAAACCTTATAGGCTTCCGCCGTGGTCAACTCCTTGAGGTCGCCAAAGAATCCATATTCGGGATCGTTATAAACGAGCATATATTGCGATCGAACCTCCTGTGCGTCATAGAAATACTTGTAGAAGAGATCTTGGCCGACCTTGTTGGCAAAGAGCGAGATCCAACTCCATCCCTCACCAAGCAAGAGACGTTGGCCGATTTCCACTTCGCTTCTCGGGGCAAACTGGCCATAGGAGATACTCACGTTGTAATTTCCAAGGCGGTTGGCCGTGACCTTCCACTCGTTCTTTCCCTCAATGCGATCGCCGATTTCCAAAACGGGTGTATCGTCCGTATCACTATAAGGAGGAATTCTCCATGTGAGCTGCTTCTCATCAAGCAAGAAATTCTCGGGTCTGGTCTTAATTACCATCACAGCCTCGGTGTCATTGACGTCCATCTGCAACAAATCTAACCAAACGTCTGCAAGACCCTCCACGATGTTCAGTTTGAAACCAACGGAGAAGTTATATTCCTTGTCTGCATTGAAAGAACCATCTTCGTTGAAGCCCATGGCGGTTCCGTTGTAAGTCCACTTCACGGCAGTAGAGCCATATTGCTTGGCCAAAACCTCACTTACCTTGCCGTCGCCGTCGGTGTACAATGTCAGAATACCTTCACCCGCGGTGTCCTCTGCAAAATCGAGTTCATGGGGGAAGTTGATCGTTCCCGTGTTTTCGATGTTGTCCACAAGGCGCTGATAGATATTGAACTTGGACAATTCATAATCTGCAAGCGTCACGGAGAACGGGTCGTTCTTGACCGCCAAGGACTCCTTCGACGGGAAGTCAATGACATAGACCGAAAGGCTAATGGGACCGTTAGGAATATCCTTGTGGTAAACCCACACCGTGGTGCTTCCTGAATTCACCGCCTTGATGGTACCATCATCATTGCGCTGCAAGATACCATCCTCGCTGCTGATGCCATAGGAGATGCCAGCCTCCTTGTCGGTGGCATTCTCGGGATAAATCGTATAGGTATGAGGGAGATACTGTGTCAGCTCATCACCCACACGAAGACGGATCTCATCGTAATTAGGAGTCATCCTTTCGACAGGCTGGATGATCTTGACCGTCACCGTCACGGGATCTACACCCGGTGCAGTGGCCGTCATTGTATAGGTTCCCGGCTTGACAGGATTCCACCATACACCTCCCTGTGCATCAACAATGGCCGTGGGGTCTGACGGGGTCCACTTCACCTTCTCTGTAGCGTTGGCCGGACGGATTATCAAAATGTTTTCCAACGCCCTGTTGAGCATAACATCTTCATTCACAGGGACAGTGATCACGCCGCCAGGATAATCCGTGTCGTTGATAGCGAGACCCGTGATCGGCTGGTGAATGAAAAGTTCCGTACGATGCCAACAGCCACTAATAGACAGGTCGAAGTAAGCCCAGCTGCCTGTTCGTACAGGTGTCAGGACATCGTTCACGATAGTAAAGCTGCTACAGGTATCTTTAACCCACGGAAGGACTTCGGGGAGCGACGCACCTTCTGGCTCGAAACTAAATTTCTCGCGCAGATTGACCGTCTCACCCATGTTGACATGAAGCTCTGATGGTCCATTGATCGCCGTTATGGGAGTAAACGTCAGATGGAAGGGATTTGAAGGAACACCCCCAACCGTCTCGTCACCACCCGTCACGGTAATGGTTTCAGGAAGTACATACTCATTTCCTGGAATATCTTGAAGCACAAATTGTACCTTCTTGCCTTTGTCGGCATCGTTCACACCGATGCGGAGCGTGTAGATATACCGCCCCCCGTTAGGGGTTTCGCGAACTACTGGGTTTGCGGCTGCACGGCACTCACCATCGATGAACGCACCAACACGCATATCGGCGACATTGTCAACCTCCTGCCCCGACGCATCAAAAAGCGTCGCATAAACTACGGCATGGGACGGATATTGATTCCCCGACGGGGGATTCCAGTCCCTCGCTGCCTGCGCCCATAGAGTGGACAACAGGAGCGTCATCATGAATAGAATGTTTTTTTTCATAGACTAATGGGTAAAATTGATTGGAAAATAATGATTCTTCAGTCGCGTCCTTCCGCCGTCCCGACCTCCTGACGGGCGGCGGATGGCCTGTCTCCCCCATCGCCTGACGGCACTACCGTCCCCTTAATAAATAAGGTATTGCAGCCAGCGGGACTGTCGGTCTCGACACGAACGCGCTCCCGGAAGGGCCCTTCCTGTCCATGCGGGTCATAGCTGACCTCTACCCACGCCGTGTCACCGGGCTGCACGCTGCGGGTGTCATAGACCGCCGACGTGCAGTCGCAGTCAGGACGGGCAGAGAGGATATGGAATGTGGCTTCGCCAGCATTGCGAAGCAGAAAGCGGTGGCGAACGATCCCACCCCCCTCGAAAACATCGCCGAAGACGAACACGGTGCCGCCCACCCAAGAGAGCTCCTTCTGCGCGGTGCAGTGGAGACTCCAACCGGTGAGTGTCAGCGGGAGGAGGAAGGCGGTACAAATGGTCTTTCTCTTCGGCATACTCTATTTAGTTTTTTATGTTCAGTGATTGTCTAAGTCTGCAATACGTGGTGTCACGCTGCAAAGTTAAGTAAAAGGCCCAAATTAACAGTTGCAAATATCTTACAAAAACCGCAAACATTCGCTTTGATAACGCAATTTGCTAACTTTTTATAGAAAAACACAACTGTTTGTACATTTTACACCCCGATTTCGCTTTCGTTCTTTTATTATTCTGCTTCATCGTTGTGTAGGTTGCGAAATTGTCTCGGCCCCATGCCATAACATTTCTTAAAGGCGTTGGTGAATGCGCTCGCGTCGTCGAATCCACAGCGGCAACCCACATCCCGGATCCGAACATCCTGACAATCGATGAGCAACCTTGCGGCCTCGCGCATCTGCACACTCGTGATGAAATCTTTCGGCGCAAGTCCTGTAGCGGCAAAGATATGGCGGCGGAAAGTCTGCTCGCCGAGCGACAGGCTCGACGCGATCTCAGCCACACCATGCCTGCGGGCAGGCATCGAGGCAATAATCAGGCGTACCACATTGTGCACAAACTCATCGTGGGATGGACGACGTGGAAGATGCGCATGGGCTTCATGGGGAAGCCTCTGGTGGCGGATGTCGTGGTCTTCTTTCTTCACTGGACAGATATTTTACTTCAGTTTCTGGCGGCAAAGGTATAACTTGTTGGAAATTATGTTGTTGTAAAAATCATACAAAGTGTTGCAAAAAAGTATCAAGACCTTAAAAAAGCCTTTTTTACACGTATTTTGTAGCCTTTTTCCAAGTCTGCAGCTACCATTTTAGCCGTCGTGATAGATTTTTCACACGACTTTATACCATTTTTCATCCAGTTAGGATGGTTTCACCCACCACTTTCCTTACCCCACAACGACCTTGTCACACCATTTTCCTGATAAGCCTTATTGTTTTTTATTATTTTTTTCTTGCCAGACTTTAGCATATCCCTTACTTTTGCATCTACAAATAAGCAAGAGACCTGGAAGATATGGCAAAGATACTGATTGTGGAGGATGACCTGTCGTTTGGCACCCTGATTCAGACATGGTTGAGAAAAAAGGGATTCGAAGTGGAGAAAGCCACCTCGGTCAAGGGCGCGTTGCTCCTGCTGGAGAAGGACGGAGATCGCGACTTGATCCTCTCCGACTTCCGCCTGCCCGACCACGACGGCCTCGCCGTGCTCAAATGGGCGCAGGACCACAACCTGCGGATTCCTTTCATCGTGATGACGAGCTATGCCGAGGTACAGAACGCCGTCCTCGCCATGAAGGCGGGTGCCACCGACTATATCGCCAAACCGTTTCAGCCCGACATCCTGCTGGAGAAGATCCAGGAGGCGCTGAGGGCTCATGCGTCCACACAGCCCCCCACCCCTCTGTCCGATGCAAGCGCACCAGCTGCCCAGCCAACAAATGGCACGACGGAGGGAGGAGACACCGTGCCCCGCTACATCGAAGGCAAGAGCGAGGCATCCCGCCGACTCTATGACTTTGTTTCGCTGGTGGCCCCCACCCCCATGTCAGTACTCATCCTCGGCGCCAGTGGCACTGGAAAGGAGTATGTCGCCCGTCGCATCCATGCACTGAGTCCGCGTGCTGACAAACCATTCTTTGCCCTTGACTGCGGCGCCATCCCACGCGAAGTGGCAGCCTCAGAGTTTTTCGGCTATGTTAAGGGAGCCTTTACGGGGGCCGACCAAGACAAGAAGGGTGCCTTCGAGACGGCCAACGGCGGCACGCTGTTTCTCGACGAGATGGGGAACCTCAACTACGAAGTACAAGTGCAACTGCTCCGCGCGCTTCAGGAGCGTAAGATACGTCCAGTCGGCAGCACCCACGAGATCGACATCGATCTGCGTCTGGTCTGTGCCACCAACGAAAACCTGGAACAGCGAGTGGCCGAGGGGAAGTTTCGCGAGGACCTCTACCACCGCATCAACGAGTTTACAATCCACATGCCCGCGCTGCGCGACCGCGGAACGGACCTGTTCCTCTTTGCCGACCTTTTCGTTCGTCAGGCCAACCAAGAGCTGGGACGCCACGTCGTCGGCTTCGACCGAAAGGCTACCGAACGGATAGCTTCCTACGGGTGGCCCGGCAACCTCCGCGAACTGAACAATGTGATGAAGCGAGCCGTCCTCTTGACCAAAGGCGACTACATCGGTGTGAAGGAACTGGATCAGTGTATGAACCACGCCCAGCCTACAGACCCCATCACCCTCCATGACGAGCAGACGGAGCGGCAGCGGATCGTCCATGCGCTCCAAGCCGCGGACGGCAACAAGAGCAAGGCGGCCCTGCTCCTCGCCATCGATCGCAAGACCTTATATAATAAGATGAAGAAATACGGGATATAAGACGGCGTGAACCTGCGTGCCGGGATGGGGCCTCGTCCCCACCTATGGGGAAGTGTGGAGATGCCACGGTGGCATCTCCACACTTTTTTGTAGAAAAATTCCACACTGTTTCCACACTTTCCACACCACCGTTTTTCGTGCCAAAACTATTTTCTCACTATGTATCAACGACTTACGAAATCATGCCAAAAGTTGGCACGCAGATTGTGATATAATTAGTGAGCCCGCCAAGGAATGGAGACACAACGAGGCGGCTCAACAAAAAAATAATATTCACGATTTAAAAGATAAACATTATGAAGAAGTTAGTTTTTGCAGCAGTCGCAGCGTTGGTTATGGTTTCAGTAGGTAACGTTTTCGCTCAGAATGAGCCAGTAAGTACGATGCAGTCCGACTCTATCAGCTTCGTCGCTCCTGCAGACACCGTCGTCACAACGGACTCCGACGACACGGTAAATCAGCCCGCAGAGCCGGCAGATCAGCCTGCCGAAACAGAGCAGACGGCAGAGTAAGGACACCTCTTGGGAAAGTGTGTTACAGATTGCCTTCCAAGGTATAGGCAGTCAAGGGGAGCAAGTCATTGTGGAATGGCCTGCTCCTTTTGCTATCCGCCTCCATCTTGATAATAGTACCGACAAAGTTTTGTCACGTCGCAGATTTGTATTATCTTAGCATCCTGAAACGACAGAACACCCATCATGCACCGCAATACAATCCCCTTCAAGGTCGCTGCCGGTTATTGCGCCGTGGCCGTCGTGCTGCTCCTGGCCATCGCTTTGGTCTATAGCAACACGAAATCTATCTTTGCCATCAATCACGCCTCGCGGGAATATATCCGGAAGCGAGAGGCCGCTGACAGCGTGATGTCCTCGCTGCTCAAGGCAGAACAGGCCAATCTGCAACAACTCTCGGAGGCCATGAAAGAAAGGACTGGGAAAAACTACCTGCACGAGAAGGTGGAGAGCCTCGACAGAGGAGAAGACTCCGTCGTCGTGCACCCCAAGACCCCACAGAAGGTGCAGGAGAAAAGTACGGTCGTGGAAGTGGTCAAGACGCGCAAGGGTTTCTTCCGCAGGGTGGCGGATGTGTTCCGTAAGGAGCGCGCCGATACGGTGAGCATCAAGGTGGACAACGACACGGCCGTGATAGACACGGTCGTCACCCCGGTGAACGTGGCGAGTAACGTGGTCACCATCCTCAAGCAGGTGGACCGCAAGGAACGGGTGACGACAGGCCACCAGGCCAAGGCGGTACACAAGGAAATGGCCGACCTGAAAGTGATCAACGCCCAACTCGCCCTGAAATCGACCCAGCAGCTCCGCGAAGTACACCGTCGGGAGCGCAAATCGATACAGCAAAGCATCAACCAGGCCATGGCGGCACAGCGTCACCTGTTGTGGCAGATGGGGATGCTGGCTATCGTCGCCGTCGTCGCCGCCGTCATCCTAATAGGTTATGTCTGGCGCGACAACCGTAGAGAACGTATCTATCGGGAGAACCTGGAGCACGCCAACGAGGAGATCCAGCGCATCATGCAACAGCGAGAGCGACTCCTCCTCACCATCACCCACGACATCAAGGCACCCGCCGCCTCTATATCAGGCTTCATCGACATGATGAGAGACTATGTCGATCAACCCCGTGGCAGGGAGTGTCTGGACCACATCCAAGGTTCGGCGCGACACCTCTCCCATCTCGTGGCCTCACTCCTCGACTACCATCAGCTGGAGAACGGACTGATGGAGGTACACCCCGTCAATTTCTCGCCCTCGCAACTACTTCGGGAGTGTGTGGAAGGCCATCGGCTGAAGGCCGAGGAAAAGGGGCTGCAAATGGTACTGGCATGGCAGGACAAGACAGACGGAAAGACGGAGCAGGGCGGAAAGGGTACCATCTGCCGCGCCGATGCCTTCCGCCTCCGCCAAATATTGGACAACCTTGTTGGCAATGCGGTAAAATATACAACGCAGGGCAGCGTCAGCATCGTGGCGACCCTATCTGCCAACGACAACGAAGAAGAGAAGGCATTCCGCCTCACGGTGGCGGTAAAGGACACGGGGAAAGGTATGACGACGCAGGAGAAGCACGACGTCTTCCAAGCCTTCACCCGACTAAAGAACGCACAAGGCATCGAGGGGGCTGGACTCGGTTTGTCCATCACCCATGAGCTGGCCTCGCTCCTGGACGGTGAGATCCAGGTGGAGTCGGTAGTGGGCCACGGATCGACCTTCACCGTGACCATTCCGCTAGAAGAGAAAACAGAGGATGCGGAGATGGAGGAAACCGCCGAGGCTACTCCCACCCTACCCGCTGCGGAATGGGAAGACTCCAAAATCCTCCTGCTCGATGACGACCCCTTGCAACTGCAACTGCTCCAAGAGATGCTGCGCCGTCTGCCGATCGCCCCAGAGAAGGTCATCGTCTGCCATCATGTCACCGACGCACTCACCGCCCTCCACAACGAGAAACCCTCCCTCATGCTCATGGACATTGAAATGCCAGAGATGAACGGAATGGAGATCATCCAGCACCTGAACCACACCCACATGCGGGTAGTGGCAATGACGGCACACGACAGCAGCATCCTCAGCCAGCTGAAGGAGGTAGGCTTCGACGACTGCCTGTTCAAACCGTTTCGTGTCGATGCGCTCGCCAAGGTTCTCGGTGTCTCGCAGGATCACGTTTCCGATACAGTTCCATCACCCTCACAGTCAACCTCCATACCTCCTCGCTTTGCACCGCTCGTTGCCTTTGCAGACGATGACCCCGAGGCGGCCGAGGAGATTGTCCGAACGGTCCGTCAAGAGTTGGCGCAGTATCTCGTCTTGTTACAACAGATACAAAACCCATCCACAAGCTCTACCGACGCAGCAAACCCCACCGAGACGCCCTCTTCCACCACCGATATCAGCAAGATCGCCCATAAGCTCCTACCCATTGCCACGATGATGCAAATGGGTTGTCTCGACGCCCTCACCTCCTTGTCGCCCGAGCATATCAACGATTTGGAGCAACCACAAATACAACAATGCCTGCAAACCGTCATCCACGACTTGCAGGACATTCTTGAGGAAAACTAACCAGCTTCCTTGGGAAGCGTTATACCTTATTATATATATATATATGTGTTTATGCCGGCGAAGCACTCTGGCGATACTGCGTCGGAGAACAGGCGTAAGCCTTCTTGAAAGCGTGGGAGAAAGCACTGGCCTCGTCAAAACCACATTCGCGTGCCACTTCGCCCACGGGGCGCGAGCTATCCTGAAGCAACAGGCGGGCGGCAAGGTCCATCTGGATGGCAGTGATGAACATCTTGGGCTGCTGTCCCGTCTCGCAGACAAAGCGGCGGCGGAAAGTCTGCTCGCCCATATTGAGTTTGGAGGCCACGGCGGTGACGCTCACCTCGCCCTTGGCCATTCCCGATCGCACCACCTCGATGACCTGGCGACAGAGCGTATCGGCCATATCGGCGGGCGACGACTCCACGGAAGGTTGCACACTATCGGGCGATGGTGTCGTTTGGGAGGAAGGAATGGGCGTGGCAGCGCCTTCCTCTGTATCAGCAGCGGAAGAATGCGCTGTCAACTCAGGATTCACAACGGTCTCGGCTGCCGCAGGGGCAGAAAGACTTTCGAGACGGTGCAACTCCTGGAAGAGTCGGCGCAACTGTGCCCGATGGGCCCGCGTGCGACGGTGCTGCACCCAAAGGAAAAGGCCGATGAGCAGCAACAAGACGGCTGCAGAGATGAGCAGGTCACGTAAGTGGGCGTTCTTACCCGCCGAGACCTCCTCGCGCAGCTGATCGTTGCCAAACTCTGCCTCGTAGCGAGCCAACGCCTTGGCCGTCGATGTGGAGTAGAGCGAGTCGCGGAGAGCGTTGAACCGCTCCAACTCATGGCGCGCACTATCGGGGTTGAGGTTCCAATAAGCCTCATAGAGGCCCTTGCGGGCGGTGCACCCATTATAGAGGTCACCCATCTTCGAGAAGATGCCGGATGCCTCGCGAAAAGCCTCCACGGCCGCCTGCTCCTGCTTTTGTCTCAAAAGGATAAAACCCATTTGGTTGAGAGCGATGCCGAGGGAGTGGATATTGCCCACGCTGCGGAGCGTGGGAATAGCTTTTTGATAGACGGCGACGGCCTCGTTGTCACGCTTCATTCCGCCCAGTGCCGCCCCCTGCATGGTGAGCCGGACGGCCATCTTTCCCTCATTGCCAAGCAGGGAGTCGATTACGTATGCCTTTTGCGCATATTGAAGCGAACGCTGGTAATTGCCGAGCTTATAGTAGATTTCCGACGCCATGCCATTGATGACAGCCTGTCGCGGTCGGTTGTTTGCGCGGGAGGCATAGCGCAGCGCCTGCAGGATGTGCTTTTCAGCTTGTCTCGGGTGGTTGGCAGCCAGGTTGATGCCCGCCAAGGTATTGAGGGCGGAGGAAGTCTGGTCGGGATCGCGCAGCTTCTTGTAGATGCGGACGCAACGCGTGGCATACTGTGCGGCTGCAGGGAAGTCGGCCAGCCGCACACCGATAATGGCCAGCAGATTAAGGCAGTCGCCCTTGGCGGCATTGTCATGACGGTAGAGGGGCAGTGCGCGGAGCGCATATTGGCGGGGGGGGCCAAAACCCCCGGGGTGGGTGTAACAAACTTTGCCCTATGCCGGGGCGGGTTGAATTTGGGGGGGGGAGCCAATACTCCTGGGTATCGTTGAACCACTCTCCAGCCCAATACCACACTTCCTTGCGCAGAGAGTCTGTGGGTGTGTTGGTGGCAAACTGTATTCTTTCGTCGGTGAATTGCTCCTGATCAAGGTAGTCGAAGAAGCGGTTGGCGGCCTTCACGCTGCCCTTCTGATCGAAGTCGGCAACGAGTTTTCGCGCGTCCTGTGCCCATAGCGAAGAGCTAAGAAGCAGACACATAATCAGGGTCAATAGGTAATTCTGTTTCATTGGTGGGGCAAAGTTAGCAATTATTTCCTTAAAAGTGTTCAAAAAGGGATGATTTTTTAAACAAAACTTTACATTCGTTCTCAGTTTAATCTCTATCGGCCGTTTGGGGTTGCGCATACATGTATAAAGAGTGAACATTCTGCAGTATCTCATGACTGACAACGGGCGATTTCTGGTAAAAAAACAGAGCGTTCATGGGAATGTGCATCGATATTTGTCCCAAAAAGTGCGGAATGAGAAAAAAACAGGAGAAATCGTTGGTCATATCAAAATATTGTCTTAATTTTGCGGACAGACTATCGACGTGAGACGATTATCAAATGAAATCATACACTTAATGTTCTAATTATATTAAAGATGACGAAATTATCACTATTCAGACTGGCTTTCGTGCCGCTGTCGCTGGCCTCACTATCAGCGTTGGCACAGACGGACGACGCACCAGCAATCCAGAAGACACCCACACCCGTGATCTTCCCTGACGCATCGCGCTTCACCCGAGTGGACGCGCCGGTGGTAAAGCAGAAGCAAGTGCCCGCCAAGCAGGTGCAAGCCCCGCTTCGTGGTTCCGACCAGCCCATCGAGCCGGACTGGGAGACTTCGTTCGCCACGACCGATGATGCCGATGTCTTCACGGTCATCGACGCCAACAACGACGGACTGACATGGGGATGGAATGATTCCTACGATGGAAGTATGCGCAGCGAGTACAGCGCAAACAACGGCAACGACGACTGGCTCGTCACGCCCCCCATCCATTTCCTGCCCGGAAGACAGTATATCATCAAGTTTAATATCCGCAACGCAGCCACCAACTGGGTCAACTCCTTCGAGGTGAAATACGGCGAGGGCGACAACCCCGCCCAGTTTACGAAGACCCTCCAGCCGACCTTTGAGCCGAAGGGAGACGACTTCGAGACCCGTACCTATTATCTGACGTTCGACGAAGAGGTGACCTACCGCTTCGGATTCCACGACAATACTGCCGAGGCCAACCGCTACTGGCTGTTCCTGGACGACCTCAGCATCGAGAAGGGTCCGCTCTCCACGTCGCCCGCAGCCGTGGAAGACCTGGAGGTGACTCCTGCCGAGCAGGGCAAGCTGAAGGCTACAGTGAGCTTCATGCTGCCAACGACGACCGTCGATGGCAAGCCGCTCTCCAAGGTGGACGGCGTCATCATCAAGCGCAATGGCGTGAAGGTGGCCACCCTCGGTGCAGGCAAGCCTGGCCAGACGATCACCTACGAAGACAACGACGTGCCCTCCAACGGCTACCATAGCTACCGTGTGACGGCATTGCTCGACGGCGAGGAAGGATCGAAGGCATCACGCTCCGCCTATATCGGACTCGACGTCCCCTTGAGCCCGGAGGGCGTGAAACTCCTCGACAACGGCAACAACGTGCTCGCACAGTGGCCCGAGGCACGCAACTACGGTGCCAACAAGGGCTATGTCGATCCCTCACAGGTCACGGTGTCGCTCTTCGAGATGATCAAGACGACCTACGGTATGAGCATCGGCGACCTCGTAGCCACGAGCGACCCAGGCGTGACCGAGATGACCCTGCCTATTGATCCCGACGAGTCGCAAGCTGGAGACGGCGTGACGCAGTCTATCTTCCAGCTCGGCGCACGTGCCGACAACCCCGCGGGCAATAGCGGCTACTACGGCACCCACCCGCTCATCGTTGGCCCGGCCATCACGCTCCCATTCAAGGAGAGCCTGAGCAACGGCCACCTGGAGAACGGTTTCGTATGGACCGAGGGCAATGACATCCACAACAGCCGCATGAATCCTGCCGGCTGGATGCTCGTCAACGACAATCCTTCCGACGGCGACGCTGGTTCCCTGCGCTGGAGACAGTATAGCGTAGATACCGGTTTCGGCGACAGAGTATATGACATCCAGGTCGGCGACGAGGTATCAATGAATATGCCGAAGATCGCACTCAACGGCGCGGAGAATCCGAAACTCTTCTTCAGCCTCTACGCCAAGAAGGCTGAGCGCGCCCGCCTGCGCATCCTCATCGAGACACCCGACGCCGAGGAGCACGAGCTCCACACCTATGACCTCTCGACGGTGACCGCCGATGGATGGGAGCGCAAGGAACTGAGCCTCGCCCCCTGGGCCGACGAGAAGTTCGTCCTCATCAAGTTCCGCGCCATCTGCGACGGTGATCCCGAGAAGACCTACGTCGGCATCGACGACATCAACGTCTTCGACCAGAAGCAGCACAACCTCGCCGCCATCAAGCTCGCTACTCCGAAGAGCGTGACGGGCGGAAAGACACTCGAGGCCAACGTGACCGTGAAGAACTACGGCGCGGAGAAGGCCAGCGGATACAGCGTCGTGCTCTACTGCAACAATATCCCCGTAGATACCGTTACGGCATCCCGCGCCCTCGGCGTGCTGGAGTCTGACACCCTGACGCTGAGTTTCCATGCTGGCGTCAACCTCGGCGAGAACGCCACCCTCAAGGCCCAAGTGGTCTTTGACGGCGACATGCTCGATACGGACAACACCACCGAGGAGGCCACCGTACGCATCCGCCGCTCTTCCTACTCTGCTGTCAGCGACCTGAAGGCCACGGCTCCTGGCGACGACGGCACGGTGAAGCTCTCCTGGAGCAGACCGTCCATGCCGCAGCCCGAGGTTGTCACCGAGGACTTCGAGGACTATGCAGCCTTCGACCCCGAACTGGGTGAGTGGACGCTCATCGACGGCGACAAGGGTCTGGCAGGCGGCTTCTTCCAAAACTACAGTTATCCCGGACAGAACCTGCCGCTCGCCTTCTTCGCCTTCAACCCCGACATGATCACCGACGCATTCCCCGTCGTGATAAGCAACCCGGGTCTTACGCCGAAGAGCGGAGCCCAGTTTGCTGGTGCTCCCTATGCCAACAGCGTGGCAGGCATGCCGATCGCTGCCGACAACTGGCTCATCACCCCCGAGCTCTCGGGCAAGGCACAGACCATCAAGTTCTATGCCTTCAACGTGACGGTAGTCGATGAGTGGGGCAACGTACTGCCTTACAACGAGGCCTTCGACGTGCTCTCCTCCAAGACGGGCACGAAGACAAGCGACTTCAAACTCATCAACTCTTACAAGGCCGACGGCACCAACGCTATCTCTGAGGAGGCCAACTGGAAGGAGATCACCGTTGATGTGGAGGAGGGAACGAAATTCCTCGCTATCCACCACAAGAGCGACGCCAACAATAGCTTCCTCTTCGGTATCGACGACGTGACCTTCGAGAAGGGTGTCGTGGGCGCCAAGGACCAGATCACGAAGTACTACATCTACCGCGACGCCAAGCGCGTGGGAGAGGTCAGCGGAACGCAGACCACCTTCGACGACCATGGTGTGAACACGGGAGACCATGTCTATAACGTGACGGCCCTCTACAAGAGCGACACCAACGAGGAGAACGAGTCTTCCTTCTCCAACGACGCCACGCTCTACGTCAACGGCATCGCCGAGATCACAGCCAACGGACAGCAGGGTGATCAGCCTCGCTACAACCTCGCCGGACAGCGCGTCGGCAAGGACTACCGCGGCGTGGTCGTGGAGCAGGGTCGCAAGATCATCATCAAGTAAAACATCATCTTAATTTTCATTTGATAACAGCAGGGGCCGCCCAAAGCAAGCGTGCTGCAAGCGGCCCCACTTTTACCAAAAATCAAAACAATTATGAAGAAAATACTGACCTTATTTTTCGCCTGTGCACTCTCGATGGCTATGCAGGCACAGACAAAGCACAATGTGTATGTATGGGTGGACGGTGAGAAGACCCTCATCGAGAACGCCGACAGCATCACCTTCTCAGAGCCCACCACGCCGCCGGCAGGCGACGAGGAGGCCGTAGATCTCGGTCTGAGCGTGAAATGGGCGCAACGCAACCTCGGCGCAGAGAACCCGTGGGACTTCGGCACCTACTTCGCATGGGGCGAAATAGAAGGCAAGGACAACTATGAATGGGCTACTTACAAGCACGGCACGAGCTACAACCAGCTCACCAAGTATGTCTCGTCGGTGGGCTACGGCCTCGACGGCTTCATCGACAATAAGGAGGTGCTTGACGAGAGCGACGATGCTGCCGCACAGTTGCTCGGCAATGGATGGCGCATGCCTACCCCAGAGGAGATGCAGGAGCTCATCGAAGACTGCACCTGGGAGGAGGACTACGACATGGGCGTGGGCGGCCTGAGAGTGACCGGCCCCAATGGCAACAGCATCTTCATGCCGTTCGCTGGCCGTATGTATGGCAGCATCCTCTTCCAGAGCAACGCTTCCGGCTACTACTGGACTTCCTCCCTCAACGAGAAGGCCAATGTGCAGGCCAAGTATCTCTGCATAGCACCCAACGGACAGGAAGTGACCTGCTACAACCGCTACTTCGGCTTCTCTATCCGTCCGGTGAAGAAGTAAGCCCACACCTACAGTTTTACGATTCCTGTGCCATCGCCAATCGGAGATAGACTTCTAACAACGGGAGGGAGACAAGGTTGCTTGTCTCCCTCCCGTTGTTTCTCATGCTTTGCAAAACAAGGATGCAGTGTCCTTGCGAAGCATGGTTCGTGTCGTACGCTGTTTTCGTTGCCCTCCTACAGGGAAGCAGCCTCAAAAAAGGTCCTCGGGATGCGGTATTGTCACCACCTCGCCACGGCGCAGCGAGGCGGGTACGTCGATGACACGCTGGTTCGCGCTGCCTCTGAAGACCAGATCTGGATCACGCTGTGCAAGGATGAAGGGTCCATCGACCAGCACATCGACTCTTTCGAGGAGGGCACGCTGGCTGGGATGGGTGAGGATCTGCTCGAAGGTGAGACCCGTATAGCACCAGATGGTCTTGCGGCTGCGCTCGCGCAAGCCATCGGCCAGGCGTGCGAAGGCTTCGGCCTGAAACATCGGATCACCGCCAGAGAAGGTGACGTCGGCGAATGGATCGGCCAGGAGCTCATCAAGGAGCGTGGCGACAGAGACGGGAGTGCCATGCTGGATGTCCCACGACTCGGGGTTGTGACAACCCGGACAATGGTTGGGGCAGCCGGCACAATAGACCGTGGTGCGCATGCCCGGTCCATCGACCATCGTGTCGTGGACTACCTGAAGGACGGAGATGGTGTCCTGTAGTTTGGTGGAAGATTCGTTCATGGAATTATATGCTTAAGAAAGAGGGTGCGCCAAAAGCCGATTTTGACACACCCCCACCCTATATGTTTCTATCAATTAGTAGATCGCACGATGCTATAGCGTATGGGTGACACGATCCTTGAGTTCGGCGAGTTTGGCAGAGTTCCAGCGCTCCGTGGTACCAACAAGGTAGCCGGTGATGCGCTGGAGGCGGTCGATATCCGTACTGCCACACTTCGGACAGACTTCCATGTTAGGATCCGCATTCTCATAGCCACACTTCATGCAGCGGTTGCGGTTGTGGTTCACCGAACCGTAGCCCATATTGAAGCGGTCCATCATATCGACCACGCGCATGATGGCAGCAGGATTGTGGGTGGCGTCGCCATCGACCTCGACGTAGAAGATATGACCACCACGCGTGAGGTCGTGGTACGGAGCCTCCACCTCGGCCTTGTGAAGCGCTGAGCACTTGTAATAGACGGGGACATGGTTGGAGTTGGTGTAATACTCGCGGTCGGTGATACCAGGCAGGATGCCAAACTCCTTGCGGTCACGCTTGGTGAACTTGCCACTCAGACCCTCGGCAGGCGTAGCAAGGATGGAGTAGTTGTGGTGATACTTCTCAGAGAACTCGTTGGCACGGTCGCGCATGTGGGTCACGATCCGCAGTCCCAACTTCTGTGCCTCCTCGCTCTCGCCATGATGATGCCCGGTGAGGGCCACAAGACATTCGGCCAGTCCGATAAAGCCGATACCAAGCGTGCCCTGGTTGATAACCCGCTCAATGGTGTCCTCCGGCTTGAGCTGCTCTGCTCCGATCCAGAGATACTTCATGAGCATGGGGAACTGCTTGGCCAAGGCAGTGGCCTGGAACTGGAGGCGGTCGTCGAGCTGATGGGCCGCCACATCGAGCATTTCGTCGAGCTTCTCAAAGAACTTGTCCACGCGCTCCAGCTGGTCCTCAATACCCATACACTCGATGGCGAGCTTCACGATATTGATAGTGGAGAAACTGAGGTTGCCACGGCCTACGCTCGTCTTCGGTCCGAATCGATTCTCGAAGACACGGGTGCGGCATCCCATCGTGGCGATCTCCCAACGCGCACGGTCGGGATCGTCAGCACGCCAGTTCTCATTTTGGTTGAAGGTGGCATCGAGGTTGAGGAAATTGGGGAAGAAGCGGCGCGCCGTCACCTTGCAAGCGAGCTTGTAGAGGTCATAATTAGGATCCTCCGGCAGATAGTTGACGCCTCTCTTCTTCTTCCAGATCTGGATGGGGAAGATAGCCGTCTCGCCATCGCCCACACCCTGATAGGTCGATTTGAGTATCTCGCGCATCACACAACGGCCTTCGGCAGAAGTGTCGGTGCCATAATTGATGGAGGAGAAGACGACCTGGTTGCCTCCACGGGAGTGGATCGTGTTCATATTGTGGATGAACGCCTCCATGGCCTGGTGGACGCGGCCCACAGTCTTGTTGATGGCAAACTGGAGCAAGCGCTCGTCGCCATTGAGACCGTCGAGCGGAGCCTCCAGATAGTCCTTGATCTCTGCCGTGCGGAGATCATCGAGACTGCGACCCTCAAACTGCTCCAACGACCTCACTTCCTCCTCATAGGTATAGCGCACATAGGGAGCGAGGTAGAAGTCGAAAGCCGGAATGGCCTGACCTCCGTGCATCTCGTTCTGACAAGTCTCCAGGGAGATGCAAGCCAGTACGGCTGCCGTCCCCGTGTGCTTGGGCGGGCCGGGAGAATGCAAAGAA
>OGPF01000200.1_pt1 | contig 40283 bp, 41 predicted proteins | sample 1552871 | NCBI WGS metagenome assembly OGPF01 (sample SAMEA2580276, study PRJEB22360) | human gut metagenome | biome: human gut; feature: human-associated habitat; material: faeces | place: Denmark | collected 2008/2010
TGCCTGCCTTCCCCCCCTGCGCCACCGCCAAAAGGCGTATCATCTACCGTACGATGATTATCATAAGTGAAATCACGCGGGTTGATGCAGCTTACTTCAATTAATCCATTAGCTGCTGCACGTTTCAGAATGCTGTGGCTTGCAGCTTGTTCAATCTGCTCGGGGAACAGAGTTATAAACAAAAACTTCATTCTTCGTCAATCCATTCGGGTAAGGTTACAACCATGCGTTTTTCGGCAAGATTGATTTCCTTTACATAAATTTTTAAGGCCGGCAGCAAAATATCTTTTGCTCCGGGAACAGCAATTATATAAACATCATTACTGCCAGTACTCAAAGAATCTTTAAAGGTACCGATTTTTTCACCATTTTCGTCAACAACGGTCATACCGATTAAATCAGCAACATAAAATTGACCGTCCTCCAATTGCGGTAAATCTTCGGAGTTAATCAGGACTTCCTGATCGCGCAGTAATTCTGCATCATTCATAGTGGTGATTTCTTCTGTAGTTACTAATACCATACGTTTATGAAAACGGGCATTTTTGATAGTCAGCTTACGACCATCATGCAGCAACAGATATTCTAAATCTAAGAATTGTTCCGGCTTTTCTGTCAGCGGCATAATACGAATATCGCCCCGCACACCGTGCGGAGCGACAATTTTACCAATAACGATTTGTTTTTCCATTGATTATTCGCGGAAAGCGATAACCTTACCATCTTCAGTAAGGATTTCCGCACCCATTAAAGCATCCAGATCAGTGCCAACGGTGATTTCTACGGTACGTTCTAAGGTACCATGACCGATTTCAGCACCCAGTTCTAAAGCTTCTGCTCTTTTGAGTTTAGCTTCAGCGTCTGCTTTAGCGGCAGTACGTTTATTTCTTTCCATTTCGATTTGTTCGCGTAAAGCCGGAAGTACGCTCAAATCTGCTGCAGCTTGATGCAATGCTTTTTTAGCTTGGAATTCGAATTGTTCCAAATCAAGCTCCATATTTTTTATAGTGTTTTGGAGATCTCCAACAATTTTCAACTTTAAATCTTCAGTTACTTTAGCCTTAATAGCAACAGGAACCCTAACAAACATTTTATCCATCGTTTATACCATCCTTAAATTATACTATTTCGACAATAACTTTAACATTCTCGCGGGTAGCCACTGCTTTCATCACAGTTCTAATTGCTTTAGCGATGCGGCCTTGTTTTCCAATAACTTTGCCCATATCTTCAGAAGCAACATGGAGGCGGAGTACCGTAGTTGTTCCGGTAGTTTCCTCCTCCACTACTACTGCAGACGGATTACTTACAAGAGATTTGGCCATTACTTCTACCAATTCTTTCATGTAAATCACGCCTCTCTAATTATTTTGCTGCTTTTGCTTCAGCAAATTGTTTCATGATACCATTTTTGCTGAACAGGTTTTTAACAGTATCGGTCGGTTGTGCACCTTTGGACATCCAGTCCATAGCTTTTTCAGCGTCGATTTTTACGTTAGCCGGTTGAACGGTGGAATCATAGTAACCGATGGATTCGATGAATCTGCCGTCACGAGGAGAACGAGAGTCTGCTACAACGATACGATAGAAAGGAGCTTTTTTAGCACCCATACGTTTTAAACGAATTTTTACTGCCATGTTGATTTTCACCTCCTTAAATTAATATCTCAAACAACATGGAACTTTTGAATTTATTTTTTACGACCGAAAGGCATCTTGAAACCGCCTTTGGAAGCAAACTTAGCCATACCCTGCATACGTTTCATCATTTTCTTGCTCTCTTCAAAGTTTTTCAAGAGCTTGTTAACATCCTGTACACGCATACCACAACCTTGGGCAATACGTTTACGGCGGCTGCCATTAATGATGTCAGGGTTACGTCTTTCTTTTAAGGTCATGGAACGGATAATAGCTTCAATGCGGTCGAATTCTTTTTCGTCAACATTGGCTTCCTTCAGCTTTTGGCTGATACCGCCCATACCCGGTATTAAACCAAGAATAGTTTCTAGGGAGCCTAATTTTTTAACTTGCTGCATTTGCTCCAAGAATTGTTCCAAAGTGAACTCATCCTTATGCAGCTTTTTCTCCATATCAAGGACTTTAGCAATATCAGTAGTAGATTGAATTTTTTCTACCAAAGTTAAAATATCGCCCATACCTAAAATACGGGAAGCCATACGATCCGGATGGAAGGGCTCTAAAGCATCCAGCTTTTCGCCTAAACCGATTAATTTTACCGGTTTGCCGGTTACTGCCTTAACGGACAGCACAGCACCACCACGAGCATCGCCATCGAGCTTGGTAACGATTAAACCGTCGATGCCTAGTTCACCGTTAAAGCTTTCTGCTACGGTAACAGCATCTTGACCGGTCATAGCGTCGACAACAAGCAGAATCTCCTGAGGATTAACTGCAGCTTTGATGTTGCGTAATTCATCCATCAGCTCTTCATTAATATGTAAGCGGCCTGCGGTATCGATGATAACAGTATCACACGCCAAGCTATGTGCTTTTTCCAGAGATTTTTTAGCAATCTCTACCGGAGAAACCTTATCGCCCATAGTGAATACAGGAACATTCAGCTGTTCGCCTAATACCTGTAACTGGGTGATAGCTGCAGGACGGTAAACGTCGCCTGCAACCAGCAACGGTTTTTTATGCTTACGTGCCAAGTATTTTGCCAACTTACCAGCAGTGGTGGTTTTACCTGCGCCCTGCAGACCTACCAACATAATAACAGTCGGCGGTTTGGGAGCTACAGTCAGCTTGCTTTGAGTACCACCCAACAATTCAATCAATTCTTCGTTAACGATTTTGATGATTTGTTGATGCGGATTCAAGCCCTCGCTGATAACTTCACCAACGGCACGTTCTTTAACCTTAGCAACAAAGTCTTTAACAACCTTGAAGTTAACGTCGGCTTCGAGCAAAGCCATGCGTACTTCACGCATAGGTGCTTTTAAATCTTCTTCAGTAAGCTTGCCCGTGCCACGGAACATTTTTAATGCATTTTGTAATCTTTCGGATAAACTTTCAAATGCCATATCTATTACCTACCTTCACCGCACATTTCTTGTAAAATGCTTACGGCTTCGTCTTTTTTTGCCTCGTCATCTTGGGCCAGCAAATTTATTACAGAGCTCAGCTTGAGCTGCAGCGCCTCTTCTTTGGCAAGAACTCCCAAAGACGCTTCATAGCGTTCAAGCAGCTGCTCTACTCTTTTCAACAAGTCGTGGACAGCCTGACGGGAAACGCCCAGCTCATCCGAAATTTCGCTCAAGGAAAGATCGTCATAGAAATACAGACTCAAACAAGTACGTTGCTTTGCAGTTAACAAACTGCCATAAATATCGAACAGTCGACCTAACCGCATTCTTTGTTCAAAAATCTCTTCTGCTGACATAATCGTACCTCAACTCAAATTACTCAACTTTGATAAGTATAATAGAAAAGCGAAGTGTTGTCAAGTATTTTTACTTGTCAAACCTCGCTTTTTTTAATTTTTTCTTATTTCTCGTCTTTGTCGGTACTAAACAAAGCTTCTACGAATTTATCAGGTTCAAACGGACGGAAATCCATAATACCCTCGCCTACGCCAATCCATTTAACAGGCAGACCTAATTCTTCCTTAATTGCTACGACAACACCACCCTTAGCAGTACCATCCAGCTTGGTCAGTACAACACCGGTAACATTAGCGGTTTCCATAAAGACCTTAGCTTGATTAATTGCATTTTGACCAGTAGTAGCATCCAGTACCAGGAAAGTTTCATGCGGAGCTTCAGGAATTTCACGTTTAATGATACGATGAATTTTTTCCAATTCGTTCATCAGGTTAGTCTTATTATGTAGACGACCTGCAGTATCAATAAAGAGAATATCAGCCTTGCGGGCGATAGCAGCCTTTAGTGCATCAAAAACAACAGCCGCCGGATCTGCACCTTCGCTATGATGAATAACATCACAATGAGCTCGTTCGCCCCAAATCTGTAGCTGTTCGGAAGCAGCGGCACGGAAAGTATCACCTGCAGCTAACACTACCTTGTACTTGAATAAGGTAAAATAGTTAGCAAGTTTACCTATAGTAGTAGTTTTACCTACACCATTAACACCTACAACTAGAATAACAGTAGGCTTCGCACCGATACGGGTACGTTGACCAGAATCTGCCAAAAGCTCACTCATATATTTTTTGAGGAAAGGAATAACATCCTCAGTACCTTTGATTTCTTTCTTTTTCGCAGCCTGACGTACTGCGTCAATTAATTTTTCGGTAGTCTTTACACCTACATCGGCACTAAGAAGAATCATTTCCAATTCTTCCAGAAAATCCTCGTCAATAGCGGTGGACAAGCCTACCAGCTCCTGAATACGGTCAGTGAAATTACGTCTTGTTTTCGCTAAACCTTCTTTTAAGCGATCAAAAAATCCCATACTTTAACTCTCCTTTGCATTTATCTTTACAGACAATAATGTAGATACTCCTGATTCTTCCATGGTTACGCCGTACATAACATCGGCTGCCTCCATGGTACCCTTGCGGTGCGTGATAATAATGAACTGTGTATCAGCTGCATATTCACGCAGGAAGTTGGCAAAACGCTGGATATTGGCATCATCAAGGGCCGCGTCGATTTCATCCAATACGCAGAACGGTGACGGTAAATAGCTCAGCAAAGCAAACAGCAGAGCAATAACAGTCAGAGCACGTTCACCGCCGGAGAGCAGATATAAGCTCTGTAATTTCTTTCCGGGGGGCTGTACCTCGATATCAATACCGGAATCCAGAATATTTTCCGGCTCAGTCAGCTTTAAAACAGCAGTACCGCCGCCGAATAGCTTAATATAACACTGAGCGAAATACTCATTAATTTTGGCAAAAGCCTCTTGGAAACGTTCTACCATACCAGAGTTGATATCACTGATAACAGTTTCCAAATTCTCTTTAGCGATACACAGATCATCATATTGTTTCCGCAAAAATTCACTGCGCTCCTTAACTGCCTGATATTCTTCAATAGCAGCAGCATTAATAGGTCCTAAATCGCTGATTTTCACTGTCAGATTGCGTTCTGCCTTCTGCAGCTCCTCAATAGGCTTTCCTTGCCAAGCACTTAAATCTATTCTTCTAGCCTCGTCCTCTTGCAATTGATATTCCTCTGCTAATTGTTCCTTAGCATGGTTATAATCACTATTATGACGAGTCAGATCTAATTCCAATTGCCGCAGGACACTTTCACTATCGGCACTTTTACGCTTCAAAGAAGCACCCTCCTGCTGCATATCATATTGCTTATTTAAAAGGCTGCTACGCTTGTCAGCAAAATCATCCTTGCCACTCATAATCTTACGCAAAGCCAGTAAAACAGTTTCTTCCTCTTCCTTCAGTTGAATCTTCTGCTCCTGACAAGCAGTGATAGTTTTTTGCAGGCGCTGCTTCTCGGCATCATTGGCAGCAATTTCATCGCGAATTTGCAAAGTATCATAATCTAAACCCTGCATACGCTCATTGATATACTGCACCTTTGCCGTAGATGTTTCTAAAAGCACCTTGGCATCCTGTAATTTATTATCCAAAGCAGTAACATTACTACCATATTGAGCAATCTGCTTATTTAACTCTTCTAACTGTACTTTGGCAGAAGCATCCTTGGTTTCGTATTCACTGACCTGCTCCCGCAAATTTTTCAGCTTATCACGGTTACCCAAATATTCATTAGTAACATCCTTACGATCACTCAAGAGTAGTGCCAACTTTTCGCCGACGCGGAGCTTTTCCTGCTCCGTCTGCTCTAAAAGCATCTTCAGCTCGCTACCACGCAAACGCAGTTGTTGTAATTCTTCATTTAAGGATTGCTCCTGCTGACGCAGTTTTTTAGCATTATCCTCCTGCTCCTCCAACTGCTCCTGCAAGCCTAGCATTTCTTGATGTAATTCTTTTAACTTTTTGCGTGCTTGTTTTATTTCGATATTACGGGTCAGATACCCTTCTTTATGTTTACGGCTACCACCTGTTAAAGAACCACCAACATTAACAACATCACCGGCTAAAGTTACAACACGAATGCGGAAATTGCTAGCTTTCGCTGCTGCTAAGGCCGCATCCATATTTTCAGCTACTAAAATAGTTCCTAAAAGGAAGCGGATAGCCTTATCCACATGCTTATCGCAGCTTACTAAATCAATAGCATAACCGCAAACACCGGGCAGAGCTTTCAGCAACACTTCATTATCCTTGAGCTTTTTAATCTGCAAATTATCCAAAGGTAAAAAGGTAGCACGTCCACCCTTGCCCTTTAAATATTTAATAGCCTGTTTTGCTGTTGCCACATCCGCGGTAACAATGTTCTGTGCACCGTCGCCTAAGGCTGTTTCAATAGCGGCTACATATTTATCTTCGACGCTGATTAACTCAGCTACTACGCCACATACCTGCTCTTTCCACGGCTCCTGTGCTTTCAACACTACACGGCTGCCAAAACCGAAACCATCATAAGCAGCCTGCAAACGGGTCAAACTCTGCTCGGCAGTTTCTACCTCTGTTAAACGGCGTTGGCATTCTTGTTGCAAAGTAGTAATTTCATTGATGCGTTTTTGTACATCGGTCTTTGCCTGCTTATTTTCGTGATAATTCTTTTCTAATAACTCTAACTCATGAGCATTACGGGCTTGTTTTTCTAATAAACCGTTATATTGCTCCTCGCTTTTCTCCTGTGCTTCTTCCACTTCCACAATGCTCTTTTTCAAAGCATCGCGACGGCGGACACGCTGCTCCTGCTCCTGCTCCAATTGGTGCAGCTCATTACGTAGCTTTAATAAGGTCTGCATATCGGCAAAGAAATCACTTTGTGCCGCAGTATTTTGCTCCTTAGCATCTTGCAATCTGCGGTTCTCTATATCACGCTCGCCTTGAAGCTTTTCGGTTAATAATTGTGCTTTAATGCGTTCCTTGTCCACTGTGTCAAACTCGTCAGCCAGACTTTGCATTTGACATTCACGTTCTGCAGCCTGTTCCTCCAGCTTCTTATCTCGCTCGTCTAAGCGGACTCCTGCTTTTTCACTTTGGATGATACGTTCCGTCAGGACATCCTGCTGACCACGGAGTTTTTCTAAAGTAGTTTCTTTATTTTTAATTGCGTCCTGTAATTTAGTATAGGACTCGGCTAATTTATCTAAATCACGTTGAATAGCTGCCAGCTCGGCCTGTTTACGGCTGTATGCTGCTGCCTGCTGTGCAAACTCGTTGGCAGCCTCATCCTTTTGTGCCAACAGCTTATTATTAATGGCCTGCATATTATCCAGCTTATGCAAAAGGACGGTCAAACGACATAAACGTAGCTCTTCGCTAAAAGCATTAAACTGCTGTGTTTTGGCTGCTGCCTGTGCCAACGGCTCTACCTGTGCATCAACCTCACTACGAATATCACTGATACGTGTCAAATTGACAGCAGTATCATCTAAACGCTTTAAAGCATCCTTCTTGCGCAGACGATACTTAGCAATACCGGCAGCCTCTTCGAAAATGCTGCGACGCTCCTCAGGACGGCTATTTAAAATCTCATCAATCTTGTTTTGGCTGATAATAGACATCGAGCCTTTACCCAAGCCCGTATCTGCCAACAAATCAATGATATCACGCAAACGGCAATTTTTCTTGTTAATAGCATAATCACTATCGCCACTGCGGAATAAGCGTCTGGTAATGCTGACCTGTTCAAAATCCAAAGGCAAGGTACCATCAGTATTATCAAAATCTACGGTAACCTCAGCTACGCCTAAGGCACGGCGCTTACTGCTACCGGAAAAAATGACATCCTCCATCTTCGATCCACGGAGATACTTAGCGCTTTGCTCTCCTAGAACCCAACGAATGGCATCAGAAATATTACTCTTGCCTGAACCGTTAGGACCAACAACAGCAGTGATACCCTTATCAAACTTTATTTCAGTTTTCTCGGCAAAAGATTTGAAGCCATAAGTTGAAAAAGATTTTAAACGCACACTAATCACCTATTCCATATCTTGTATCATATTATTTTAGCATACAAATTACATTCTTAACAACTATATATACTTAATTAATCTAGATATGGCAAAATAATCTGCCATTCTTTTTCTAAAGCAGCTAAATTCATCCTGGCATTGGCAGGGCTAGTAGAATGTAGATAATAAACATCTACACTACTCGACAGATGTTTAGCAAAATATTTTTTAAAGGCCGTCCCTGCCTTACCACCGTTACAAACAACAGCTTTAATACTAGGAGTCCGCTCTAATAACTCTAAAATAGCATTAGGCATTTCATTTTTTATATTACTATCTAAGCTACCCTGACGTTCACAATAGCCTAAGGTGTCCCATAAGGCTACATGATGCTTTTTCAGCATAGCTTTCTTAGTATCATAGGCAAGAGGAAGAGGCTCATGAAACAGCTCTGCCAATAATTTCCAGAAACGGTTTTGCGGATGTGCATAATATTCCTGCTCCTGCAAGGACTTTACTCCTGGCATCGAGCCAAGAATTAAAATTCTACACTCTCCATCTACTAAGGGCGCAAATGATTGACATTTTGCCATACGCTCACCTCTTCCTGGACAACTTCAGCCTGTGGCACTAAATGCAACTCTAACCCTGCTAATTGCTCCTGCCAATAGTTGATGTTACTGTTCTTTTGTCCGCGTATTTTCGACTCCCAGCTTATAGGATAAATAAGCTGTAACTTGTGCTGACCGATGTTGTACAGCTCTACCAGCCTAGGAGTAATTCTATTACGCAAGGCTCTACTTTTTACTAATTCACCCATCGCCGGATGAAATGGTCCGCCAAGAATATTTCCCTCCGTACACAGCTCTGCATCAGGCTGCAAGCCAATACGAATCACATTAATGCCATGCTCCGTCAGCAATGTATATACATAGGATGCCTGTTCCACTGCCTCCTCTAACGTCAACGGAATAAACTGACCTTTAGTAAAACTACTAGCTAACGGTGTACCTTGAATGACTAACAAAGGGTAAATACGAGCAATAGCAGGTGTTAAATCTACTACCTGCTGTGCAGTTTTGCAAACACTATCAAAGGATTGCCCAGGCATTCCCACCATCAGCTGAATACCTGTTTTAAAGCCATATTCTTTTAACAGCGTCATCGCTACGTTAACCTGCATCGCTGTATGACCACGCTCTGCTAAGCGTAATACTTCATCATCTAAGGACTGTACACCTAGTTCTACCAAACGTACGTGATGCTCTTGTAAAAGCTGTAATTCCTCTCGATTAATATAATCAGGACGAGTAGAAAGGCGAACGCTGTGAATAACACCCTCATGATACAGCTCATCAGTCAACGCCAATAATTCCTGCTGTAAGCCTATATCTAGGCCTGTAAAGGAACCGCCATAGAACGCTGCTTCATGCTGTTGGGCAGGATTAAGCCACTTACGCCAACGGGCAATCTGTTCTTTTGCTCCCTGCACTGCTGCTGTTTTTTGTCCGCTAATGGTTTTCTGATTACAAAACACACATTGATGAGGACAACCTGCATGAGGAATAAAAATCGGTAAAATAGACATACTGGCTCCTTAAATATTATTGACACGAAAATAAAATAATTTAACTGATGAATATGAGTAAAGCAGGTATGATTACTGCATACCTGCTTCTAAATATAATACTACTCTTCTTTAGCTTGTTGTGTCAGAATGCTTTCAATAACCAAAGCTACACCATCATCATCATTAGAGGCGGTTACGATTTTGGCTTTATCCTTGACTGCATCCTTAGCATTGCCGACAGCTACACCTATACCGGCGTTGGCAATCATGCTGATATCGTTATTGGAATCACCGATGCACATAGTTTCCTCCGGTTTAATCCCGTAAGTTTCGGCAACTGACTTAACTGCCTGCCATTTATTAACACCAGGCTCCATCAATTCCAAAAAATTATCCTTAGAACTAGTAACATCTAATCTACCGGCAAATTCTTTAGAAAAATCCTTCCAGCCTTCTTCAAATTCACCATCTTTAGTCATAACCAAAATTTTATAAGGTTCTTCATCAGTATAAAATACTGCATCGCCAATAGCATGTGTAGGAATACCGCTAATACGAGTATACATACGAGAGCATTCATTTTCTTCTTTAATAAAGATGCTATCACCGATATAAATCTGCACATAATAGCCCTTTTCCTTGCAATAATCAAGAACAGCTTGGGCAGTAGAAAGTTTCATTTTATGTTCGTAAAACACTTTGCCGCTTTTGCTTCCCTTAACCAAAGCACCATTATAAGTAACCAAAGGTACATCCAAGCCTAATTTTTGTGCAAAAGGCAGTACACTGACATACATACGACCTGTAGCAATCAAAAAGACCTTACCTGCGTCAATAGCGGCATGAATAGCTTCGGTATTACGTTCAGAAATTTCGCACTTACTACTCAGCAAAGTATCATCCATATCACTGGCAATTAACTTAATCTCCATCTATTATCTAATCTCCTTATTTTGCAGTTCAAATTCTAAAGCAATACCGATTAACGGATATACCACAAGTAAAAACATAAAATGTGCCATATGGTCATGCAAGGTATATCCCGGCAGGCCTCGACAGATAGTTAATACACCCTCCCAGCTGAAAGCAGCTGCTACTATTAATGCTTTTACTAAATCACTATGCTCATGCAATGCTTGTACAAAAGGCTTTGCTAAAAAGCTTTTGTTAACAACAATACGCATCAGCTTTAAGCCTAGCAACACGAAAAAGCCTTCAATAAAGGCTCCGGCCACTAAACCGCCTAAGGTTACAACCTCTAACCAACCCGTCAAATATTCGGCTAAAAAGAAGAGAACACTCAAGGTAAGCCACAAAGTAGCTAAATTATACATTTTTTCTTTCAAATTTATCACCATTATATATTATATCATACTGAACACTGTTTTGTATGATTTTTTTCTACCGATAGTGCTTCTTAGCAAACATTCATCTGCCCAATAAATAATACTTACAACTAAACTATACTAGATTATTATTCACAGTAAATTCTTTGACTATAAGTTATCATTTTTACTCATGTCCAAGCTTTATACTTTATACATTAGCATTCCCCCATATTCATGCAGTGCCAGCATATTCCAAGCTAACGCAGCTGCTGACGGTAGAAAATCGCGATAGTTGATGCCTTCCTCAGATGCAAAAATGTAATCACAGGGATAAGCATAAATAGTAATATTTTCACCACAAGCCTTTCGGAAAATTGCTACGCTTCTAGGCATATGCCATGCAGAAGTAACAAGAAGCAAATGCTTATAACCCTGCTTGCGAGCTATTTCTGCTGTATAAAACGCATTTTCCTTTGTAGTACGGCTTTTATTTTCTGTCTGTAAAAGCGCTTCTGCAATACCTAACTGCATTAGCTGACGCTTAGCTATCTCGGCTTCACAGGCTCCATCTGCATAGACAATACCACCTGTTAAAATAATGGGTGTCGATGCCAATATAGAATGCTCCAAACGTGCTGCCGTAAGCATTCTGTTCGCAGCCGCTCCCGCTAAGGTCCCTTCGCCTTGCACATCAGGCGCTAAAACAGCACCACCACCTAAAACCACCATAGCCGTATCAGCTTGAGCTATTTTCTGAAGATGCTCCATGCTTAATGGCTGATACATCTTCTCCAACGGCATTACTAAAGTTTTAGCAAGCAATGTCGAAGAACACAGCCACAGCAAAGCAGCTATTCCTGCTACAAGCACACTTATTTTCTGATTTTTCTTAGCCAGATAAGCAGCCAGTGCCAATAGCAGTATGATAAACAATCCCGGGGGTAAGACAAAGTCTGCCATGGCTTTAAAAAAATAAATCATTTTCTACCTCAAAACAATAAAAACAGTTGAAAACGTAACAAAGCATATACCGCCCGGCAATATGGCTTTGTGCTCATACTACTCCAGCATGTATATGCTTTGCTTATTTCACTGCAAATTTATCACAGCATCACGCTATACCATGACAGTGCTTAACGGAATTCCACCTTTAAGTGCTGTCTTTCAGGCATACGTTGATATTTGTATTTAGGATAACCGACCATCAGAGTACCGACTACCTTATGCTTAGGCGGAACATCCAGCAAATCTAACAACGGCTTATAGCCTGCAATACCACAGCTTTGGATAAAGCCGGCAATAGTAGTACCAAGGCCGATGGTAGGTGCAAAAAGCTCCGCATAAGCCCAACTTTGCTCTGCATTGCTAACGCCTGTAATATTCAGACGACGTGCCAAAGCAAAAATCAGGCACGGTGCATGACGGGCAATAATATCCTGACCACGTTCACGATACGCACGCAAAACAGTAGTAAAGTAGCGTTTGTTTTCAGTTCCTGCGGCAATCTCCTCTTCCATCCAGTCAGCAGTTGCATCAGCAATTGCTTTAATCTGATCTGCATCACGGATAACAAGATAATACATACCTTGGGAATTACCTGCAGTCGGTGCATAACGAGCCGCATCCAACATATGGATAATATCTTCTTCTTTCGGAATATCACTTTTGAAATTACGGATGCTGCGACGCATACGTAAGAATTCATAAGCTGCTTGGGGATCTAAAACAGGCATCGTCACAGGACGCTGTTTTTCCAGCGGAGTATACTTATTATCTAACGCACCAACGGGACAGATAGCAACACAATGTCCGCAGCTCATGCAGCCGCGATCAAAATTACATTCCGGTCCATTCTCGCCCATAACTAAGATACAGGATGGGCAACAGTCAACGCAGATACCGCATTTCAGGCATTTGCTGTGGTCAACCTTTAATAAATCCATGCTAACACCTCATTATTCCGTCTTTCGGCTTAATTTTCAAATTGGATATATTCCAAACCACTGAAATCAGCTTTATATTGACCATTTTTCAGAGGTTTACCCATCAGCTCTTTATCGTTAGCGGCAACACCGTCATCGTTGACAAGACCGATGGAGGCAACTGCACACAGAGCGTGCAACTCGTTAGCAACTTTCAAAGCAGCAGCTTTGTCAGCTTCAGTAACGACACCTTTTTTAGGATACATATCAGTAGCGGCAACAATAACAGTTAATACCTTGCCGCTTAAAGCGAACACATGCGGCACAGCACATTTTTCCGGCTGTACATAGTCAACAACATAGTTATGACCTTCCAGCCAAGGAATCAATGCCTGCAAGCCCAGCATATGAATCTCTTGATCATTCATTAATTCTTCCACGTTATGTTTACTCCAGTCAGCTTATTTTTCACCTAAAACAAGGACTTCCGGCTCCAGTCTTACACCATGAGCAGCATAAACCTTGTCCTGTACATCATGGATGAGCTGTAATACATCGTTAGCAGTAGCGCCACCGATATTAACCACAAAACCTGCATGCTTAGTGGATACTTGAGCACCGCCGACGGTATAGCCCTTCAGACCTGTCTGGTCAATCAAGGTACCTGCAAAATATCCGGGAGGACGTTTAAACATACTACCCGCACTAGGAAGCTCTAAGGGCTGTTTAGAAATACGACGCTGACTGAAATCAGCCATTTTATCTGCAATCAAAGTGGTGTCACCTTGACACAAGGTTACAGTAACAGCAGTAACAAATTTACCACTGCCTTGCAGCGCAGTGTGACGATAACCAAAATCCATATCTGCTGCAGGAATTTCTTCAATAGCACCATCATGGTTCATAGCACGTACATAGGTAACAACCTTGGACATTTCGCCATCATAAGCACCAGCATTCATATATACAGCACCACCAATACTGCCTGGAATGCCTACTGCAAACTCCATTCCGCTAAGTCCTAAACTCGCAGCCTTTTTAGAGGCCATGGCTAAAGATACGCCACTGCCGAAGGTAATGCTGTTACCAGAAACAGTAATCTGATCTAACATATTCCCCAATTTAATTACCAAGCCACGAATTCCCTTATCAAGCACTAACAGATTAGAACCATTACCGATAAGAGTGACAGGCACGTTATTTTTTTGTGCCACACGCAACAGTGCTTGCAGCTCCCCTTCTGTCTTCGGCTCTGCTAAAAGATCGGCAGAACCACCGATACGGAAAGAGGTATGCTTCTGCATCGGTTCATTGACCAGCAGAGCTCGCTCTGTACAGCCTGCAAAAAGTTCTTGCAAATCAGCCATTATTTCTCTCCCATGGCTTCTTTAACAACATCTTGGATGGAGTTAGTAACATCCATCAGCATCAGTTGGAAACGAGTAAAGGAGTTCAGATATTCAGAAGCAACGGAGTTTAAGGACAGTACGTTGTTCAGCTTATCCAATTTTTCTTTAGTATCTTGAGCAGGTTCTTGACCTTGGTATCTTGCAAATTGTACATCTTGGCTTAATTTCAGAAATTCGTCAACTAATTTTTTAGTTTCAGGTTCTTTAGCCAAAGCAGCAGTAGATTCTTTCAATTTTTTGAATTCATGACTTTCGCGCATTGCTTTTGCCAATTCATTTGCATTATCGTATACGTTCATTCTAAATCACCTCATATAAAAATTTAAGTTTTATAATACTCTAGGGGAAAATATCAATGAATATTTTCCAGAGGAATATTTAAATGTGCAGCACCCTTCAGTGCTTGGTGTTCAAAATGCCACCACTCCATTTCGATACCGTTAAAGCCGTTATCAGTCATAACCTCACGCAAAAGCTCACGCAGATAACGTTGTCTTGTAGTACCACCGGCATAGCTGGCAAACTGACGCAGAGAAGGCTCATCAAAGCCACTGGTCATCTCCACCTCAACACCACTGGTTAAATCATACAAACCAACATCCACCGCATGACCCGTATTATGAGGACTACCTTTGGTTTCCGGGTCCTCTAGCATATCCTTTCCATTATCTGGCAGAGCCAGATTAGCAAGCTTGCTGACAGACCAGGGACGATAAGCATCCCATACTACTAAACCATATCCTTTAGCAGCCAACACTTTCTGCACATTAGCCAGAGAAACAGCTACCTCCTTACTGATGAACAGCTTGGGAGATGTATATAGTGCTGCACCGAAACAGTTATCGGTAGTAGCATACACACTGTTTACTTTTACACCAGGAATTGTCGCTACATCGACTAGCTGTGCCTGCGTACCATCGATTAATGTTTGCGGCTCCACAGCATTAGCCGCTGTATTACGTAGCTCAGTCCATTTTTCAGCAGTAATTTCCGGCAGACGGAAAGCTTTCGCACGCTCCCCTGTTCCATGGCCTAGGAAACCACGACTGTAAAGATGACCGCCTACACGACAGGAAATACCGTAACCATCCTGATCACGTTCAAACTTAACATTGGCCTCACTGGCCGCCATCGGCCCGGCCTCTGTAAGAGTATAAGAATCGAAATGCTGCTTTGTCAGTGGATAAATATTAGCACCGGCAAATGATTTATCACTCATAGCAAAACGATACAGCAATTCTAGATTGCCTTTATTTTCACGAATAAGGATGTTCTCACCGTTGCCATAATAAAAACCGACGATATATTTGATGTCCTTAGGGGCATCAAGAGGCACAGCGGCATTTGCTAACGAAAAGCCTGCCTGTGCATATAAAAGTAGACCGGCAGCGATACCGGTCAGAACTTTCTTATAATCCATTATTGAATCAGCTCCTTGCGTACATCCTGCAAGACATTGATGCGTGCACGCACTCTGGCAATATCATCAAGGTTGATATCACAGGAAATAACCTCTTCCTCCATACCAGCCTCTGCCAGAATCTTACCGCTAGGTGCGACTACCATGGAATGACCATAAAACGGTGCACCCTTAAAAGTGCCGGCACAGTTGACACCAACAACGAAAATATGGTTTTCGGCAGCTCGTGCTTGTAATAACAGACGCCAGATATCACCGCGGGCCTCGGGCCATTCAGCAGGACAGAAAACCACTTTCGCACCTGCTAATGCCAGATGGCGGAACAGCTCCGGGAATCGCAGATCATAACAGATAGTCGAACCACAGCACAATCCGTCTAAATCAAAAACGTTAAAATTATTACCTGCTGCGAAGAATTTCTCTTCGTTGAACAAGCCGAAGAGATGTACCTTATCATACAAATTGATAAGCATACCCTCTTTATTAATAGCCACAGAAGTATTATAAACAATACCATCGCGACGCATCGGTACAGAACCGGCAATGATGGCACATTGCTCACGTACTGCAATCTGCTGTAATGCTTCGATTACTTCAGAGCTGCCGTATTGTTCGGCATCACGCTCCAGGTGCCCGAGGCTGTACCCAGTAGTCCAGACCTCAGGTAACACCAAAAGCTCATGCTCCTTTGCAGCCGCAGCCGCCAGCTGCAGTCCATGGGCAATATTGCCCTCTCTATTCTTTTCTAGAACCTTTAACTGCAGCAGAGCTATTTTCATAATTTACGTTCCTTAGGCATCATTTTATTGCTTTCCAAACGGCCAACAAAGAATTTCTCCATTTTGCGAGTGCAATTGGTAATGAAATGCTCTTTACCGCCTAAAGATTCAACCCAGACTACAGTCTGACCGGCAAATTTCGCACCTAGTACGTCGGTCATCAATTGGTCGCCGACGAACAGAATCTTACCGCCGCCCATAGCTTTGACAATTTGTTTATAAGCCATCGGCAAAGGTTTCGCAGCACGCATAATGGTACCCAAACCGGTTTGACGGGTAATACCTTTGATACGGTCGCCGCCATTATTAGAAATCAACGCGATGTTGATACCTAATTGATGCAGCTGACGGATCCAGGTCATAGCACGAGGACCTACCAAATTTTTGTCGCGCGGCAGCAAGGTATTGTCGATATCAACGACAATTTTCATATAACCATTGCGTTTCAGCCATTTTGGGGAAATGTCAAAAATACTTTTTACTCTGTAATCGGGACATACATACTTTAAAATCATACTACCTTATCCTTTGGAAATTTTATTTCAAATGTAGTACCAGAACCACATTTGCTAATTACTTCGGCACTGGCGCCGTGTACACGGATAATCTCTTTGGCAATTGCCAGTCCCAGACCTGTACCGGGAACGTTACGGCAATGGGACTTTTCCACCTTATAGAAGCGTTCCCAAATGAAAGGAATATCTTCTGTGGGAATACCCTTACCTTGGTCCTTAACAGAAACCAGAACACTACCGTCTTCAAGTTTATTCGCGTCTAATGATACAATACCATTTTCAGGCGAATATTTCAATGCATTATCGCCTAAAATCATAATTAATTGTACCATTTTATCACCATTACCCCAAATTTTTATATCCTCGGGCACATGTACATGGAATATAACATTGCGTTTTACAGCCTTTACACTTAATTTTTCGGCCACATTACGGATAATAACAGCTAAGGGTAAAGCATCCATATTTTGAATAGTAAGCGGATCGCTGGACTCCAGACGACTGATATCCAATAATTCACGTACCAGACGTTCCAAACGTACTGTTTCTTCGTTAATAAGAGTACGATAACGCTGTACTACCTCAGGACTAGTAACCATACCATCACTGATAGCCTCGTTGTAGCCACGGATAATGGTAATCGGTGTACGCAGCTCATGAGAAACATTAGCTACAAAATCGCGGCGGATACGCTCCAGACGTTCCATCTTGGCAACATTACTTTCCAGATCTCCCGCCAAGGAATTTAACGCATTGCCCAATTCAGCAACCTCGTCATTGCCCTGTACCTCAACCTTGCGAGAATAATCTCCTGCCGCCATAGCCGCAGCATTATCTTTCATCTTTAGCACCGGACTGATAATTACCTTGGAAAAGCGTCTTACTACAAAATAACTGATGATAATAGCCAATAAGCCCACGCCTAAAATGTACATAGCTACATTACGCATAAATCTTTCAAAACCACTTAAAGGCTCAATCAGTAAAATAGCACCGCTTTTACCATTAGGTGTAGTATACGGCACGCCTACCAAAATAACTCTTTCTTTATAATAGGGATGATAAAGCTGGGATTTGAACAGCTGACCTGCATAAATATCATGCAGAATGATATTCACAGTCCCGGCTAAATCGCTGGTCTTAATATCTTCGTTTAACTTATAGGCGCGCTTTTCCAAAGTTGCGGAAGAAGGAACGCCATATTTATTGAAATTCTGTAATGCCTTTTGACTGGAATCTGCTCGATTCTCTGTATAAGAGGAAGAAGCAATCAATTTATAATTATCATCAAAAAGCCAGATTCTTGCACCGACAAGTCTATCGACCGCAATAAGATAGCGGTAGAGCATATTTTCATCATCCATGCGGATAAAGGTTTCAACCGTTTCGGCCATTTCATTGCCTTTGTCCGTCAACTCCTGCTCTTTCATCTCAAAGAAATAGTCATTGACTAGATAGTACACGCCGGCTAAAACACCCATGATAATAATAACTATCATAGCGACAAATCGATTGCGCAGTTGCGTGCTAAGTGATGTTCCCATACGGTTATTTGTCCTTAACCTCAAATTTATAACCTACACCCCAGATAGTTGTAATATCCCAACTGGAATCTGCAGGTATGTTAAGTTTTTGACGAATACGTTTAATATGAGTATCAACTGTTCTAGTGTCGCCATAATAGGAATAGCCCCAGATAGTTTCCAGAAGCTGATTACGGGAGAACGCTTTGCCAGGGTTAGAAGCAAGGCACCATAAAAGCTCCATTTCTTTAGTGGTAAATGTCATTTTATGACCAAATGCAGTTACTTGATATTGTTCCATATCAATAACCAGGCCATCATAAGTAATACGGGAAACCTCGCCACTCTTTTCTTTAGTGCCTACGCGGCGCAGCACAGCTTTAACACGTGCAACAACCTCGCGTGAATTAAACGGTTTAGTAATATAGTCATCAGCGCCGATTTCCAGACCAGCGATACGTTCATCATCGTCGTCCTTAGCAGTAACCATGATGATCGGCAGATCACTCATTTTACGTACTTGCTTGCAGACTTCAATACCATCTAAGACAGGCATCATAATATCTAAAAGTAAAATATCAGGTTTTTCACTCTGTACTTTTAAAATAGCAGCAGCACCGTCTTCAGTTTCAATTACCTGGAAGCCTTCTTTTTCAAAATAGATGCGCAGAATCTCGCGAATCTGAGCTTCGTCATCAGCGATTAAAATTTTTTGTTTAGCCATAATATCACTCCTGCTACATTAGTATTTTTTGTTATTACTATTGATATAATTATAACACATGAACACCTTTTTTGTATTCTCCAGCCACTGTCACAGATTTTTTAGGCTAAAAAGTCTGATGTTCGTCTCTAAAGTGACAAAAATGTGTCATAGGCTTACAAGTTATACCTAATTCAGTCATGAATAAGCTATTATTTCGTCAAGACCGCTCTTAGTAATAGCAAAAAATAGAGAACACATAAGCGAACGAGATGTGACGGTGGTTCGCAATAATAAATAATTATTTAAAAAATCACAAGAAAATTACTACTTTGTCACAGTATTGCCACTCTTTTGACTGCTTAGTCACTCATATTTTGCACATTTACTACCATAGTAAAAGCTATCCTAGACTTTTCAGTCAGTACGCTATCATTGAACAAAAGCTATTTCTCATTCATAAAGTTTAAATCATATTCATATCCGCTAATACTAACACAATTCCATTATCTGACTAAAATAAAAATAGTTCAGCCCGTGTTTGCCTGCATCATCAACGCAACCATCCGTATACTGAACCATTAGTTAATCCTGAAACTAAATAGAAAAAATAGTAGCAGCTTAAAACCCTTACTTCTACTGCTTACCCAAGGGCAAGTTTTTGCCTGTTAAGAAGTATATTTCTGAACTTCACATTAAACCTTAAGGAGATAAGTAATAACTAGCAAATAACAAATAACCGCACCATCAAACTTCAACTACTTTTTTATTTGTTATAGTCTTAACAGACGGGAAGATAATAAAAATATAACTATTACAGCTCTATAGTAAACTTCACTGTAGTATTAATAACGTCCAAAGCATTCTGTGCTCTCGACAGTTCATCAGTAACCTTTTGGTAATCAGCACGTACCTTTTCTAAGTCATAGTTTACGTAACAGTAATCAACGACCATTCTATTGCCATCATAAGCACTAAGATTTACACGTTGTTTCGGCAGACGGGCAACCATCTCTGCCAACTTCTGTTTTCTATAAGACAACATAGGCAGATATACCAATAATTGGTCAATGGTCTTGTCAAATCCCGGTACCTGTTGGTTACAGTTAAAAAGGTTCAGTGCATGCTTTACTTTAATAATTTTCTCCTGTACAACCTCTAAACGTTCCTGCATCTCTTCATAAACATAAGTAGGACGTACAGACTCTACGTCTTCGCCTAAAGCAGCATTAAAGGTACTGCACTGCTTCTCCATACTTCGCAGAGCCTCCAGCTCTTCATTCAATTGCCGTAGCAGCTTAGCTGCTTCAGAAGATGTGTATTCCATGGTAAATCCTCCCCTACCCCATAAATTCACTTATTAATTAATCAGCATCCTCTTCCTCGCTTATAATCTCACTAGCGGGTCTTAAAGCGCCATTAATTGGTTCCACAACAATATAACCTATCTCGGATTGTGCAGGATGAGTAACATTACAGCCATAGCAGCGGCAAACATTACTGTAGAACAAATCCTCTCTAGCAGCTGCCCAATCACTCTTATCTGCCCCGATATACAACATGGTATACCATTCACCTTTCTCGGTTCCGTAATGCAGCACATGATAAACCATGCAGTTCAGCTGTTTTTCTAAAGTAGCGACCATACCCTTTTCATGCTCATCCAAGAAATATAATCTACCTCTGTCATCAGACATATATACAATGCCCTTAGCAGCAAAATCCTTCACTAGACGCGGATTTAAGCTAGCAAAGCAACGCATAGTATTCACAGCTTCTTTATGCATTTCTTCTAACGTAGCATTAATTTTTTTTGGAACCGCTGCTTCTTCCTTTTCGTCGCCTACCTTGGGAACATTATTATCTGCCCCGGCATTATCCACATCATCCTCAGACGCATCAGAATCGTCTGTAAACGTTTCTTGGCCGCCTTCAATAGCATCAGCAGCATAAGCATCTAAAAGCTCGTCAGTAGTCCCTTCTAGCTCTTTATTAGACGGTAGTGCAGTCTGCTCCGGCAAAGAAATTAAAATATTTTCAGCATACAGATAAGCAGCAGCCGTTGCAAATAACACTGCATTGAACTGCAAAGTCTTTTCGGTAGAACACAGCGGCAAAGAACCTACTAAATTCTTTTCTGTTACATGCTCCTGAGTACCTAAAACATTACAGAATTCCTGTATAACACTTTTATAATATACGCCATTATCATCCTGCCACAACAGTACCTCTACTACCTTAGGATTAAAGGCTAGATTATAATTACAGCGTAGATAATGAGTCAGATCTATACGATCATATTCCATAAACAAAAACCTCCTCAAAAAAATACACAAAATAATCATTTACGATTACCTTTCTTTACTTCTACTTTTTTTATAACTAATCCTGCTTAAAAAAAGTTTCAAAAAGCAATTTTTACGAAATTTTTATGTGTACAAGACATATTTTTACAGCATTTTTATTTACAAAAGCGTATAGTATTAATTGTGAGGACAAAGTATTGAAAACACTTTATCCCAACAGCTGTCCGCCCAGGCAGTATGCAGTCACCTCGGGAAGCCTACCTTGTACAAAACTCCTAAAAAACCTGCTTTCTGCTTTCCGAGGTACTGTATACAAACTTTACTTTGGCATCAACAGCTCTTACAGCTGTTAATGATGAATGCTTTATCCAGAGCATTCATATATTCTTTGCTTAGCGGAGCATCCTGTCTGCTCTGTCACCCTTGCAGCAATCATGCTCCGCTAAACATCCCAAGACATAACAATAGCTTTACTTATCTGACTGCAGTTTTTACAAGCTGCAGTCTTTTTTTCAAACAAAAAAGGTACTGCTTACTGGCAGTACCTATCTTTGCGATATTATTCGATTATTCGAATGTAAGCTTGATTATTTTCTTGTCAGTTTGTAGATCAGTGCATTACAGATAGCAGCAGCTACATTGCTACCGCCTTTACGGCCACGAGCAACAATGTAAGGAATGCCAGTCTGCATAATGATTTCTTTAGATTCTACAACATTAACAAAACCAACCGGTACACCAATTACCAGTTCCGGTTTGATTTTTCCTTCTTTTACTAATTCGTCTAAACGAACCAGTGCAGTAGGAGCATTGCCGACAGCAATGATTACCGGGCCTTCGATAGTGCAAGCTTTTTCCATGCAAGCTGCAGCTCTAGTAGAACCTGCTTCTTTAGCACGTGCTGCAACATCAGCGTCTGCCATAAAGCAAACAGCTTTAGCCCCTAATTTTGCCAGGCCCATTTTGTTGATGCCTGTGCAAGCCATGTTAGTATCAGTAATAATGGTAGCACCTTTTTCAAGAGCTGCCAAAGCTTTTTCTACAACGCCTTCAGAAAAGAGAAGATTGCGTGCATAATCAAAATCTGCAGAAGTATGGATGACACGTTTTACGATGTCGATTTTTTCCGGATCGATTTTGATTTGTCCTAATTCTTCGCCAATAATTTCCATGCTGCGCTTTTCAATGTCAGCGGGCAAAACATTTTGTAAATGCATTGTTACACAACCTTTCTTTATCTATGCTATCTACGCTTGATAACCTGCTCTACTTTTTATCTTTCGATACCTGTACGGGCAGGAATACCTTTTTCAAAGGGATGTTTACGCTTACAGATTTCAGAAACATAATCTGCCAGCTCCACAAGTTCTGGAGCTGGATTACGTCCTGTAAGCACAACTTCCATTTCCTGCGGTTTATGATGCAGAAAATCAACTAAAATATCTTTATCGAAAACACCTGTATTGCAGGCACCGATAACCTCATCAAGAATAAGCAGGTCAATATGCTCGTCCAGGCATTTTTGCTTAACCTTGTCGAAAAGTTCCAGGTGCTCACCTTTCACCTTTGCCTTTTCTTCATCATTCATTTGAAAAGTGAATTTTTTAGTTTCTTTACCACGCATGAGTTCAATATTTGGCAAAAGTGCCAAACTTTTCAATTCACCCGTAGGTCTGCTTTTGAGAAATTGCACAATTAAAACATGGTTGCCGTGTCCGCTGCAACGAACAGCCAAACCAATAGCAGCTGTAGTTTTACCTTTACCATCACCACAATAAATATGGATTAAACCGCCGTCTTTCATTCTACGCCCGCCTCCAAAATTTCGTAAATCGCTTTCATATCCAGGTTTTTACGAATACTGTCTGCCAAAATATCGTATTGTTGACGTTTATATTCCGCAAAATTGATAGTCTCAATATCATCAGGTTTAAGACCTTTTTTTGCTAATAAGGCTTCGACAATTTTAGCTGCAATACCATCGCTGTCGAAAACGCCATGTACATATGTACCATAAACATTCAGGTTACCCTCAGTATTCTGAGAACCTTCAAGCATATCTTCACCATCTTCGTGAATAGGTCTGATGCAGGTCAAGGCATCCTGCTCAGGGAAAGTAGTCACGCCGGAATGAATTTCATAACCGAAAAGAGGCATACCGCTTAGATTAGAAAAGATACCTTTAACATTACCAAATTTACCAGCCATTTGAATAGTGCGTTTGTGTTCAATAAAAGAGGTTTCTACGTTCAGCAGTCCTAAGCCCGGAGTATCGCCACCCTCTTCTACACCATAAGGATCGGAGATATTTTTACCAAGCATCTGATAACCACCGCAAACGCCGAAAACAACAGTGCCATTGCTAGCGTGTTTTAAAATAGCTGCTTCCATACCACTTTGACGTAACCATTTCAAGTCGCCAATGGTATTTTTTGTACCCGGAATGATAATCATATCAGGATTGCCCAGCTCGCGTACATTGCTTACATAACGCAAAGATACGCCGGGAATAAGCTCAAAAACATTAAAATCTGTATAATTGGACATTCTCGGAATACGTGCAACAGCGATATCTACCAGCTTAACTTCGCTATGACCGCTGATACGTTCAGAGAGACTGTCCTCGTCTTCGATGTCCACATTCAGCATGGGCAGTACGCCCACAACAGGAACACCGGTTTTGTCTTCGATCATTTTCAGACCGGGACGCAGGATTTCGACATCACCGCGGAATTTGTTGATGATTACGCCTTTAATCATAGCTCTCTCATCTTCGTCCAATAGCATAAGAGTGCCATAAATAGAAGCGAATACACCGCCGCGGTCAATATCTGCAACTAACAGTACAGGGGCTTTGGCCATTTTTGCCATGCCCATATTCACAAAATCGTCCTTTTTGATGTTGATTTCAGCGGGACTGCCTGCACCCTCAATACATACCACATCGTATTTAGCAGCCAATGTATCAAAGGCTTCTTGTACTTTGGGACGCAAGGTATGCTTCATAGCATAATATTCGCCGGCACGCATGGTACCGATAGCCTCGCCGTTGACGATAACCTGGGAACCGCTGTCGCTGGTAGGTTTCAGCAAAATAGGATTCATAAGTACGCTTGGTTCGATATTGGCAGCTTCTGCCTGTACAACCTGTGCGCGGCCCATTTCTGCACCTTCCTTAGTAATAAAGGAATTCAATGCCATGTTCTGGGATTTAAAGGGGGCTACTTTGTAGCCATCTTGATTGAAAACACGGCACAAACCTGCTGTTACTAAGCTTTTGCCCGCATTGGACATGGTTCCTACCACCATAAGTGCTTTTGCCAATTCAACCACTCTCTTTCATCATTTAATCTTTCATCAAAAAGTCTAATATATCGTGATAACTGCTGAGCTGTATTTCTTGTCCGGCTGTATTAAGATAACCGGCAATGACAGGAGTACAGCCATAACCATGCTTTCCTGTCAGAGAACTGGTTACATGATCTCCGCATATCACTATTTTAAGCGGCTCGTGATAATACCGCATGATAGTACTTAAAAATTCCCGGTCTATTTTTTCAATAAACGCAGCCTTTGCTGCATAATCATAACGGTGGGAAGCTTCGTCCGAACCGTTAAAGTGTGCAAGAACAAAATCATTTCGGCCAAGCAGAGTCAAGGCACCTTCTGCCTTAGCCGCAATGTCCGTATCCACATCACCTGTAGCGGTATCGGGAACTGCTACCTCCATGCCTAACGCCCGAGCAATGCCTAAAACAATCTCGGCCTTACATACTGCACCACCCTTAATCCCGTGCAACGATGCAAAGGACGGGAGTACCTGTCTAGCAGACGGTCCCCAAGGATACAATGTGTAATGCAATCCGTCATGAGCAAAGGGAGCAAGACGTTTCGCTGTCTGCTGAAGAAAATAGCTGATAGACAGAGACTGCTCACAAAGAGGACGCAGCAAGGCATCTACATCCTCGCCTACGCTTTCATGCGGCGGCTTGACCTGACATTCCAGAACAGCTTCTTCTTTATTCATAATCAGCAAATTACGATATTCCGAAAGATGAATAAACTCAATATCCTTGAGAATATCATCACACAAAGCGGCAGCCTCACGCATTTGTTCTGCCATCAGGCCCTGGCCGTTAAAGGCAGCCAGTTTACCTGATGCGTCCACCGCAGCTAAATTGCAGCGAAGTACCATTTCGTATTCAGAAATATCACGGTTATGTGCCAATAATTCTAAATAAGCTCTGTTCTTGGGTATATCATCTTTATGTACACCTAAAAGCCGTAAAATGCAGCTACAGCTTTCAGGAGTTATGTCTTGTTCACAGATACTGAGATGAGCCAAGGTCCCGTTCTTCGCAATCCCATCCATTAAAGGATGCTTCGCAAAGGTATAAGGAGTTTGTCCCTGCAATGCAGGAATCAGGTCATCTCCTAGTCCATCAATTAAAACCAGTAAAGAGCGCATGTTTTTTTGCTTCCTTAATTGCTTTGATAAGTGCACGGTTCAGCACTCTCGTTTTCACCGCAACACGATAGTAACCTTTTCCAAGGTTATGATAGTTTTCGCAGGAACGGATTAAAAAGCCCTGCTTATGCAACAGCTCAGCAAAATTAGCAGGCTGAGGCATATAAAAGAAAATATAGTTTGCTTTAGATCCGTAAACATCAGCACCGAGAGCCTGAAGCTTTTCGGTCAGATATTTACGTTCTTCGCTTACGAGCTTCATAGAATTTTGCAGATAGACATCCTCCTGCAAAGCCGCAATACCTGCAGCCTGTGCAAAGGTAGATACATTCCAATCCTGTCCGTTTTCGTGCAACTTTTCCAACAGAAGCTCATTAGAGGTCATGCAATAACCAAGGCGGATGCCTGGCATCGCAAATGTTTTAGTAAAAGCTTTAAGGATGACCAGCTCCGGATAATCCTCCAGTCTGTTCATCATGGTATAAGCATTTTTAGGATCAACAAAGTCCATAAAGCACTCATCAACCAAAAGCTTTGCACCTACAAGACGACATTTAGTCAAAATACGTTCCAAAAGCTGACGACTGATAAGCTCACCTGTTGGATTATTAGGGTTACAGATTACGACTAGATCTGTGCGCGCAGTAATCTTCGCCATAATACCACGATCCGGAGCAAACCGATTCTCTGCATTCAGCTCGTAATAATTGATTTTACAATCCACAGTCTTGAGTGCTTTTTCGTAATCAGCAAAGGTCGGAGCCAATAATAAAGCTCGTTTCGGCTTCAAGGCCAGCGCGAATCGAAACAAAACATCAGCAGCACCATTGCCGAAAAAGAAATAGTCGGGATTTACCTGTAAAAAGGTACTAAGAGCAGCTCTCAGTTCTCGACAGAAGGGATCAGGATAGTTGACGCATTGTTTTAATGCTTTCTGCACTGCCAGTTTTACGCCGGCCGGCAGTCCCAACGGATTAATGTTAGCGGAAAAATCTACGAACGGTTTACCATCATCAGTACACTGTTCAGTGTAAATATCTCCACCATGCTCATATTTATACATTGGATCCACTCCTGTCTATATCAAATCACAAAATGTCGCTTTTATATAAAAAGTCGGCTGTAGCAAACAATATCAAGCTGACTACAGCAGTCATGTACAGCAGTCGGTTTGCCTGCATTATATCCTGCGGACATACAGGGCGGATATCATCACCAATGGTTTCCTTGTGCACCAGTTTACCAAAGTAATAATGATCGCCACCAAGCTGGATGTTCAAGGCACCGGCTGTTACTGATTCGGTCATTGCAGAATTCGGGCTTAAATGATGATAACGATCACGCCAGAAAATCTTCCAGGCACCGGGACCGTTAAGGCCTACAAGAAAGGCTGCTATAATCATCACCAGACCAGCGATACGTGCCGGAATCAGGTTCGCCAAATCATCCAGCTTAGCTGCACAACGTCCGAAGTACAGATATTTATCGTTTTTGTAGCCTACCATGGAGTCCATGGTATTAATCCCTTTATATAAGAAGGCTAAAGGTGCACCACCTAAAAACATATACAGCATCGGAGCAATAATACCGTCAGCAGTGTTTTCAGCGACTGTTTCTACAGCACCTTTAGTAACCTCTTCTGCGGACAAATTTTTAGTATCGCGTCCTACAATCCAAGATAATTTCACTCTAGCATCAGCTAAATCGTTATTATCAAGAGCAGTAAAAACCTTCATACTTTCATCTCGCAGGCATTTTGTTGCAAAAATCTGGTAGAACATAATGGTTTCTAAACCGAAGCGTAGCCACGGGCTTACCGCCTCTGCTAACTGCAAAATATAGTAAGGCACAGCGAAGGAAACAACCAGAACGATTATCACCATCAAGGCACCGCCTGCCAGAAGTGCAGTCGGATTCGGCGCCAGCAACTTACGCAGATTTCTTTCTAGAAAGCCAATCATGTTACCAATCAGACAAATAGGATGCGGTAGCCAGTGGGGATCGCCAAAAATCAGGTCCAAAATAAAACCTGCTATTATAGCTGTTAAAGTTGTCATAAACATATTCCCCTTTTATTCCGGCATGCCGTATTTTTTCGCAGCGAACTGTACACAGTGCTGCACAAAGTTTTGGGCAAAGGTTGGATTGCCCCAGAGATGGATGTGCGGATAACCTGCATACAAGGCATCTGAGGTATGCGCACATTCCCAACTACCTCGGCCGGAAGCCTTAGCAGCCATAAAACCTGCACCATTATTGGTACTATCAGAATAATGGAACTCATGTCCGTTAATCTGACCGCCCTTCTGACAAAGGACATTATCTTTTTGTGCTGTCAGCTGCACGTAACCAAAACGTGTCAGTTTTTTCGTCATTGCGGACTCACCAGGTACAGCACCTACCCAGTCATAAACGTGCTCACCGTCACGATATTTCTCTAGAAGATACATAAAGCCGCCGCATTCGGCAAAACAAGGCATTCCGCTATTGATAGCGTTTTTTACCTCTTGCAGCAAGCCTTTATTATCAGCTAACTGCTGCGCATATAATTCAGGATACCCGCCGCCTAAAATAAGTCCATCACATTGAGGCAGATGCGCATCTGTCAGAGGACTGAAGGGAATGAGCTCTGCTCCCAATTCAGTCAGTAAGTCCAGAGCATCTTGATAATAAAAGCAAAAGGCTTTGTCACGTGCGATAGCAATGCGTGCTTTTCCCACAGGTTCAAGGCTTACCTTATGGTACTCAAGCGGCAATGCACTTGCGGCAAGCTGCATCAAGGCATCCAGATCTATGGATTTTTTCGCCTGCAAGGCCAAGCGGTCCACAATCTGTTGCAAATCGCCTATTTCTTCAGCAGTAACAAGACCTAAATGACGGCTTTCAAAATTACAGTCAGCCATCACCGGGAAATAACCCAAAAGCTTTACTCCTGTCTCCTGTTCTATTACTTCTTTATAAAACAGATAGCTCATCGGATTGACATTATTTAAGATAGCACCTACAACATGGCTGTCACTGCGGAAATCTTTAAAACCTTTGATAACCGCGGCAATGGATAAGGCTGCTCCTTTGCCATTAACAACCAAAACTACAGGCACATCACAAGTTACGGCAAGGTCATAAGCACTGGCATCGGTAGTTTTGCCCATACCATCATAAAAACCCATTGCACCCTCAAATACCGCTACATCAGCCTGTTGCGTATTCTTTGCAACTAGATAACGTACAGTATCTTTTCCTAGCATGAAAAGGTCTAAATTACGGGAATGAGCACCGATAACGCGTGAATGGAACATAGGGTCTATATAATCTGGTCCTGATTTAAAAGCAGAAACCTGTTTTCCTCTATTCATTAACGCTTTCAAGAGACCGCAGACAATAGTTGTTTTGCCGCTACCACTGCCAGGTGCACTGATCATAATACGTGGAACAGTTAGTTTAGACATCTTAATCTTCCTTCTTTACAGCAGTCATTACATAAACAGGATTTTGAGCCATCATCAGATTGTAATTGCCTAAATGCTTGCCGCGTGCGACAAACACGTTGACAATTTCCAAGGCATAATCAGGATGCTCTTTATAATATGCTGCAACCTGCGCTAAAGTTTCTACAGTTATAGCATTAATAACAATGCGGCAAGCACTGTTTTTTGCATAAATAACATCTAACATTTCACACAAATCGCCACCGCTGCCGCCAACAAAAACACAGTCCGGAGCGGGCATTTCCTTGATGTTTTCCAAGGCTTCACCAGCTACGATTTCTAAGTTTTGTAAGCCAAACAACGCTTTATTTTTTCCTAATAATTCTACTGCTACAGGATTGCGTTCAAAAGCCCAGACTTTACCTTGGCTAGCAATAGTTGCCAGCTCAATAGAGCAAGAACCGGTACCAGCACCAATATCATAAATCAAATCCGTAGGCTTCGGCATTAATTTAGACATGGATACACTGCGTACCTCTTGTTTAGTCATAGGCACTTTGCTGCGCATGAAGAGGTCATCGGCGAGACCATGTACAGTGGGAGTAAAAGGCTGTGCTTCCTCGTTGAGAATCATCATTACAGATAAAGAAGGAAACTGCAAGGCACCAATTTCCTCTGCAGTACCGCTAGTAATCTTCTCTTCAGGATAGGACAGATTTTCGCCTACATATACTTGTACCTTACCTAAACCATGTTCGCACAATTGAGCACATAATAACTGAGCGGAGTTATCACCGCCAGTCAGCGAAAAGACCTTCTTATTTTGGGCAACTGCCGCCACCAGATTTTGGTTGCGCCCATGCATGCTGACAATCTTCGCGTCATCCCAAGACATATTCAGACGACCTGCAAAATATACCAGGCTGCTGATGCCTACATAACGTACACATTCGCATTCCGGCAATTTGCCGCTAATGGTTTTGGCTAAGCTGAAAAAGCCTACATCACCGGAAACCAATACTGCGATAACGTCTTTAGCAGGATCTGCTTTAGCTGCAATCTCCACAATGTCAGAAGTTCTAATAGTATAATATAACATTTTTTCATTTTCTGCAAAGGCAGAAAGCATTCTTTCGTCGCCAATAAGGATATTACTTTCCGCAATAGCCTGACGCGCCGCACCGGTTAATAGATCAGGGTTTCCCGGTCCTATACCGATAATATTGACTTTTAGCATTACAGGCCTCCTTTATTTAAGTCTTAGCGTTATAGCGATAAAAATTTATTTCGCAAATATTTCACAATTTCATCGTAACCTGCACCCTGCTCATCTTCCGCCCTGCCGATAACGATAAGTTTAGCTCCAGCAGATTTTGCAGCTTCAACTTTATCATCAAAGCCACCTACTTTGCCAGAATCTTTCGTTACCATATATTGGCTATGGAATTTATGCAGCATCGCAATGTTTAATTCCTCAGAAAAAGGACCTTGCATGCAGACAATATTGGCCGGTTTATAGCCAAGACTGAGGGCAGTTTTCAAGCTATCCTCCATAGGCAACACTCTGAGAGCAATGCGTTCGGCATAATTGTGAACAGCGGTAAAATCAGGAAGATTTTTACTACCGGTAGTCAAAAAGATGTTACCTTCTAAATGATTTAAAAGTTCCACAGCTTCTTTAAAATCAGCTACCATAGTATAATCCCCTGCCTCACCTGCCGGACGCAGTAAGCGCAGATATTCGCAGTGCTTTTCACTGCAAGCTTTCTTGACGGTTGCCGTAACGATAGTAGCATATGGATGAGTTGCATCGATAACGCAGGCAGGCTTGTGCTCTTCAATAAAATTGCACATTGCCGCTAAATCCATACGCTCGGCCATTACAGTAACATTTGCCTGCTCGTCAATCAGCTCGGCACCATATTCAGTAGCCACGCTGACGAAAAGCTGTACTGGAAAATCACGCAAAGCCTTAATTAGGTTACGTCCTTCACTAGTACCGCCAATCAGCCAGATTACAGGTTGCATTATAATTTGTAACCGCGAGGAGTTACCATACGGCCGTTGATAACTTCGGTTTGGGTATTGCCGACGATAACGGTAGAGAACATATCTACTTTTTTATCACGCAGTTCAGCCAAAGTAGTCAATTCAAATTCTTGACCTTCACGACCGATGTTGCGTACAATACCTGCGGGAATAGTACCCGGTTGGTTTTTCAGCATGATATCGCAAGCTTTTTGCAGATAGTCATGACGTTTAAAGCTGGAAGGATTGTAAATGCAAATGCAAAAATCTGCTTTAGAAGCACAATCCAGGCGTTTTTCGATTTTTTCCCACGGAGTCAGCAAATCGCTGAGGGAAATCAGACAGAAGTCGCTAATCAGCGGAGCACCCAGAACAGCAGCACCGGAGCAAGCAGCGGTAATACCAGGGATTACTTCGATATCGATTTCCGGATGGTCTTTAGCAACTTGGCACATAATGCCTGCCATACCGTAAACACCTGCGTCACCACTGGAAATCATAGCTACGGTTTTACCTTTTAAAGCTTCTTCCAAAGCCAGTTTGCAGCGGTCTACTTCTTTACGCATACCATTGGAAAGAAATTCTTTACCAACGAAATCATCTTTAATCAGATTTACATAAACATTATAACCGGCAATAACGTCACAGGAATTCAGAGCATCATAAGCTCTTTTGGTCATCTGTTCTACACCGCCGGGGCCTAAGCCTACAACATATAATTTAGACATGTTATCCTCCTAATTCTTTCTCAGACCTGTTTTGCTGAAATCCAGCACCAGATCTTCTGAAGCAATCGCCAAAGTAACACCGTTTAAAGAAGTTTTCTTCAATAAAAGCTTACCATTAGCAGAATCAATGACAGCACTTCTTTCACAGACATTGCTGACTCCGACTACGCTTTTGACGAATGCAGATTGAGTAAATTCTCCTGCTACGCTATTTAATTCATCAGCTGTATAAAAATGAGCAGGAAGATTATATTTCTGAGCAAAAGCAAGTAAGCCCTGCTCATCTTTTTTTAAATCAACAGACGCAATGGCTTTTACGCAACGTAAATCCAAATTAAGTCTATTAAACTCCGTAAGTACCAATTCTTCCACAGCCTCCAAAGGAGTGCCACGGCGACAGCCGATACCTAAATGCAAAATACGTGGCAGCAGGCGGCAAGTTACATCAAACGGAGATAAGCTTTTATCTAAAGTGACTGCCATGCCGACAGATTTTTTTTCAGTAACTACCTGCTTCGGTAATTCACCTGCCACGCTGAAAGCTTCGTCTTTATAGAAACCAACATCCTGGTTATCAACTAAAGCGGCTGCAAAATCCTTAGCCGCCTTCAAAGAACACAGCACCATATTATTACGTGCCGCCCATTCGTCGATAGCAAAAAGACCGTTGACATCCGTCGCTGTAGTTACACAGCATTCTGCACCGATACCAGCCGCCAAATAGCGGGCCATTTCATTAGCACCGCCGATATGACCTGCTAAAAGCGGAATCATATACAGCCCTCGTTCATCAACAGAAATAACTGCTGGATCTGTGAGCTTACTTTTCAAATACGGAGCAATTGTACGCACTGCAATGCCGACAGAACCGACAAACACAAGCGTCTGACACTTATTAAAATCTTCGCCGCAAACCGCATTATGATCCGGCAGCATAGGTTTTAAGCCGGTCTGCTCAGCATATTTAGCAAAAGTGCTTGTTTCTACTTCATAACCTATAGTACGCAAAAGACTGCTGATTTTTTTGCTCAGCTCTGCCCCACGTACAGAAAAAGAGTAGACTGCAGCACGCATTATTTTACCTCTGGTTTCAGGTCCAGTTTGGTAGGATCTGCTTCACGGAAGCCATGAGCGAAAGTAGGATTATATAATTCGCTGCGGTCATATTCGTTACCCAAGAAACCACCTACGGTAATCAATGCAGTTTTGTTAATACTGTATTTAGCAGCATTTTCTGCTAAGGTACCAACGGTGCAACGGATAACCTTTTCATCAGGCCAGCTTGCCTTATAAACGATAGCAGCCGGAGTATCATTGGTGTAACCACCTTTAACCAGCTCTACTTGCAATTTTTCCAGCATACCGGAGCTGAGGAAAATAACCATAGTTGCTTTATGTGCAGCATAATCGGCAATTTTTTGATGGTCAGGAACCGGAGTACGGCCTTCCATACGAGTAATGATTACAGATTGGCTTACATTCGGCAGAGTATATTCTGCTTTCAGGCAGGCAGCTGCAGCACAGAAAGAGCTAACGCCAGGAACTACTTCATAATCAAGATTATAGCTGCGCAGAAGATCGATTTGTTCACGATGTGCACCATAAACACTAGGATCGCCGGTGTGCAGACGTACTACAAGTTTACCAGCTTGAGCAGCGGGAACCATAGCAGCAATTACTTCTTCCAAAGTCATATGTGCACTGTTCATGATTACACATTCAGGTTTGCAGTAATCTAAAAGTGCGGGATTAACCAAAGAACCTGCATAAATACAGAGGTCTGCCTTTTCCAATAATTCTTTGCCTTTAACAGTGATTAAGTCAGCGGCACCAGGGCCTGCACCAATAAAATAAATCATTATTTATCAAACTCCTTTTCTTTAACCAAAATTACAGAGAAATAGCTGCTTGCCGGATCGATTTCTTCCAAATCGCGGTAAACTTTTTCACCAGGAAGACCACAACGTTCAACCATACCTGCGTTTTTAATCAAACCTTTTTCACGCAGTTCGTCACGTACGCGACCGATTTCGCTAGCAGATTTCATCAATACTTTATTGCCAGGGCCATCGAGGAATTTAGAAGATTCTTTATAGCTACCGGGCAGAACAATCAGCGGTTCCGCACGTTCGCATAAAGAAGTATTTAACTTAGCTGCTACTGCACAGATAGAAGTTACACCAGCAACCAATTCTGCTTCGTAGCCATCTTGCAATACCAATTTATGTACATAAATGCAAGTTGCATATACAGTCGGGCAGCCTAAAGTAATGAATACAACATTTTTGCCTTCATCAAGCAGTTTTTCAATAGCATCAGCACCTTCGCGATGAGCTTTATCCATAGCTGCCATATCTTTAGTCATCGGCATATAAATGATTACTTGCTCTTTTTCATCCAAATTCACAATTTGATTAACAATGTTTTTCGCAGTCATAACATCAGTATCGCCTTTTGGCAATGCAACAACGTCACATTCCTTCAGCAGACGTACAGACTTCAATGTCATTAATTCGGGGTCTCCAGGGCCAATACCTACGCTATACAATTTACCTTTCATATTACTCATTCTCCTTTTTTTGATGTAATTGAATTAACTCATCTGCATACTTGGTTTTGCCCAAAATACCATAAACATTGGAAAACATCAAAGCTGCAGTTTTTATTTTACCATGCACTCTATGTTGCATGTAAAAATCGATTTTGTCCGTAATCTCCTGCATTACAGGTTCAAACAGGTTCTCTCTCTTTAAAATCTTGGTCACCTCATCAGTAGTAGGAGAAGTATAAATCTCTTTACCTACTTCAACAGAAGCACCATGGAAAAGGGCTTGCAATGCAAAAAGCTCTGTACGGCAATCAGAATATTTGGAATGAGTATTCATAACACCTTGCGACAGCTTAACAAGCTTACCGGAATGCCCGATTAAAAGCAGCGTCTCAAAACCGCAGAACACAGCATAATCCAAAAGCTCACCGACGAAATTGCTGCAAGTAACAGCACCATCAATGTCTAATTGCATAATATCCCTGGTAAAATCTTCGCCATAATTACCGAAAAACACCAACAGATTTTTATTGCCACGTGCTTTTTGTGCACGGATCTCCACATACATCGTTTCAATCAAAGCCTTTTCGCTCATCGGTTCAACGATACCGCTAGTACCTAAAACCGACAAACCACCGACAATGCCTAAACGGGGATTGAAAGTTTTCTTGGCAATTTCCACACCTTGAGGAATAGAAATAGTTACTTTCAAACCACCATCATAATTATATTTCTTCATTACATTAGTAACTTCCGTAGTAATCATCTTACGCGGCGTCGGATTAATTGCAGGACCGCCAACAGCACAAGCTAAGCCGGGCTTTGTAACACGGCCTACACCAATACCACCCTCTATATCCACACCTGCATCTTGCTTACGCTCTACCTTAGCATAAACCAATACACCATGGGTATCATCAGGATCATCACCAGAATCCTTACGGATAGCACAAGTCACATAATCCTCGCAACGAGCCACATCCAACGGTTCCAAATTAAGCACAATGCCCTTAGGCGTATCGATACGTACTGCTTCCACACGCTCTCCGCTAAGCAACATTTCTGCCGCAGCCTTAGAAGCTGCTGTCGCACAACTGCCCGTCGTATAACCACAGCGTAAATTTTTTCCTTGGGAAAATTGATATTCTTCCACAATTTCCTCCTTTAAAAATTAAACTACTACATGATATTGATTACTAATAAAAAGAAAAGACTTCTGCCGAATCCGACAGAAGTCACAAAGACAGAATTTACTAATCAGGGAAACATCACAGAATTAGAAAACCTACTGCCTCCATCACCCGTGGATTCAGAGTACAATGTAGGCTGGCTGCTGACTTAGACACAATGTCTGCACAGCGGCGGGACCGTAAGGAATAAACCATCTAACCAGTTAGGGACGTAGCACCTACACCAATAGCGTATTTAATTATAACATAAAGATATTTATTTTCCAATACCTAGAGTGTAAAAAAAGGCTGTTTTAGGATTAGTTCTTACTTTTTTTACATTATAAATATCTAAAATATTAATATATATTTCTATTTGTTTTCAAGCGTTATTTATACTTATTTTATTTGATATATTTTCTTATTATTTATCATTTTTAAGCTGTTTTTTGCTAATTTTTTCTTGCATAAAACAAACCTTCCCCTAGTATTTTGCTAGAAAATATCACTCTATTCCAATTATTGCTAACAAAATTCAGTCAATTTATTCAGGTCATTAAAACATACAGAGAAAAACCCGTACCTTTTCTAATAATTATTTTGCTAAGCTAATTATTCTTTCGTTAAAGAAAATTCGTCAAACAAGTATTTTTACGGAATTTTTATGCCTGCGGCACATATTTTTACAGCATTTTTACAGTCAACAGGTGTATAGTATATATCTGTAAGGACCACAATATTGTGTGGGATGATAGATATTGTTAAACCTTACAGGAACTAATCTCCAAACCAAACGCCTCACAAGTCGGGCAGTCCTTTTTCTTTCGGTTCTGACTGCCCTGACGACGAGGCACTAACAAGCTTTAACAGCTAATTATTCTGCAACGGTTTTACGCACACCCTGCAGTAATATATTAGAGCTAGCCTGCTGGTTGTGTTTACGCACACGCAGCCAACAGCTACTAACCACCACCTTGGTTACGCAAGACAGAGGTTATGTCCATAGGCCTCTGTTTCCAAGGTCTTTCGTCCTTTGGCTTTAGCAATCACCTGCAGAAGCTAATCTTGCATTGTTTTCTTTTGCTTGGTACTTATTGTACCTATAAGACAGTCTTTTCAAAAGCTCTCAATACTCCTAACCTTTAGGCTGCCTTATACTCTAGGCTGTAAACACGATGTTTACAGCCTTTTTTTATATTCTGATACAAATAACAAAAAGCACCCACCTAAGTGAGTGCTTTACATCCCATATTCTATTTACACCAAAAAAGGCTTTGTCTTTAAAATCTTCTCCCGTTGCTTCCAATCAGGCAGATGGTATTCTACTATATCATGAAAACGAGCATTATGACGAACCTCTAATAAATGCGTAAGCTCATGCACTACGACCAGCTCCAAACATTCGGGGGGATAGCAGGCCAACAACATATTCAAACCGATTTTCTTACTGTCAATAGTGCATTTTCCCCACATGGATTTCCAATACTGTACATAGACCTCAGAATACAGCAGACCCATTTTAGCCGACCATTTATCCAACAATCGTTTTCCCTGAGCTGCCACAAGCGACTTGAGCATTCCATGCACCAGCAAATCCCGTTTGCGTTCCGAAAAGCCTCTTTTAGCATACAAAAAAAGCTTGTCACCGATAAGCTGATAGCTTTCTTTCCCTGCATGGTCATATAAGCAGATTTCGTAACGCTTTCCCCAGATATAAACGGCAGTACCATCATAAAAAGTACTGATTTCAGTATTACGTCCTGCTCCACGAAGACTTTTTTGCACGCTTTTCTGCAGCCACTCCTGCTTACTAAACACCAATTGCTCCACATCTGCCATTGTAGCTCCTATAGGCACAGAAATAGAAATCTCGCCTTGAGCTACGTGCAAATTAAAGTTTTTCACGTTCTTGTAAAGCAGCTCGATATTAAAACCTGCAAGCTGTACCGTTTTCCGTGAATAGATACCCATTAAAGTTTCTCCATCAGAATGTTGCGGCCTAACATTCTATTATATTCCCAAGCAGCTTTACCTTCATGCTTATTAAACTGATTCATAATGGAATCCAGTTCATCGGCATAATGGACGATAAACGCCTCCTTGGTAGCACAAGCCACAGGAGAGCCCTTTTCGTTTTCACCATGATGGGATAAGATGATATGTTGCAACTGCTCCAGACGTACAGAAGAAATATGCAGCTTAGCAGCAGCCTCCTGCACCATAAAGCAGCTCATAGCAATATGACCCATCAGACGCCCTTCATTAGTATACGGGAAGCCTATATCAGAAGAAATCTCGTTAATCTTACCGATATCATGCAGCAAAGCACCAGCAATTACTAAATCCTTATCCACACCGGGAATCTTCTCGGCCATAGCCACTGCAAGACCTGTAACATCGACGGAATGCTGCAAAAGTCCGCCTAAATAAGCATGATGCAGGCGCATACCTGCAGGATTATAGATAAACGCTTCATAAGTACCGCCACTAAAAATATTTTCTAGCAGCAGACGTAATGCAGGAGTTTCTACCTTTTTAATATAATCAGTTAATTTTTCCTTGTAGGCTTCAACATCAAAATCACCATGTGGCAACAGATTGCTAATATCATCCTGCGGCAGCAGTTCTTCCAGACGTTGAATCATAACCTGCAAGGACATATCATTAGCATATTTATTGATATCAATGACACCGGTCATCATAAATGCAGTTGGTCCCTCTAAATCACGCATTTTATCGACAACGGAAGCTTCAAAGCAAATAAACGGTACACGTCCGCTGTTATCCTCCACCATACCACGGGCAAACACACCGCCGTTGGAAGAATTACCGATTTTTTGTACACGCACCAAAACTGCCTGACAAACCTTCATACCTGCTTTAAATTCATTAATCATACTAGTCACCTGTTTCTTATAAATGCTTCAGCAGCAGACTTTCATTAGCAACCTTTAAGTTTACACACCAATTTTTCTCAGTGAAACGCAGGGATAGTCTATCTGCTAAATAATCTAATACCGGAAGCTCAGTCGCCTGATGACCTGCGTCAATAATATTCAAACCGCCGAAAACGGCCTGTTGTGCACTATGATATTTTACATCACCAGTAACAAGAGTATCTGCACCCTGCTCTAGTGCCAACTGAATCAAATCACTGCCTGCACCACCGCAAACAGCAACACGTTTTACAGGACGACCTGCATCACCTACCACTACATAATCAGCACGGAGGCTTTTCTTGACGAATTCGGCAAAGCTGTGTAAATCGCAGGCATTGACCTCACCGATACGTCCAAGACCACTGACATGATCTAAAACATCTTCATCATGAATCCGCAATCGACGTACAAGCACATCGTTAACACCGCTGGAAACACAATCCAGATTAGTATGGGCACTAAAAACAGCAATACCCTTCTCTGCCAACTGCAGCAATAAATCTTGCTGCCAGTCAGCATCAGTTATACGACCTAATTTTTTAAAGATTGCCGGATGATGAGTAATAATCATATCAGCATTATAATTAACAGCCTGAGTTACTGTTTCCTGGGTCATATCTAACGCCAAAAGCAGACGGCGTACAGGACGTGAACCTCTGCCCAGCATCAGTCCCACATTATCCCAGCTCTCTGCTAATTTCGCAGGTATCATTTCTTCTAAAAGATTGACAATATCATTTACTGTTACTACCTGTTTCATAAGCAAGCACCTCCAATGCTTTCTCCATTTCCAGCTCCTGCTGATATTTTGCACTTTCCTTGGCACGTTCACTACGTCCCATATTTTCCAACAATTGACGACAACCTTGTAACTGTCTTGCCAACTGCTTACCTAAAAGTGCATGACGTTTTTGTAATACACATGGACCTACAAGATATTCTGCATCGCTGTAATTTCGGTCATCACCACGTACAGCACAGATAATTTCATAAAAATGCGGCGGATCATCAACCAATTCTTCATCAGCCAAACGCCAGCCATGCTCTACCAGCCAACGACGCAGACCGGCAGCACCAGCCATGGGCTGTAACACTAAAGTTTTAGCACTTACTGCTACATCCATGGATGCCTCTAGAATACTGATAATAGTACTTCCACCCATACCGGCAATAGTAATACAATCAACTTCTCCTGGCTGTAACACCTCTAAGCCGCTTCCCTGGCGTACATCAATCTTATCCTTCAAGCCATACATCGCTACAGTGTTGCGAGCTGCCTGACAAGGACCTGCGGCAATATCACCGGCTATAGCCTCAGTAATCTTTCCCTGCTCCATCAACCATACAGGCAGATAAGCATGATCCGTACCAATATCAGCAACCTTACTGCCTTGAGGAACTAAAGCAGCAATAGTTTCTAAACGTGTTCCAATATGCATATTAACCGTTGCCAAAAATCTATAAAATATAGAAATTTGTTTATTTCCTTCTTCATAGAATCCGATTTTGCCGTAGCT
>OGPF01000207.1_pt1 | contig 39670 bp, 38 predicted proteins | sample 1552871 | NCBI WGS metagenome assembly OGPF01 (sample SAMEA2580276, study PRJEB22360) | human gut metagenome | biome: human gut; feature: human-associated habitat; material: faeces | place: Denmark | collected 2008/2010
CGTGCCGAAAATACTTGGCTGGAAGCGGCCCGGGAAAATAGGTCGATGCCGACATAAATAACCGATTAAGCTTTGCTTAGTCGGTTTCAATATTCCTCCATAGCTCAGTCGGTAGAGCACGCGGCTGTTAACCGCGGTGTCGTTGGTTCGAGTCCAACTGGGGGAGCCAAAAAAGGGTAACAAAAAAGATACCCACGAAAAAGCCTTGATTTTTCAAGGCTTTTTTGCTTTTTATGGAAAAATTTCAAAAGATAGTTTTATAGATGCCAAACGGCATAAATTCTATTCATATTGGACTCGAACTTCCCGCTTACACATTGATTCATACTTGATAAATTTTTTATGTTGGTTTTTGTTTATAAATTAAAGAATATCATTATCTTCAATTTCAAATTCGAAATCTAAGATATCTTGGAGAAGAGATAAAAATAATTCTAAGTCATTAAATCGTCTGTAATTGATAAATGATATTGCTTTAAAGAACATAATAAATATTATAGAGAGCGAAGCTGCTAACAATAGAAGGACAAAGCATAACGCAAGTTTTTGCTCAAACCCACCATCTAAACTAAATACATTTGACATAATCATAAGCAGAAAAGGAATGATGAGAATTTGAAAACTTGTGGTTATGTACTTTGTTATTTTTTGGTTGTTCTCATAATGCTTATTTAATCGTATTGATAACCTTCGATAAAGTTGTTTTATTTGATTTTTTTTGAAAATTCCTTCAGACTTTAATATTTCAAACAATTCTTGACGTTGATTTATTTTTCTATCCATTGCATTTTTAATATCCTCGCGAGATGCATTAAGAATAAATGCTAATATAACTATGATCAATATAGATATCAATATGCCTATAGAAGCGTTTTTAAACCAATAACTTAAAATAAAACAAGTTACCATAGAAATAGTAGCTGTAAAATAGATAGAAAAAACCACTTTTAATTTTAGAGGTAAAGTTTTAAATGCATCCCACCAGTTTGAAAGTTTTTCTTTGTTTTGCGTTTTCTGTAAATACAGTAAGAAAATTTGCCAATCCATTATATGAGCTCCTTAAAAAATAGATTTGTAATTATGAATTTGTTCTTTATTATACAATATTTAGGTGTTTCAATCAATATAATACACAAAACAACAAAAATTCCGCAAAATCAACGGTTTGCAATATATGGGGCATTAGCTTAACTGGGATGAGTGCCTGACTGGCAGTGTGGGGGGGCATCGGTTCGATCCCGACCGTCTCCAACATAAAGTGGTTACAAAAAAGATGGAGCCCCAAAAACCTCGGTGTTACCGAGGTTTTTTGCTGTCTATAGAGCGATTTTCAACAGTTCAAATTCATAGATGTAAAATCGCTGTTTCCCATTTGCGAGTAGAGTTGAACCATCATAAAACGAAATATTAGACATATTAAGGCAGATAGAAAAAATCCATCTGCCTTTTTTCATATATATATACATAGCCAATCGTTTGAAATATAACGGTTGGCTTTTTTTATGTTGAAATCAAAGAAGATGTAAGATTATGAACAGATTTGAAGCAGAACGGCGATTTGCACAGCGCATGAAAGGTAACTACCCACCCGGTACACGAATTATGTTGCTCAGTATGGACGATCCGTATGCCCCGGTACCGGAAGGTACAAAAGGTACAGTTGTTCATGTGGACGATGCCGCGCAAATCCATATGAAATGGGATAATGGCAGAACTCTTGCTATTGTCCCTGGCGAGGACAGCTTTCGCAAATTGACCGATGAGGAAATTGCGGAAGAAGAAAATCAGGATATGGACGAGGACAACTCCCCCGTTTTGGGAATGTGAGGTGGTACGGAAAATAAATAGGAATTGGTCGGATTTGCTATGGCAATCCGATTTTTTGATATGTTCGCAGGGATCGGTGGCTTCCGTTCAGGGCTTGAAGATGTGGGCGGCTATGAATGCATCGGTCACTGTGAAATTGATAGGTATGTAAATCAAGCATATAACGCCATCTATGAGCCGAAAGGAGAGATATTTTTTGAAGACGCAAGAACCGTTAACCCCAATGAATTGCCCGACATCGACCTCATATGTGCTGGATTTCCATGCCAAAGCTTCTCGGTTGCTGGGAAACGGCTTGGATTTGCAGACGATACAAGAGGAACTCTCTTCTTTGAAGTTGCCCGAATCGCTGAAAAGAAACGGCCTCCATTTCTTCTTTTGGAAAATGTCACCGGTTTGTTATCGCATGACTCAGGCAGGACATTTAAAACCATCCTCACCACGCTTACTGAATTGGGGTATGGTGTTGAATGGTGTGTGCATAACAGCGCAAATTTCGGAGTCCCGCAGCAGCGAAGACGGTTGTACATTGTCGCAAATCTTGGAGGAAGAAGTACTGGAAGGATATTTTCTCTCACCTGTGGCAATGCAGAAAATCTTAAGCAACTTATCCCCGGACCACAGGGACAAAGAGTCTATAAAACAGATGGAGTAGCTTGTACGCAGTGTGCCGGATCAGGCGGTTGGGGCGGCCAAACAGGGTTGTATTTCATTGACATGAATGCTGATCCCATTATTACAGACCATGCCCGATGCATTACTGCAAGGCAGGACAGTGGGGTGAGCAATCACAAAGGCGAACATTCCGCCGTTCTTGTAACAGATGAGCCGAGAGCAATCCTCACGCCTAACAGAGAGAACGTTAGGCAGCAAGGTCGCAGAGTAAAAGAACCTGACGAGCCGATGTTCACCATAACCGCACAGGATCGGCACGGCGTATGGCACAAGGCCTAAAACAAGGATAACAAAAGCCTACAGACGAAAAATCCGTAGGCTTTTATCTATGTAAAATTTAAAATGTTGAGTTCGGTTTATACGCTGAAAGGGCTTCCCAATAAAGGATAATCAACAGTTATCTAATAATAGAATTTAAGTGTAAGCATTTGTAACAATGCTATGGGGTATCATATGATCAATCAAAACATTTGTAATGACAGAAAGATTTTCATTGAAGAATTAACAGAAAAAATAAAACAAAATCCATCAGGAGTATATTGCTTTTTAGGTAAAAATGGAACAGGGAAAGAATATGTTTTAAAGAACATAGAAAATCATCTTGGAAAACATTTTTCATACCATAAAATAATTGGTGATAGCATATACAGTAAAAAATTCAATTCTTCTAAAACGAATTACAGTTTTGAAATTTCTTTACAATTAATGGGAATAATTGGATTATCTCTATCAGTTCAAAATAATGATTCAACAAAAACAAATTATATTATTGCTAATTTAAAAAGAATAGCGAGAAAAAAGCACATTTTTATTTCTGCAGTAAATTATGATTGTATTTCTAGTGAAGGTAGAGAATTTCTATCAATACTAATAAATAACAAACAATTTATTGAGCAAAAATTAAAAAAAGAAATATCAATCATTATAACTAGTAATAATGATTATTTTGATAATTATAAAAATATTAATCGTATTCGATTTCGTGAATATTCTAGAGCGGATTTATATGATTATATGCTAAATGAACTAAAATGCCCCCCTAATGACTTGACAAGTAAAAAGATAAATGAGATATATCGATTATGCGGAACTAATTTTGATTTAGTCAACTGTTACTATAAATATTTATTGCATATAAACTGTGATGTATCAATTTCAACAATTGTAGATGAAAAATTACGATGCTATATTTCAGCTGGTTTGAAATACAATATTTCAAAAGAAGTTCTACAAAATATAATATATATTGCTGCCGATAGTATATCGACTTTTACTCCACATATGATTAGTAATATTAGTGATTCAAATGAAACAAATATAGTTACAAATAGTCTTAATTGTGCATGTGAGGAATATATTCTTGAAAGGTACCAACCAAAAGAACAAATTGAATTTAATAATTTTCTATTCATTTCTAATGAAGAAAAATCTTATATATGTAAAACTGCCGCATTGAGTCATGAAGATGTAATAATTAAATATTATAATTATTTATCCACTTATGTAGAGGATGATTATTTTCAACGGGCACAATATCTTTATCAATATTTTAAAAAAGTAAATAAAGAAATTTTTTCTCTTGTGATACTTGCTTTATCCAAAGCATATCTGCTAAATGATTATGCTGAGATACTTTCTATTGACAATTTTCTTACAACAATTAATATTAATTCTAAAATTACAAATACCTATAATGATATAAAAGCTGCCTACTTTTATCACTATAATGGTGAATTGGAAAAATCGAGCAAAAAAATAAAATCAATATCTTTTGATACAATGGCAGATGTTGCAATTGCGGAAATCCGTCGATTGGAATTCAAGAACGGACAATTAGGATATATACTTAACAGAAATGAATTAAACACACTACTGCAACAATTAATGTCATATATTGAGCAAGGGCTATTGATTTTTAAAAATAATGTTTTTCCTTCAAAAGAAGAAAGAATATTGGAAATGAGGATTATTTTTGATATTGCTCCATATTCTCTAGATTCTCAAAATGATGTTGAAACATTTAAAACTCTATATGATAAGAGTCTATTATTAGAAAATCAAATTCAACAAAATAACGTAAAGAAAAGCTATACTGAGTATATAGTGAATATATTTAATCGTAAAGCATTTCTTTTTGCTGCACCAGCTGTTGCACTTGTACATTACGAGCAAGCTGAAACGTTTTTTCGTGAAAATAATATTCTTAATGAATTAGCTATTACACTTTCATCTAAAGCAGGAATGAATATTTCTTTAAATAGATATGATGATGCAATAAATAATTCAAAGGAAGCTATAAAAATTATAAAGAGCAATAAAATAACTGTTAATCAAATCGAAAAAATATACAATAATCTATATATAGCACAATTTTTAAAATATGAAATGAACACAGAAAAAATATTAGATATTAATAAATTTGCATTGAAAATTATAAATAAATTAAAATATCTTTTAGACAATAAACCAAGTGGTAAAAATCACGTGATATTAACAAATGTTGCATCATTATATTTATATGTTGGAGATGTTCAACAATACCTTGATATAAAAGCCAAAATAGAAAAATCACTTAATTGTGATGATGTTTCTGATATTGACAATAATCGTGTTAATGACTTCTATAGATATCATTTTGCATGGTTTGAATTTTATCGTTTTCTAATAAATGAAGAATGGGATGAGTGTGTTGCCTTATTGGAAAAATTATCAGAGTTTTATCCTGCTATTTTTCACGACCGTAAAAGAATGGATTTACGTATAAAAGCTGCAAAAAACCTAGTTGAAAATCAGAAAATTCCTTCTGCAAAACAATATTGTTTGAATTTTTTAGAATACGCAAAAGCACCACAACATTATTTTTCTAGAGGTCTTTTGTTATCTGATTTACAATTTACATCATTTAATTGATTTAAATTTGTTAATGCAGCTAACAAAGAAAAAATCTTGTTATAATTTATTCCTAAGATATTTGTAAATAAATATGCAATTGAACTATGTCTTGTAAGATAAGGAGAACCAGCGATATCAATAAGATAAAATTCACCATTTGACGTAACTCTATAGTCAAAACGGGCATAATTTTTAATGTTTAATAATTTTGCAGCTTTTTTTGTAACTTGCATAATATTATTACATACATTATTATTCATATATTTTGCCAAATCTACAAAAGTATAACTGTTAGAATCTGATATTTTAGAAGTCAAAATGTTAGAGCCATTTATTTCTAAAGCTACAGGTTGAAAAGCATAGTAATTACCCTGTAAATTGATTACAAAAGTCTCACATTCTATTCCATCTATATAATCTTGAATTAATAGTTGTTGGATATTGAGATTATTACATAACTCATTGAGTTTTATATAATAATCGTCCCTTGTATCATAACAGATAATATTTGTTGTATCCATTCCTATACTTGCAGATTCAAAAATGTTTTTAGCTATAATTGGTTTTTTAATAAAACATGAAATATCATTATGACAATTAAATTCATATAACATTGTCTTTGGTACTGGTATTCCCATATTCCCTAAAAATTTTGTAAAAACGAACTTGTTGCGTAATAAAGATACTACAAAAGGATTCGAACCTATATATTTTAATCGAAAGAGATCGCAAAATGCAGGAATAAGAGATTTTTTCCCCTCATTTATACCGTCTCTTGAAAAATTATAAATTACTGTATGTAAATTATCAATTTGATCCTTATTCGCTAAAACGTATGTTATGAATTCAATTTCCGAATAAAAAATTCTAACATATCCAAAAATATCAGAGATAGCAGAAACTATAGAAGAGAATTCTGCTTTTGTAAAAAATTCTGAAAAGTTACTATGTTTAATAAATGATTCTTCACTTTGCACTGTGTCAGCAACATTCGCTATAATCCATACTGTATAATTATTCTTATTAATTTCGAAGTCATCAATGATTTTTCCAATTTCTTTATTCACTGTAATCACCTATAATACTTTATTATCTATACATTATTGTTTCTTGATAATAACGTGAAACGACACTATTCCATTTCACATTATTCATCATAGTATCATAATCTGAAATTTCTTCATCATAGAGGAAGTGAGATATATATAAATCTAAAAAATTAACAGATGCCAATGATGATGCTATTATTGTTGCAGCCGCTCGAGGATTCAGTTCGATAAAATATGGTCTATCATCTTTTACAATGAATTGTATATTAGATATTCCTGGAACTTTATATTGAGAATAGAATTTTTTGCAAACATCTAAAATATGTCCTTCTCTTTCAATTATACATTTAAATGTAGTTCCATCTTTTCCAGCTAAGCCTTTACGAGGAATCATAATTCTAGCGTTACCTAATTTATCACAAAATACGTCTACTGTATAAACACTTCCTGATATAAATTCTTGAGTTATGTAGTCATTAGTAAAAAAATCGTAATTTGAAGGTGTGTCTCTTCGATCAAATATTTTTATTCCTCTACTACAACAGGAAACTCTTTTTCTCATTATAAATTTATTTTTAATAGAATTATCAAAATCGGTTCGTCCCATGATAGTCTTTGGTGTTAATATAGATTTTCCTTGTACATCAAGATTTGCTAAATGTTTATCTTTGAAAAGATTAAAAATTGATTCTTCGGCAATATATGTATGCAAAGATTGTTCTAATTGCATTTTTTTGAACATTATCAAATCTTTTTCTTCTGCAGAAAGAACAATATCGATATTCTCGTTTTTACAAATTTCAAATATGAAACTAGCATATTCACTCTCACTAAATTGATTTGATGCTTGATAAAATTTATCAACTAACATACTTCCACTTGAAAAACCTTTTAGCAAAAAATCACATCCAACAATATAACAATCATAATATTGAGAGTGTCTAAGCATTTTTAGGAAACTCCCTGTGGCTGCTTGATAAGATACATTTGAAATTAATACATTGAGTTTCTTTTTCAAAATAGCATACGTCCTTTCATTAATCTTAAATAAACATTAAGTTTTATTATCAAGGATAACTGTTGATTATCCTTTACTTAAATAATATAATTTCTTTATTTTCAAATAGCATAAAATGCTACATAAAGCAACCGAAAATGCAAAAGTGTGCGATTTTTCTGCAAAATTGTCAAAGATTCTGAAAAATCTGTCCTTTTCAATCGACCTTTGTAGGTATCTTCCGTATAATGGTGTTATCATTTTACGGAGGATTTTTTATGTTTAATTTAATCGAAGAAAAAGACAAATATTTAACTGCTTGCAAGTCATTAAAGGGATTAAGCAACTTAACTCTCAAGGCTTACCAAATTGATTTAAAACAGTTTTGCGACTTTATGCGTGGGCGTGATTGTTTTGATAAGAACGAGATCAATTCATATATCAATATGCTTCACAGCCTGTACAAGCCCAAAAGTGCCAAACGCAAGATTGCCTGTATCAAAGCCTTTTATCGGTATATGGAAATCGAAGATATTATTGCTTCCAATCCGCTTCACAAAATCATTATCAAATACAAAGAGCCTATCAAACTTCCACGCACAATACCACTGAACTGTATTCAAGATATGCTAGCTTACACCTACAAACAACATTTTATCGCCTGTACTAAGTATCAAAAAGAAGTAGCGTTACGCAATATTGTTGTACTTGAATTGTTGTTTTCCACCGGTATGAGAGTTTCTGAGATATCGAATTTAAAAATCTCTGCTATCAACTTCGGAGATAATACAATCTGCATATTCGGTAAAGGCTCAAAAGAACGCATTATGTGTATTAACGATAATTTGAGCAAGACGATAAGCAATTACCTAACCGTACGTTCTCGTAAAACGGATTACCTATTGGTAAACAGGTTAGGCAACCGCTTATCTGAGCAGTCCATACGATATATGGTGAATGATTATGCAAATGCTGTTGGCGCACCATTGCACATTACACCGCATATGTTCAGACATACTTTCGCAACCGAGCTTCACAATGAAGATGTTGATATACGGTACATTCAACAGTTCCTCGGACACAGTTCTATAGCCACAACGCAAATATATACACACATCAGCACGAGCAAAACGCGTGAGATATTAGAGTCAAAGCATCCAAGAAACAAGATGAATTTATCTTTCTTTTAATAATATACAAAACATTGATTTGCTTTGAATACAAATTCTATATACATCAAGGAAGTAAACATTTCAACATTTTTTGACAAATGCAGTGTCTGAGAGGATAAATGTAGAAAAATATATAAACAGGAGGTTTTTATGCCATATATTAACTTTACAGATGAGCAGAAAAAGCAAGCTCGCCAAACGGATCTTGTATATCTACTGAAATCACAGGGTAAAACCGTGAAACGTTCAGGTTCTGAATATGAGTGGAAAGACGGCTCGCAGAAAGTCACTATCAGAGGCAATCTGTGGTTTCATCAGTATGACCGAATCGGCGGGGATGCAATTGACTTCGTTCGTAGGTTTTACAACAAAAATTATGCGGAAGCGGTGGAATATTTACTCGGTAACGGCAATGGTACACTCATTACCTTTCCACCCGTGGTAAAAGAACAGAACCCGTTAAAACTGCCGCCCCGAAATGATAATATGCGGCGAGTTTTTGCATATCTGAATATCACACGCAGAATTGACAAAGAGGTGTTGTACGCTTTTATGCATCGAAATATGATTTACGAGTCAGCAAAACACCACAATGCCGTGTTTGTCGGCTTTGATAAGGATGGTATCCCACGCCATGCCAGTATGCGCGGAACCGGTTCAAAAAGCACTTACAAAGGAAATGTTCCGAACAGTCAGCCGGAGTACAGCTTTCATTGGCATGGTTCAAGCAACCGATTATATCTCTTTGAAGCTCCGATAGATATGTTAAGTTTCATATCTATGCACAAAGACAATTGGGAAACGCACAGCTATGCCGCTTGCTGCGGTGTGGCTGACCGTGTGATGTGGCAGATGTTAAAGGATAATCCCAATATCAATACAGTCTGCCTCTGTCTCGACAATGATGAAGCGGGGAAGCACGCTAATAAACGGATATCCGAAAAGCTAATCCAAAAAGGAATACAATCAGAAAATCTTATACCCCTCCACAAGGATTGGAACGAAGACCGGTTGGCAGCCGGAGGCAATGAACCGCACTTTTGTGCGGATTTTTTTATACCCAATGAAGATAAGAGGGGAGATGAAGAACCGTGTCAGGCATTCCAACTTTAATTATAATTGCCGCCGTTATGTTTTGTATCCTCGGCGGTATATCCGTTGTCGCTCACCTCTATAACCTTAACAGCATAAAATCCAAAACTGTAGGTGACGGTCAGCACGGTAGGCTCGGTGGGCAACTAAATCGGAAATACGAAAAACCTATCGGCATATTCCGTTTACACCAAATAAATGGCGCAAACAAGCCGCCGATGGAGAAACTCCGACTGCATCCCGAATTGTCAAACGCAGGCTTTTCAAAAGCAAGAAAAAAGAACAGCCGGAAGAAGCTTTGCCGCAGGGCATTGTGGTTGGTTGCACAGGCGGCAAACACAATACAACAGCACTTGTGGATACAGGAGATGTCCATGTGTTGATGATTGGTGCGGCAGGTGTAGGAAAAACGGCTTATTGGCTGTACCCTTGTATTGAATATGCCTGTGCTTCAGGAATGTCTTTTCTATCAACTGACACAAAGGGCGATGTGATGCGAAATTACGGGAATATTGCAAAACAGTACGGCTACAATGTTTCGGTTATTGATTTGCGCAATCCTACACGCAGTAACGGCAACAATCTCCTGCATCTTGTAAACAAATATATGGATTTGTATCAATCAAGCGAAGAATTGGTTTACAAAGCCAAAGCGGAAAAGTATGCAAAGATTATCTCCAAGACCATCATCCTATCGGGCATGGATGCGGCGAATTTTGGACAGAACGCATATTTCTATGACGCCGCCGAGGGATTGCTGATGGCAACTATTCTGTTGGTAACTGAATTTTGTAAACCTGAGAAACGGCATATTGTTTCCGTGTTTAAGATTATCCAAGAGTTGCTCGCTCCCTCGCAGAAAAAAGGAAAGAATCAGTTTCAGCAGTTAATGGAAATGCTACCGAATGACCATAAGGCAAAATGGTTTGCGGGTGCGGCATTAAATACTGCAGAGCAGTCAATGGCAAGTGTTATGAGTACAGCATTATCAAGGCTTAATACCTTTCTCGATTCGGAATTGGAACAGTTACTATGTTTTGATACAGAGATAGATGCTGAAGAATTCTGCAATGAGAAATGCGCTATTTTTGTAATTATGCCTGAAGAAAATCCCAACACATTTTTTATGATTTCTCTTATCATTCAGCAGCTATACAGGGAAATCCTTGCTGTAGCCGATGAGAATGGCGGCAAACTTAAAAATCGCTGTGTTTTCTTCTGTGACGAATTCGGGACTTTGCCAAAGATAGAGAGTGCAGAAATGATGTTCTCTGCCTCTCGTTCAAGGCGGTTACAGATTGTACCGATTATTCAGTCCTTCTCGCAGCTCGACAAGAACTACGGCAAAGAAGGTGCAGAGATTATTGTAGACAACACGCAAATCATCCTGTTCGGCGGCTTTGCTCCCAACAGCAGCTCAGCAGAGGTACTCTCAAAAGCATTAGGCAGCAGAACGGTGATGTCGGGTTCTGTATCAAGGAGCAAAAACGACCCCTCTCAGTCCCTGCAAATGATTGAACGACCGCTCATGACTCCCGATGAATTAAAATCTATGCCGAAAGGACAATTTGTTGTAATGAAAACTGGTGTTCATCCGATGCGCGTGAAGCTAAAGCTTTTCTATAAATGGGGCATTAAGTTTAATGAGAATAAGCCGTATACAGTAGTCGATAACGGAAACCGTGAAGTAGAGTATGCTGAAAAGAGTGAAATCATAAACGGCATCGTGCAAAAATATCATTCTGACTGGTTGCTTCAGGAAGAAACATCTGAAAAAGCCGACTCTGCAAGCGGTCAAAATCAGGCTGAGCGTCAATGCCATGAACCGCAGAGAAAGTCTCAGAAAAAGTCAAAGAATAAAAACAAGAGCGGTAAGACTGTGTTGGAATCTGTACCTCCGAGCCGTCGGAAATCTCAAAACAAATCTCATCCGCAGGAGGTGAAAGAAAATGAGCAGACTTGATTTTTTATACTGTATGGATTTACCGCACAGAGCAGTATCTGTATATATTTATCTCTCTGACAGAGCCGACAAGAACGGCGAATGCTGGCCTGCGATTCCGACAATAGCCAAAGAATTAAAGCTCTCCGAATCAACAGTCAGGAGAGCTTTAAAAGATTTAAAAAAAGCAGGACTCATAACAACTGAACAGCGATATCGAGAGAAAGGTGGTAAGAGTAGTTTGCTTTACAAAATCTCCAAAAGATAAAATGTAACGAAATAAAAACACCCGCCGCCAAGAAAGGACTATGTCCTCTCGGCGGCAGGTGCTACCTGTCATGATGGAAGGAGAAAGTGAACTACCCACTTGAAAATATATTACAGCAGAAAAGAAGATATCTAATTACTTGTATTTTTACTTGTTATTTAACCGTTGTAATATGGTGAATTACGCATGCCTTCGATTTTGTTTTCTGTTTCTTCAATCAATCGTTCTAATCGCTTTATGTTTGTCGTATCGTTTTTTCTTTCTGCTTGGGAAAGTTCTTCTTCGTATTCATGTAGAACAGCTTGTAAATCGTCAATTTTACCTATGATATCTAAAAAATTTGTTGCCATAAATGTGTCTCCTCTTACTTTTTTAATATTTTTCTTTTCTGTGTGTAAATACAACAATGGTTGCACCGCAGAGTAAAAGAAACGAGAAAACGTACAGGGACGAAAGCCGTGCAACCGTATTGGGACTGTATCCGTTGGATCTGCAATAGCAAGGTAAACGGTGGCTGTTTCCCATACCTTTTCTGCAGTGCAGAAAAAGTTTTTGCCGTGTTTTATTTCAACTCAATGACTTTTTTCACAGGGTATTGCGAAATTACCAACGACATTTTTTCTTTTTGCACCCGTTCCATAGGATAGCGTTCGCTGTACACCGCCTCAACAACAAATGGCAAGTGAAAGACCATTTCCGTATTTGGACGCAAGCGGAAGGAATAAGACCCTGCAAGCTGAGGGTACATACAATCCCATAAATCCGCATCCACCCGAAGCATAAGCGCATCGTCATTGACCAAAAGCGTATCAAACATATCAACGTCGCCGGTTGCTTAAGAATCACTATGTATGTTTATCCTCATATCCACAGGATATTTGGAGAGTACGAGTTGGAAATCGGTTTTGTATAACATATCGGAAGTAACCGAATGTTGCAGTTCTGCATCTCCGTAGCTTATTGCGTATGGAAAGTGTATAATCGCCTCGCTATTTTCTACTAACTTGAACTTTTTTATGGAGTTCAGTTGCGGGTATAAAGCGCTCCAAATTTTATCGTCAACCTGAAGCTTAAAATCGTCAGCCGCAAGAATTGTGTTATACAAATCGATTCCGCTGTTCTCATTGTTATTATTAATATTTTTTACTTTTACTTCAACATCAAAAACATACTCCGGAACATACTGAATAAAAGGGTCGTCTATATCTTTTGGTATATTTAGTTCTTTAATTTGATGTTCTTGAAGGAAATCATCTGTTTTAAAAATTTTTGCAGATAAAACGGTTATTGAATAACCATTTCTGATTTCGCTTGAATCTTCATAGTAATTATCTTCATAAAAGACTTCTGTTCCCATTTCAAATTCTTGTATATTCGGTCTTTCAGCATTCATATTTAAGAATGCTATTTTTACAGTAGCAGAAAGCAATAGCATTACTGAAAAGATTGCAATGATTTTTTTCATTATAATTCACCTGTTTCAACTACATCTATTATTTTTCCGTCCTCAATGGAATAAATAATATCAGATAAAGATTTTAGTATTTCATACTCATGGCACGCAATAATCACAAGTGATTGTCTTTCTTTTTCACGCTGAACAAGACTCTTGACCATTTCCACGCCTTCTGAATCGAGAGAATTTGTCGGCTCGTCAAGAATAACGATTTCAGGTTTTTCCATAACAGCAGCGGCAATTCCCAATCGTTGCTTCATTCCTAATGAATACTTTTTATATTTTTTATCTTTTGCGTTTGAAAGACCAACGAAATCTAAAATCTCATCAATTTCATCGTCAGTCACAAAACCTTTAATTCCTGCAAGAAGTTTAAGATTCTCTTTTCCTGTATATCCGTCAATAAAAGCTGGATTCTCAAGGAGTGCGCCTACGCTCGGCGGAAATGAAATATCCTTGTGTAATTCTTTATCGTCAATATAAACAGAACCGGAAGTCGGTCTTATCAAACCGGTAATCATTCGCATCAACATCGTTTTACCGGAACCGTTAATGCCATTAAAACCTGTTACCGTTCCTGCGTGCATTTCAAGATTGATATTATCAAGAACCGTCTTCTTTTTTATTGTTTTTGTTATATCTGATAATTTTATATTAGCCATATCTATCACTCCCTATTTAATATGTCATACCGTGAAAACACAATAGATCCAATTATCATAGAAGATACCGTTACAATAATCGATATTAATATTCCCGTAGCAGCTTTTAAACCGTTATTAACTACTGCGTCGTTTCTTAACAGCATTGCATAGTTTGAAAATAAAAACGGCGTTTTGTAAAATGCTGCTGATATAATGTGTGTTACAGTAAGCATAAAACTCACATTTGGCTTAACCACAAGAGAAATTGTCATTTGCAACATAGACATTGCAACCATAATAAAAAACGGTAACACAAGCTTTAATCCTATATGAAAGCTTTTATACATATAATAATCAAATTTGCTATTTGAAATCGCAATACAATATTCCGAAACCTCTCCTGAGAATGAAGCTTTTGTTATTAGTCCAAAAATCATTATCGCTGAAAGAATAATCATATTTATAATTGCCATTGTCACAATGATCCAACAGCACTTTGAATACCACCATGTTTTTCTTGAACGTGTATTAATAAGGACAAATTTGCCAAATCCATTTAAATCCTTAAACGGATAAATTAATGTTATAAACATTGCAAAAACAAAAAGCAATGTCCATATTGACGGAAAAGAGAAACTTTGACCGATAACCGGTTTATACTCTTCTTTTCCTGCAAAAATATAAAACACATAATCTGCGAGAGAAGATGGAGTGGAAACGCTGTTTAATGTACAGAAGGTACGATACCTTATATAATAATCAAAGCAAAATGCTGCCGCCATACACAAAACAAGCAAATATTTTTTAAAACTTGAAGCGCAACCATTTTTCAAATCATATCTTAACGATCTAAAAAACATCATTTTTAGTACCTCGTATGATTGTAATCAATCCTGTAATTATGAATAATACTACAAGCTCGATTATTGCATTATGCAGATATATGAGATTACCCGCAGTAGCATGTAAAAATTTCAACGGCGAAAGCTCGCCGATATTTTGAAGCATATCCCTAAACATGCCTGTAGCGTAGTTTGCTATAAGCAATAGAATAAAGGGTACTGTTGTTACTGCAATTTTATTTTTCACAAAAAATGACAAAGCAAGACTTAAGCAAGCATATATACCCGAAAACAAAGAGGTAAGCAATGTCATAGCGATAAGATACATAATCGGATGTGTGAAGAACAGCTTTGATAGCATGATTCCGGAGTAATGTATATAACTGAAATTGTAATAAATATCCGGCTTTACGGCAGGGATAAAACAAGCAACGACTAAAATGTTAAGCAAAATAGGTATAAACGCAACACAGGCGCCTGAGAGAAATGTTGCAATAAATTTTGATATATAATAATTTTTTCTTGTTGTTCGGATAAGCACATTTTTTATGTAGCCGCTTCTAAGCTCAGTTGAATATGACCAACCGTAAGCAAGGCATGCTGTTAATGGAAGTAAAACATAAAAAATATACGGAGCTACGCTGCTCATATCATCGGCTATCCAATATTGATAAAGCGTATTAACCGGCAACCATGGGTTTTCCGAAGCGTGAATCATACCAAAGCTTTTTTTAGAATATAACACAGATACAATTCCGGCAATAATAGTTATAATGCAATTTATGATTAGGGAAAGGTAAAATAATTTGTTATTAAAAGCTTTTTTCAATTCTGTTTTCAAGGACAATATCATTGTTATCTCTCCCTCTCTATTTTCAATGGAATATAGCATATTTTCCTATCAATATCTGTTCCGTTGAGCACAACACTTTCCCCAAGACAAATACAAATATTTTGATTTTCGAGTTCTGTTTTATTAACAATATAACAAAGCTTAAATCTTGCCGTTTCGTCTTTCTTTAATGAAAAATAATAATATTCGTTCTCCTCTGAAGACCTGGTAATATCCTCTGTTTGCTCAAGATAAGCGCAGAAATACGATTCATTTATCGGAAACTTATAGTCATCAGCGAACAGATACATATTTTCAAGTATATGTATATTCTCATCTTCTGTGCCGGTGTAAGACCTTTTTCTTTCAGACTGTTTTTCAATTGAAAGTTCTATACATAGGAGCTGCAAATTATTATCAATCAATTTTCCGTCAGATGTAAAATATTCAGTCTTTCCGTTGCTGTTGGGAAAATCATCTATTGACAAGCTCGCCTCACTTAAATCATTTATAAAGTATGATTTTTCTATGGTATATTTAAATACCGCTTCCGAGGTTTCATCATCTTTAATATAATAATTATTCGGGTTATCAACTACTTCAATAGTTTGTAATTCTGTATCATTATCTTTAATGGGATTCCCGGTAAGAACACCAAGGCCGAATCTCTTTAATTCATTAAAGTTGCAAGAAGAAAGCAGTAACAGGATAGAACCAAATAATGCAATTATGCAAAGAGGTTTCATAAGTTTTTTCGAATGCATTTTACTTGTTCCTCCAATAAAGAGATGCAAAATATATCTTATGACCGTAATCATTTTTATGATTACGGTCTTTGCTTTTATCTGTTAAAATACGGAAAACTGCCTAATGTGTCTGGACTCCAAACTCCCTTAGCACTTGAAATGACTCCGCCATCAACCGCCCAAACAGAGCCTTGCAAAAATGCATAAGGAGTTGCTGTGCCGTAGTGTGAATATCTATTCTCATATACGTATTGGCTTATGCAACCTGTTTGGCCCCTATAAACAAACGCATAGCCATTTTTTGTTTCGTTTTGGCAATTCGATTCAAAATAGGAGTGGCTACCTCCATACACCTTGAACATACAACTTTGTGCGTTACCATCAATGTATCTTAAATATGTTCCTGATGCGTCCTCCTTACGATATCCTATCTGGCCTTGATCAACCATTGAATTTGGTTGAAAATAGAAAGTGAATACTTGATCGTGATTGTTTTTTGCACTTGCAGGAAGTATAAATATTGACAGCATTGCAGCTAAAGCCAATAAAATAACTAATAATTTTTTTACTTTCATAATATTACTCCTTTTGTTTTATTATTGTTTTTTTTTGAGATATAAACATATCAAAACATTGGAATCACCTTCTTTACCCAAGAGCATTGTAAGACTATATATAAATAATCAACTTATTGATATCAATATCACCTCTTGCTTCTTTTAGTAAATCATGCTTCACATAACGTGAGTCATCGAAATAAATACACCTATTCTATAACTTGAAAATGCCGCTTTTGTCAATAATTTACGACGAATGCAGAACGAGAGAGGATGAACGCAGAAAAATCGGGCTGACGAGTAAAAATGTCAGCCCGATTTCACATACAATATATATCAATTTTTCTTCGGAAATACGATATCCGTTTCAAAGATTTTTGAATTCTCATCATATTTCCAACCGTAAACAGCATCATATTTTTTGAGCGTTTTCCGTATGCTCTTTGTTCCTACACCGTGTGTTTTTTTATTTTGCTTGGTTGTTTTTAATTCGCCGTTTTCTGCTTTTGGCGAAATCGCACAACTGTTTTTAATGACCAATCCATCGTGGATAGACCCCTTTGAAAAGATATAGACCTGAATAAATCTTTCGTCTGCTCGTTCGGTGGCTTCGACAGCGTTATCAAGTAAATTATTCATCAGCGTAGATAAATCCGAATCCGATACATAATCAAGATTTGCCGTTTTTACATCAATGGAAAACTTAATATTTTTCTTTTCACAAAGCGTTACATACTTGCTGATAATTAAATCAAGCATTTTGTTTTTGCTGATGCCAGTACGGTTGAACTTCTCAATATCAGGATATATGCAGTCAACATATCTTCGGACATCTTCTATATCTTCAAAGTTTCTAATCTGCGTTAAATGATTCTTTATATCATGCGAAAAAATACGCATATCTTTATTGGATTGCTCGATAATCTCAAAATACCGCTTATCCTGTTCTTCTCGATCCTGAATTGCCTTCAATTCATAAAGTTCTTTTGTGTTTTTTAATGAATACTCATAAATTATAAATACCAATATATTAGCGAACAGTAACCCGATACACGAAATTATCCATAGAATGCTCATTACTTTCGTAAGCTGCGTCTGATAGGCAATATATCTAAAACAAATTAAAACCATTATGCTCGTTAGCGGCATAATAAACAGCAACCAAAAATACTTGTTGTATGACTCGGTATTTTCTTTTTGAGCAAACAGCTTTAGTATAATTATCATCAAACTAAAGTATATCAACTTACTTGTAGGTACTATCACCAAATAAGCGGAAGGACTGCTTTCAAAAGCATTAAATCCCTTATATAAAACGGAACTTATCGCCATTACCAATATTTCAGAAGCAAACATTACAACCGTAAAAATCAATGAATGAAATACTGCTGTTTTAAAAGAAACATTGTAAAGATACAGAAGAAGCAGAGTGTATGTAACAAACATCAAAATTGTATTTATGTATGTGATGTTCAACTGATATATTACGCCTAAAAAAACAGTATTTAAAAGCATTAAAGAAACTCTTTTTGAAGTATCTTTTTTAGCGTCAAACAGTGAATCGGAATAATACCAAAACAGCAAAAATTCAAAAAGATACATAAATATATCTGTTATAATTTTAGTCATTGTCTATATCCTCACCTATAAAATCTAAAAAGCGCCTTTTAAATTCAGCTTGCTTTCTTGTTGCAACAGATATCCTTATGTTTGAATACGGTTCTGCCAATGCGATTTCGTCTCTTTGAAAATCTCTGATGTAGTTCATATTAACTATATAACTGTTATGGGGAACGGCAAAACAGGAGGCGGTAAGCATGGAACGAAGTTGCTTCATGGTTTCTTTTATATTGTAATTCGTTTCTTTTGCATAAATAGAAACACCTTTAAGCTTTGCTTCGGCATAAATAATATCAGAAATTTTGAGCCTTGCAACCTTACTGTCTTTTATATGCAATGTTATAACACTCTCGTTTATAACCGACATTGCTTTATCAAGCGCAGAAAAAATACGGTTCTGTGTTGCGGGTTTATCAATATATCTTGTAACCTGAATGTCCATTGCATCATCTAAATACTGGTGATACGCCGTGACAACAAGGATAACCGTATTTTTATGCTTTTGTTGAATTTGCTTTGCAACAGCTATGCCGTTTGTATCTCCAAGCTCTATATCGAGAAATAATATGTCGTAAATTTCATCGGACTTTAATAAATCAGTTCCCGTTTGAAATTCGTCAATACTGCATTCTATATGACGCAGCTTGAAATATTCTTCCGCATAGCACTTCACCGACAGTCTGCATTCTGTTAAATCATCACATATTGCGATTCGCATAATATCCCCATAAAATCAAATAAAAAAATCGTATAACCATTACTTTGATTATACGATAGTATAATGCATTTTGCAAGTCATCCGGATTTTAAGAAAGCATCAATTATATCGGAAATTATAATTTTATGTTCATCTGAGCATTTCTTTAACTTCTGTATAATTTCATCATCAATATCTGCATACAACGCTCCGGAAGCTATGTAATCTGTATTCGTTTTCAATTCTGAACAAATATCAAGGAAGAGCAAAAAGCTCGGTGCAGATTTTCCTCTCTCAATATTGGAGAGGTGATTGTTCGAAATATTCAGTCTGTTCGCAAAATCTTTTTGCGTGATTTCAAGTTCTTTTCGCCGTATAAAAATTCGATTTCCCATTTGTTTCAAATTATGTTCCATATCATATTCCTCACTTGTAAATAATGTTAACACCAATATTATATAAATAAAACAATGTTACAGTGAAACAGTTTGAAAATAATTGTAAATTTACTATGAGCACAGAAATAATTTGTAAATATTTTAATTTTCTGCAATTAGTGACTAAATCATATACATTTGTCCGAATTTGTTGATTTATTATTTGTTTTTTGTTATTCATAAAGTGTCGAATAAACACAAAATGTATTAAGGGGGATTTTTTTATGAAAAAATCATTCACAAAAGCAGTGGACAAACTTATCAACAAAGCATTAAAAATGAATATCAACAGTACTACAAGTATCGCGGCGTTTCAACCGAAAGTCCCAAAAGAATTATCAATGCTTAAAAAATCGGTCAATAAATGATCGGAAAATTGGCGTTAAAGACTGCAGAAAGCTTTATAAAAAGACCGAACACTTGTTATGACAAAATCGAAATATATCAGTACGGATTTTTTGTCTTGTATTCGAATATCCTATTCCTTTTGTTGACAATGCTATTGGGAGCAGTGTTCGGTGTCTTTCTGCAAGGCATAATTTTTTACGTTGTCTTTTTCTCAATCAGACAATATGCCGGGGGCTATCATGCTTCGACGGAAACGAGATGCGAAGTAATGTCAACTCTTTCAATCTTGGTTTGCCTTGTTGTGACTAAACTGTCAAAGACGTATGATTTTCAATTTACTCTGCTCGTTGTAAGCGCAGTGTCGGCCTTGTGTATAGCGGTTCTTTGTCCGCTTGACACACCCGAAAAGCCACTATCAGAAAAAGAGTTTAAGTATTTTCGCAAAATCTCTTGTTCGATTTTGTCGGCGATATCTATTGTTGTAATTATTTCATATTTTGTGCGGTTGAAATGGTTGCAAATTTTCTTTGCACCCTGTTGCTTAAGCCTTATCTTAGAAAGTCTTTTGCTCACAGCAGGAAAGATAAAGAAATTGATGTTGAATAAATCTGAATAGAATTGCAAGCAGTGCATTTGTTTAATATTATGAAAAATAAAATATGTACAATTCAATATTTAAGATTTTCATTGCATAGACAAAATCCATAACCGGCAATGCCAAATGTAATTACAGCACCGTGTAAGGTAAAAGCAGTAAACGGAAGATATCTTCCGAATCCACTGTGCCACCGTACACGGTGCTTTTTTTGTCACAATTTTATATAAGAAATAACAGTATAAGTCTCTCCTGCGGCTCTAAAAAACCGCAAGAGGGACTTTTTGTTTTGTCGGAACAACAGGTTCAGGTTTTGTTATTACGCTGTGCATTTCTATGTCTGTTGAGGGGGACGGATATATGAAAGAGTGGCTTTGCTACATCGCGGAATACCCGTAATCTCTGCATTTTTAAGGACGAATCAAGCTTTAAAAATAAGGAGATTACAAAAAATGTTTGAAAATCAGGACAAACAAAACAACATTTGCTTTATACGCACAGAAAGCGGTTATGAACAGATAACCTATGCGGAATTATGTAAGCGTAGAAATGCAAATGAAGAATACAAATCTAAAAAATTCTTTCCTTTTCATGGTATGCTTATGGAAGTATCCCCAAAAGATTACACCGATTTCTATAAATCCAAGCGCCGTCAAAAATATATAGACGAGCGGTCGGTAGAAAACGGTGATTTTTCTTATAACAGGCTCACAACTGATGATTTTAACGGCGAGGACATATTGATAGACGACAGCGAAGATATCGCAACACAGGTTGTACATAAAATCATGTTGGACAAGCTAAGTGATTCTATCCTTTTGCTGTCAGATGATGAACAGGAACTCATAAACGCCCTGTTTTTCAGAAATTTATCAGAACGCAAATGGTCAGATGAAACAGGTATTCCGCAAAAAATGATAAATGACCGCAAACATCGTATTATTGCAAAACTCAAAAAATATTTGGAAAATTAAAAAATAAATCCGCTCACCCCCCTTACTTTTCGGCATGGAAAGTGAGGGGGCTTTTCGATTGCCTCTATGTTCTTTGAAAACAAAATAGCACAGCGCATTTTTTACATTTCTTCTGCTGTCGGCGAAACCGGCAAGCCACATGAGCGAACGCATTTTTATGCCTTCAGGACTCAGACGATGCAGGCAATCTGTACGAAGGCGATGACAGGCAGAGGCAATAATGATACTTCCGTTCAGTCCTAAAGTCGAGCGTGATAAAACCGTCGCAACAAAGGAGAGCGGCTCGGAGAGATCCTCGGGGTGGTGAGATTCCAATGAGACCAAAAGCATGGTCGGAAAGTGCGTTCCCGTGTATTCGAGGGTTGGCGTGGTTCAAATATCGGATAAAAAACGATTGATACAAAAGATTTAGGCGGTCGTTTATCATTTTGCAGATAAGCGACTGCCTTTACTTACGGAGGCAAACATTATGGAACAAATTAAACGAGGCGAAATATATTACGCCAATTTATGCCCGGTTGTAGGTTCAGAACAAGGCGGTGACCGTCCTGTTATTATTCTGCAAAATAATAAGGGGAATAAATATAGCTCTACAACAATAGTAGCGGCAATTACAGGCGAACTTGATAAACCGAATTTACCGACTCATGTCATGTTCAAATCCGATTGTATGAGAAAAGAATCCATGGTTCTGCTTGAACAGATAAGAACAATCGACAAGTCTCGTCTTGGCAGATTTGTCGGTACAATGGATATCAAAACGATGAAACAGATTGACAAAGCAATTTTAATCAGTTTCGGTCTTGGCTATCTGGAGGATTAAAAAATGATTGATTATGAAAAAACAAAATCAAACAGTGCATTTTATTACGAAGTTTGTATGTTAAGGCTTTTATACAATATGGGATATTTAAATGAACAGGATTTAAACGGCATTATTAAAATAGCATCCGAAGATTACGGCGCATCTCTTATCCTTGACAAAACTTTATTATGTCTGAATTGATAAATCTGCAGAAAAGGCTGGATATATTCGTACTATAGTAGTATTGTAGAGCTGCACCGAAGAAACGGTGACAACGGCAGGCAAATCCTGCGGAAAGGATAAACTAATGGAAAATACAGTAGTAACAATCGCACCGAGTATAAAACCTAAATTTATATTGCGTGTTGCCGCTTACTGCCGTGTATCAAGTGATTCAAGCGATCAGCTTCATTCCTTTGCCGCACAGGTAAGGTACTATACTAAATTCATAAATGATAGCGAACAGATGAAGCTTGCCGATATATATGCTGACGAAGGTATAACAGGTACGAAAACATCCACGCGTGATGATTTTAATCGACTGATTAAAGACTGCGAAAAAGGAAAAATTGACCGAGTGCTTACAAAATCAGTCAGCCGTTTTGCAAGAAACACAGCTGACTCACTTATGTATGCAAGGTTGCTTAAAGAGTATGGCGTAAGCATACTGTTTGAAAAGGAAAATATTGATACTGCATATATGTCAAGTGAATTGCTTCTTGCTCTATCAAGCGCTCAGGCACAGGAAGAATCCATCTCAATATCTAAAAATATGAGATGGAGCATTGAACGGCGCATAAAAGCAGGCATATTTATTGCAAGTCATACAGCCTATGGATACAAACTTGTCAACGGCGAATATATTATTGATGAAAGCGAAGCTCAAATAGTAAAACTTATTTTCAAAAGTTTCCTCTCAGGTATGGGCAAAAAATCAATTGCTGATATGCTGAATAATATGGATATTCCGAAACGCATTGACGGAGTGCCGTGGCAAATATCGACCGTAGAATATATCCTTACTAACGAAAGGTATATCGGTGATGCGGTCTTTCAGAAAACCTATACTACTGAAATGCTGCCGTTTGTAAATAAAGCAAACAATGGAGAAAAAGCTAAATATTATGTAGAAAACACAAATCCGCCTATTATATCAAAGGCGGATTTTGAAATGGTGCAGAAACTTATAAAAGACAACAGCCTTGAAAATCAGCGTAAAAAGGCGGTAACTTATCCGTTAACACAGAAAATACGCTGTAAATGCGGTTCAACATATAAACCACTTACCGTAAACGGCAAAAAATATTGGGAGTGTACTAAACACAATTTAGGCAGAAGCAAATGTGATTCGCGCCGAATACCCGAAAAAGATATTTATGAGGCGTTTATTACAATGATAAACAAATTAAGAATTTGCCGTGCGGATATTTTGCCTGCGGCTATTACACAAACCGAACGCCTGCAAATGAAAGCAGGAGGATTAGTTGCAAAAATCAAAGAAATTGATAAGCAAATTGCTGAATTTAACAATAAAAGCCTTGTACTTGCAAGGCTGAATACTAAAGGTATTATACGCCCTGCTGAATATGCCGAACAGAGCGGCAGTATAAACGGATGTGTAAATAATCTGAGAAGCGAACGCAGACAGTTATTAAAAGAACAAGATGAAAACAGTATATTATCAGGACTTCGCACGTTAAATGATTTATTATCAGATATAGAAAGTCCTATAACCGAATTTGATGAAAAAATATTTGAAAGTATGGTTGAAGAAATCACATTCCCAACTGATACAAACTTATGCTTTAAGTTAATCGGTAATTTAGTAATTACAGAAACTATTCCCGACCGAAGGAGGTGCAAACGCCAATGAAAAACAGGCGGTTTCCGTACGGATATGAAATGCAAAACGGCTTGATTGTAATATGCTTAAAAGAGGCTGATACGGTTAAACAAATATTCAGTCAATATCTGAACGGGAAAAATTTAAAGAATATTGCTGAAAGGCTTACAGAGAATCAGATCGAATTTTTGCCCGGCGAATACGGTTGGAACAAAAGCCGTATTAAGCGTATGATTGAAGATGAACGATATATCGGTGATGATACCTATCCTGCCATTATTGACAAGGATATTTTCCAAAAAGCAAATTTTGAAAAGAACAGCCGAAGAACAAACATAAGTCCTGTAGTAACAGCAGAAAAGAAATTGCTTACACATAAAGTGATCTGCGCAGACTGCAGAAGAAGACTATTCCACAGTACAGACAGCAGACTTAAGAACAGTGAAAAGTGGTTTTGTAAAAATGAAGACTGTAAATTCAGTGTGTATATGACTGTTGCTGAACTTGAACATGAAATTACGGAAATACTGAATTTACTGATATCAACCCCCAAATTTACGGAATATGAAGAAGCAGATATTCAGGCTGAACCGTCTCTTGAAATCATCAGAATGGAAAATGAGATTGAACGGCAGCTTGAATCTATTGACTTCGATAAAAATGAAATACAAAATATGATACTGCAATGTGCGGCTAAAAAATATGATGAATGTAAAAGTGTTCGACACATTACAGAAAGACTGAAAGCGGACTTCGAAAACAGAAGTCCGCTTTCAGCGTTTAATACAGACTTATTCGAACGAACGGTATCAGCCGTGATAATTGATAAAAATAAAAAAGTCAGTCTAAAACTGAAAAACGGTAAAATTATACGAAAGGAGTTGTTTTACGGTGATGCAAACACAGGCTGCGCCTAAATCAGTCAGAATCATACCACCGAAACCTGAATTTTCAGGCGAGAACAGAATTGATATACGTCCCAAGCGCGTTGCCGCCTACTGCCGAGTTTCGACAGATAAAGAACAGCAGGAACATAGCTTTGAGACACAAAAAGAAATGTATACGGAAATGATTATGATGAAGCCAAACTGGCAGATGGCAGGCATATACGCCGATGAGGGCATTACGGGAACTATTGCTAAAAAGCGCCCCGATTTTATGCGTATGATTGAGGACTGCCGAAAAGGCAAAATTGATTTAATCATTACAAAATCGGTATCAAGATTTTCACGAAACAACCTTGACTGTCTGCTCTATGTCAGAGAACTGAAAGAAATGGGGATTCCTATAATATTTGAAAAAGAAGGGATTAACACGCTTCAGGTGTCGAGCGAACTGCTGATTACCTTATTCAGCGGACTGTCTCAAGCCGAAAGTGAATCCATCAGTATGAATGTAAAAATCGGAAAACGGCAGGGCCTAAAAAACGGAAATGTGCCGTTCAGCTATAAATCATTCCTCGGTTATCGCAAAGGTGCAGACGGCAAGCCCGAAATTGATGAAGAACAAGCTGTTATAATCCGCAGAATATTTGCCGAATATCTTGCGGGAAAAAGCTTACTTGATATCGCTAAAGGACTAACGGCGGATGAAATTCCGACAGCAAGAGGCAAAACAAATTGGTCATCGGCAAGAGTGCAGTCTATACTGACGAACGAAAAATATAAGGGGGATGCCCTGCTCCAAAAAACATATATCGTTGATTGTATCAGCAAAAAATCGAAAAAGAACAACGGTGAACTGCCTATGTACTATGTAGAAAACAATCATCCTGCCATTATTGAAAGAGCTGTATTTGACAGAGTTCAAGAGGAAATCTCACGCAGAAACAGCAAGAAAAAAGTTAAGCAGGTCGGCACTAAAACAGAGCTTGGCAAATATTCAAGCAAATACGCACTGTCCGAAATATTATACTGCGGTAACTGCGGAACACCGTACCGCCGATGCACATGGTCTAAAAACGGAAAGAAAAAGATTGTGTGGCGGTGTATCAGCCGTCTTGATTACGGTACGAAATACTGCAAAGACTCACCGTCAATTGAAGAATCGGTACTGCACAATGCAATCTCAGAAGCAATCACACAAAAAGCACAAATGGAAAATGCCGATGCTGACCGTATTCGTAATCATATTAAATTGTACAAAAGCAGGCAGGATACAAGCAGTATTCTTGCCAAGCAAGAGCGTTTAAAAGCAATCCAAGAACATATAAATCAGCTAACCAATATGGACAGCGAAGCCGCACAAAACGGAGATTTTGACGCGCAATTTGAAAATCTGTACGCAGAGATGTACGCGATCAAGGATGAACTATATGAAATTGAAAAAAGCAAATTCAAAATCGAAACCACCGCCGATTCCATAGAAGAAATGACCGCGGTTATGAGAGGGCTTAAAAATCACCCTGTTGAATACAACGACATTGTTGTCAGGCAGCTAATAGAATGCATTAAAGTAATGTCAAAAGATACACTACACATTTATTTCAAGGATGGGATAAAGATAGAGGCGAAGATGTAAGAAATAGTATGTTTTTCTGTTTAGAAGTGGAAACTCAACTGTAACTATTTTACATTTTATTTTTTACTCAAAACATATCGTAATTTAAATGTAAAATTTTTAATATCTTATATTTTTATAACCATAAGTCTACTAATGTTTTCTTTTATCATTGTAAAGTGCATAGATTGATGATATAATTTGGAAGAAATCTGCGATATAAAGTTATCTTATATTTAATCAAATTTTTTTAGCAAAGTCTGTTATGGATTCCGTCGAAATAACGACGGAATCCATTGAAACGATCTGGGCAAGGCAAAAGTTGTTGAAATGATATTATTGCTTTATTTAAATGGAAATAGTTTAGAGAATATCCAGCATTATTTATTTGAAACACGAATACCGTCTCCGTCTGGGAAAGAAAAATGAAGCAGAGACGTTTTGAATAAGTTATTAAATACAACAAATGCACTTTTGGTATTGTTAGGCATGATATGCAGTTTCGTTATGGGGTACTTAAATATTTCATGAGTTCAAGGTTTGTTACGGATGATGAAGAATGAATATAATTATAGCAATAATGAGGAATTTATTTACCAAATGACAAATGATAAATTAAAACAAAATTTGTTTGCCATACTTTAATTGTTGATAAGCTATTATGATAAAGAAAGGAAAAACATCTATGAATAGAACCTATGTAACGGATATAGCAACTGCATTATCAGAAAAACATGCTGCTTTAATGGTGGGTGCTGGATTTTCAAAAAACGCTGAAAAATTGTCAGCAACAGATAGAGAATTCCTAAACTGGACTGAGTTGTCAGATAAATTTTATGATTTAGTATATGAAAACTCAAAAACGGGGAAAAGGTATTGCAGTTCATTAAGATTGGCCCAGGAAGTAGAAACCGTTTTAGGGCGACCAAAACTTGAAACTATATTAAAAGATTCTATTCCAGATCTTGATTATGGACCATCCAATATATATACGGAGCTAATGGAGTTACCATGGGTAGATGTGTTCACTACAAATTATGACACACTGCTTGAACGTGCTGCGGACAGTGTTACAACTCGTCGATATAATGTTGTTGTTTCTCAAGAAGATTTGGTTAATAGTAATGATGCTCCAAGAATAATTAAGTTGCATGGTTCTTTTCCTTCTCACAGACCGTTTATTATTACAGAAGAAGACTATAGAACCTATCCAGTAAAGTTTGCTGCTCTTGTAAATACGGTACAACAAGCCTTATTGGAAAATGTTTTTTGCATGATAGGATTTTCATGTGAGGATCCTAATTTTTTAAAATGGATTGGATGGATACACGATAATTTAGGGAGAAGCAGTTCACAAAAAATTTATATGATATCTGTCAATCATACTCCTGAAGCAACGTTCAAAATGCTTTCCGAACAAAACATAGTTGTAGTTGACTTAGAAGAATTATATCCATCATTAAATATTTCAGAAAAAATTGATCATTTTTTAAAAGATCTGAAAGAAGAAATAGATAATAAAAATAGTAGAGATAATTGGTTCGATATTAATTCTATACATCTCAAGGGAAAGGCAGGTATTAAGGAATACACTCTTATTCTACAAAAGTTAAATGATTCATATCCAGGGTGGATTTATCTTCCATGGAAAATGAAAGGACGGACGGATTATATTCTGAGATATCTAGAAAATGAGAGTATATTTGATCAAGGAACAGAAGATGAACAAATTCTGTATATCTATGAATATCTTCGATTCTGCGATACAGTCGGAAGACCGTTACTTGCACAAGCAACTACGGCAATTTGGACGAAACTAACTAACGACTCTTTTCTTATTGATAATACTAACTACAAAGTTCAATTTGCGTATTTGCATTTGCTAAGATCATTTCGTGAATTAGCTCAATGGGAGCATTATGATTGTTGCAAAAGTAGAATAAAAGAGAACATATTGACATATGATGATAAGCAGTTTTTATATGCTTGTGATTGGTGGAAATGTCTTTACCAATTTGAAGCTGATGAAATATCTGACAAATTAGATCAGTGGCAATTATCTAAGGGAGACCTTTATTGGCCTCTCATTAAAGCAAGCATGTATGCAATCATAGGAAGCTTTTCAAAAGCAGAAGACATCCTAATGAAAAATTTGGTATTAGTCAGACAAAAACTTTTTAAATCACAGAAAAAAGAGTATCTATGCTCTATTGAAGATAGCTGTGTTTCGTTGCTTAACTTTATCAAGCAACGCAATTTTTCTATTGGAACTTTAGAAAAGAGTGTGAATCAAGGAGATGTATCTTGGTGGGATGAAAATGAAAAATACTGTCTTCACTTAAATACACAAGATGAAATAAAGGTAGATGGTGCAAACACAAATTTTGATTTATCTACCACATATACCACACATTTTGGAACTTCTAATAAGTGTGTATTTTATGCATTAGAATATTTACGTTTCATTGAGCAAAGCGGTCATCCTTTCCGGCTTGGAAATGTTACAAATACTAAGGGCCTTGTTGGGACAATAAAAAGACTTGTTCCGTATTACCCACATTGGTGTTTAATGCAAATGTTAATTGCGCAAGATGATAAGCATTTGGATTTATTTTTTGGCAGAGCACAACTGGGAATCATGACACAAAAAGAAGTAGATAGTATTGCAAATGACTATGTAAAAATATTGCGAGTGTTACTACAAAGAGTCGAACCGCAAAATCAATTCTCTTCTACTTCAATTTACGAGCAATCTGCCGCTGTTGTTCCGTATATTGTTGCAAGACTCTGTTATAAGTGCTCAACAGCTGTATTGGATTCCATATTAGATTTATTGTTAGATATTTTTCATAATAGGAAAAGAGCAATTTTTAAGGGTATAAAAAAATTATTGGAGGGTCTAATTGGAGCATATACCGACGAACAACAAGCAGAGCGTATTGAAAAGATTCTAATGTTTCCCATAGTTTCTGATATTAGAAATGGATATATTGATCCTATCCATTTCCTGTCTATATTTAAGGAGAAAATAGTTGTAAAACAAGAGGTTTACGAAGATTCTCTATATGAAATAAAGAAATTGGTTGTTTCTGATGATCCCGAACAAAAAGAATGTGCAATCAATAGACTTATAAGTATGTATCAATTAATTCAACTTAGTGAGAACGATAAAAAATGGTTATTCAAGCTATTAACAGATAGCAAAAATAATAAATATAAGGAAATTTTATATTTTCTAAAACCAGATTTTAAAAAAGATTTAGCAAATGATATTTTTGAAGACACAATAAGTAGGTTGGAAAGTGATTCTCGGCAAACTAGCGCTTTTTCCGGTGGTGGAAGATTATTTGGTGATATATTTTCTGTTTTAAATGATATCAATATTGCATCAGTCAACTATGTTGAGACGATTGAAATTATAAAAGCTTTTGCTCAAAAAAATTATGACTGGTCAGTCAATAATAATAGTTTTGAGGCAAAAAACAGATTGTACTTAAGTTTTATCCTATTCATCAGATTAACAATCAAAAGAGAAAAATTAAGCAATGAAGAGTTCGACCAAGCCTTAGATGTTTTAACAATATATGAAAACTATTATAGCTCTGCGGCATTAACTTTATTTCGATCTGATTTTCTTGAAAACACCGCTCAAAATGATTTAGAAGCGTGTTATGAAAAAATGTGGCTATCAAAAACAGCGGATATTGATTTACTTGGGGATTATTACGAAATATTAAAAATCGAGGGAATTGCAATAAACGCTAATTTAAAAGCCAACGCATTTTGGAATAAAGCATTTGAGTTTTCTACTTATCAAATGACCAGAAATATCAACGATGAATTGCTGTCATCTTTGAAATTATGCTATTCATTGCTGAAATATAAAATACCAGAAAAGACCGAAATGCAGCTTTTACTTTGTGCAATGGACCGGCTGATATATACAACAACAATTTCCCATGGTAATTCTGAGGCTGAAGCTATAATCTATTTGAAGTGTAGAATTCAAGTTTGCAAAATAGCGAGCTTTCTATATAGCCAAGGATTTGATGATGAAGTTATTTATAAATGGAAAGAAATAAGCAAAAATGAGAGTGAATTTTCAGAGATAAGAAAAATTTCATTTTTTGAAAAAGCCACTGAATAAATCGCTTAAAGGATTAGCAATGGAGGGGTAACTTTTTGTTTTCAACTTCAAATCTACAGTTAGTGAACGGCTTACTTTGTGCCAATACTATAAAAAGCATTAGGAATCAGTTAAAGGTTATTTCATATAACGATAAAAGAAAAGGAGTTGATTATTTATGATAAATTTATAAACAATCGACTGTACATTATATTTTATAAAATGAAAATATGGAGATTTAACTCAAAGTACTTTTTCATTGGTTCAAGTCCTCATTACAATTTGCAAAAAGCATCTGTTTTATATCATCTTTATAAAATAAAATCCTATCACAATCGTGGTAGGTTTTTGTTTTGTGTTTTTATTCCTTCATTATTTTGTTTTAAGCATTAACTTTTTTATTAGAATATAATGAAATTAAATAAGCTTCCTAATAAAGATGAAAATTATCATATGTATCCAAGTAATTGTCCGCATCGAAATTTCAATAGGTACAAATATCAATGAGTAACAATTCTGTAAAGTCTAGTCGGATTTTATTGTTAATCATCATAATTTAACGAATAAACGCTCAAAGCAAAACATTATTGATTTTAGCAGATAGATATTAGCAGATAGATAAAAAAGAATCTATCTGTTTTTTTATGCTCAAGATTTAGATAATGAAAAAACGGTGAGGTATGAAACTGAGCTTAAGTAAATAAACAAAATTTTCCGCCGGTTGTTCCGGACTCGTTCCACTTTTAGGCTTTGCAGAAATCGATAAAAATGACGATACGGGATTGCTGTAGATATTAGATAGTATCGAAAGCAAAGCCGTATTTTTCTAATTGCAGAGAGATTTCTAAAAAGATACAATAATTTGGTTACGCTATCTCGTCGCACAGTCACGTGAATAGCACAGAGCTTTATGCGGAGTGTTTTTTCATATAACCGCTTATATATTTTGACACCATATTTTATTCAGCGGTAGGGAAACCAAATTTTAGGGCAAATCAGGTTTGATTTGCCCATTTTATATATTTCTTCCATTAACTGTATTTTTGTGCTAAAATATCCGTATAGTTGTAATATTTTCAGCTCGCAATATTAGAGTATAAATGGAGGCGTGTTTATGAGAAGAGATAAAACGGCAACATATGTATTTTCGTCATTTGTTGTGGCAGGTGCACTGTTTTTTATTATCGGATGCGTTATAGGATTCAGGTCGCTTAACCACAAGAATATGACTGCTGCCGAGGCGGAAATTGTTAGGATAACGACCGAGAGAGGCGCCGATGATGAGACAAACCATCGAGTCTATGTCGCATTTGATGTTGACGGTGAAGAGCATATCACCGAGATAGGCACTTATACGAGCTCGTATCGTGTCGGAAAGGTAATTAAGATTTACTATGACAACGATAACCCCGACAGAGTTGCTGTCGGCGACGATTACGGAATATCAATATTTATATGTGCTTTCGGCTTTATATTTATCGCGGTAGGCGGCTTAAGCCTTATAAAAGAACACCGTGCTTATAAGCGTTATCTTAAAAATTTAAGGACGGTTTACGCGACGTACACCGAAGTAAGCGTAAATGAAAATTATTCTGTCAACGGTCACAATCCGTACGTTGTGCTCTGTGAATGGACCGATCCCGTAGACGGAAAGGCTTACGTTTTTGTAAGCCCTAATCTCTGGTTTGACCCTACGGATTTAATTGCCCGCAGAAACATTACATCATTTCCCGTGCAGATAGATTCGGAGGACCCGTCCTATTATTGTGTCGATATAAGCTGTCTGCAAAATCGCACCGACGAATAATGCGGCAGACGCAATAAATTCAATTTCAGTATAGAAAGAAGTATAGCCTATGGATATTATGGAATTATTAAAGACAAGGCGTACATACCGCAGATTCAAGCAGGACCCCGTGCCCGACAGCGTGGTAGAGGATATTTTGACTGCTGCGCGCTACGCTTCAAGTGCGGCGAATAAACAGCCTCTGAGTTTCGTCGTGGTAAAATCTCCCGAAATGGTTAAAAAGACCTTTTCGTATACAAAATGGGCGGGCTATTTGCCGCCTGAGGTGGGACAGCCAAAAGAAGGAGAAGAGCCGACGCTGTTTATAGGAGTGGTTGAAAACCTCGATATAAATAAAAACTGTGATACGGACGCGGGACTTGCCATTTCCAATATGACGCTTGCGGCGTGGGATAAGGGCGTCGGAAGTTGTGTTATAGGCGCCTGTAACAAGGTAAAGCTGTCTGAGCTTTTCGGACTCACGGAAAATCAAACGCTCCATACTGTGGTCGCATTCGGTTATCCTACACATAAAAGCAAAATAAAAGACATAAATGGCGAAGACGTGAAGTATTTCATCGACGGTAACGGCGATTACGTTGTCCCGAAACGAAAAACCGAAGATGTAACAAAATATTTGTGATTTAGGTCGCATATACGGCTTGATACGCAGTATATACAAAACGGGAGGTGAAAATTTTTCACCTCCCGTTTTTTGCTTTCAGCAATTACCCTTGTTTTTTATACCGTGCATAATATGCGTAAATATCGGTGAGACTGCACTCTCGTAAGTCTTTCCGCCGAGAAGAAGCTCCGTAACTTTGATTTCTCCGAGTCTTTCCTTGGGGACAGTATAGGGATTTTCGGAGAGAATTGCCATATCGGCGATTTTTCCCGTTTCCAGAGAACCGCGGTCCTTTTCGTCAAATGTGGCGAGGTACCCGTTGTAGGTGCACATTCGCAGGGCGTCTTTTACGGACAACGCTTCTTCGGCGCAGGAGTGGTTGCAGGCTTTGTACATCCAGTTAATGGGGTCGGGCGTTGTGCAGGGCGCGTCCGAGCCCGCCGAAAGCCTTATACCGTTTTCGGAAAAAGTCTTAATCGGATTTAGTCTTTTTGAGCGCGCGCCGAGTATCTCTTTGAGATATTCATCCGGCTCTTGTCTCCAGTCGATGAATGCGGTTTGCACCGATAATGAGATGTTGTATTTTTTGCATATTTCAATACCCTCTTCGGTGGGCAAACACGCGTGAATTATTGTGTGACGATGATCTTCTCTCGGATAATCGTCAAGGGCCGCTTTCAAGGCTCTTGTCGCCTGATTAAAAGCCCTGTCACCTATTGCGTGCATCTCTATCTGTAAGCCCGCGCGGTTTGCTTTTTTACAAAATTCCGTCACCTTTTCGTCGGAATAATATAAAACTCCGCAGTCGTTACTGTTTTCATACGGTGTGAGAAGAGATGCGTCTTTTGAGCCGAAGCAACCGTCGAGAGCTGTTTCAAAGCATCCGCCGATTCTTGTAAGACCGCGTTTGATTACCTTTTCGGTATCCATGGTTTGGAAAAATACACGATATTGCATACCGTTTTTCAACCCCGCACCGAAATAGCGTTCCATATCGACGTCCAAATCGTGAGAAAATCCGACGCCGCTGACGCTGTGTATCATTCCTATGCCGACAGAGGCCATATAGTCGGCTGCCTTTTGCATATTCTTTATAAGGTGCAACGGTGAAACAGAATTTGTAACATAATCCGAAACGGCAAAAAAAGCTTCTTGATTCATTTCGCCTGTATCTTCGTGAAAGCCGCGAAGACCTTTTATTTTATCACGGATTTTATTTAAAAGAGCGGTGTTTATAACGCAGGCGTGACCGTCGTATTTAACTATAAACACAGGCTTGTCTAGGCAGACGCGGTCAAGCTCGGTGCGCCTGACAAGATGACCGTCGGACACCGAATACGGAGAGGCTCCGAAGCCTGTAATTATTTTTTCCTTACTTTTTCGGACGTGAGACTGCAGCATTTCAAGTATTTCCGAGTTGCTTTTTGCATCCATAACGTTAAGACCGGCATAAAAAGTGGCAAAGCTCGCAAAATGTATATGAGTATCGGCAAATGACGGTACCAACGCCTTTTCATGAAGCTCTATCGTCTTTGCGTCTTTAAAAGCCTCCGGCAGACTGTCACCGACATAAACTATCCTGCCGCAATTTTCAACAAGATATTCGGCGACGGTATCGTTTTTATCTACCGTAAGTATGTTTCCGTGATAAACTTTCATATTTTTCACTCCTAAATAAAAAAGAAGCGAGCTGTACAACTCGCTTCTTTGCTTTAAATTATTATATTATCGCAAACCGTATTTGTCAACAATTATTCTGTTTTGCACACAATACCGCTTTGGTGTTTATCACTTTTCGGGGAATTGTTCATTGCCGATTTCGTGTTTGTGTGATATTATTAACTTGATGATGTATCCGATTTGTCGCAGAGAAAACCGGGTACAATTTATAAGTGTATTATGGGAGTTGGAACAAATGTTAAAGCAAAAAGAAATGCCGGCTGTCGGCGAAAAAATAGCAGTTATCAAGACCGACAAGGGCGATATTAAGGTGAGACTTTTCCCGGAGGAAGCACCCAAAGCGGTTGAAAACTTTGTTACGCACGCTGAAAACGGGTACTATGACGGACTTATATTCCACAGAGTAATAAAGGATTTTATGATTCAGGGCGGTGACCCCAAGGGTACAGGAACGGGCGGCGAGAGCATTTGGGGCAAGCCGTTTGCCGATGAATTTTCAAGCGAGCTGCACAATTTCAGAGGCGCGCTTTCCATGGCTAATGCAGGCCCCAATACAAACGGCAGTCAGTTCTTTATAGTTCAGGCGGATTCTGTTTCCGACGATCTTGTCGATCAGCTTGAAACCGCTTCGGAAAAGCTTTTCCCTCTCGAGGCTGTGCGCGAATACGAGAACAACGGCGGCACTCCGTGGCTCGATTATCATCACACGGTATTCGGCCAGGTGTTTGAGGGAATGGATGTCGTTGACGATATAGCAAATGTCAAGGTGGATTTCTTCCAAAACAAGCCGTTAGAGGATGTAAAAATACAGACAATAGAAATAGTTGAGAATTAAGGGCGCAAAACGCCCTTTTTTCGTAATATGCAAAGAGGAGCTTTTATGTTATTTAAAAATATCGGTATTGTTGATGAAAACTTTGATTATGTAAAATCAATGTTCGTGGAGACAAAGGACGACAGAATTGTTTATGTGAGCAGCGTCCGTCCCGAAAATTATGAAGGCGAAGAATACGACGGTACCGGCAAGGTGCTGATGCCCGGCTTTGTAAACGCACATTCGCATTCGCCGATGACGCTTTTGCGCGGCTATGCCGAAAACCTGCCGCTTCAGCGTTGGCTGAACGAAAAGGTTTTTCCGTTTGAGGACAGAATAAAGGGCGAGGACGCATATTATTCGTCAATGCTTGCGATAGCCGAAATGCTCCGATACGGAACCGTATCTTTTTCCGATATGTATTTCTTTTCCGAAAATGTCGCGAAAGCCGTAACGGACAGCGGTATTAAATGTAATTTCAGCCGCGCAATAACGAGCTTTGAGGATACCGATATTGAAAATCTGCAAAGCTTCCGCGAAAGTGAAGATATAGTAAAGCGGTTTCACAATGCCGCAGACGGCAGACTTAAAATAGATATGAGCCTGCACGCCGAGTATACAAACAGAAGAACAATAATTGAGCAGTTCGCCGAAAAGGTCCGCGAGAGGGGGCTTAGGGCGCACATACACCTGTCTGAAACGAAGAAGGAACACGAAGAATGTAAGGCGAAGTACTCGTTAACTCCGACGCAGCTCTTTTATAAATGCGGAGTTTTTGACGTGCCGACAACTGCGGCTCATTGTGTTTGGGTTGAGGACAGAGATATTGAGCTTTTACGCGAAAAGGGCGTGACGGCAGCCACGTGCCCGGCGAGTAACCTGAAGCTCGGCAGCGGTGTATGCGATGTCTACAAGCTCTTAAAAAGCGGCGTCAATGTGGCAATAGGTACAGACAGCGTCGCCTCAAACAACAATCTTAATATGATAAAGGAAATGTTCCTTTGCGCGCTTTTGCCGAAAGGTCTTCATAACGACGCCTCGGTGGTTTCCGAACGCGATATTTTAAAAATGGCTACCGTAAACGGTTACAAGGCACAGGGCAGAGAGGACAGCGGTGCAATAAAAGCGGGGTGCAAAGCTGACCTTTGCGTTTTAAACATCGAGAGTGAGCATATGTATCCGCAAACCGATATGATAAATAACCTTGTGTATGCCGCAGACGGTGCCGATGTTGTGCTGACTATGGCGGACGGAAGAGTGCTTTATAAGGACGGAGAATTCACAACGATTGATATCGAAAAGGTCAAAAGCACCGTAAATGCCGCAGCGAGCAGAATTATAAGCGAGGTAAAGAAAAATGGCTGACATCATAGAGCGAAACACAGAATATATAAGGTCGAAAATAACCGAAATACCGAAAACAGCCATAGTTTTGGGCTCGGGTCTCGGCGATATGGGCGAAAAAATCGAAAATCCCGTGTATGTAGATTACGGCGAGCTTGAAGGCTTTGCCATATCTACCGCTCCCGGTCACAAGGGCAGATTTATCGTAGGTAGGCTTTCGGGGAAAACCGTTATTTGTATGCAGGGCAGGCTTCACTGCTATGAGGGTTGGGAGCTTGATAAAGTCGTATTGCCGATAAGAGTTATGCGTGCCCTCGGAGCGGAAAATCTGATACTTACCAATGCCGCCGGCGGAGTTAATCTCGACTTTAAACCCGGGGATATTATGCTTATAACCGACCATATCAATTTTATGGGCAGAAATCCGCTCGTGGGAAAAAATGACGACAGCGTAGGCACACGTTTCCCGGATATGTCGTTTGCATATAATCCGTCACTTCGTGAAATTGCCGAAGCGTGCGCCGCAAAAACGGGTACCGACCTTAAAAAGGGCGTATATCTCGGCTGCCTCGGGCCGTCGTATGAAACACCGGCGGAAATTCGTGCATTTCGTATACTCGGAGCGGACGCAGTCGGTATGTCCACCGTTCCGGAGGTAATAGCCGCCAATCATTGCGGATTTAAAGTGCTCGCTTTTTCTCTTATCACAAATATGGCGGCAGGAGTTTTAAAACAGCCGTTAAGCGAGGAAGAGGTGCTGACCACGGGTAAACTCAAGGCTCGCGAAATGCAAAAGCTCATTTCGGAGATACTTCTGAATTTGTGATTTTACGGTGCAAATCTTCTTCCGAAAGCTCGTTATAAAGCAAAAAAACATTGACACAAAGCGAAAACTGTGATATTATAGTTTTCGCCTAATACGGAGAGATACCGAAGTGGTTATAACGGAACGGTCTTGAAAACCGTCGTACGGCAACGTACCGTGGGTTCGAATCCCACCTCTTCCGCCAGCCTTAGGTGCGCTAAAAATCTTTCCTTTTCTCAACAGGACCGATAAATCTGCCAATTCAATAGGTTTTGCAGTTTCGCTTCCATTTAGTAGAACGTCTTATAACCAATTGAATCCGCGGTTAAGGTACTCATACAATTTCATCTTTTAAGTCTTTCTTTGTAACTGTCTTATTCTCTAACTTCTTAATAAAAGGCACGTCTAAGCACTGACGCAATCGGTATAGCTTAGGTCCTCATGACGAGCACCGGAGTTTTTATTGCGGGTTGGCTATTTTGACGGATTAAAGATGGGGTCCAACGAAGGCTTCATAATCAAAGGCTTCTGTCAGGTTCGCGGTAAGAAGGGTTGTTGGGCTCGTCTGTGACAACTCTCTCAGATAAACGGAAAGAGAACTTCTATAGCTAGGGCATTCGTTTTGATATGAGAAAAGGAGTAAGAGAAAAGAGGGATTGAGTTAAGACTGGAGAAGAAAAGGTTGCAGTCGGGGCGTCGGGAGTTGAACCCGCTACGGCCCACCAAAACCTTTGGCTGCGCCCCGTGAAATGTCTTTCAGACATCGCACAAATAATAATCTATCTTTTGCTCCAGAGCTAATTCAAATAAATAAGCAAAGAAGCAGATGGAGAGTAACTTACAATGTTACAAAGTTAATTTAAAAGAAGCCGACTTTATCAGAAGGAAGGGGCGCCAATGGATCCGCACGTATGGCAAGTAATGGTGGATGCTTTTCCGCAATTATTGTTCAAAGGCATCACTGTAACGATACCTTTGACGATCATTTCGTTCGCTCTTTCCATGGTCATTGCAGTCGTTGTAGCACTGATCCAGTACTCGAAAGTTCCGGTTCTTCGGCAAATTTGCCGCTTCTATGTCTGGGTGATTAGAGGAACGCCGCTGCTTGTGCAGCTGTATGTCGTTTTCTTCGGGCTGCCGAGTATTGGCATCATGGTGGACGCCTTCCTTGCCGCCGTTATTGTTTTCTCAATCAACGAAGGCGCCTATAACGCCGAAACGATTCGCGGCGCGTTAGAGTCAGTTCCTCAGGGCCAGATGGAAGCAGGACGCTGCGTCGGCCTCAATTATTTTCAGATCATGTGGCACGTCGTTCTGCCTCAGGCCTTTAGAACTGCGTTCCCGGCCTTGGGCAACTCCATGATTTCAATGGTTAAAGACACTTCTTTGGCGGCTAACATTACGGTGGCTGAAATGTTCTTCCAAGCCCAGAGAATTGCCGGAAGAACTTATGAAACTATGGCGGTGTACATCGAAGTCGCGCTCATTTATTTAATTTTCTCGACGATTCTTGAGTACTTACAGCGCCGCGGGGAAAAGAAACTCGGCAAATACGGTACAAACTAACGATTCATTTTTGCAGTCAAATTAGTAATGGAAAAAACCGATCCGCTCCTTCTCATAAGCCATGTGAAAAAATCTTTCGGCACCTTAGAAGTGTTGAAAGATATCAGCATCGATG
>OGPF01000244.1_pt1 | contig 35977 bp, 33 predicted proteins | sample 1552871 | NCBI WGS metagenome assembly OGPF01 (sample SAMEA2580276, study PRJEB22360) | human gut metagenome | biome: human gut; feature: human-associated habitat; material: faeces | place: Denmark | collected 2008/2010
CAGCAGATGGCACAGGCAAAAGCCACGCCCACCCCGACCCCGGTACCGACCGTAGAGCCTACACCTACGCCGACCCCCGTGCCTGAAGAAGAAGTGGACGATAACGGCAACGTTATGCCTACCCCGACACCGACCCCGGTGCCGACCGTAAAGCCGACCCCCACCCCGACCCCGGTGCCGCAGCCGTCTTATGACGATGACTATTCCGGTGAAAGCTTTGCATGGCCTGTTCCGGGCTGGACCGGCGTCAGCTGTGCATTCGGCAACGGCCACTACGGCATGGATATCCCCGCAAGCCGCGGCACGCAGATCGTGGCATCCCGCTCCGGTAGGGTCATGACCGCAAACGGCTCCGATGATTGGGGCTATTCCTGGGGCTACTACGTCTCCATTTACCACGACAGCACCTATTCCACCCTGTACGCACACATGAGCTCCGTCGCCGTCAGCGAGGGCCAGTGGGTCAACAAGGGCGATGTCATCGGCTATGTCGGCGATACCGGCTATTCCTTCGGTGACCACTGCCACTTTGAGGTCTACCAAAACGGCACCCGTGTAGACCCGTCCCAGTTCGTATAATTTTCATCAATAAATCAAGCGCCGAGTTTTCATGGAAGCCCGGCGCTTTTGTTTTCTCTATAATTTCTGCCATCACGCAGGGCAAAGAGCTCGGCGTATACCTGTATATCTACACCGGCGGCGAACCGCTCATGCGTGTTCATCCACTATTCCGATTCCAACATTCGCGAAAAAACACTGCTCGAAGCCCTGCAGTCGCCGCTCTTCATAGCGTACCACGATGGCCGGCCGTTCAACGAGAACCACCTGCGCCCGTGCCCCATGCTGGAAAACCCGGAGCTGCTGCGCGAGATGATTGCGAAGACCGGCGGTTTTCCTTTTTATAAACATCCTAAGACACTTCACCGCCCAAAGGGCAGTTTCACAAATCCCCAGGGGATTTATCTTGTTGAAAAAAGGACTTTGCAAAACGCAAAATCCTTTTTTCTGGGATTACGCGACGGAAAAGATATCATCGTAAAATGAGAACGGAGGGTTCTGATCAGACCGACCTCATAGTACAGAACGGGTGTCGAAAAAATTTTCGCTTTACGCTTGACAACATTGGTTATATCCCATATACTGATTATAGGATATAACCAATGTTACCAAGGAGAGCACGATGCCAAACTTTGATGTCGAATTTTTTGAAAAGTCAGACGGTACATTTCCGGCCGAGGAATTCATACTTTCCCAAGATGTGAAAATGCAGGCGAAACTTTTTCGCTTACTGGAACTCTTGGAGGTAAATGGAAATAATCTTCGAGAGCCATACTCAAAATCCCTCGATGACGGTATTTTTGAGATCCGCGCAAAACAGGGGAATAATATTACGAGAGTTCTGTATTTTTTCGTTATCGGCCGCAAGATTATACTCACGAATGGCTTTACCAAAAAGACTCAAAAAACACCACCCGGAGAAATTGAACTGTCCAAGAAGTATCGTTCCGAATATGAACAGCGAAAGGAGAATTTATAATGGGCAAAAACTTTAGAGAAACCCTCAATAAGCAAATGGCAAATCCGGAATTCAAGGCTGAATATGATGCACTTGAACCGGAGTTTCAGATCATCCAGGCAATCGTCGACGCCAGAAATCGTTCGGGTCTGACCCAAAAGCAGCTTTCGGAAAAGACCGGTATCGCACAGGCAGATATCAGCAAATTGGAAAACGGCAACGCTAACCCATCGCTCCGAACACTCCAACGCCTCGCTGCCGGTATGGGTATGAGAGTCAAAATTGAATTTCAATCCACAAACGCGCTGTAACATGAAAGATGGCACTCGGAACTCTTGGTTCCTGGTGCCATTTTTCGGTCTGAAACAGGCTCAATCGCATTGTCGCTGCTATACGACTTTTTCACTTATTCTATTCGTCATTAAGAACCGGCTCGGTCAATCTGATTATGATGGTATGATTGTTGGATCAAGCATTTTCTCTCACCAGTGGTGAGAGTTTTACGTTGTCGCTCTGATTTTTGTTTTTGATGTCTCGTTTTTGAGTTTCCAATTCCGACCTCTGTTTATTTCTATGACTAAATTCAATGTCTAATCTATGACTTCCTATGACTAATTTTAGTCGATTTTTAACTATATCACAAGTATCTATTCCCGTCATAAGAGATTAAATTGAAAGAAATTTTTTCTGAAGGTGCTGAAATAACAGTTAACCTGTTCGGAACTTTCAGACCTACGCATCTTGTCAACGCTTTTTCGGTAGGTGTTTTACCAATTGGAACGAAAAACAGACCACTGTGACAAAATAGAACAAATCGCTTTTTTGAGGTGATAATATATGGGTAGAAACTCCCGATATAAGTGGATAGCTTGTGGGCATATGTGATATTTGCAATATTGGGAGAATAAAGAAAGAATGTGTTACCGATGTACCAAGAAGAGCCGCCCGAGTTGTCGGGTTCCGGGTATATATGTTGAGATGTAGCCGGAACATAATTCCTATATGCAATTCATGAAAATTGAGGAATACAGATGCACTCCTCATGAATTCATGGATTGCAAAAATACACGGCGAGTTGAAATACTCCGAATTTAAGATGGAAAGGTGACGCTAATCATGAAAAAAGTATTTTCGCTGCTGTTAGCATTATCAATGTTGATAACAGGAAGTTTTGGCGTAATGGCTCAGGCTCAAACGATTGAGCCGACAAATTTTGATGAAATCAATTTTCAGATCACGTCAAAAGAAAATCCTGATGCCTACATTGAGTCGAGATTTGTTCCCGGAAATAGTGCGTACGCTCGTTCTTCAGAAGAAGATGGAAAGACATTGGTGGGCTATGTCGATGCCACAGTATATGTTGAAGAAACATATACAAAGGGTGAAGACGGCAATATTTTCACCACAGATAGTAGGCTTCTGTCAGAAGAGGAAGTTATGTCCATTGGAAAAAGTGAATTTGATGTTCCCGTACAGTCAGTGCAACCGAGGATCAGTACGATTGGTGATAAAACTACTTCTCGCGGTAAATTGACAATACGGTTTACAGTAATGGCCTATAGTCAAGCTCGTCGCTACCAATTGAATCTTACTTCGAATTGGTCTGGCCTAAGTTGGTTGTCTACCGGTGATACGAATTCTCCTGGTTGGGGGGATGATATCATGGGGTTTGCCTGGGGCGGTGGATACGATTTTGATGGCTATGGATATGACCTTCTTGACGCATTTGGCAATCATGGTAGAGCGGCATATATACAGTCGAAAGCTAATTGCGGCGTCGCTTGGAATTTCAATGAACATACCACAGAAGCGGAATATGATGACTATATTACAAGAGCACAATGCTGGACGAATATAAATAAAAATGTTGCGACAGGTGGTGGAAATACGACATCTGTAACAGGAGAGTATCTTCATACTTGGGCAGCTGTGAGTCCTTCTGTTTCATGGTCTGTGAGTGGAAGTGGCGGTAGTGGCAGTTTTGGGCTGTCTTCTCCATCAAGTCAGAGTTGGTCCATCCAAGCGGTAGTTACAGGCATACCATACTAAGAGTTGTTGAAAATGGGGCTATGGATAATTTGTTCTATAGCCCCATTTTCATGTTGATTAGGAGTTGATTATATGATAAACAAAAGAAGAGCCATACCTTTGATAGTTGTTATATTCCTAGTTTGCATAGTGTTAGCCTTGGGATTGTATCACGTATTCACAAGTTTTGACATAAAAAGAAGTGAAGATATAGTTGGAGCGATCAATGTTACAACGACAGGATCTTCTGAAAATATTCCTCTTGCTACAAGTAATAACGGGGATTTTTCAGGGATATTTTTTCAAGAAGCAGAATATAATAAATTGATTATCCTTAAAAAGAACTGGATGACCGGTAGGTATAGTTGCTGGGGAACAGCGAGTACATTGTCTACAGTTGGAACCTATCAAAGTGTTGATTCACATAACCGCATAGTTGTTGTATATGGTAATAACTCGGATATATGTGCTACGTCGTATATGATAAGTAATGGAGATGATACTTTTATGAAAAACGGGCTTCAAGATTATATTTTGGATATATATATTATTCAAAGCGATGATTCTCGGGCTTTCACGGGCGAGCTCTATAAGGATGACGTCGTGTTGCAAGATATAGATGCTGCATCACGGTGAAAAGGAATTGTAATTGTTAAATTCAAAGTATCCCTCCTGGACGATTGCTTTATTGAAGAGACTTCTCGGAATCATGTCACAGATCAATCAAAATCAACTCAACGGAAGTGATATCTCGAGTAGTTGCGTTACCCTCTTGCTCCAAAGGATACCCTCATTTGATCAAAGACAGGTGTTTACTTATATCCCCAGTGCCCTTTTTCTTCTTGCGCTGGAACATCAACTACCCAGAACCTACCGGTAGATACCCAATACAATTCGCCTGAAATCTCTGTATAACTGGCACACTCACCATCCCAATCGCTAAGATGTTCATGGATTCCTTCTATTGAAGTATATATTGTGCCACATTGATTGCATTGATATGCCGGATCACTTTTCCAATAACCATCTTCTTCCCAATGTCCCTGTTCCTCCTGCGCAGGTACGTCTACAACCCAGACCTTTTCGGGTTCCGGCGTCGCAGTCGGAACAGGTGTGGGCTTCATGGTTGGTACAGCGGTGGGCGTTGAGGTCGATTCTGCCGTAGGCTTTGGGGTGGGTGTAACGACCGGCTTACTTGTCGGCTTTGGTGTTGCCGTGGGCTTCACCGCAGGCTTCGCACTGCTATCCGACTTACTGCTTGCAGTCTTATCCACGTCACCTTTATCCGGCGCACTTGTCGGTTTCGCAGTCGGCTTGACGGCAGGCTTTTCTTCCTTACGGCTCTCCATTTTACTGCTTTCAACCTCGCTTACAACAGAAGATTTCGAGTCGCTTTCGGGGACGCTACCGGCATGACTGCTGCAAGCCGAAACGCAGAGCATAATCAGAATAATGAGCACCGCAATTCCCAGCGCGATGCCGACGACCTTCTTTTTGCTAAGTCTCTTCATGATAAAATCACTCCCTTTTTGCAATCTTTCAACTTCTCACACCAATTATAGTTCAAAACTTTTTTACTGCAAGCGAAAACTCCGAACTCGTTTCCACTTTTTATTGATTCTCTCGAACCTTTTTTGATAGAGCTCTCACCAGTACAAGAACAGCGCCACCTATAATGAAGCCGAAGAAAATTCCTTCAATATACTTCTCCATCCAAGTGGAGGCTTCCGGCTCAGTAGCCTTCGTCTCTTCGGTGATTTCTTCCTCGGTCAGCTCGATCCTGTGTCCGCGTACCAGCAGTCGGTGGGTGTTGACGCTGTAGGGCGTGCAGGTGACGAGCGTCACAAGGTCTTTGTCCTGCCGGATCTCTATGGCTTCGATGTCGGCAGGATCGGTGACGGTGATCGTGTCGACCGCATAGGCGAGCGTATCGCCCAGCACATGAAGCAGGATCAGATCTCCTTTTTGCACCTTGTCTAAGTCGGTAAACATCCGCGCGTCGGACATCCCCGAATGTGCGGAGATCACGGCGTGCGTGCTTTTGCCGCCGATTGGCAGGGAGGTACCCGGCATATGACCGGCGCCTTTCTGTAAGGAGGATTCCGCGACCGTATGATAGATCGGCAGATTCACATCAATCACAGGAATCTCCACATAGCCCATGATACCGTTCCCGGAGAGATTCAGCAGGCTGTCATACTCATCCACCGCTGCCGCCGGGTCAAGCTGCACGCTGTATAGAGATTCGTTGTATTCCTGTGCGGCCCTGAACGCTTCCCGGATGCTTTCATCCTCCAGCTTCGCTATGGCCTCGTTGTACTGCACCTCAACCGTAGACCGTACCCGCTCTCCGTACCAGTTGGAGATCAGCGGATAGAGCATAAGCCCTATGCCGATCAGCAGGAGCAGAATGAAACATAGAAAGGGGAACAGAAACTTCTTTTTCATTTGGATCAATCCTCCGTCTTTTTCGCAACAACCAGCAGCCGCCCGTCATTTTGGCTGTACTCACAGGTCGAAAGTGTGATCAGCTTGTCGCCGTATTCGGCGTTCACGCCGGTATCATACAGCGACAACCTTTTGCAGTCGGAAACATACTTCTCGAACTGCTCTTGAGAGCCCCCTGTGTACTCGTAATACCGAAAACTGTCCGGGCGATACGCCGTCGTCACAATGACCGCAAGGATCTCATACTCGGCGATCTCATCCAGCGTGTCAAAACGGATGGTTTTGTGCTTTTCCCAAAAGGACTTTTTCTTATACAAATCTAAATCGCTGAACATCCCGCCGTCCAGCATATGATGACCGTAGAGAATGAGGTTGTCACTCGTCTTGAGATCACAGTTCTCTTGAATATACGGCGTACCGAGATTGCTGTACTCCTTGTCGAAGTTCCTGCGCAGATAGAAATTGAAATCATCCGGCGTCTGCATCACCGGGTAATCGATCGTCGTTCCTTCAATCCGTATCCACCCGACCATGTCGGCGTTCTGTTCTGCGAGAGCGCGGTACACTGCAAGCAGACTGTTTTCTGTTTCAGCAGGAGGCTCATCCGGAGCTTCCTGCTTTGTCGTTTGCGCTTCATTTACGGCCGACGCCAGCTCCCGGAATGCGCTTCGGCCCTCATCCTTTTGATGCTGACTGTCAAGCAGCAGATAGCCACAGACGACCGCGATCAGCAAAAACAGGACGGCAAGGGTGCAGTAGATTGTTTGCTTAGTTATTCTCATAGACAGCTCCTTCATTTTATTTCAACCAAAACCCACACGCTGCGGTATGGGCTTTGGTTGGGGGTCAGCAGTCGCCCGCTGACCCCGCGGGAATGGGGAATGTATATCGAAAATGAGGTGTACGCTTACTGTTCGTCAGTCTTTCTCTTCTTCGCAAGAATGAAGAAGATGAAGGCTGCACTCAGGCTTACGATCAGGACACCACCGACAGCGAACAGCCATGTGCCGTTTTCACCTGTCTGCGGGAGATCGAAGCCGAGTGTGTTGATAACGCTCATCGGTACGATAGCGGAAACAGAGCCGTTATCCTCGATCATACCAACTGCGTCACCGTTGACGGTTGCTGTTGCTGTAATGCCGGACTTGCCGCACACGTCGCAGATCACACCGCTCTCAGCAGATGTAATCACAACTGTGATAGAATCCTTGAGCAGCGTGTAGCCGTCGTCTGTTGCGATCTCGGTGATGATATACTCATCATCTTCAAGACCCTTAACAGTGAGTGCGCCGGTGGAAACCGGAATAAAGGTCGTTGCATCTGCTTCCTTATCCGCCTGATCCTTGACGTAGTAGATGCCCTCCGTCTCATTCAGCTCTGCGGTTACCCAGTACTTATCGGTATTGTTGTAGAGCTTGAACTGGACATTTTTGAAGTCACCCTTGCCGTCAGAGAACTGCTTGAGGAGATCCAGACCGTAAACGTAGAAATGGCAGTCGTCCTCGAGTGTATCATAGTAGGTGGTGTTTGTGCGCTTTCATGTCAGTACAACGTCGTTCGGGTTGCCGTTGTCGCCGTAAACGGTATCAGCAGAAGAATTAACTGTTGCCTTGTAGGTGATGCGCATGGTGCAGTCGGAATAACCTCTGTACAGGCTTGTTGCAAGGTCATACACAGCGTCGCTGTTGTTGATCTCACTGAGACCTGTATCGGTCATCTCGATTTTCATGGTTGTCGCGTTGTTTGCTGCCGTGCCGTAGGTAACAGTGAACTTGTTGTCGGCTTCCGTCCATGTTGCGATCTTATCTGTGCAAGCCTTGTCTGTGAACCATTCAATCTGAACATCCTTCTTGTTGTACTCGATACCCTTAGAGAGTGTATCGACGAAGGTGTAGGTTGTCAGAGCGGTCGCATTGGAAGTGATTGTCGGGAGAGTGGAGATGATCTGGTAGTCAACGATGTCACCGTCAGAGCCTGTGCCTGTGTGAGCATAGCCGTCGGTGATATCGTCTATTGTGCCATTGTGTTTACCTGTGTCGACCTTGTCCTCACGCAGAGTCTTCTCGAGCGTCGGCATACCGGTTTCGTTCTTCGGATACACGGTGACGTCATAGTTCCAGTTATCAGCGTCGATGGTGGTCATCGGCAGAGAAACGAGGAACGGAGAGGTCGTGTCCTTTACGTTCTCCGGAACATAGGTCTCGACGAGGATGTAAAGGCCCTGCTCCATGCCGGTCTTGCCGGAATGACCATTTGCATCCGTCTCCGGCATATCCGTACCGCCGTTGTCCTTTACGAACTTCTCAAGAGCGTTCTTTGTCTGGCTCTCAATGGTTGTGAGCTGACCAGACAGACCGTCGATGAGAACATCGGAGGTGAAATAGAGATTGCCGCCGTCCGTTCTGTACGCATCCGCAGCGCTCAAGCCAAGTGCGGCGAGGAACTGAGCTGTCTTGGCGTTGTCGGGCATTGCATAGAGCACCATGTCCTTGTAGCCGTCTGCTTCCAGCGCCGAATAGGTTGTCACGTCCGCGACCTTTGTATAGGTGAAGACAACGCCCTGAATGGCGTAGTCTGCCAGTGCGGTTTCAACCGCATCATCCGGCAGGCCGGTGGAAACGTAGGAATCGGTGTTCAGCACACCGTCCTCATGGGCTGCCGTAAAATCGTACTTGTAAAGTTCAAGAGACGTTTTACGAGTTGTGTCGATCGTTGCATTGGGGACTGTTGCCGCCGATGCAGCAATGCTGGAGCACGCCATGACTGCTGCCATAGCTGCTGCTCCGAGTTTTGCGATAATGCTCGCTTTTTTCATTTTCTACATTCCTTTCAAAGTTTATTTCTATATTTCAAGGGGTGTAGAATCCCCTCGAATCCTGTTTTACCGGGCTTTGCGTAAAAGCCAAATCGAACAGACACAGAAAAGCAGACCGACGAAGATCAGCACCGTGCCGACCGAAGACACCGGGAAACCACTGCCGCCCGAATTGGGCAGCTCCAGATTTCGGTTGTTGACCGCCGTGATCTTAATGTCGGTGATCTCCGTGCTGCCGTTCGCATCGGGCAAACTGCCGTCATACAGGACAGTCGGCATGAGTGTATTGCCGTCACGGGTCGCGATCTCGGTCAGACGATAACGAATCGTCACAATCTGATTGTCGATCTGCAAACCGGTAAATGCCGCGATACCATCGTTTCCTGTAACCAGCACACCGTCCTTGAGGCCGGAACTGTCACAGCCGCCGATCGATACCCTGCTGCCCGCAGGACGGGCAATGACCGGCTTCCATGATGCGCCATCATCCACAGAAAACTCCAATAAAAAAGAAACACCGGACATGGGTGTTCCTGCGGAGTTCACTTTGCATACCGAGATTGATCCGACGCTCGGTGTGTTTTCCCGGGTAACGGTAATGATCTGTCCGTCATGGCCGACAGCAAAATCATAGATCGTGCTGTCGAGATCGTAGCCCTTTGGCGCTTCGATCTCCTGATAGTGGTATGAGCCGTACCGCAGGTTCTCAACAAGGATCTTGCCGTCCTTGCCGGTTGTCTTCGCTGCAACGACCCTACCGTCCGCATCTGTGATCTGATACTCCGCGCCCTCAAGCGGTGTTGTACCGTTGTGGTCGACCTTGATGATCTGCAAACTGCCGCGAATAAGCTTGTTATGGAATCGTACAGGTGTAGCCTGCCCCTCTGTGAGTGTGACAGTCTGAGATGCGGGCTGCACATAACGATCCGGCGTGTCGATCTCCGTAATGGTGTACTGGATCTTCTGCTTACCGTCGATGTCCGAGTAGATCGGGAGATTACTAACCGCAATTTGACCGTTTGCGCCTGTCGTGACGGTCTGCGACCAGTTATCGATGTTTCGTGTGATTTTGAATTTCAAACCCGCAACAACACCATCGTCAGATGTTTTGACGATATTTGCTGTACCGGGCTTCAGCTCATTGCGAAGATTCACCTCATACGGAGCATGCGTGGAGCTGTCAGCACTTACAGAGACGTCGAAATCGGCGGCAAACTTACGGCCTGCGCCGCCCGCGACCTGATGGACTGTATAGGTGCCGTACGGCAAGAACTTCGTCGTCGCTGTGCCGTCTGAGCCGATCGTGATGAGATCACGCTCGGCGGCTTTTGCGTTTGCATAGCTGCCCGCGCTCTTGAGGTAGACCTCAAACTTTGCTCCGGGTTCAAGCATATCCGGCGCACCGGCCATCTCGGCCTTTTTGATGACCTTGATCTTATTGAGAAAAACCTGCTCGCGGAAGTCGTCGAGAGGCTCCAGCTCATATACAGCAGATGTACCGGCGGAGTTAACGGTATAGGTGTGTACCATCGTATCGAGCTTATAGCCAACCGGGGCTTTTATCTCCTGCACTTTTACTGTACCAAGCGGAATATCGAGGAACATCACTCTGCCTTGCGCATTTGTCGTTCCCTGTACCTTTGTGTCTATTCCGTTCACCTTATAGGTCACTTCATAGACTGCTCCGGCCAGAGAAGCGTTGCCTTGCGGCACACTCTGGCCTGTTCCTGCATCTTTCTTTACAACCGTTAATTTAATTTTTGACGGGTCGTCCACAACATTCAGCGTGGTATTACCGCTGCTGATGTTGACAAAGTGGATGGTTGGGTCAAGGACATACCCTTTCGGAGCAGTAATTTCCTTTACCGCATAATCGCCATCTTTCAGCTTCTTGCTGAGATTAGCCTTACCGTTGGTGTCTGTTGTAAATGTAGCCTGTACCGTATCCTTTGAGTAGTCATGACCGGGTGTCGCATTTTTTGTGTATACGTTATACACCGCACCCGCCAGACTGTAATTCGGGTTTTTGTTCGTGATTGTCACGTTCGCAGAGGTCTTTGTGAGCGTGATATCAAAGGTGTTTTCACCGTATTTGATAACGATGAACGAGTTGTCCGGGGACTTCGGTGTGATCGTCGATATGTGGTTGCCTGAAAAATCAGAATGCCACATCTTGTCCTCGCTGGAGCTGTTACCCCAAAAGAAACCGATGTGAGAATCATTGAAACCACTGGAGGATGCTGCTTTGGGGATCATGACAATAATATCTCCCTTTTCAAGCACACCCGAACTTAACATGTCAGCTTTCGTCGCAAATGTGTGCGCAACGAGATCGGCGTTGCGTACCCACAGCGGATAGTTTGCCGCGCCGCACATCAGCATACGGTTATAAACTGGAGATACTCCATCCCAGTCCCACCACGCGCCGCCGGTGATGTCTGCATTCTGTGTCATATACCATTGGACGGAACCTACCGGATCCGCGCTGTGCGTCCAAAGGTCCGATGTTCCGCTGTTCAATCCGCACTTGCTGAGTACATAAGCCACAAAGCCGCCGCAGTTTAGTCCGGCTCTACCGTTGTACGACGGATCGCCATTCGGTGACTGCCAGTCGCGCCCCTGATAGGGTGTACCCAAATAGTAGGAGTCGGACACATGAGCAGAAAGCTCTGCTATAACTTCCTCTCGCGTCACGCCGAAATCGGAAATGGTTCTTGTTCCGTTCGGACGATTACACCATTCTTTAACCGTGGCATACGGAAGGTCTGGAGACAACAGCGGCATAATGTCGGATGCAAGGAGCCAGTCTGGACTCACCTTTCTGCCGCTGGATGTAATGAACTCAAAATGCAAGTGCGCCCCTGTCGCATTTCCAGTATCACCGATACGCCCGATGCGCTGACCGCGCACGACCGTATCACCTTCCTGTACATTGATCTCCGACAGATGTGCGTATAGCGTGGTTAACTCCTCGCCGTGCTTAATTTGAACCATGTTGCCATAGCTCATAGAGCCGGTTTCATCTTCTGAGCCATCCCATATCTGAACCTGAGTCACTACGCCATCATTCGCAGCAACAACCGGAGAGCCAATATCTCCGGCAATATCCCATGCCGGATGTTCGGCGCTATATTCCTGTGTCAGGTCATCTCCGTATGGCGCTGGAAATACGAACAGTCCGCCTGTTTCGGATTCGGGCAGATATTCGTATTCGAGATTTATCGGGTTTGGGGTTGGAATTGGCGTGGGCATCTGAGTAGCACTTACGTCAGGTGTAGGCGCTGCATCTGGCTCGGATGCCGTGCTGTCTTCCGTACCGTCGGGATTTTCATCCGCATCCGGTTCAGCCGACGGCTCCGGCGACGGCGGCGGACTTGCCTCCACGGTACCCGAATTATCTTCAGGCGATATAGGAGGTTCATCTGGCACCGTTTCATCGATAGATGCTGCTGTATCCATCGGCGGGCTTTCTGCCGCTTCATCCGCAAACGCGGTTAGCGGTAAAGCTGTAATGAGTACAAGCACCGCCAGCAATACAGCCAGCGACCTTTTGAGTTTCCTCATTTTTTAACCTTCCTTCTCTGATAGATTATTGAATCCATTATTTTAAGGCTGTATGCTTACAGCTCCGGATTCCCTTGTTTTGTTTTCCCGTTCTTTCCAGCTTTCGTAAAACGCCCGAATTACTGGGTCCTCTAAAAGCTCAGGCCGATCCTCTAAGGTCTTTGCTTTAAGAAACTTTATTTCCGGCTTTACCCATGCTTTTTTCTGTTCCATTTTGATCTTCTCCTAAATTAAAAAATTTCATCATCATTTACGGCTTCTCTTGCTGCTTAACATCGTTGACACTGCGAACGGTGTAGCCCCAATCGAAAAAGCAGGGACAGAGAAATACCGACAGCGTAGGACCTACCGGCATTTTTCTATGCCTGCTTTTCAATAAAGGGGCTGAGTGATTTCAAAACCGCCTATGAAACGGATTTTAATTTCTTCACTGGAAAGTACAGTGACTTTTTCAACGATACGGTAAACTAGGGTGTCGGAGTATTCCGTCAAGTTAAGATCCTCTGCAGAAATCAGCGCCATGACCTCTTTAGATTTAGCTTCCATTACCTTAGAGTGTTCCGTGCTGTATTCGATCTGTTTTTTCTTTTGCTTTAAATGAAGGATGGATTCGCTGACTTGTTTTAGCTTTTGGTCAACGATGTCATTCTCATTAACGGCAAAAATAAGCAGACGGTCAAATTCACTTTCCAATTCTTTTATTTGACTTTCAATTACAGCAGGATTGCTCTCATCATCCTCTTCGGCAATACAGCGTATCAGTGTGTCCTGTAGCACCGCTGCCATTTCTTCCTGTTGGCCATAGATCAAGGAGCGGATAGCATCCAATATAGATGCTTGAAGGGCAGTTTCCTTAAGGCTGGGAGAATTTTTGCATGCTTTTGGTCCGAATTCCAGTCGGTTGATGCATCGCCAGACAATCTGCTTCCGCCCATGGATGCTCCAAGTCACCCTACGAAAATAACAACCGCAATCCCCGCAGACCAGTCTCTCAGAGAGGGCGTATTTGCTGGTATATCGGCCGCGGTTCGTTTTTGTCTTTTTGACACTTGAGGGCTTTTTGCTTCTTCTTCGGGCAAGTTCTTCTTGGATCTGATAAAACGTTTCTCTTGGAATAATGGCTGGATGGTTATTTTGAATGTAATACTGCGGAAGCTCTCCGTTATTCTTCTTGACCTTTCCCTCCAGAAAGTCCGAGGTGTAGGTTTTTTGAAGCAGGACGTCACCTGCATATTTTTCATTTTGCAGGATTCGGAGAACCGTCTGCGTCGTCCATTGAGGCTCTCCGGCAGGACTTGGAATACCGGCTTTCTCCAGCTTTTCTTTGATTCCTTGCATGCTGTCGCCATTCAGAAAGCTTTGCGCGATCATACGAATCGTTTCCGCATCCTTCAGAATGATTTCTGGCTCTCCATCGGGCCCCCTCTGAAATGCGAATCCGGTGTAGCGAAAAGTGAATCTCCCTTGCTTGTAGCCCATGCGGATTCCCTTGGTAACATTACCGCTGATGGATTCACTCTCGGCTTGGGCAAAGGCGCTCAAGCAGGTCAGAATCATCTCGCTGTTCATGTTTGAAGTATCGATGTTTTCTTTTTCAAATATAACAGGGATCCCCCAGCTTTTGAGGATTCGGATGTGCTTGATACAATCAAGGGTGTTTCTGGCAAATCGGGAGATGGATTTTGTTAAGATGAGGTCGATTTTTTTCTGCTTGCAGAGCTCGATCATCTTGTTGAATTGCTCTCTTTTTTTGGTTCGCACCCCGGAGATCCCGTCGTCCGCGAAGATCCCGGCCAGCTGCCAGCCCTCATGATTGCTGATTTTTTCGGTATAGTAATCGACCTGTACTTCAAAGCTGTTTTGCTGTTCTTCTTCCTCAGTGCTGACTCGGCAATAGGCCGCTACCCGTAGCTTTCGCTTTCGATGTTGTAAATTTGCAAGCATAGGGTTTGCAGGGATTTCCGTAACTATCTTTCGGTCCATAAGAGCGCTTTTCCCTTCATATTATTTTTTCGTTTATCAGCCGAAGTTGTATGGAGCCATCGGGTCGCAGGATGACCTGTTTCACGGTCTGCTCAAAAAGCTCCCGATCCAGTTCTTCATCGCTGTGATGCTCGCGGAAAAGAGCTTTTAGTTTAAGCGTGAGGTGGTCGGATTCTATGATTTTACATGCTCTATATTTTTCAGCGGCACATTCTAAAATCATAGGAAGCAGTCTGTCCGGATCGATTTCACGCTGATCAAGCATCTGATTGATTTCGTTCGTCAAGCGAACGACCTTCATAGAGAGAAAATTATTGGAAACGCTCTCCAGCTCTGTCATCTGTGGGCTTTGACACACGGACAGAAATTTTTCTTTAGTAGCATCCAGTAATTCGTTATCCGCAATTGGCCCGATTTTTGTACCGCAGTCTTTGCAGTCCCAGTATATTTTTGGAAGACTTCTGCTGTTTCTGCTTAGTGGCTTGCCGCATTGAAAGCAGCATATCTTCTTTTGAAGAAAATGGAAGGGCGTTTTCGGTGACGCCTTGCTGCTTTTTAGTTCCGATACTTGTAAAGCGAGTTCTTCCTGTATGATGGCAGGAAACAATCCCTTTTGCCAATAACGCTTATCATCCAAAATTCTGGAGATCATATTCTTGTTCCAGACATTTGCATTTTCTCGAAACTGCAAACCGGTCTGTTCCGCTAGCTTTGCCAGTTGTTGCAGTGACGCTCCGGCGAGATAGCTGCGGAATATGTTTTGTACAAGGTCGCTTTCTTCGGAAATGATTTCGATCTTTCCGCCGATCATACGGTATCCAAAAGGAAGGTAACGCTTTTTCTTCATCGTAAGCACCGTCCTTCGTCGAGCGCCAAATTGTTATTAAGGTAAAACCGAAATTTTTCCGGGTAAACGACAATTTCCTTTACCATGATTTTGAATATAGAAGGCTCAAATTCCAGCAGGGGAGAGGCTTTATCCAGCAGATCCATCAGCAGTGTGGTACTATCAATAAGGCTACTGAGTTCGTCCGGCCCTTGAAGCTGGCGTAATTCCCGACGCATTCGCTCAATCCTTTGATTGTTGCCATTGCTTCGTTCTATAAAAATAACGGAATCAATATATCCCTTGGCTTGGAGCCTTGCGAGCGAATGATTCTGCTTGACTAAATCTGCTATTTTTTCATTTAATGCTACGATGTCCGGCCTTGCGAATGTAACCTTGGTTTGTAATTCCAGTAACTGATTCAGCATAACTTTCAAAATGGAATCTCTGTTGTCCAACAGTTTATTATGAACCTTCAGAAAGCCTTGATAAATTTCATATTCTTGCACGATACCCATGGGACAGAGGTCTTTGTCCTGTAAGTGTTTGTAGCAGGACCACCGAACGATTCCTTTCTGAATACGGCGATGGAAGGTTGATCCGCATGCCCCGCATTTCACAATTTGGCTAAGCGGATAGCTGCTTACAGTTGATTTTGAGATGGTCTTCTGCTGAAGCAGCACTTGTACAGCTTCGAAAATCTCCCGAGATATGATAGCTGGATGAGAATTTCTAATATAGTACCTTGGAAGCTGACCAACATTGCGAATCTTTTTCAACGGTAGCTCGTCAGGCGTGAAGCGCTTTTGAACCAATGAATCGCCGACATATTTCTCATTGGTAAGTATATATTGGATTGATGTGCGATTCCATTCAGAGTGTTTTTCGGATGTTATAGGCTTCTCGTTTTGAGTTAATTCTTTTGCGATTTCAGATAAACTCTTTCCCGAAAGATAGCTATTGAAGATAAATTCAATAATAGGGACTTCATTTGGATTAGGAACCAGGGTTTTGCTCTTGTAGGAATATCCGAAGGGAGCAATGTGCGTTGTGAAGTCTCCGTTTTTCATCCTGTGTCTGTAGTTCCACTTTAGATTTTTCGAGATAGAGAGGGATTCCTCCTGTGCGGCAGCTCCCAAAACACTCAGCAGCATCTCGCTGCCCATGCTTCCTGTATCAATATTCTCTTTTTCGAATTCAACCGGGATATTAAGCTGTTTCAGCTCTCGAACCGTTTGAATACAGTCCAGAGTATTTCGTGCAAACCGCGAGATCGACTTGACAAGAATGCGATCAATTTTTCCGGCATGGCAATCAACAAGTAAGCGCTGGAAATCGCTGCGTTTGTCTGCTGTTATGCCGGATATCGCTTCATCTGCGTATAAACCGGCGAACTCCCATTCATCTTTGGATTGGATATAGCCGGTGTAATAATCAACTTGGGTGGCAAAGGAGTTCAACTGGTCGGCTGAATCGCTGCTCACGCGTGCGTACGCCGCGACCCGCAGCTTTTTGCTCGGTTCTGATAAGGGTTGTATGACTTTGACTTGTGGCACTTTTTCGCTCCTTTCCGATTGGACATCTTTTTTGTCTCACACAACACTACCACAACCCATCAGGAATAGCTATTACAACAACCACTAAATATAGAGCGGCAAAACGGCGTATTTTTCGGCAAGAGCAATATTGACCAGTCGGAAATTCTCCAAAGTGATTTTCTCCTGCTCTAGCAGCCGTTTTATTGCGAAGAACATTACAAAATATTTTATTTCATTGATTGCCTTTTTGTTTTGGAGATAGAGGGTGTCCATTTATGCTAGACTCCTTTATGACAAAAAATAATCCGAGCTTTTCTTCGCCCGGATGAATTCTTCCACTTCTTTGATCTTTCGGGTGATGCGAAGATTCGGCAGGGCTTCCAGCACAGCCTGATGATACCGTTCTCCGGGAGCAGCTCTGTGATCCAAGATACTTATCACGCAGGTATCGGTTTCGGTACGGATAGCCCGCCCAAACCCCTGCCGCAGCTTTACCTGCATATCGGGGATAATTACCGCTCGAATATAATCTTGCAGCGACGGGTATTGTTCTCTCTCCGCTTCACTCAAGGGATTGGGAACAGAAAACGGCAGCCGTACAATAATCAGCGAGGATACCATATCTCCGGGAAAATCCACGCCCTCCCAACAGGAACCCGCGGCAAACAGCACAGCGTTATTGGAGTGCTTGAATTTATGGATCATATCCGATGAATGCCTCCATACCTCCAGTAAAGGAAAAGGCAGTCGATCTTTGACCTGATTGTAAACTGCACCCATAAGAGCGTAAGAAGTAAAGAGTACCAGTGTGTGGCCATGGGCAGCTTCAACCAAACGGCAGATCTGCTCTGCCAGATATTCGACTTCCTTTTCGCTGCCGATCTGCACATTAAGCGGGCTGTCAGGAATGTAAAGCAAACAGTTCTCCTCGTAATTGAAAGGCGACGCTGCGATAAAATTCTCTACCCGTTGATTCTCAGACAGGCCCATGATTTTTTGTGGGCGGTCAAAACTGCCTCCGGCCATGAGTGTACCGGAGGTTAAGATGGCCGGAATATTCTTAAGCCACAGTGCTTGATTCAGCTGTTTCGGTATTTCCCGGCTCGCAGCGCAGAGGCTTGGCGCTCCTGCTCGGTCATACTGAATATATAGGATATATTTTCGGTCCATGGTAAAAAACAAATTCAAAATATTTTCCGCCGCTCCCAGCCGGTAGGATATCCATCGAGGGAGATACGGAGCAAGCTGTTTTTGAGTTTGCCGTAGAAGAAAAAGACAATCCCGAAGAGCCGTTATCCGATCTGGTGTTAGGACAAAAGCAGTGCGCCGATCTTCTTCCGGCGGTTCGTCTCGGCACATGGAACGCATAAGGGCAGAAAATTTCTCATTTAATTGTTGGGCGGCAAGAATATGTTTTTCTTTTGCAAGCAGATCACAGATCTCACGAAAGTCCTCTGCCGAAAGACTTTGCCCGTACATCTGGCGGGCGGCGTCCGGCAGCTTATGAGCTTCATCGATTACCAAGGCTTGATAATCATTGAGAAGGGGATGCAGTGCCTGCAAACGGTGCGCAGCATCGGCCAATAAGTAATTGTGGTTGCAGATCTGGATGGAAATCTCTGCACTTTTAGCTTCTTTCAGATATTGATGATACCGGCAGAGACTGCGCTGCTGACAGCTTTTTTCGCAAAACTTTGGAACACATACCTGTCGCCGATCGAAACCACTGAGGCCGGTTACGGCATCCAAGTCATGATAGGTGCGAAGGGAAAGCAGGGCCTCCAGTTGCTCTATGTTCTTTTTCTTGTCTTTCACGGCTTCCAGACGCTGGGCAAGGCGGACATCGCATACAAACCGTTCTTTGCCTTTGCGCACGATGGCTCGGATGGGCTTCTGGATGATGTGATTCTCCAGAAAAATGCGGGATAAAAAAGGGATATACTCTTCAATAATGGCGTCTTGCAGAGCTATACTGGAAGTGGAAACCACTACCGGCAGGGAGCCGACAGCGCTATGAGGAGCATTTTTTCTGAGTAAAATGCAGCCGGTTAGGTAGGCGTAGGTCTTGCCGATACCGACTCCGGCGTCGCATAAAGCGATATTATTTTTGAGCAGGGCATCCAGCATGATGTGACAGAGGGTAACCTGTTCTTCCCGCACCGCCAGTCCGTTTCTGGGCAGAAGGGTTCTGAAGATCTTCTCGATCTCCTCGTGGACCTGCCCTTTTAGGGAGGGGGTGTTCATTTTGGTACATTCTCCTTAGATGAATTTGCTTTTATATGTTGGCGGCAAACTAATGCGGCGCAGGATTTCTCTGCGCCGCATGGATTCGCAGTCAACGACAATCTGAATAAAAAAGGTTTGATTACGATGTGCCGTATTTGCAGCTCGCTCCCCGGCACGTTGGGAACCATGCGGGCAGGCTTGCGGCTAACAAGCCGTTCACTGGCATTCCAAGGGTCTTGCTGATTACAACCCGAGGTTGGCCAACCTATCTGACGTGTGGGCAAACGATAATGTGTATCATAATCCCCCGCCTAAAGGTCATAGCGAAAAGGGATGCCACTCCCTCTTTTAGGTCGAAATACATCGCTCGAAACCAACAACACAAGCTGCCATCCCTCAAAAGGATGGCAGCTTAGTTGTGGTCTGTCCTGGCGCTTTTTCCTATGTCGCTCACTTAGGCGGGAACGTACCCGCATGGCTGGTATTTATTTTTCAAGCTACAGGTGAACGCTTTTCCCCGTTCGCCCTATAGCCCAGGAAAAAGGCCGGATAGCTTCATGCTTCAAAAAAAAATTTCAGTTTTTTTCTGAGGCGCACCATTCTTAGATTTACAGCTTTTTGTGTAAGGCCGGTTTTTTCGGCAATTTCATAGCCGTTATATCCGGACATTTTTAAAAAAGCAATCTGGATGGTGAGTTTATCCTCTTTGGAAAGGATTTTGAGTAACTCCATGTCCTCGATGCTGTCCAGCAGGGACTCGGGATCCTCAACGGGCAGCTCCAGATCCTGCGCGGCTACCCAGTCCACATAGGAAGACCATTCTACCTGTCGCTGCAGATACTGGCGTTCCTTGTTAAACTCTGCCCAGTCGTATGTATGCAGGCGCTGGATGGTTTCCTTATCCACGCCCAGCTCCCTGAGCTTCTTTTCTTCTGCTTCTTTCCATTTGAGCCATTGTTTTTCGGCTCTGGCTTTATTGTAGGCCATGATTATTTCCTCCGATCAATCTGTAATTTTGTAGAAATTCAGATTGTCGAAGGCGGCGGCCTGCCGCTATGAGCTCTTAGCCAGAGCTTCTGCCTGTGGGTATGAAAAAAGCGCACCCGCCCGTAGGCGGATGCGCATAGGATGGTTATTATAATGTTGTGGAAAAAGCCTGATGAGGGGGTGCCGCTCATCTCGTACTACCTTAAAATTCTTCCTCTCCAAATCGGATCATCTAATTTGAAACTTACGGGGAATTTTACATAGATACAATTTGCTGGATAGCGGTTGTTCTAGTGCGGAATACTTATATTCGGCATAAGGGATTTCACATAAAAAAGGTTGCCCGATTTACAGGCAACCTTTTTTACGGCTTTTTACTTTCTGAGCTCTTCCGGCAGCTCGGGTTCGTAGCTCATACCATTAGAGGCAGCTCCAGCTCCAAGATTAGCAAATGCCTCGATGAAGGAAGCAATTGCAGACCACAGGTTCATCATTTTACTCGCTCCTTTCCTGAAATTTGGAAATTATCATCATAACGGCAACCGCCGCTAAAGATACGATTGGAACGGATGTGTATGTAAAATCACATCGAAGTAAGATAAGGGAAGTCAATACCAGTGCTTCCAGAGTTACTAAGATTCTTGCTATATCTCGGTTTTTCCGATATACCATTTCAGAAATAGGATGTTTTTTATTTCGGATAGGTGAAAAGGCAAAAATAATGAGTCCGGATAAAAGTGTAAGCACTATTGCGGGAATTGTTGACTGAAAGGCAATAAATACCCGCGACACGAGATAGACCATCAGATAAACCGAGTTTGTCAGTATGAAGCACCGGGCGTATGTGGGGGCATGATAGCCGCCCGCAAATAATCTAAGGAAAAAGAAAATTCCAAGAAACAGACAAGCCGATAGAACATCTCTCAAAAAAATTGAGATTAGCAGTATTGAAAAGGCTGAGCTTAGCGTAGAGGTTGTGATCTCAAATCCATATTGGAAAATCGGACGCTTCTATGGTGACAGTGGACAATGCCGATATAGAGTGTCTGTCAAGTATTTTGCAAAGCTTTGCAGCATAGTAGTTCACCTCTTGTTTTACTATACCAGCTTCTGCATGAGAAAACAGGGTTTTTGTCTGAATTGTAGGATTTTATGTATTATTCTGGCGAAAAGCAGAGCAGGACCGTCGAAATAAACATCCCGTCTTGATATTTTGTTTGCATCGAACCGCTGTACTTTCTCGCTATATCACTGATGTTTTTTAACCCAAGTCCATGCATTCGAGAGGTGTCCGTTTTTGTGGTGAGCAGCTTGTCTTCATATCGAAAAGGATTTTCGCGGACGGTATTCATAACCTTGAAAAGGGCGAAACCGTTTCGCTGCCGTATTTCAACTCGAACGATCCGCTTATCTGGGTCTTCGATCTTTTCACAGGCCTCAAGCGCGTTTTCAATCTGATTTGCAAGCACGGCGCATATATCAACAGGCTTTAGATTTGTCGGTTCATGAAAATCGACGTGATATTGAAACTCAATATGACTGCTGCGCGCTTCGAGTGCTTTGCAGTTGATCACGGCGTTGATAATATCGCAGCCGCAGTTGCAGAATTCGATGGCTTCATAGGAAGTGGACAGCATGGAATCGATATAATCAATGATCTCATCGGTCTTTTTTTGTGCCGCCAATTCCCGAATCGCTGCGAAATGATGGTGAAAATCATGGAGCAGCCTTGCGTTCTGATGCACATCCTCATGCATCCGCTGGTAATTCTGCTCCATCATCTCGTTGGTACGCTGTAAGATCTCGTTGTCGCTGCGGCGCTTTTCCAATTTCGTCACAGACAGTAAGGCGAAAATGACGACGGACATAAAGCAGAGGAGAAAGAAGAAAGAGATTATGGAAGCGATTTGTAAGGATACATAATCACCGTATAACACAATACTGAATAGATACTGCATCGAGCAATAGGATAAAAGAGAAGCGCCGAAGAGCAATCCCTGCAAAGAATTACGAAGACTGCTGAGCTTGTGCAATTCTTTATGAAGCGAAATGAATACAATAATATCCGTAGCTTTATTTAATAATAAATAAATACTCCTTAAAGGACCCGGAGACATAAATGTGCTAAACATTTCATTAGGAGTGCCATGCAGCAACCCCATTCCGATAAAAAGGATGTAATCGATACTTTGGATAACAAAGTAGACCGTAACACATGCTGTCGCCCGAAGCAAAAGCGCTCCGCTGGACAGAAATCGGGATATAAGCAAAACGATCAGCATGCCTAAAATGGGTGTAATAAAGGAAAACATCTCAATACGGTTCAGTCCGCTTACCGCAAGCGACATTGCCGCAACAGCGGCCAAAACACAAAGGATGTGTTTTTTTATTGCATATCGCCGCCCTGAAATTGCAACAACTGAGCTGATAATTATGGCGTCTTCTATTAAAGTTACCGTTACCTCAATGAGCTTATAAAAGATTTCCATGCTGTCAGCCCTCGCAAAGTCGGATGATGGCCTGCTTAACGCTGGGCATCATGGGTCTGCTGATCGGCACTTTTTTGCCGCCCTTTAGGATCATCCAATATCCTTCGATTTGACGTGCAAAGTCAATGTTTACTAAATAGCTTCGATCCGTAAAGATAAACCGCGAGTCATTCAAAACGCCGTAGAGTTCCTTTAAGCCTCTGTTATCTTGGATCATCCCCTGCTCCGTGGTATAGATGCTCAGACTTCGATGCGCTTTTTGTATATAAACAATATCGCGGAATAACACACGGGTCAGATTTCCATAGTGTAGAACAGTCAAGGATTTTGTATCCGCTCGCTCAAGTGACAGACAGGCCTCACTGAGGGCTTCGGGAAGATCCTGCTGATATTTTAATTTCTGAACATAACGTAAGGCGCGTACCTTATAGCCTTCATCAGCGAATTCAAAGTGCGAAGTTAAAAAAATAATGCCTGCGTCGGGCTGATAGACACGCAGCTTTCTGGCAACTTCAAAACCATTCAGCTCAGGCATTTCCACATCAAGAATATAGAGATCGAATCGGTCGCCGTCTGCAATGGATGCTGCCAAATGCTCGCTTTTGGTAAAAGTTTTGACTTCTGCACGCTGTGTTGTCTTGCTGAAATAGCCAAGAACGCAGGCCTCAATGTTTTCCAGTACAGCTGCATCGTCATCGCATAGAGCTATTTTCAACATATTATTCAGCCTCCCAAGTTTGTATAAATTCTGAAGTGATTTTCTTGTTTATATCGTACCACAGGATACGTTGTTCAGCAATGACAAGAACATAGAGGTCATTTAGGCTTCGTCTGTTCTTGTTGTTTAAATTGCTGTTATACTGATATATTCCCAGTTGATGTTGGCCTATTTTGCGCTGTATATCCTTTATGACTTCTGTGATAGTATCCGTATGATATTTCGAACATGTCCACCGGGAAATTGATTTTTTAATATTTTTTATCTCCGGCGTAAAAGATTGCGAAGGAATTGGCGACCATGCTAGAATAATTCGCTGATCATCCTCGGTAAAAGGGGCGAAGTTCATGTACAAGGACAGCAGATCATAAAAATCACAGCCTGCTTGTATCAACAAATCACATTGTTCGGAAAATAACTTCTTGATTTCCGATATGCCTGTTTCCTTATAAGTACAAATCAACGCTTGCAAAAAGTCTTCTATAGGATTCTTAATATTGAGTAAGTATGGCAGCTTCATATTGTATCCGTCCTTTCAATTCTTTAGGTACATTATAAAGCCGTTTTGCGTATATGTAAACATATATTGCGTTTTAGCGCATGGCATACTTCCGCGTAAATTGGTAAAATTGTATAAGAGATGGGCAAAACCAGAGCCAAGAAAACGCAAGAACAGTAAAGCTCAAGTTATTGAACGGTATGTCGGCGGAAAAGGGGAACACAAACAAGACACAGGGGTAAGACTGTGCCAGAAAAGAAAAAGTAAGATTTTCAGGCAGCTCTTCGCAAAGCTTTTTTGCTGCGGTATGAGTGAGTGCCGGGCAGCAATATTGCGGCACAGGCTATAGCCAGTGCGGAAATATGCGCGATGGTATTTAGGTTTGTAGCACTTACGCTGTTGTGAACCCAGAGGCGTTCCTGTCCGGTGCATTTGAAGCGTGAATTATAACGTTCACACTCAGTCCGCAGAGCATAGGTTCGTTTGAACGACAAGCAGCTTCTGTCAATAGAAAGTCTGTAATCATTCGGAATGGTTTTGTATTTGGTACATCCTCTGTTTTTCTTGCCGTTATTCCAGTTTCTGTGATTGCAGGGACATTGTCCGGTTTTGGACTGTCGGAAAGGACAGCAGTATTTTTGTCTGGTACGACCATTATCTGTCGTCTTGCCGTCCTTGTGCATGGCAAGGCCTGCCTCACAGATCGGGTTTCCGGATGCGAGTTTTTTGGAGTTTTTGGTGCTGTAATTTTTAAGCGGAATAAACGCTTCTCCGTCGTAGACATCTTTTACCGTATTGTAAATACTTCGCGCATCGTATCCTTTATCGGCAATGAAAGAGCAGTTTTGCAGAGAGATGGTTTGATTCGCATTGGCCAGGATCTCTGCCGCTACGTTGGAATCCGGCGTATTGGCAGGTGTCGTCAATTCATATAACGGCAAACCCGAAATGCAATCCACTAGGACGTGACTCTTATAGCCCCAGTAAAACTCGTATCTGCGTTCATTATGCTGATTTGAAGCGGAATGAACGCCCAGCGCACAGTCGCGGTCACGTTTCGGAGGATTCTTCTTTGAAAACTTGTTCTTTGCAAATGACTTCGGATTATTGTATCTGGTGTTGGCGGAGATCGGTGTGGAATCCAGTCCGATAAAGGAAGCATCCACGATCCCCTCATCGTATAGTTTGCGTACAAGAGCGGCCATGATTTCTTTTAGCTCGCTGTTATTTACTTGCCGTAAAAATCTGGCGTAAGTCCAATAGGACGGCAGTGGCTTCATGATGTTGAAGCCGCAATAATACGCTATGAGGCGGTTATTTTCCAAATAGTCCACTAAATCGCTGATTTGAGAGAAGCCTTCACATTTCATAACCAGAAATGCGCAGAGCATTGCTTCTTTTGGAAACCCTTTCCTTCCGGTGACGGCTCGGGGAAGTTTATAATCCAGCGTACTGAAGAGTCTGTCGTAGAATACGGCGGTGCTCTGGGATGTGAACAATGTCACATCCTGAATAATTTCCTGTCGGTAGCTAGCGGCCAGCTCCTTTCGGTTTGGTTTTTGTGTCAACTTAATTATATCGCTTAGGAGCTCCGCTTTCTATATCATTGAGTGATTTTCAGTTTCAGCCATGTCTGAAAACCCGCTCTGTTCCTGCGCTTTTCGCGTTTTGCTCATGGCTGGAATTGTATTTATTGGGAGGTGACAAGCATGATGGATAAATCTCTTGGGAAAAGAATTAGAGCATTACGAGAATTAAGAAAACTATCGCAAGAAAAGGTTGCAGAGAAGTGCGGAGTTGAAACATCTTCTGTTTCTCGCTGGGAGACAGGCGGCTTGTCTCCAAATAGCAAACACTTGACACAGTTAGCTAAAGCGCTAGAGGTCAATAAGAGCGATTTTTTCATAGCTCCTGAATCCCCTGTGCCGGAAAATGTTTTGTTAGCTGAAATTCTTAAAGTTGCGCATGATTTGTCGCCGTAAGAGCAAAGCCTTTTGCTCGATATAGCTTATGGATTAAGAAAACTTAATCTTTCCAAGTAGATTATACCATATCTTTTCATTTTTTAAGGAGTTTTGTCTGAATAGTAGGAATTTGTGTATTAAACTGTAAATATATTTTGTGTTTTCGCCTTTAGGACGCGGATGTTCTTTTTGAACAGCCAGCGTCCCGTTTTTTTGTGTCTACAATTTAAGCATCAAATTCAACAGTTAAGACAAAACCTGTGATTTTTGAGAAATATCATGATATATTTAAGTCAACGAAAACAACGTGTAAATCGAAGAAAGAGAGGATATGCCAATGCAGAGTTTTTAGTTCTTGTTTCTCTAGTTCAATATTCATGAACTAAAGAAACAGGGAGAAAGTTGGGACAAAATTCAAAACCACGTTGTGCTGTAAAGTGAAACTGTGAAATATGATTCAAGCATATACGGCTCTACGCTGCGAATGAAAATTTGCGCTTGCATTTTTAGCGTAGATTGAGAGCGATACCTACAGAGCTGAGATCGTATTGAGCTCTGGAACGAACCACAGAAGATTACCTTTCATATCGCAATATTGGTAGCCGGTGTAACATTAAGAAGGTGGGATTCTGCATTCTGTTAACAAGAGGAATTTTACCATCTATGTAGTGTTTTCGATGCTTGTTGGAATCATATTGCTTGCATCCGTGTCTTAATGGCGATGATGGTCTTTGCTAAGTAGCAAACTCTGGCTTGTTGATATAAGTCAAACTGACTTTTCATCTTGAGTTTTCCGTGAAGAACCTTAGGCGGTGCTGGAATTTATGGCAAAGTCATTGTATTGTTTGCACTCACGGAGATTTGGCTTTCGTTTATCTTTACAGTCTAAAATCTTTTCTATAAGAGGAAAAATCATGAAGTTAAAGAGGTTCGCTATTATTTTGCTGGCTGTGGCGATATTCGCATCAGTGCTTGCTGTTTCGGCATCGGCGGCTGAGATTCAGCCATACAATAACGTAGATCAAGCATACTCGTTTAATTTCAATGGTAGTTGGTGGCAGGATGACCTTCACCAGTACTGGAAAGAAAACAGCACGAGTGTCTATATCTATTCAAAAGCCTTTCCCGGCCGCTACAATATCTATACAAACGGATATGTAAACGGATCTTGGGGCGACTATACGCAGCGGCCTGCTGTGGTTCCTGGGGTAGGTGAATACCTGATTTACAATACGATTTATGAGAGTAATGGTTATGAACGTACCTATGCTAGACTGGGCGGATTCCGCGCTGGCGGAGGAACTGCTTCTGGTCTCTGGAGTCCGGACAGCGTGGGTTCTTATCCTCACATTAATCCGTAATTAGCTAATATCGTTAGGACAATTTGGGCGCTAGATAAAATATTATCTGGCGCTCTATCCCTATTCAGAAAGGATATGTTTATGAAAAAAAAGATAAGAGTTGGGATGCTGTGCGCATTATTTTTAATTCTTATTGGCGTAGGAGTACTCGTTGTAATAGAATGGCCGCGACCGACGATTGTTGAGATGGGAACACCGATCACATTAAACCAAGAGGAAAATTTGGAAACTAGCGGTATATTCAATTCCTTCTATAGGCCGTTTAGTTGGAATGAAGGTTCTTGCGAATTCACGCTAACCGATGCGGTGGTTTGTTCATCTCCCGAAGAGGCGGGAATTGAGACAGAAGATATTGTAGATACCGCTGTGTTGACTGGGGATGATGTAGAATTTTTACTCTTAACAATTCGTGTAAAGAATATTGATGCAACAAATATAGTCGACAGCGGAAATAGCGAGGACTTTAACATTGGATTCATATCCTTACTTCCAGAAAATTATTTTTTGGGGTTAGGTGTATTTAATACTAGTGCAGGAATTGATCACGGGGAAATCAGTCAAGAGTATGATCCTAATATGGTTTATTTCAGCCACCATGCGGTTATGCAGGAGGGAGACAGAACAAATCCTTATTTCCATTTCAAACTTAAACCGGGGGAGTCGGCCGAGTATAAAATCGGTTACTTTGCTAGACAAGATTTCATTGACAATGAGCAAATGATGCTTTCGTACGGCATTAATAAATATGCTTCAGAAATTGAGGTAGTAAAATGAGTAAACGAATTTTTCAAATAGAATGTTGTAAAGCCTTTAAGAACCGTTGGTTTTTTATTTCGCTAATAATTAGCGGAGTCTTTGCGTTTTGCGGTGCATATATCATGATTAGCAACTATTTTTTTAGGATTGATATGTGGAAGTTGCTTATGGATGAAAATGGAGTATTTATAAAAAATCCTCATGTTAATGCCGAGACTGTTTTTAACTCTTGGATTGGGGGCGATGTTGGAACGTGGTCTGCTTCTACATTCTTCTTTCTTTTCCCAATGCTTGCGGTTGTTCCATATGGCTGGTCGTTAATCTCAGAACTGAAAAGTGGATACATCAAAAATATTTTCACACGAATGGACCGTCGGGATTATCTCAGAGCAAAGTATTTAGCAGCTTTTCTTGCTGGAGGAGTCTCCGTTGTTTTGCCAATGTTAATGAATTTTCTCACTGTTGCTTGCTTTATCCCCATGCGCATGCCGGAAGCCAGTGAAGATATGTATTATGGGGTTTTTGGAGGTAGCTTATGGGCAGAGATTTTCTATACCTGTCCGATTTTATATGTGTTGCTTTATCTTGTGCTCGACTTTGTTTTTGCTGGATTATGGGCAACCGTTTCTCTTTCCGTTGCCTATTTTGTGAAAAATAAGGCCACGGCAATTTTTGGGCCGTACTTGTTTCTTCTGTTTTTTCATTTTGTTACGTCTGTTTTGTTCGTTTGGGATTTGCGTGTTGATGTAACCCCAATCAATTTTATACGAGCTACTGAAATTACATATCCTTCCAATATTTGGATTATTTTGGCGGAGCTTGCTTTGTTGGTCGTATTAGATATTTTTGTACTGTATCGAGGTGAAGTTAAGGATGTTTTGTAGGTTGTTGGTTGTAGATATGAAATGTGGCATCCTCGACCAATGGAAGAAATATTTACTTGCAATATTGTTCTTTTTCACCTGTTCGGTAATATTTGTCTTGCAGTGGAAAAATCAAGAACGAGCATTGGGAGAGGCATTGGGTGTGACTCCGACATTGGGAGACTTTTTCTTGTTTTTCTTTGGCGGTTCTGACCGCTATGTTTTCGATCCTTACCGCCCTTTCATTTTTCCTGCTCAATGGATTTTAATGATTTTATATGGCACTTATTTAAATTTAAATTATGCCAACGATAATTTGCACGGTATCGGTATTCATGCTCTTCTTCATTCAAAAAGTCGGAGCATGTGGTGGTTTTCAAAATGCTCATGTGTTATTGTAGGAACACTTATCTATTTTATCTTAAGTATATTGACGACTGCTTTCAGCTGTTTTATTTTGGGTGGCGAATTTTCTATGGAGATACATGCTTCTATATTACAGACAATTCTTGAAGTTTTCTCGATGCAAATGCAAAACCCACTAGGAGAAATGGTCATTACCTATATTATGGTCTATTTGGTCATAGTTGCGTTGTCTCTGTTACAACTGCTATTATCCATTCTGATAAAACCACTCTTGAGCTTTCTCTCGATTTCAACAATAGTATTTGTTTCTTCATATTTTATGACACCCCTTTTATTCGCGAACTTCGCCATGCCAGTGCGAAGTCTCTGCTTTGTAACAGAAGGATTAGATCCTGGTCTTGGATTTGTCTTAATCGGAAGTTCAATTATTTTTTGCCTTTTAAGCGGTTGGTGGTATTTTAACCATATCGATATTTTAGGGAAGGAAGAATAACATGTTTATTGAATTAGATGGTATCACAAAGATAATTAAAGGTAGTGTTGTCGTCGACTCTGTATCTCTTAGACTGGAGTCAGGACATATTTATGGGCTTCAGGGGATAAATGGTTCAGGTAAAACTATGCTAATGCGCTTAATTAGTGGCCTTATTAAGCCTACCAAAGGAACAGTTTCCATTGATGGCAAGATTCTGTGGAAAGATATTCCGTTTCCTGATGGATTGGGCGCTCTTATTGAGAATCCTGCATTTCTTGATAACTATTCTGCCTTTGAAAATCTGAGGTTAATCGCATATGTAAATTCGCTTATTTCTGAAGAAGAAATAAGACAGTGCATCTCTCAAGTTGGACTTGATCCAAACAGCAAAAAGAAATACAAAAAATTCTCTCTCGGCATGAAACAGCGCCTTGGCATTGCCGCTGCAATCATGGAACATCCTAGAATATTGCTACTTGATGAGCCTACCAATGCGCTAGATGCTGGTGGGATTGAGATGATAAAGGAGATTGTACAGAAAAGAAAGGCCGAGGGTTCTTTGATTATTATTACCTGTCATGATGCATCTATACTGGAGACTCTTTCTGATGAAATCTATGTTCTCGAGGAAGGAAAAGTTGTAGAGCATGTGGCTTGTGCTTCAAGGGAAGGGGTTGAAATACCCTAATGCCTAGATCTGAAATAGAAAATCAAGAATCAACAAAGATTAAGTCAGAGGCTTGGGCTACCTCTATATGTTGTTCCACCGTAGCCCCAAAATAGGCCAAGACTCTTTTGCCATAACTACGCGTCTAGGGTGTAGGACTGACAGTAATCAGAATTAGCGTTAAAAGGTTTCTATCCTTAAGACAAATTTTGCCGTAATGTGTTGGATTGAACAGTGACGCGTTTTATCACTTTGATGCCTTAGATTACAGTGGAAAGGAATAGTCATAAACATGAAGAAGATATTAACTACAGTTGCAGCATTATTACTAATCAGCATCTTGGGGGTTCGCATATGGTATATTAACTCAAGTGTCATAACTATACCGGTAGAAACATATAAGGTCGGCGAATGGGTAGAACTGGATGGTGCTTTTCAAGATGTAAGCTACGAAAACACAGATGGGTATTCCCTGCGAGTAAAAAGTGCTGCAATTAAATCGTATTCTGATTTTGTAAGGGAATACGGCGAATCTGAGGATTATATGGAAGAAGATATTCGTCCAAAACTCGTGCTTGATGTTGAATTTGAGTTTTCCAATAAAGGTAATACTGAAGGACAAATAGAACTGTTCCAATACTTTGTCGAGGGAAGATATTTTACGATGGTTCCTAACTCTAGTCTTTGGTTCCTCACAGTACCCAAAGGAGAGGGGCAGATGGGGTTTGTTTTAGATCAAGATACGAGCTTTGAATTTCATGTTCCTTATATTTTCCGTCAAATGGGCTCTGTCGAACTTACAGGAGAAAAAATTCATATTATAGCTTCTAGGGCACCCGTTAAAAAAATGATCGAGATACAATTATAGGCGCAAGGAGTGTTAAGAAGGATACAATTTCTAAAAAATAGTCAGCATGGAGATAAAAGATGAAAATAACTATCAACTCGAGATTGAAAACACCAATAAAAAGACATACTTTTCTGTAATCATATCTGCTAATTACTTGAAAAAACCCAGTGCATTCACCCGCTCTCCATCCTGCCGCACCTCAAAGTGCAGGTGATTGCCGGTGGAACTACCTGTAGTGCCCACATAGGCGATAACCTCGCCCTGTTTGACCTGCTGTCCTTCTGTTACACAAATTGAGGAACAGTGAGCGTAGAGAGTCTCAAAGGAATCAGCATGTCCGATCTTGACGTGATAGCCGTAACTGCCACCCCAAGAGTCGGTTCCGTTTGCAATCGAGACCGTTCCGTCTGCGGCAGCAAGAATGGGCGTGCCTCCGGGAGCCGCAATATCGGTACCACCATGATAGGAAATCTCGCCGGTGAATGGATCCTCCCGATAGCCGAACAAAGACGTAATCGTGTAGCTCTGCGGAAGCGGCCACTGGAAAATACCGATTCCCTCCCAGTCTGTATTTGGATCCATGATCTCCCCTCCGCCGCTGACAAAGCCGCCGAGAAGCTCTGCCCATAAGTTTTTATTCTCCGGCTCCGACATTAAGGCAAGATATTCGTTCTGCCGGAAATTGAAGCTGTGCTGTCGGGCCATTTCCTCCGGTGTTTTGTGGGTAATGGTGATCTCCAAAATGGTTTCGGGTACCGTTTCTGTACGGGTAATTTCCTTACCGTTCTCATCCACTTCGGTTATCTCGACCTCGCGCTTCTCCGTTCGTGTGCCGGAGCTTATTACATTCATTTCCCACATGATATTCCGCAGTTCATCAAGCTGGGCGTCATCCAAAGAGGCAACCTGTACACCGTCTTCAGCACCGGTCACCTTGGCGGAAAATACGGCAAGAATATCCTCCCAGTTGATAGAGAGCACTCCGTCGTTGGAGGTAATCTCCTGCCGGTCGTGAGGGGTGGCTGCTTCGATCTCCTGCATATGTGCCATATATTCTTCGTTTAGGGTGGATACCGCCTGCGTTACGCTGGTACCAGTTCCGGTAGGATCGGAGCTGAAAAACAGTCCAAAACAGGATCCGGAAACCATAGCGATCAAACAAATCAACAGGATAATCAGCACCGCGACCCAGCCCCCGGCAGCGATGGCGGAAATCAAGCCCTTTACTGTTGCAATGGTCGCCTTGACGGCTGCTTTTGCCCCGGTTGCCGCCGACTTTGCAGTAGCTTTGGCGGCCTGTACTGTTTTCTGCGTGGCTTTTGCCGCAGCCTTTGCTGTTTGCTGTGTGGTTTTCGCAGTTCGTTGAGCCGTCTTAATTCCCTTAGTGCTCTGCTTTATACTTTTCATGGAACGGCTGGCGTTTTTTACTGCCTTTTGAGGTTTTCCCTTGATCGATTTGACCGACGTGTTCTTTGTCCGTATTTTAGAAGCTGTATTCTTGACAGTTTCCACTGTGCTGCCACCAGCATTTTTGGCTTCTGAAAGGGAACGGGATATTTCCCGCTTTTCCTTGATTCTTCGGATCGTGGTCTGCGCCAGCTTTTTTCCACCTTGATATGTCAGCTCTGCTCCCCTCTTTACGGTGGTTTCAATGCCAGACAGCATCTGCTCTCCGGCATGGTTTGCCGGATCATTAGAGGACTCCCCGCGCTGACTTGCAAAGGGCGTTTCTTTTAACTCTGCGACGGATTTTTCCTTGGATTTCAGCCATAGATCCTTCATGGCAGTTTTGGGAACTTTAGCGGCTTCATCCATCAGCCTCGGCTTTCTGTCCTCCGGCTTGGTCTTAATTTCTTTCAATGGCATACCTCCTGTAAAAAAAGATTGCAGAGCGCCCAAGGCGGCCCCCTGCTGGAACTGGTTTTATCTATGGTTAGCCACCTCTCATCGCTTCATCCGGCTTGGTGGTCATCAGCTGATACAGACGAGTGTTTCGTGGAAAGCTGTTTTCAAATGGGACAATGTTTCCAGCGCAGCGGATGAGGCCGCAGCCAGCCGCCACATTGGTGATGTAGGAGAGCTGAGTATCGGAAATATGAAGAAGCCTAGCCAGCTCATCCCGGTCGGTGGCGGATTGATTCAAGAGGATGAGGAACTCCGAGTTTGCCAGCATGAGGCGGGCGGTATCGGAACGGAGCAGTTCCTCCACGTTCTGCGTCAGCCCCGTTACCAGACCATTGTATTTTCGGATCCGTTTCCACATACGATAGAAGAAATCGGCACTGTACTGATAGCGGAACAGGAGATAAAATTCATCTGCGAACACCCACGTGGTTTTGCCTCGCTTCCAGTTCTGAATGACCCGGTTGAAGATAGCATCCAAGGTGACCAGCATACCGATGGGCATGAGCTGCTCACCCAGTTCCCGGATATCATAGGCGATGATCCGGGCTTTGGTATCCACGTTGGTGTGCTGGGCAAAGGTGTTGAGGCTGCCGGTGATGAAGAGCTCCGAAGAGAGCGCCAGACCTCTGGCTTCCGGCTCCGGCTGTTTTAACAGGGAATGGTACAGATCCTTTAGAGTAGGCGGCTCACTCTCGTAGTTGCTGACAATGTACTCCCGGTACACATCATAGGTGCAGCGGTCGAGAATGGACTTTTCCTTGGCGCTTACATTTCCGGCTCCCACCAGCTGCTCGAACAGGGAGAGGATGAATTCAGATTTCTCAATCAGCGGATTTCGCTCGTCGCCATAGGCTTTGTCCATATCCATGGCATTTAGATGGGTATCCGAAGAAGCGGAAACCCGAATGACCTCGCCACCGAGTGCCTCCACCAAAAAGCCGAACTCAGACTCCGGGTCCAGAATAAGGATATCATCGTTTGTAGACAGGGCAATGCTGACAATTTCCTCCTTGGCGGAGAAGGATTTGCCGGAACCGCTGACGCCCAGCCGGAAGCTGTTTCCGTTAAGGAGCTTGCGGCGGTCAGCCACAATCATGTTTTTGGAAACGGTGTTCTGCCCATAATAGATGCCCCCGGCCTGCATGATCTCCTGTGCCCGGAAGGGAATCAGCACAGCGGTGCTCTCGGTGGTGAGGGTTCTCAGCGCCTGAATTTTTCGCAGGCCATACGGGAGAACCGTATCCAGCCCGTCCTTCTGCTGCCAGCGGAGAACGCTCATCTGGCACAGGTGTTTCCGGGCTGTGGTGAGGATGGTTTCGGTGTCTGAGTCGAGTTGCTCCCTGGTATCGGCCAGATGGACCAAGGTCACAAGGCCGTACATCATCCTCTGATCTCGATTGGTCAGGTCCTCCAGCATCTCCGTGGTTTCTTTTCGCTGCTGTTCCATGTCGTAAGGCAGAACAGCGGAGAAGTTTTTGGCGGCATTCTGCTTCCGCTGCCAGTTTGCCGCATTCGTTTCCACACCCAGAAGCTTGTTCTGAATTTCCCGCACCGCTTCGTCTGTGGGAACCGGCAGGATGTCAATGGAGAGCATGAGACTGCGATCCATATCGCAGAGCTCGGCGATCATGGAATCCTTGATGTAGCTGGCGTATCCCTGCAGGTAAAGCACCCGGCCCCAGCGGTCGTTCAGGCGAAAGTGGTCTTTCTGAAATTCCATAGAATCCGGACACAGCCAATCCTTGAAGCTGTGTCCTTTTTTCATCTGCTCTTTTAGATTGAAGGGAAAGGCGGCTGGCTCGTCCGCCTTGAAAAAATCCCGAAACACCCGCAAGCGGGCTTCGGCGTCCAGCTCTCGGCCAATGGAGGAAAGCTGGGAAAGATGCGTGATGAGGTCGGTGCCCACGCGGGAGAAATAGGTGCGGGCCTCGTCAATGTTTCGCTTCGCCACGGTGACTGTGATATAGCGATCCTGTACCACGCTGTTGTTGGTACCGCTGACCTTGGAGAGCAGCATCTCATTGTACTCTTTTCGGAAATGGTCCAGCCCGTCCTCTTTCATGGGAAGCAGCAGGGAGTTTTCAAACTCCGCTTTATTGATACGCCGGTTGTTGATCGTGATCTTGGCAGAAGCGCCGGAATCCAGCGCGTTAAGAAACTCCGAGTAATCCAGAAACATCGCCGTCTTATCTTCCTTTCCGGCGATGCTGTAATTGATATCGGTAAAGGAGAAGGTTTTGGAAAACCGACTTCCGATTTGGAAAATTCCATCCTGCCAGATGCGCTGGATGGGAATGGCGTCCTGTACGGACTTGGGAATGGTGAATTTCTCTTTTTCTAATTTCGTTGCTTTAGAAAGCGTTTTGACTATAAGCATCCTTCCTTTACTGTGAGACTTTAAAGATTACTTTTTTCCAGTCAGTGCTGAGACTTGAGGCTTTTCTGTCTGCGGCGCGGCTTTTCTCCCTCCGATATGGCTTCCTTCATCGCTTCATAATAGAAGCAATCGGATCTGAATATCAGCTTCTTGGGATACAGGAATTCCGACTTCAGCCAAGCCCACGCCAGCTTTTCGGCTGTCATGCCGTGGTATTTGAAAAAGCCGCAGGCCGCAAAGGGCGCGGCTCCGAGAATGCACATCCAGCCCACTTCCTCGCTGCCGACCAACGGGCGCAGGCCGAAATAGATGCCGACTGCCACGCCTACGGCCAGCAGGGAACAGATAAACTGCCGGGTGGAAAGCCCGAAAAAGATGGATTCCTGATAGTCCCGGATTTCTTTTGGTACTTTTACTTCTATATCGCTTCACTCCTTTTGGGCCTACAGCCCCAATAATTCTTTGACGATCCTGTCGCTCATTCGTACAGCGCCCACCAAAACCAAAAGGTTGAAGATGAGCTCGCCCACGTAGCTCCATACGGCGGTAACTGCCGAAACGTTGGGATCAACCGCAGGCGGGCTGGACGCCATAACCGAGAAGATGATACAGGCCAGCGCAATGATGGCCCCTTCGAGGCACACTCCCGCATAGGAACGCAGGAAGTTTTTCCCCACATTGCTGGTGGGTTCCCCGGCGAACGTGGACATGGGGATGGGCGCGATAGCCGTGTACATATATAATTTGAATAGGCGG